>OCVV012849791.1_pt1 | contig 55165 bp, 45 predicted proteins | sample 1539721 | NCBI WGS metagenome assembly OCVV01 (sample SAMN02144230, study PRJEB22623) | gut metagenome | biome: sheep rumen | host: Ovis aries | place: New Zealand
GAACCAATTATTGGGAATTATCGGAAATTATTGTCCAAGAAAACAATGCGGCTTGCCGCATGATATCAACTATTTTTGTTCACCTACTTATGTTTTTCATTCACTGACGGAACGGACGAGTCCTTCCGGGCGGTAAAGGTACAAAAAAGAAATGAGACCACCAAACCATCCTCGCTCATTCTTCCCTTTTCAGCACATTTTGTCGAGAAAACCTCCTTGCTGACACTCTGGCAAAGGCGTAATTCTTATATCGAACTCACGTTAAAAATAAGAAAAGAATAGAGAACATGAAGTGCTTGCTGTGCTTCGCAATCGCGTTCGACGACCACGATTCACCGCGTTCGACGACTGCGGTGCGTCGCGTTCGACGAACGCGGTGAAGGAGAAACGAAAGCATCAACTTCAATCATTGGCTATGCTATCATTTTTTTAGCGGTATAATTGCTGATAGGCGTATTTTTTTTTGTAACTTTGCAGTCAATTTGATGATGAAGCGAGACGTTTGTCTCGATGGAGAAGGGGATGTTGGCCGTGAAACGGTTCTGTCATTCAATACGAAAAAAAAGCAGGAACTCCATAAACTGGAACTTGCGAAAGTCGAATAATTGTAATTATAATATAACACAATATGAAAAGATTGATATGGATTTGCCTGATGGCCATGGTGTGTGTGCAGGGAATGGCGCAGGCGAACAAAACGACTCAAGACAAAGCGAAGGCGGCTGCCACAAAAGCCGCCCCTGCAACATCGGCTGGGAGCGCGACGGGTGGCACTGGCTATTTCTGCAATCCTCCCCTGCCCTATCTGCCTGCCAAACTCGACATCCTCTTCATCGGCAACTCTTTCTCCATCGACACGAGTGCTGCCCTGCCCGAGATTCTCAACTCGCTGGGCATAGCCAACGTGAACGTGTATGTGCTCTACAAAGGCGGATGCTCCATCAAGCAACACTATGAGTACTACAAAAGCGGAGAGAAGGTGTATGAGTTGCACCGCTACAACATGCTGGGCACCCAACTGATGGAAAAGGCTACCAGCATCAACGATGTGATGCGCCGCTATTCCTACGACGTGGTGGTGTTTCAGCAGTATTCGCTCGAATCGGGCGACTTCAACACCTATGAGCCTTATCTGGCCAAACTGATTCAGGCATACAACATCACGAAGATAGCGGCACGGACCACTTTCGCCTTTAACCAGACATGGGCCTACGCCTCCAACTACAAGAGTCTCTCCAAGTATAAGACCCAAACCAACATGTGGAAAAGCATCTGCAACTCGGTCAAGAAGATGAAGGCCACCACGGGCATTGATGTGGTCATTCCCTGCGGAACGGCTGTGCAGAATGCACGAAGCGTGACTGCGCTCAATGTCGATAACGAACTGACTCGCGACGGTCTCCACATCAATCTCTATTCGGGACGCTATCTGCTGGCTTGCACCTTCTTCGAGAGCATCATCGCGCCGTGCCTGTCGCGCAACTTGAGGGATGACATCACCATCTATGGCAAAAGTAGCGACACCGGGCCTGTGAACAACTCCAACCGCCGACTTTTGCAGAACTGCGCACGTCTTGCTGTGGCCAATAATTATCAAATCAGCGAGTTTGCAGGGCTATAAATGTTAAACATCATTAAGACGAGAGAGATTTGGAGGCCATTCTTTTAATAAATCGTCGGATAAAGAGTAACTTTGCAACGTCTTAATTGATAAAGTTGAAACGCAAAAAAATCAGGAGTATATGAAAAAAATGATTCTCTCTTTGTTTGTGCTGATGGCATCAGTGGCAAGCATCCAGGCTCAGAGCCTCTACAAGACTGTGCATGAAAGCGCCACAAAAGTGGTGAACGACCCCAAGGCATCTGACGAAGAAGTCCAAATCAACCAGTTCAAGGTGACCGCACTCAACTATCTGGCCATGATGGTGCAGAAGCGTGGCTTGAAGAAGGACACCTATTTCTTCGACAGCCAAGCCGTCAATCTTTCGTCGTTTGTGACCGACTTTCAGGTGAATCTGGAAAAGGGCCGCAACATCTCGCCTGCCAAGCGCACGGAGATTCTGAAGATTTACACCGATGCCAGCAAGTACAACCCCATGTTCAAAGACCCTGACAAGGAAAAGGTGAACTGCTATGTGAACGACAAGACGACCATGACTCCGTTCTGTCTCGACACCGATTGGGAGAAAGCCTACGACCAGGCCACCACATTGGCAAAAGCAGCCCTGAAATGAGTAAAAAGAACAGAAAAAATATAAAAATGACCACGAAAACGGGAGAAAATCGCAAGATTCTCCCGTTTTTTCATTCTTTTTGTGTAAATTTGCCAACCAATAGAACAAAGAGCCCATGAGTGTACCCGAAATCATTAGAGTAAATCTCTCGCACTTCCCGACCGATGAGCGTTTTGTCCAGATACCAGGCAAATTGGTGATGGTCGATAACTTAGACGAAAACTGGAGCGAGGAAGAAAGCCATCAACACCCCATCTTCCCTGTACAGGTGACAATGAGCATCAGCATCATCTGCCTCACGGGAAAAATGGAACTGAAAATAGACCTGAACGACTACACGCTGACCGATGGCCACACAGCACTCATCCTGCCCGGCAGTTTCTTTCAGTTGAAGAACATCGAACCCGGCTGCAAGTGCATCTTCTTCGCCATCTCGCCCGACTTTGCCAGTTTTGCAGGTGCCGTGAAGACAGGCATCGAGTTTGGCCGTAAACTGAAAAAGAATCCTGTACACTGTCCCCCCGCTCAGGAACTGGAAGAAGGCATCTCCCTCTATAAGGCGCTGAAAAAGAAACTGCAACAAGAAGGATACAACTACAAGGAAGAGGTGGCAAAAGCCTATCTGCGCATCATGCAATGCAACATCCTCCAGAGTTTCACAGAAGAAATGGGCCGAGAGGCGGAGACCCACCCCGTGGGACGCAAGGAGGCACTCTTCATGCAGTTTGTGGAGGTAGTGAAAGAACACTATATCTGCAACCGCAACATCGCCTTCTATGCCGACAAACTCTGCGTCTCGCCCAAGTATCTGTCCAGCGTCGTCCACTCCGTCAGCGGAAAATATGCCACCGAATGGATTAACCAATATGTGGTGCTTGAAGCCAAGACGCTGCTCCGTTCTGAGGGAGTGAGCATCAAGGACGTGAGCAACAGGCTCAACTTTGCCAACCAAAGTTTCTTTGCCAAATACTTCAAGCAGCACACTGGATATACGCCTAAAGAATACAAGGCGTTATGACCTTTTGCCGAACAAAACATTCTAACATTTTATCATACGTATGAAAACCATCAAAATCAATCCTGCCGACAATGTGGCAGTTGCTATCGAAACACTCCGGGCAGGCGAGACCGTGGAGGTGGAAGGAGAGAACATCACGCTCACAAGCGATGTGCCTGCCGGCCATAAGATTCTCCTCACCGACCTGGCCGAAGGAGAGAATGTCATCAAATACGGCTACCCCATTGGTCACCTGAAAGAGAACCACAAGAAAGGTGACTGGGTTTGCCACGACCATATCAAGACCAACCTTGCCGGCTTGCTCGACTATGAGTACCACCCCGTCGGCCCCAACGAACTCACCAACCCAGCATACGCAGAGTGGTTCCCCCAGGAACCCCTCACCTTCCAAGGCTACAGACGCAAGAATGGCGAAGTGGGCATTCGCAACGAAGTGTGGATTGTGCCCACAGTGGGATGTGTGAACGGCATCGTCAATCAGTTGGCAGAAAAACTCAAGCAGGAAGTCAACTCTCAACCCTCCACACCCCTCCGCGTCGTGGCCTATCCCCACAACTACGGCTGTTCACAACTCTCCGACGACCATGAGAACACCCGAAAGGTGTTGCGCGACCTCGTGCTCCATCCCAATGCCGGAGCCGTGCTTGTGGTGGGCCTGGGATGCGAGAACAACCAGCCCGACAAGTTTGAGGAACTGCTGGGCAACTATGACCACGAGCGCATCCGCTTCATGGTCAGCCAAAAAGTGGAGGGCGACGAAGTGGAAGAAGGCATGAAGATTCTGCGCGAACTCTATGCCATCGCCGCCAAAGACAAGCGCACCCCCATTCCTCTGTCCGAACTTCGTGTGGGTCTGAAGTGTGGCGGTTCCGACGGTTTCTCGGGCATCACAGCCAACCCACTCCTTGGAGTCTTCAGCGACTTCATCGTCAGCCAGGGCGGCACCACCGTTCTGACCGAAGTGCCCGAAATGTTTGGTGCCGAAACCATTCTGATGAACCGTTGCGAAACACCCGAACTCTTCCGCCAAACCGTCAGCCTCGTCAACGACTTCAAGCAATACTTCCTCTCGCATGGCGAACCTGTGGGAGAGAACCCCTCGCCGGGCAACAAGGCAGGCGGCATCTCCACGCTGGAGGAGAAGGCACTCGGATGTACCCAGAAGTGTGGCAAGAGTGCCGTGAAAGGTGTGCTCCCCTATGGCGAACGTCTTTCGGTGAAAGGTCTCAACCTCCTTTCTGCCCCGGGCAACGACCTCGTGGCATCCACCGCTTTAGCCTCTTCAGGTTGCCACATCGTGCTCTTCACCACAGGCCGAGGCACCCCCTTCGGCACCTTCGTCCCCACCATGAAAGTGAGCACCAACAGCAACCTCGCCAAGAACAAACCCACCTGGATTGACTTCAACGCTGGCACCATCGTGGAAGGTGAACCAATGGAAGAAGTGTTCAAGCGTTTCATGCAGAAAGTCATACAGATAGCAAGCGGAGAACCGACTTGGAACGAAAAGAAGAACTATCAGGAGATAGCCATCTTCAAAACAGGAGTGACACTATAAGTGAAAAACAAAAAGTGAAAGCATTAAGTCCACTCATTCTCTTTCTCATCCTCTACCTTGCCACCAGCATCATTGCCCAGGACTTCTACAAGGTTCCCATCGCCGTCGCCTTTTTGGTCAGTGCCATCTATGCCCTGCTGATCATAAAAGGCACGATGAACGAACGCATCAAGATTTTTGCGCAAGGAGCCGGAAGCACAACAATGGTGCTGATGCTGGCCATCTTCATCCTTGCCGGCGCATTCGCTGCATCGGCCAAAACGATGGGAGCCGTTGATGCCACCGTCAACCTTGCGCTGACACATCTGCCCGAACAGTTCATCCTGCCAGGCATCTTCCTCGCCTCCTGCTTCATCTCCCTCAGCATCGGCACCAGTTGCGGCACCATCGCCGCACTCACACCGCTGGCTGTCGGCATCGCCACACAGTCGGGCATCAGCGTCCCCCTCATGGTGGGCCTCGTCGTCGGCGGCACATACTTTGGCGACAACCTCTCCTTCATCAGCGACACCACCATCGTGGCCACCCAGACACAGGGATGCAGCATGAAAGACAAGTTCCACGTCAACATCCGCATCGTGGCCCCAGTCGCTGTACTCATGCTCATCATTTACTACTTTCTGGGCAAAGACACCAACACACCAGCCCACATCGACACCGTCAACTTCTGGCTCGTGCTACCCTATCTGGCAGTCGTCATGCTCGCCATCTGCGGAGTCAACGTGCTCTTGGTCCTCACCATCGGCATCATCCTCACAGGCATCATCGGCATCGCCATCGGAGCCTACGACCTTTTCAGTTGGTTCTCTGCCATGAACGAAGGCATGATGGGAATGGCCGAACTCATCATCATGACCATCCTGGCAGGCGGCATGCTCGAAATCATCCGCCACAACGGAGGCATCGACCTCATCATCAAGGCACTCACCCGTAACATTCACGGCAAACGCGGAGGCGAACTCTGCATCGCTGCCCTCACCTGCCTCGTCAACATCTGCACCGCCAACAACACCGTCGCCATCATCACCACCGGCCCCATAGCCAAAGACATAGCCCGCCGATTCCACATCGCCCCTCGCCGCTCCGCCTCCATCCTCGACACCGCCTCCTGCTTCACCCAAGGCCTCCTTCCCTACGGCGCCCAAGTCCTCATCGCCGCCAGCCTGTCCAGCCTCAACCCCATCGCCATTCTTCCCTACCTCTTCTATCCCCTCCTCATCGGCCTTGCCCTACTACTGGCCATCCTCTTCCGCTATCCCCGAAAGTTTGCGCTGTAAGCAACCCATTCCTGCATCCACTCTTTAGTTTTTCGAGACCACATTCCAATGGGTCATGTTCTATTTGCCTCCCTTCCTCCTGTTGCACTCCCTGCACAACATCTGGCAATTCTCCAACACCGTGCGGCCACCTTCGCACCAAGGGGTGATGTGGTCGCCCTCCATAAACTCGAAGTCGTACTCCTTACCACAATGAGGGCAGATGTGATGCTGCTGTTCCCATACGGCCAGTTTAATGTCTTCGGGGAAAGCACGAAGGTCGAGGTAGTGTTCGTTGCCAGTCAAGACATAGGGGATGATGCCCGCTTGCTTCTGTATCTCGCTGTCACGCATCAGGGTGGAAATTTGCTTGCCCAAAGCAGCGGTGTCGAGCGTTTCAGAACCATACTCGTCGTAGAGCATCGCCCAATCCAATCCCTTCATGATGCGTTTGAACTTCTTCATGTCGAAATTCGTGATGGCCCAGTTGAGCACGTTTTGGAAATAAGTCCACAAGTTGTTGGCGTTGGGGTCGTGCTGATGTTCCGACATATAGCCAACCACCGACTGCCGCTTGCCGTTGCGCGTCTCATGGTCGGCCATCCATTCGAGGGCTTTCTTCAGGAAGTCCTGACGAATAGGTGTGCCGTTCACCAAGTCCTTGCCCAATCGGTAGGCTCCGCAGTTCGACTTGGAGAAGTGGCGTTTGGCATCGGTCACGAAAGGCCCTGCAAAGATGGCATTGTTGATTTCCTGTTCGTTGAGCGGTTTGCCAGCAATGTTGATGGTCTTGAACCATTCCAACTTCTCCGAAGGCTCACCTTCACACACATAGATGGTCAGGGGATAGTTGAGAATCTTCTTCTGGATGTCCTCTGGCTGGTTGAAGAAGTTCTTGAAGTCGAAACTGAACTTTCCTGCCACATACTCACACAGCGAGAGTGTCCTTTGCTGTCCGTCCATCACCTCATAAGGACATTCGGCATCCTCGCTCCGTTTCACCCAATACATCACATTGAGCGGATAGCCATGCAGCACGGTGTTGATGACCGCCTGTTGTTCTTTCTCGTTGTAGATGAACTCACGCTGATAAGGTGGACGGATGTCGAGTTGTCCGTCATAACCACGAACGCCCTGTTCGTCGTTGTTGATGTAGCCACGGGTGATTTCACCCACGGTCACTTCTGTTTTCTTTATTGTCATCATAAGGCTTTGAGATGTTTGTTACGGATGAGGATTCGGACATAAGTAGGTTTTCCATTTACAGCCCCCTCTTTATCCTTGATAAGACCATGTGTTTTGATGGGAATAGAATCTTTTTTTCGATAATCATTGGCATTTAGAATGTCGAATTGGTCAGGTGAATATTTATCAAGAAAAGTTATAGGTACTCCCATTGCACCATCATAATCATACGGGATATTATCGACCTTGTTTACATTTATCGCATTGTAATTGTCATAAGCAGGATATTCTTCTGATGAATAACGACATACCAAATCCAACATTTCATGACGTTTGTTATGATCAAGATTGGTAAACCAACAAATATTTCCTAAACTCCTCCATTTTTGTCCTGTTTCATCTTGCCAATAACGAGTTTCTCTTGCTTCATAATCGTCTGGCACTTTGAAAGCCATGTCACCAGATTTATAACCCAACCAAACTTTGTTTTCCATCAAAAGAGGAAATATCTCTTTATAGGTCACATTGTTTTGATTTCCAATTATCAAAAACTTTTTCCCATACTCCATCAACTGCCCAATATACTCCCTAAACAAAGAAAACGGAGGATTGGTCACCACAATGTCAGCCTCTTTCAAAAGTTCTATACACTCTTGGCTACGGAAGTCGCCATTGCCATGCAGCGATGACAGCACATTCTTGTCGTCTTTTATCAAGAGTTCCACGTCTGTCAGGTCAATCGCTCCATCACCATTCACATCTGGCACCTCAGTTATCTCCACCTTATAGGCCGTCTTTTTCTCATGGCCCTCTTTATCGAGTGAAAACAAAGACAGTTGAGTGCCAGCAACGGGAGAGCCGTCATAGCACGTACAAATCAGTTTCTTCAGTCCTAACTGATTGAACCGCAAGGCGAAGTACTTGAAGAAATTACTTTCGTAAGGGTCATCACAGTTGCACAGCACCACCTTGTCACGAAAGTGCGGCCAGTAGTGCTGCAACTCCCGTTCAATGTCTGTCAACTGCGTATAAAACTCATCCTTTTTCGCTGTTTTGGCAGCATTCAGATTTTTGTTAGCCATACGCTATGCATTATGCGTATGCTTATCTTCGGAGGCAGACAACAGGACACAAAAAAGCATAGACGATGTTCCAATCTATGCTTCAAAGGCCCTGAGAATTGCCTGCCAACCCAGATAAGTCACGCCTATGCTTAACGCACAGACGTTTGCGACTTATTCTTTCGGGTTGGGCTTTTTGAATTTCTCAGGTTCTTGAAGCAATTCCGAATAACAGCAAACGCTTGTTATAAAATAATATGTCCGTACCAGCACCTCCGCCGAGGCTCCACCCTACTTGATGCAGGCGTCACGTTGTGACGATTTGCCAGTACTCATTTGCAAATTAAGCACATTTTCCGTTATCGGCCAAACTTTTCGGAGTTTTTTTGGAGGGAAGGGAGGTAAATGAGCGTTATTCGTCCTTTGGAGGAACGTCGTTGGGGTAATTACGGTAGTGCCGTTGACGTAATTACGGTAGTGTCGTTGAGGTAACTGCGGAAGCGACGATGGGGGGTGGGTGGTGGTGGAAGAGCGGTCGGAGGGGGTGTGGAACATGAAAAAGAGGGGAAAAAGATGTGGAAAACGAAAAAATCTTGTGCAAGTGGATGTGTGGGTGAGATTTTTTTTGTAATTTTGCATGATTTTTGCGATTAGGTCGAAGGTATGACCGAGCAAGTTGAGCAGTTGCGAGACTTGAATAAAGAAAGAATACATAATCAATAATAACTCAATAAAAAAATGGCAGCATTACAAAAAATCAGAAGCAAAGGAGTTCTCCTTGTTTCTATCATCGCCTTGGCGCTCTTCCTGTTCGTAGCAGGAGACTTGTTCAGGGGCCTTGAGAGCCTCTTCCAGAACTCGAGCCAACAGGTGGGCGAGATTGACGGCAAGTCCGTCTCTGTTCAGGAGTATCAGAAAATGATTGATGATCTCCAGACTTACTACGAGATTGTGCAGAACAAGAGTTCGTTCAGCGAGGACGAACTGAACCGCATCAAAGATGAGGCTTGGCAGACTTACGTGCAGTCGCAACTCATCGTGAAGCAGTGCGACGAACTGGGTCTCAGCGTGACAGACGACGAGATTGCAGACGTGGTGAAGAGTGGCTACAGCCAGATGCTTCAGGTGCCTGTGTTCATGAACCAGCAGACGGGACAGTATGACTACGCCACGGTGAACACGTTCCTGACGGAGTATAAGAAACTGAAGGATGCTGGTTCGCAGATTCCTGAGACTTACGAGAAAATCTACAAGTATTATCTGTTTGCCCAGCGCCAGATTCGCGACCAGTTGCTCACTCAGAAATATCAGGTGCTCCTTTCGCAGAGTTTCCTCTCCAACCCTGTTGAGGCCAAGTTGGCTTTCGACAGCCGTGCAGAGGAGAGCGAACTGCTGTTGGCTGCCATCCCCGCTTCTTCGGTGAAGGACGACGAGGTGAAGGTGAGCGACGAGGATCTGAAGGCTAAGTATGACGAGGAGAAGGAGAAGTATCGGCAGTTCATTGAGACTCGCGACATCAAACTGATTGACGTGCAGGTGACCGCCAGTGAGGCTGACAAGAAGGCCGCCGAGACGGATATGGCTGAGGCTGCTAAGAAACTGGCCGCAGCCACCACCAACACGGAAGCAGGAAATGCGGTTCGCCAGGCTGCTTCGCTGGTGGCTTATTCAGACGTGTACAAGACGAAGACTGCTTTCCCCAGCATGATTTCAAACCTGCTCGACTCTACTGCTGTGGGTGCGGTGAAGGCTCCTGCTTTCGACCCGATGACCAACACCTACTACACCTACAAGGTGCTGGGTAAGGCTACCGTGGTTGACTCCGTGCTCTTCCGCCAGATTGGCGTGATTGGCAAAGACGAGGCCGACATTGCCAAGAAAGCCGACAGCATCATGACTGCACTGAGCAGCGGAGCCGCTTTCAAGGACATCGCCAAGAAGTATAACCAGACGGGCGACTCTGCATGGATTGCCACTTCTCAGTTTGAGAATGCCGCTCTCGATGCCGACAACACCCTCTTCATCAACACACTCTACGGCATGAGTGCCGGCGAGAACAAGAAACTGAAACTGGAGAATGGCTCAACGGTCATCCTGCAGGTGATGAAGACCGCCAATCCTATCACAAAATACAATGTGGCATCGGTGGTGAAGGAACTGAAATTCTCTGACGAGACCTACAACAAGGAGTACAACAAGTTCTCTTCTTTCATTGCTGAAAACACCACATGGGACAAGATTGAGGCCAACGCAGCCAAGAGCGGCTACACCGTTCGTCCATTGGAGGACGTGAGCACCAGCACTCACGGCATTGCTGGCATCCGTGCCACTCGCGAAGCACTGAAGTGGGTGTTTGACGAAGCCAAGGTGGGCGACATCTCCCAACTCTACGAGTGCGGCAGCAACGACCACTTGATGATTCTCACGCTGACTGGCATCAACAAGGAGGGTTACCGCTCGTTCGACAAGATGAAGGAAGTGCTGACCGAAGAGGTGAAGAACGACAAGAAGATTGAGAAGATTTACGAATTGGCCAAGAATGCCAAGAGCATTGCTGACGCAAAGAACATCAAGAATGCTGTGGTTGACACCATCAAGCACGTTTCCTTCGGTGCTCCTACGTTCATCTCTTCTACGGGTGCATCAGAGCCACTCGTTAGTGCCAAGGCAGCCAAAACCGCCAAGGGCGCATTCGCTGGCGCCATCAAGGGCAACAAAGGTGTCTATATGTTCCAAGTGCTGAACAAAACCAAGACATCGGAAAAGTTCGATGCCAAGGCTGAGGAGTCTTCACTCGCCATGACCAACTTCCGCAACGCTTCGAGCGCCATCATCAACACGCTCTATCTGAAAGCAAACGTGAAAGACAAACGCTACAAGTTCTTCTAAAGAAAAGGCGTTTCCAACATAAACAGCCCACTCCCAACCTATGGGTATATGGCTGATTGATAAGGGTATTCACTAACGGTTTTCGTTAATGAATACCCTTTTTCTGTGATGAAAACGAAGGAAAATCACCCTTTTTAGGTATTGTCCGAAGAGGAAAAAGTCCGTAACTTTGCACCGTGAAAAGAAAAGAGGAACAGAAGAGATTGAGACAATCCAAAGAGAGAAGAAAAATCTTTACTCATAATAATAAAAATAGCGTGTCGTGAGACACCCTTCCCAACGATGATGTGTAACTTGTCTGTGATTAACAAAACATGCAAACCTGCACAAATCGGAAATTAGAATTACGTAAACCATAAAATGTTAGAGACAAAAGGGCCGTCTATTCCATTCGTGATGAATGAGATAGACGGTTTCTCTTTTTCGGGGGTTTTTCTTTTTCAGGGGTTTCTCTTTTTCCGAGGAGGGCTCTTTTTCGAGGGAAGGAGTTTAGCCCTATGGGCGGTGACAGGACAATGGCGTCAATAGGCGATGTCGCGAATGGTGTGCCTGCCCACAAAGCGGCTCATATCGACGTTGCCCCTGATGCCTCGCACGGAGCCTGTGGCGGAGTATTGCCACATCACGTAGTCGAAATTGCCGTAGAGTTCGGGCTCGATGAAGGAATAAGCCGCTATGAAGAATTTGTAGCCACGCAGCCGAGCGTTGCCATAGATGTGCTTGTTGAAGAAGTTTTTGCCCGTGTAGATGATGGGCTTTTTTCCATATTCCTTTTCGAGCAGTTCGCAGAGTTCGAGCAGACGCGACTGCATCACAGCGTCAGACGTGCCATTCATGGTTTCTATATCGACCACAGGAAGGAGGTCTTGCTTCTTCGTATCGACCTGCGAGACGAAGTTGTCGAACTGTGCTTTGGCCGACAGGTGGGGACGGAAGAAATGGTATGCCCCCACTTTCAGCCCAACCCGCTTGCACTCGCTGAAGTTGTAGCGATAGGTGCCGTCCACGTTGCCCGTCCCTTCGGTGGCCTTCAGATAAACGTAGGTAATCTTCGAGTCTCTCGCCACCTCGTCCCAGTTGATGCGGCCCTGATAGTGGCTCACATCGATTCCATGCAACAGCGGCCCAGTGGGATAACGACTGCTGGCCAGCAGGAAGGGTTTTTCGAGGGTTTTCGGATGACGGTCAGGACGCGACTTCCGAGCCACGGGGTCTGGATGGAAATCCGCCACCGTCACCTCCTGATGCTTTTTCTTTTTTTTGTCACGTTTCTCCGCATGGGCAGGAGTGAAACACAGCATGGCCATTGCGGTCACTATAATATAATATATGTACGCGCGAGTCTTTCTTCTCATATAGTTCTTTTCAAATTTGAGTACAAAAGTAAACTTTTTCATTCTAATTTACAACTTATTGGACAAGTCTTAACTTTTTTAAGGAAATTAAAGACTAAAAATAGCGACCATATCGCAAAATATCCGTAATTTTGACACAAAAATTACAACTTCCGCATGGAGAAGCCCTCTACATATTGGTTCGTTTTTATCAGCAACTCCCTGCTGCTGCAACACGACGAAAGCGGTTACCATATACCCTGCACGGTGGAGCCTCCCTTCCCCATGAAGGAATGGACACCACGGCAGGAACTGCCATCGTTGGATGGTGTCCCATGTGTGGCCTATAGCCTCAACACACCTCCGCAGGACATGAAGGGCTATGTGACGATGGGGCTGCGTGAATCGTGGAACGTGTTGCCGCACACATTCTACAATGTGGCAGGCAAGGCTTCCGAACTGCTCTACTGGGACTCTTGCACTCGCTACTGCGGTGTGTGTGGCGCACCGATGAAGCGCACCACCATCATCAGCAAGCAATGCACCCATTGCGGCAAGGAGGTGTGGCCCCAGGTCAGCCCTGCCATCATCGTGAGAATCAGGCGCGGAGACGACATTCTGCTGGTGCATGCCAAGAATTTCCGACGGAGCGAGATGTACGGCTTGGTGGCCGGTTTTGTGGAGACGGGCGAAACGCTGGAGCAATGTGTGAAGCGTGAAGTGATGGAAGAAGTTGGACTCGAAATCAAGAACATACGTTACTTTGGCAGCCAACCTTGGCCCTACCCTTGCGGCATCATGATTGGTTTCACCGCCGACTATGTGGCCGGAGAACTGCATCTGCAAGAGGAAGAACTGAGCAGGGCAGGATGGTTCAACCGCAAGAATCTCCCCCAAATCCCCGACAAGATGTCAATAGCCAGAAGATTGATTGACAATTATATAGAAGAGAGAGTGACCGAATGACAAAAAACAGGTTCAACCATCACAAAAAAGAAAAAAGACAATGAAAGCGACCAAAATCACATGTTTAGCCTTGGCCACACTTCTGTTGGCCAGCAGTTGCGAAAGTTCATATCAAGCAGCCGGTGGTGTGACAGGCGCCATGATTGGCAGTCATGTAGGCAGTGCCGTAGGTCACCTCTCTGGCGGTCATAGGCACGGACGCTACTATCGCGGAGGCAACGCCGCTTTGGGCAGCCTCATCGGCATGGGCATCGGTGCCGCCCTCGGTGTGGGCATCGCCAGCCAGATTGAGAAGAAAGAAAAGGCCGAAGCCCGCCGACAGGAAGGCTACGAAGACGGTTATGGCGACTATGAAACCCGCGAAAACAGACGCACGACGGACGGCTATGAAGGCAACCGCGACTATCAGATTGGCGGTGGTGCCTATGAGGGAACGTCGAGTGCCTATCAGGGAACATCGAGTGCCGTCATCAGCATTTCCGAACTCACCTTCATGGACATGGACGGGACGGGCACCATCTCGAAGGGAGAAACCATCGAAGTGGAAGGCTACATCACCAACACGTCCAACTCGGTGCTGAACGATGTGGTCATCTTCCTGAAAGTCGATGACGAGAAACGCTTCAGACTCTCCCCGTCGCTCACCACCACGCTGCGTCCAGGCCAGAAAATCCGCTACACCGGACGTGTGGTTTGCGACCGAGCCAAACGCGGCCAGTCGGTAGGTGTTTGCCTCAACACTCTCTATGCCGGCAAACAAAACACCAGCAACACGCTGTTTGTGGAAATAAGATAACAGATTCCCCTCTGAAAGAACCCTAAAACCGACGTCCCCGATGTCGGTAAAGCGATGTCCCCGATGTCGGTAAAGCGATGTCCCCGATGTCGGTAAACCGATGTCCCCGATGTCGGTAAAGCGATGTCCCCGATGTCGGTTGACCGACATCGGGGACATCGCTTTTTGTGTTGTGTCACACCTCTATCGTGGGGAGTTCCACATAAGAAATTCTGCCGTGCTGGATGGGGAAGGTGATGTCAATGCGTCCCTTCACCTTCTTCTTCCCCAAGGTGGCAGGCTTGAAACGCATCTTTCGGCACACTCTCACAGCCTCTTCGTCCAGTGCCTTTGTCAAGGAACGAACGATATGTGTTTCAACAGGTTTTCCTTTGGCATCGACAATGACAGCCACCACGATTTTGCCATCCACCCGCTCACGGTTTTCACCCGGCTGGAAGTTTTTCTGTATGAATGCCCGAATGCCGGCCTCCCCCTTCTTGTAGGCAGGTGCCGTGTATTTTTCCTCCTTCTGCTCCACCCGCTGCACAGGAGGAAAGCCATAGAAGAACTGTGCTTTTGCCGACACGCAGAGGAGGCAGAAGAACAAGATTGCAAGTTTTCTCATAAATTTCACTTTTGACGTTTCAGAGTTCAAAATTAGCACAAAGTTTTCACTCTCACAAGAATTTTCCACATAAAGATAGAAAAAAATGAAATAATTTCCTTTTGTATCGCAAGAAATATCTAACTTTGCATTTCAAATGAAGAATGTTAGGCGCACGGTTGTGTGCGTACACAGCAAACTTTCATCAATAAGTTATTCAAACATAATAAATTCAGGAGAAAATGGCTGACACAAAGAAAATCAAGACTGCTCTCGTATCGGTGTTCCACAAGGACGGACTGGAAGAATTACTGGCAGAGTTGAACAAAAATGGGGTAAAATTCCTTTCAACGGGGGGTACACAAGCATTCATCGAAAGTCTCGGTTATCCATGCCAAAAAGTGGAAGAACTGACTACATATCCATCCATCTTGGGCGGACGCGTGAAGACGCTCCACCCCAAAGTGTTCGGTGGCATTCTGGGCCGTCGCGAACTGGAAAGCGACCAGCAGGAAATGGCTAAATATGAGATTCCAGAAATCGACCTCGTCATCGTTGACCTCTATCCCTTCGAGGAAACAGTGGCCAGCACAAACGATGAGCCCACCATCATCGAGAAGATTGACATCGGTGGCATCTCGCTCATCCGTGCAGCAGCCAAGAACTTCAACGATGTGGTCATCGTGCCCAGCAAGGCTGAGTACAAGCCTCTGCTCGACATTGTGAAGGCACAGGGTGCCGAAACTACCAAGGCACAGCGCAAGCAGTTTGCCGAACGTGCTTTCGCCACTTCGAGCCACTACGACACAGCCATTCACGAGTATTTTGCAAAATAAAGAAGTGGGGATTTCTGGATTTTAATTCGTTAATTGTCCAATTGTAAGTAAATTATGGGATTTTTCTCTTTGACACAAGATATAGCGATGGACCTCGGCACCGCTAATACCATCATCACCTGCAACGGCAAGATTGTGGTGGACGAGCCATCGGTGGTTGCCCTCGACAAGAAGACCAACAAGATGATAGCGGTGGGCAACAAGGCCAAGATGATGTTCGGCAAAGAGCATGAAGGCATCCGCACCAGCCGCCCCCTGCGCGACGGCGTGATAGCCGACTTCTATGCCTGCGAACAGATGATGCGCGGACTCATCAAGATGGTCAACACGGGACATCACCTCTTCACTCCTTCACTCCGCATGGTGATTGGCGTTCCCTCCGGCTCTACTGAAGTGGAACTCCGTGCAGTGCGCGACAGTGCCGAACACTCTGGAGGTCGCGATGTCTATCTCATTTTCGAACCCATGGCAGCAGCCATCGGATGTGGCATCGACGTGGAAGCAGCCGAAGGACAGATGATTGTCGATATAGGCGGCGGCTCTACCGAAATCGCCGTCATCTCGCTGGGCGGCATTGTGAGCAACAACTCCATCCGTGTGGCAGGCGACGAACTCACGGCCGACATTCAGGACTACATGGCACGTCAGCACAACGTGAAAGTGTCGGAGCGCATGGCTGAACGCATCAAAATCAATGTGGGTTCGGCACTGCCCGACCTTGGCGACGAGGCACCCGAAGACTTTGTGGTGCATGGTCCCAACCGCATCACGGCTCTGCCGCTGGAAATCTCGGTCTGCTATCAAGAAATTGCACATTGCATCGACAAGACAATCGCCAAGATTGAAACGGCTGTGCTGCAGGCACTCGAAGTCACTCCGCCAGAACTCTATGCCGACATCGTGAAGAACGGCATTTGGCTGACAGGCGGCGGTGCCCTCCTGCGAGGTCTCGACAAGCGACTCTCCGAAAAGATTCAGATTCCGTTCCATGTAGATGACGACCCGCTGCACTCTGTGGCCAAGGGTACAGGCATCGCCTTGAAAAATGTGAACAATTACCCCTTCCTGATGAGATAAGCATGCCATGCGTGCGCTGATTGACTTAATCATACAGAAAAAACACTGGTTTGTGTTCATCCTGCTGGAAGTGATAAGCCTCGTCTTTCTCTTCAGCCACAACGGATACCAAAAGAGTGTCTATTTCACAACTGCTAATGACGTAGTAGGCGCAACCTACAACGTCATTAGTGGCATTACGTCATATCTCCATCTGAAGGAAGAAAATCAGGCACTTGAGGCCAAGAACGAGCAGTTGCGGAAGAAACTTCTCGACATGCAGCGCCTAATGGCACAAGACAGCGTGAAACGCATGCCTGCACTCCCCCTGAAGTATGAGTTGGTGCCAGCACAAGTGGTCAACATGACCCTGCACAAAGCCAACAACCTCATTACCATCAACAAAGGAGAAGCCGACGGCATCCGTCCCGAAATGGGAGTGGTCTGCTCACAAGGCGTGGTGGGCATTGTCTATATGACCAGCCGCCACTACAGCATCGTCATCCCCTTGCTCAACACCAACAGCAAGGTGAGTTGCCGACTGCGCAACTCCGAATATTTCGGTTCCCTCATCTGGGAACGCGGATATGCCAACATCGCCTACATCACCAGCATTCCACGCCATGCACCCGTCAAGGTGAATGAAATTGTAGAAACCAACGGCTATTCAGATGTTTTCCCCGCAGGACTTCCCATCGGACAAGTGGTGCGCCTCGGCGATTCATCCGACGGCATGTCCTACATGCTCAAAGTGAGACTTTTCACCAACTTTGCCACCTTGCGCGAAGTGACAGTCATCACCAACTACACTTCGGCTGAACGCCACATGCTGGAAGAAGTGGCCCAAAATCCAGAAAAAGCAGACAGCACCATGCTGAAGCAACTGGGACAAGCAACCGAAAAACCGCAAACGGACGAAAAGCCACAAACAACGGAAAAGAAACAAACGGCAGAAGCCCCCAAAACAACAGCCCCCCAAACAACTGAAAAGCCCCAAACAACTGAAAAGCCCCAAACAACTGAAAAGCCTCAAACAACTGAAAAGCCCGACACCATAAGATGAGTTCAATCTACCTATCACGTTTGTTCAGACTCCTTATCCTGCTGTTCTTTCAGGTGTTAGTGTTCAATCACATACACCTGCTGGGATACATCACTCCGTTGGTGATGGGCTACATGATTGTCTGTTTCCGGCGCAACGCTTCGCGCATCAGCATCCTGATATGGGGATTCATCACCGGCCTGCTTTTCGACATCTTCAGCAATACCGCTGGCATGGCATCCGCATCCTGCACCCTGATAGCAATGGTGCAGCCACTCATCCTCAACATGTTATCCCCTCGCGACGCAGCCGACGATTTCAAACCCTCATACCTCACATTGGGCTTTTGGAACTACACGTTCTACACTTTTCTGCTCATGCTCATCCTGCATGGCACCTTCTACCTGCTCGATGCCTTCACATTGGCCGACTGGCTGCTGACCTGCACAGCCATTCTCGGCAGTTCCGTCCTGACCACTATCCTCATCATCTTCATCGAGTTGCTGGTACATTCACGACAAAAGAAAAAACATCACGCATAGGTCGCCATGAAGAATCACCTCTACGAATATCGAAAGTTTGTGCTTGGCGGCATTGCCCTGGCCATCGTAGTGTGTTATATCGTGCGGCTGGCCTTCCTCCAACTCTCTGACGAAGAATACAAAAGCCGTGCCGACAACAACGCTTTCTTCAACAACATCATTTTCCCCGCTCGCGGTGCCATCTACGACCGCAACGACAGCCTGCTGGTGTTCAATCAGCCAGCCTACGACATCATGGTGATTATGCGCGAGATTAACCATCTCGACACGCTCGACTTCTGCAACACCATTGGCATCACTCGCCAACAGTTCGACGAGCGCATGGCACTCATCAAAGACCGCAACAAAAACCCTGGCTATTCCACCTATACACAGCAACTTTTCATGCCACAGATATCGGCACAAGAGTATGGCATCTTTCAGGAAAAGATGTTCCGCTTTCACGGCTTCTACCTTCGCGAACGCACCATCCGACGCTATGCCACCGACCATTGCGCCCACATTCTGGGCGATGTGGCCGAAGTGTCGTCAGCCGAAGTGGAAAAAGACGATTATTACGACCCGGGCGACTATATTGGCAAGCAAGGTGTGGAGCGCAGTTATGAGCCAGAACTGCGAGGCGTGAAAGGAGTGGAAATCCTGCTGCGCGACTCTCGTGGCCGCATTCAGGGGCACTATCGCAATGGCGAGTTGGACCGAAAGCCTGTTCCAGGCAAGAACATCACCCTCTCCATCGATGCCAAACTGCAAGCCTTGGGCGAACGTCTGATGGAGGGAAAGATGGGTGCCATCGTAGCCATCGAACCAAAGACAGGCGAAATCCTCTGCATGGTCAGCGCGCCCAGTTACGATCCCCACCGCATGGAGGGCAAACAACGCGGCATGCAGATGATGGAGATGCAGCGCGACCCCATGAAGCCCATGCTCAATCGGGCCATTTCCGGCACCTATCCTCCAGGTTCCACATTCAAGACATCACAAGGACTCACCTTCCTGCAAGAAGGCATCATCACCTCCTCCACCGCCTATCCTTGCAGTCGCGGTTTCCGTTTCGGCGGCATGAAGGTGGGCTGCCACGGTCACGGCTCTCCCCTGCCCCTCATTCCTGCCATTGCCACTTCGTGCAACGGCTACTTCTGTTGGGGGCTTTACCACATGCTGAACAACCGTCAGAAATACAAGACCATACAAGAAGCCATGACCACATGGAAAGACTACATGGTGTCGATGGGTTTCGGCTACAAACTGGGCGTTGACCTTCCCGGCGAAGCCCGTGGCATGATACCCAATGCCGACTACTACGACCGCCGATTGGGCAAATGGAACGCACTCGGCGTCATCTCCATCGCCATCGGACAAGGAGAAGTGACCCTCACTCCTCTTCAGATAGCCAATCTCGGAGCCACCATTGCCAACCGAGGCTACTACATCACACCGCACATTGTCAAGAAGATAGAAGGAGGCGAACTGGCCGACAGCCTTTTGGTGAAGCACAAGACCAAGGTAGATAAGCAATACTACCAGATGGTTGCGGAAGGAATGCGCAAAGCCGTACTGGGCGGCACTTGCCGTGGTGCCAACAATCCCAACTATGCCGTGTGCGGCAAGACGGGTACGGCACAAAACCGAGGCAAAGACCACTCTGCCTTTATGGGGTTCGCTCCGATGGACGACCCCAAGATTGCCGTGGCTGTCTATGTGGAAAATGGTGGTTTCGGTGCCACCTACGGAGTGCCCATTGGCGCACTGATTATGGAACAATACATCACAGGCGAACTCTCTAAAAACAGCCAAGCCAAAGCAGAGATGTTCCGCCAAAGACATATCGACTATGGAACAAGAGCAAGGTAGCAAAGGCATCTTCCTCAGCATCGACTGGATGACCATCCTGCTCTACGTGATACTCATCGTGTGGGGCTGGTTCAGCGTGTGCGGTGCCTGCTACGACTTCAACAATCCCGACCTCTTCAGTTGGGAGACCAATTCGGGCAAGCAGATTGTGTGGGCAGGCACCTCATTCGTGCTGGCCGCAGCACTCATGCTCATCGAGAAGCGCATCTATGACACCACCGCCTACATCACCTACATCCTCATGATGCTGCTGCTGGCTGTCACCATCGTCATTGCCCCCGACACCAAAGGTTCCCACTCATGGCTGCCCATCGGCTCGTCCGTCAAGATTCAGCCAGCCGAGTTTGCCAAGTTTTCCGTGGCTTTAGCCTTGGGCAAACTCATGGACAGGTATGGCTACAACATCAAGAACCTCAAGGACATCGGGCTGGCCGTCGGAATGATATTGCTCCCGATGCTGCTCATCATTGCCCAGAAAGAAACAGGTTCCGCTCTCGTCTATTTCGCCTTTTTCCTCATGCTCTATCGCGAAGGCATGACCGGCTCTCTCCTCTTCACGGGCTTTGCCTGCGTGGTCTATTTCGTGGTGGGCATGAAGTTCAGCGACAGTTACCTTGCCGAAATGCCCATTTCCATAGGCGAGTTCTCCGTGCTGTTGCTGACCATGATATTCACCATCGGTATGGTGTGGGTGTATTGCCGCAACATGCAGGCAGTCAGAATCATGGCCTACACCTGCATGGGCGGCACAGCCTTAGCCCTGCTCTTCTCCATCTTCGTCATTCCCTTCAATGTATGCTACGTCATGCTCGGCCTCTGCATCCTCATGATTGGCTACATCATCGGGCTGGCCATCTACACACGGCTCATCCGCTACGGACTCATCGCCCTCTTTGCCATCGCTTCCACGTCCTTCTTCTATCTCACCGACTCTCTCTTCGAGCGTCTGGACGACCACCAACGCATCCGCATCGAGGTGTTGCTCGGCATGAAGGATGACCCCCGAGGGGCAGGCTACAATGTCAATCAGGCCAAAATCGCCATTGGTTCGGGCGGTTTGTTCGGCAAAGGATTCCTCAACGGCACCCAGACGAAACTCCGCTATGTGCCAGAGCAGCACACCGACTTCATCTTCTGCACCGTGGGCGAAGAAGAAGGCTTTGTCGGTTCGGCAGGTGTGCTCATCGTCTATCTCCTGTTCATCTGGCGACTCATCATCGTGGCCGAACGACAACCCGACACGATGGGCCGAGTCTATGGCTATAGTGTGATGTGCATTTTCCTCTTCCACCTGTTCATCAATGTGGGCATGGTGCTCGGACTAACCCCCGTCATCGGCATCCCGCTACCTTTCTTCAGTTATGGGGGGTCGTCTCTGTGGGGTTTCACGCTGCTGCTGTTCATTTTTTTGAGAATGGACGCGGAGAGAAACTTGAAAAGGCAATAGACTAGGAATACCTAAAAAGACTAGAAAACCTAGAAAACCTAGAAAACCTAGAAAGACTAGAAAATCTAGCACTTCTAGCAAAAACAAAAATAAAAAACAACAAAATGAAAAAAACAACCTTTAAGAAGACGGAGGCAATCGTGTGGCACCAGTTCACACGCCACCGCGACGCCATCTTCCTCAGCCTCGGCCGGGAGATTCGCATCGGTGTGTTGAGCGTGGCCACATTGGCAGCGGCCTGTCCCGATTCTTCGGCAGCCAAGATGGCCATGAGCCAACGTCCTGCTGCTGACGAAGACGGAATCACGGCGGCGGCATCGTCGGCTTCGGCAGGGGCTGCTTCGCCGGGTTCGGACGACGAACTCTTAGACCTCTCCGCGCTTCAGCATGGCGACTTGCTTTTCTGTGTGGCAAGTCCCTCGCGTGATGGCTTAGCGCAAGCCATCGTCACCGTGACTGAAGGCATCGACCTTCAGCGAGTTTCTCATGTAGCCATCGTGTGCAAAGAGTCCGACGGACACACCTATGCGCTCGAAGCATCGGGCCGGCACGGCGTTTGGCTCAATCCCATCGATTCCTTTTTTGTCCATAGCGACCACACCCAGGCAGGCCTTCCGATGGTGCTGCTCGGCCGGTTGAAGGACACCGCTCCTGCTGCCGCAGCAGTAGAAAAGGCGAAGACATTTCTTGGCAGACCTTATGACTACCAATACATGCCAAGCGATTCTGCCATCTATTGCAGCGAGTTGGTTCACTACTCCTATTTTGATGCTGAAGGCACCCCACTCTTTCCTCAGCAGCCCATGTCGTTCCACGACAAGAGCGGCCACATCACGCAGTTCTGGAAAGACTATTACGAGCAATGGAACATGGCAGTTCCAGAGGGTTGGCCTGGCACCAATCCGGGCGGCATCAGCCGAAGTGAGAAGATAGAAATCATCGGGAAATTTTATTAGACCAAACAACATGAGAAAAATACTTTTTGCGGCAACCTTGGCGATGGTTGCCCGTGCATCCTATGCACAAACAGAGAAGACCGCCTATGAACTCCAACTGCAAGAAACAGAAGTGACCGCCACACGCGCCCCGCTGCCGGCCGACAAAGCCGTGCGCCTGGTGCAGGTCATCACCCGTCAGGACATCGAAGCCTCCAGTGCCAACTCGGTCAACGACCTGCTGAAACTCGCTGCCGGCGTGGATGTGCGCCAACGCGGCGGCTTCGGCATCCAGACCGACATCGGTGTGAACGGTGGCACCGAAGACCAACTCACCGTGCTGCTCAACGGCATCAACATCAGCAATCCCCACACTGGGCACCTGACGGTCGATTTGCCCGTCAATGTCGATGACATCGAGCGCATCGAAGTCATCGAAGGCGGAGCCAGCCGTGTGTATGGCAGTCAAGCCTTTGCCGGAGCCATCAATATCGTCACGCGCACCGAGAAGGAAAGCAACGTGGGGGCGCACCTGCAGGGCGGCTCCTATGGCACATTCGGCACCAATGCCCATGTGGCTCTGACGCACAGCCACTTTGTCCACCGCCTGAGCGGAGGCTATGCCCGCAGCGACGGCGGCAGCGGCAACGACGACTTCAACAAGGGCAACGCCTACTGGAATAGCCGCTACACCTCCGCCCATTTCGATGCCACGCTGCAGGCAGGACTGAGCACGATGAACTATGGTGCCAACACGTTCTATGGCACGGGGTCCGACACGCAGTATGAGCAAGACCGCCGCTATCTCATCGCTGCCCAAGCCGAATACAAAGGCCGCGTCCATGTGCCGGCACAGGTCTATTGGAACCGCTCGCTCGACCACTACGTGTGGTGGCGCGCCAATCCTTCTGCCTATCAGAATTTCCACCAGACAAACGTCTATGGCGTCAACCTCAATGCCTACACCACATGGGCACTCGGCAAGACAGCCGTCGGTGTGGAGTTCCGCCGCGAGAACATCCTCTCCACCCGATTGGGCAAGGAAATAGCCGAAGAAGACCAGCACAAGTACAAAGTGCCGGGACGGGACGAATACTATAAATATAAAGATGGGCGCAGCAACCTCGGCCTCTATCTCGAACACGACATCCTCCTGCCCCACCTCACCATCTCGCTCGGCATGCTGGCCAACCACAACACCTCTGTCTCTGGCGGCATGCACCTCTATCCGGGCATCGACCTCTCGTGGCGCGCCACTCCCCGATGGAAGTTCTTCGCATCCTTCAACCAGAGCCTCCGCACCCCCACCTACACCGACCTCTACTACAACGGCCCCGGCCTGCTCGGCAACAGCGACCTGAAACCCGAAAAGAGCACCGACTGGCATCTAGGCACCAGTTACACCGACGACTTCTTCAGCCTGAAACTCAAAGGCTTCTACCGCCGTGGCACCGACATGATTGACTGGGTAAGATATGCCGACGCAACCGTCTATACCACGGCAAACAGCAACATCGACAACATCGGCGCAGAGGCTCTGGCCAGTTTCGACATAGGCCGCCGATGGGGAAAGCAAGCCCTCTTGCAGCACCTAACGCTCAGTTACTGCTACAACTACAAGTATCGCACCCGCACCGAGCAGGCGGCCAACTATGCTTCGCGCATGACCTTCCTGCGCCACAAGTTTGTCGCATCCCTCCAGCACCGCATCGTGCGGCGAGTCAGCGCGCAATGGGACTTCACGCTCAAGAACCGTGAAGGCGAGTTCGACAATGCCCGAACAGGTGAGCATCAGTCATTTGGCACCTTCGGCACACTCGACCTGAAGGTGCAGTGGACCCTTCCCCACTACACCCTCTATGCACAGGCCAACAACCTGACCAACCACCGATACTACGACTTTGCCAACATCCAGCAGCCGGGTGTCTGGTTCATGGCTGGCGCAAAGGCGCATTTCGCCCTGACACGATGAGAGTTCTGGCCCTGACGGCAAGGCCATCCTTGCGGCGGAAATGTTCGTGGGGCAACGGCGAAAATGTAACACTTTTTACACAATCAGTGTTACGTTTGTAACAGTGCCAGTGTTACACTTGTAACAGTGCCAGTGTTACAACTGTAACAGTGGGTGTGTTACAATTGCAACAAAAGAAGGGGCACTTTTCTGGCAAAGGAACAAGCGAAACAGACATGGCGGCACGAAAAAAGCGGTGGCCATGCAGGACTTTCTGCATGGCCACCGCTTTTCTTGTTGCAGCACTTATTTCTTCGTCTTTTGGCTGACAGGCACATCGGTCATCTGGCCCTGGATGAAGAGACGGGTGAGGTCCTCCTTGCTGTTGGAGAACACCTGGATGCTCTTCTTGAACGGGCCAGGCATCTTGCCCGTCCCATTGTAGGTGACGGTGATTTCGCCCGAGGCACCAGGAGCGATAAAATCCTTGGGATAGTCGGCCACCGTGCATCCGCAAGAAGCGTGAACCGTGTTGATGACCAACTTGGCATCGCCCACATTGGTAAACTTGAAGGTACACTTCTGCACGGGGGTGTCCATGGAGAAAGTCCCCATGTCGATGGTCGTTCGCTCAAATTTTATCCGAGGAAATTTTTTGGCCTGCACTCCGAGCGCAAGACAGAAAACTGCCAGCAGCATCAATAGTTTCGTTTTCATTTCTTTCTGATTTTATGTTAATCTTTTGCAAAAGTACGACAAAATCCGATTAAATGATGCTTTCATGCGCCTGATTTCAGTTTTTTTTCGTAATTTTGCACGATTTTTTGAAAATTTAAGGAAAACATCTAAACAATAAGATAAAGAAATGAATAAAAACACACTCACAGCCTTTGTGCTGATGGCATTGGTGGTTTTCGGCTTCATGACCTACGAGAACTATGCGCGCCGCTCGCAAATGGAGGAGCAGATGGTGCTCGACTCCATTGCCCAGGTGGAAGCGATGAAGGAAGCGAAGGCGAAGCAGAAAGAACTGGAGAAGAAAGCAGAAGAGGCTGCCGACACACTGAGTCCGCTCTTCGAGGCACGCCAGGGAAAGGTGAGCACCACGGTGATTGAGAACGAACTGCTGCGCGTGACGCTGACCAACAGAGGCGGACAACTGCAGAAGGTGGAACTGAAAGACAGCACCTACAAGAGCCGCGAAGGGGGCAATGTGGTGCTCTTCGACAAGAACGACCAGGACATGCGTCTGATGCTGGACGGCAAGACGGCCAACATCGTGACGGACGAACTCTTCTTCACCCCGACCGAAGCCAGCAAGACGGGTGTGACCATGCACCTGCCAGTGGGGAGCGGTTCGCTCGACATCATCTACTCGCTTCGGCCCAACTCCTATCTGCTCGACATGGACGTGAAGGCCACGGGCTTGGAGGGATTCTTCCCCTCGAGCACGAAGACCATGCAGATAGAATGGACGGAAGCCATGAAGCAGCAGGAGAAGGGCTATGACTTTGAGACCCGCTACTCCACCGTGACCTACCGCGACGTAGATGGCGACACCCACGAACTCTCCACGACGGGTGGCGACGAGGACGAAGACGAATTTGAAGAAAAAGTGAAATGGATTACCTACAAGACACAGTTCTTCAGCCAGATACTCATTGCCGAAACGCCCGTTTCTGTCAGCCGCATGTCGTCGGAGCAACTGGCAAAAGGCTCTGGCTATCTGAAGACCTACAAGACCTCGTTTGCCGCCGACTTCGACACAAAAGGCGTGACCCCCACTCGCTTCCACCTCTATCTCGGCCCCAACAAATTCTCCACGCTGAAAGAGAACGAAAAGATGCTGGCTTCGGCCGACGACCTCGACCTCCAGTCGCTCGTCTATATGGGATGGCCCATCATCAAATGGATTAACCGCTTCGTCTTCCTCTATGCCTTCGACTTCCTCACAGGACTCGGCCTGAACATGGGCATCGTGCTCGTGCTGCTCACGCTCATCGTGAAGTTCCTCGTCTTCCCACTCATGAAGAAGTCCTACATCGCCTCGGCCAACATGCGTGTGCTGCGACCCAAGATGGACGAAATCAGCGCAAAATATCCCAAGAAAGAGGATGCGATGCTGAAGCAGCAGGAGGTGATGAAACTCTACAGCGAATATGGCGTAAGCCCCATGGGCGGTTGTCTGCCCATGCTCATCCAGATGCCCATCTGGATTGCGCTCTTCAACTTCATCCCCAACTACATCGAGATGCGCGGCGAGTCGTTCCTCTGGGCCGACGACCTCTCGACCTACGACGACATCATCAACTGGGGCTTCAACATTTGGGGTATCGGCGACCACCTCTCCCTCTTCTGCATCCTGTGGTGCGTATCGACCGTGTTCAACTCCATGATTACCCAGCGCCAACAGCAGTATGCCATGACCGAAGAGCAACAGCAGCAGATGAACATGATGAAGTGGATGACCTATCTGATGCCTATCATCTTCTTCTTCTCCTTCAACAGTTACAGTGCCGGTCTGAACTGGTACTACTTCATTTCGGGCCTCGTGAGCATCATCATGATGTGGTTCCTGCGCAAGACCACCGACGATGCCAAACTGCTGGCGAAACTGGAAAAGCGCCATGCAGAGCGCAAGGCCAGTGCCGGCGACAAGAAGAAGACCTCCAGCATCATGGAACGTCTGCAGGCCATGCAGGAGAAACAGTTGGAAATCCTGAAACAGCAACAGGAGAGACAACAACAGACAAACCGAAAATAACTAACGATCTAAAACACATATCATGGCAAAACATGGACACCCCAAAGGCCTCTATCTGCTCTTCGTGACAGAGATGGCCGAACGCTTCAGTTACTACGGCATGCGCGCGCTCTTCGTGCTCTACCTGGTGGCGGCGTTCTTCAACAGCGCTGACGCAAGTCAGATTTACGGTTCCTACACCGGACTGGTCTATCTCACCCCCCTCCTGGGCGGCTACATAGCCGACCGCTACTGGGGCAACCGCCGCAGCATCATCGTGGGCGGCATTGTGATGGCCATCGGACAGTTCCTCATGTTCGCATCGGCTTGTGTGGTGCAGCAGAGCATCTTCACCGACCCCACACAGGGAGGCGTGATTGACACCTCGGTCAACAACAGCGTGGCCCTCACGCTCATGTTCATCGGCCTGGGCGCACTCATCATCGGCAACGGCTTCTTCAAGCCCAACATCTCCACCATGGTGGGCGACCTCTATGCACCACAAGACCGCCGCAAGGACTCAGCCTTCACCATCTTCTACATGGGCATCAACACAGGAGCACTCATCGCACCGTTCGTGTGCGGTTCGGTGGCTGCCGACGGCAACTGGATGAACCCGGGAGCCTTCAAGTGGGGATTCTTCTGTGCAGGCGTGGCCATGATTCTCTCGGTAGTGGTGTTCATGATGGGCAAGAAGAAATACCTGAACACCCCCGAAGGACTCGCCATCGGTCTGCCACCCAAGCAGAGCCAACTCCTGAAAATGAAAGACATGCAAGCCAACGGTGAGGCTACGGAACAGCAGGGAGAACAATCACAACACACTGAGAACGCCACCTCTAAGGCCACCACAAAGAACTCACCACTCCGCCTGTGGGGATGCCTCATCGCCACCGTGGCCATGCTCGTCCTCTTCTCGTTCGATGCAAAAAACTTCAACGACTACATCTCGGCTGCCATCTATGCCATCTCCATCGCACTGCCCATCTTCATCATCACCGACCGAGGACTGACCAGTGTGGAGAAGCAGCGCATCGGAGTCATCTACATCATCGCCGTGTTCGTCATCTTCTTCTGGAGTGCCTTCGAGCAGGCAGGTTCATCGCTCACCATCTTTGCCGACCAGCAGTGCGACCGCACCATCGGCTCGTGGGAGATGCCCACCACCTGGTTCCAATCCATCAACCCCATTGTGGTGGTGACCTTTGCACCTATCATGGCCACCCTGTGGGAGACACTGGCCAAGTATAAGAAAGAACCTCCATCACCTGTGAAGCAGGCCATCGGCCTCCTCCTCCTCGCCATCGGCTACGCTGTCATCGCCTACGGCACCAACGGACTGGAACCTGGCCAGAAAGCCTCCATGTGGTGGCTCTTCATCCTCTACTTCATCCACACCATCGGCGAACTTTCCCTCTCCCCCATTGGCCTGTCGATGGTGAACAAACTCTCGCCTGTGCATTTGGCATCGCTCCTGATGGGCGTATGGTTCATGAGCAATGCCGCCAGCAACATCCTGGCAGGCAATCTGGCCACTCTGCTGCCCACCGCCGAGCAGCCCGTCCACTATTTCTTAGGCTTTGAAATTGCCAACCTCACCGACTTCTTCACGCTCTTCGCCGTGATGGCAGGTGTGGCAGCAGCCATCCTCTTCTGCCTCTATCCGTTGCTGAAGAAGATGATGCACGGGGTGGAATAATAAAATGCACAAGATGGAATAAATGTGCATGCACGATGGAATAAATGTCAAGATGAAATAAATGTGCAGAGAGGCATGAGAAAACCCTCATACCCCTTTGCGACAATAGTTGATAAACTGCTGATACAGAACATTCTGTGTCAGCAGTTTTTCGTTGCCGAGCAGGAAGAGTTGCTTGCGGGCACGGGTGATGGCCACATTCAGTTTGCGATCAACCACACCCGATGGAGTCACGGTGAGGTTGGAGAGAATGTCAAGTTCATAACGTTGAGTGATGGTGGTGCCATAGATGATGATGTCGCGCTGTGAACCCTGATAACGTTCCACGGTGTCTATCACCAAGTCTTGTGCCATATCGGGCAGGAACTTCGCTATTTCAGTACGCACCAAGGCTATCTGACGGCGGAACGGAACGATAATTCCCAACTGATGCAATGGACTGAAAGAGAGTTCATTCTGTTCATACAATGAAACTATCGCTTTCACCAGTTGAGCAATCATTTTGGCTTCAAGTACATTCGCCTTGGGCATCCGTTCTTCAAGTGAAGGACGAGGCACATTGATGAAAGCACAGCGATGAGTGGCCACCAGACTTTCTATGGGATGTTGGACATCGAACACATGATACGGCAACCCTTCTTTCTGATGCGGCAATCCCACGGGTTGAAGACGACCCTCGTAGAAAGCCTCGGAAGCAAAGTCGGCAATGGCCGGATGCATGCGTCCCTGATGGTCAAGCATCGACACCACTTTCGGATTGTAGCGGTTCTGTTCGTAGAGACGTTCAAACAAAGAATTGCGGCAGTTGGTCAGTCCGATGGCATGCAGCAATGGCGAACTGACAGCAGACTTATCCTCACTCTGCACCACCACCGCCGGCAACTGCTTATGGTCACCAATCATGATGAACTTGTCAATGGCTGGCGAGGTGAGAATGCCCATGATTTGTGGCTCAAGTATTTGCGAAGCCTCATCGAAGATTGCCACCTGGAAATGTTTCAGGCGGAAAAGGGCTGTATGGCTGTTCATCGAAGCCACCGTGCTGACAAACACGTGAGTGTCTTCTATCTTTTGAAGCACCTCCTGGCGATTAGACAGCATGCCTATGGTGTTGAGCAGAAGATGGGGCCGAAACGGCTGTGCACAGGAGAGTTCACGTCCCAAACGAATATAGCCAGATGCCTCATCGACAGAAGACAACATCTCGCAAATCTCATCTACGGCACGGTTGGTGTAGGACAGCAGCAAGAGGTTGTGTCCTTGTGCCAAATGCGCTTCCACCATCTTTTTGAGTGCCACAGAAGTTTTGCCCGTACCCGGAGGTCCCATCAGGAGAAACATATCCTCGTCGGTGGCTTCGCGCTGGCACAACAGCAGTTCGCGTCGCTCTTTGGGGCAGGTGAGCAATGAGAAAAGGCCGCTGTAAAGACTTCGGAAGTTTGCATCCACATGGTCATGTTCGATGGCAAAAAGGTCATCACGCCCAAAGATTTTTCGGCTTCGCTGCGGATAGCGCAGTTTCAGCCAGATGCGCTCAGAGTCGTAGGTTTCTACGCTGCAACGGACGACTTGCTGAGTGACTGCCGAGTCCGTTTCAGCGTTTCGTTTATATAAAATAACGGCATCTCCTATACGAAAGTTGGGTTGAGCATCCTCTCCGTCTGCACGTTCCAGACAAACAGCATCTACCCCATCCTTCATGCGGAGGTCGGCCAAACGAAGATTCAGAAAAATGTCGCCATTCTCCATCTTTGTGTTCAGGTCAGCATTCCACAGCGACGAAAGTGCCCTTGTGGAGTCAGGACGAGTGTCGCACATCTTGCTCTCAAACTGCTCTCGTTCAATAAACTGCAAGAACGTGTAGAAATATTCAGCAGTCACGTCATCCATTCCATGCAGAGCATCCGTAACGGGCTGGATTTTCGGCAGGCAATACATTGTCCAAAACTTCTCATTGCACCGAGAATCACGCCTCAAAGCCAGCGGAGTCAACTTCGGCACCCATCGGCGGGCTTCTCCTTGCAGGAGTCCCCTCTCCATCGCCACGATGTTGTTGCGGATGTTGAGTGCCCGAAACACTATCTCCTGAAAACTGCGCTGTTCCTGCAGATGAGGGTATTTGGAATAAAGCAAATGTCCCATCACATCGGTCTGCTTCACCCCCATGTTATAGTGGAGCATCTCCTTGTAGAGCAGCATCTGCATGAGGTGTTCCTCCTTGGCACGACTACGAAACTCGTCCCACTTGCCCGACTTCAGTTCTATCAGCAATTTCTTTCCCTCCTCGTCAAGGTCAATCAGGCAGTCCATGCGGCCTTGCAGCCCCAACGCCTCACAGAAGAAAGAAGGTTCTATGTGGATGTTCACCTGTCCTTGGTGCATGTAGGGTTGTTCATAGAGTTGAGCCACCACCTGCTGAATGTTGGCGAACTGCTTTTTCGTCTCCTCAAAAAACTGTGCATTGATTTCCTTGCAAGCCGAAATGTCAATGGCACGGTCGGCAAAGACCTTGCGCATGGAGGCTTGATAGGTGGCATCAGGCAGATTCAGCACATCGTCCAAGAACTGATTGGCAAAGTCACCCAGCAACGTATAGACTGTGCTTTCGGCTGGAGAGAACTTGTCGATGAAATGATTGAAGGCCGAATCGCCCCACCCTTTGACGCACCCTGTGACACTTGTGGTGTCGAGTAGGAAATCTGGTTCCACTACGATGTAGAGCGGATGATAAACGCCTTCATGGTCGAGGGTGAAAGAGAGGATGTTGAACTGCATGCCCTCCTTGAGCAGTTGAGCCGCCTGCAGTGTGTGCTGGTTGGCGGTGACATCGATGCGGAAAGGTGTGTCAGACGGCATCTCCTGTGCCGACGCATACACGTATGGCTCATCCACTCGCTCCACAGTGAAGCGTAGGCGGCTGTGCCGATTAGCCAGTTCCAACTGCTCACGTGCCACAGGAATCAGTTCGGCATTCGGCAACCGCCCCTTCAAGGCATCGGGCACCGAAGTGTTCGTGAAATGCGCCACCGCATCCACAAAGACACGGACATCGACGAGAAACGTATGCTCATCGACCTCCATGCCAAGACGTGACACCTGGCGGGCGCGCCATCGGAAACTATCCACTTGGTGCAGCGGATAGTTCGTCAGTCGGCAGACCGCCTGAAGGCGTGAAAAAAAGTCGTTATATTCGGTGGGCAGGCTCTCTGTCTTCTCTATGCACACGCGGTGCAGGGCATCGTAGAAATAACGATACTTCTGTTTCAGAGTCTGTTCCGAAAAGAAGACATCAACAATATCCTGCCAGATGCCATCCATCATGCGTTCAGTTGCCCCACTATTTCACTCACCGAGGCGCACCCGTGCTGATCGAGCCACTCATTGATGCCCTGAGCCACCTTCACCGTCACGGCAGGGTCGATGAAGTTAGCCGTACCAATCTCGATGGCCGATGCACCAGCCAAGAAGAACTCTATGGCATCGCTGGCCGTCATGATGCCGCCCAATCCCACCACAGGGATGCTGACCGCCTTGGCCACCTGCCACACACAACGCACCGCCACTGGCTTCACCGCCGGCCCCGACATGCCACCCGTGGCAATGCTCAGCACTGGCTTCCGCTTCTCTATGTCGATGACCATGCCCATCAGTGTGTTGATGAGCGACACCGCATCGGCTCCTGCATCCTGCACCGCCAAGGCAATGTCGGCAATCGACGTCACATTGGGCGACAGTTTCACGATCAGCGTCTTGTCATACACCTCGCGCACCGCCTTCACCACAGCCGACGCACCCTCTGTGGTCACGCCGAAAGCCATGCCGCCCTGTTTCACGTTGGGGCAGGAGATGTTCAGTTCGATGGCTGGAATATTCTCCAACTCGTTGATGCGGGCGGCACACTCGGCATAGTCCTCCAGCGACGAACCGCTCACGTTCACAATCATGTTGGTCTTGATGTCCTTGATGTCGGGATAAATATTCTTGCAGAAATAGTCAACACCCTTGTTCTGCAATCCCACACAGTTGAGCATGCCGCTGGCCATCTCCACCATGCGCGGATAGTCATTGCCCTCGCGCGGATGGAGCGTGGTGCCCTTCACGATGATACCACCAATATCCTCCAGGTTCACAAAGTCCGCAAATTCCACTCCATACCCAAAAGTGCCCGAAGCAGTCATCACAGGGTTCTTCATCGTCAAACCCGCTACTTTTGTTGTCAAATCTGCCATGGTCAAATCTCCCAAGTTAAATCGTTAATGTCAAAAACAGGGCCTTCCTTGCATACACACACATTGCCCTTCACCGTCTTCTCCACACAGCACAGACACGCACCCAGTCCGCAAGCCATCATGTTTTCCAGACTCACCTCGCAGGGAGTGCCGGCCTTTTTAGCATAGCGCGCCACACTCACCATCATCGGCTTGGGACCACAGACGGAGATGCGGTCGAAGTGCTCCTTATTTAATAATGAGTGCTGAGTCACAAACCCTTTCTCGCCTTCCGTGCCATCCTCTGTCGTCACGTGTACAGGTGCGATGGCACCAAACAAATCCAGTTCCAGCAAGTCTGTCTTGCTGCGGGCACCCAACAGGAAGACAGGCTCAGCCCCATTGTCCTTCAGATACTTGCCATAGTCGAGCAGAGGAGCCACACCGACACCTCCACCCACCAGCAGCACTCTTTCCCCCGCTTTCTGCACAGGCGAAAAGCCATTGCCAAGCGGAAACACCAGATTCAGGCGGTCACCCACTTTCAGTTCGGCCAGCCGATGAGTGCCTTCGCCCACCTTCTTGATGAGCAACCACAGTTCGTTCTTCTCACGATCCACATAGTTGATGGAGATAGGCCGACGCAGAAACGTCTTCGGACTCCCCTCCACTTTCACTTCCACAAACTGCCCGGGCATCGTGGCCGGCAGCGGCTCCTCGTCGGTCAGTTTCAGCAAGACATAGAGTTCATGAGGGAACTCCACCTCTTTCACAATCAAATCTTTGATGTACTTCTTCATTCTCGTATCGTATAATTGTTTCTTCTCAAATTCCCCATGCGGCAGGATTGCACTCCTTCTCCAGTTCCGTCTCCTGCTTATCGTCCAACTGGAAAAAGAAATCCATGCCCGTCACCTTTTCCACCCGATCCACCGACACAGCATAATCGCGCATGTCGCCACCACAATCGCGGTTCGGATAGATGAAACCAATCGCCTTGGGCACACGTCCCAGCGAGAGAACCACCTTGAAGAAGCGGTCGGGCACAGCAATCTTCATGTTTTTCCGCCGACCAATCGTCTTCGGAACCTTGCTGTCGAAGATGGGGCCACAACAGATGTAGAGTGTGCCATAGTTTCTTGCCCAGGAGCGGCACTGCACCTCTAGGTCGTTCCATGCGTCCGTGTTCAGTTGGTGGCTTTGCGGACAGATGTTTGTCATGCAGAACGACTCATCCATCGCTGTCGGCGTATTCTTGTTGTCGCCGGCCGGACACATGTGTCCACGGTCATATCCCGAACCGTTGTAGTCGAAAGTTTCCACCCTGGCACCCTCGCCCAAGGCGGGGTCGGCATGAAAATTGTTCGAACGCTGCACCTTGCCCTTCACACGCTCAGGCGTCAAAGCCCAGCACACATAGTTCGGGCAGTGCTTCTCCATGTTGTAAGAAATGATGAACTGCGACTTGAAAAGCAGAAACTCCGACGTGTTGTGCAACTCATCGGGCTGCTCCAGATTCTCGTATGGCAACTGCGACAGCCCCGTCCCAGGCTCCTCCGCCATGTCAGCCATAGCCCTCTCAGACTCTTTTTCGGCCTCATCCTCTGCCTGGTAGACCGCATTCCGTTCTGCACTGCTCACCACGGGCACCGCATCATTCACCTCCGAAGGCAAACGGTCGCCCCCCTTCACACAGGCCCACAGATTGTTCATGCCCATCACCACAAAAACCAGAGCCACACACGTGGCCAAAACAGAGAAAGATTTCTTTTTATTTGCCATTTTCTGACGTTTTTTATCCTTTTTAGTGCCTTTTTTTCCGTTCAAGGCACAAATTTACAAAACATTTTGCAAAAAACTTGCTTATATCCCGGAAAAAATCCATACCTTTGCATCGCTTTTAACAAAAGGCACTGACTTTTTGCTATTTGCCTTGCCGAATTGGCTCAGTTGGTAGAGCAACGCATTCGTAATGCGTGGGTCGGCGGTTCGAGTCCGCCATTCGGCTCAAACGTGAGGGTGTGCTGACCGCACATCCTCTTTTCTTTTCTGCCAGCACCGCACAACTGCACAACCACACAACCGCATAACCGCACAATGGCCACACAGAAATCCAACATAGAGAAAATCATCCTTGGAGTCGATCCCGGCACCAACGTGATGGGTTATGGCATACTGCGTGTGACAGGCAACAAAGCCTCCCTCATGGCCATGGGCGTGATAGAACTGAAAAAATACGAGAGCCACTACCTCCGTCTGGGCAAAATCTTCGAGCGCATCACCTCCATCATCGACTCCTACAAGCCCGACGAAATGGCCATCGAAGCACCCTTCTACGGCAAGAACGTACAGTCCATGCTCAAACTCGGCCGCGCCCAGGGGGTGGCCATCACAGCCGCCATCATGCGCGACATCCCCATCACCGAATACGAACCACGAAAAATCAAAGTGGCCATCACTGGCAACGGCTCCGCCGCCAAAGAGCAAGTGGCCGGCATGCTCCAGCGCATGCTCCACATCGCCCCCGAGGACATGAACGTACAACTCGATGCCACCGATGCCCTCGGTGCCGCCTACTGCCACTTCATCCAGATGGGCAAGCCCCAAGTGGAACACCACTTCTCCTCCTGGAAAGATTTCGCCCAGAAGAATGCCGCCAAGGTACACGGCACCCCCCTCCCCTCTTCACGCAAATGAGGCACTCACTCTCCCACCATTCTCTTCAGTCGTTCCACCTCTCTCTTCAGCGTCTCAATTTCCCCAGCCTGCCGTTCTATCACTTGCCGTTGCGTTTCTCGCTGTTCCAGTCGTGCCGCCGTCATGCGCTCCCTGATGCCACCCTCCGTGGTAAATTCCCTGTCCTTCCGAGCGATATATTTCATTTGATGAAAGATGGAAAGAATGCGTTGGCGTTTATGAAAAGACGTAAATTCCATCTTTTTCTATTTCTTGTAATAAATAGGAGTCTATATGTTTGTGCATTCGAACGACATCTACGGAACATCCCAGCAATTGTTCGAGGAAGCGTTTCAGACGAACCAGAAGATAGGCTTTTGGCTCCATTTCCACACATACGTCCACTTCACTGTTTTCGTGCTGTTCGTCGCGCGAAACAGAACCAAACAATCGTAGCGAACTAACTCCGAACCGAGACCGAAGTTCATCCGTATGCTTAGAAAGCAGTTGTATATATTCTGCTCTTGTCTTCATACATTGTATCTTTATGATGTGCAAAGATAAGGAAGCACTCGATTACCTCTGCTTTCTGATGCTCTCCCATGCGTGACGCGACAAACTTTCTTACACTGCCGCTGCAGGGACAATCCCATTGCCTCCTTTGCCCTCCTTCCACACCCCCTAAACCGACGTCCCCGATGTCGGTGAGGCGATGTCCCCGATGTCGGTTGACCGACGTCGGGGACATCGGTTTAGAGGCACTGGAAGGAAGCCGAGGGAGGAGGTGGCAGGGAGGGAGGAGAGGAAGTGGAAGAAAGTTTTTGAGGGGAAAGGCTTGTGAGTGTCGGAGATTTTTCGTAACTTTGCCGTGAAATATAAAAAGAGAAGATTTATGACAGCGATACAACTACGTGCGGAACTGTTCCGCGAAATCAATCCCATCCTCGACGATGAAGAGAGCAATTGAAAGGTGACAGGGCTGGTCAATGGAGCCGCACCATCACGAAGAAGCATCGGCTGATTTACGAAATCTTCGAGACTGAAGTCCATGTGGATGTGCTGGCTGCCTACGGACACTACGATGACAAATAACCCAATAGAGCCTTTTGTCTAATCATATTGTTAAAACCAACAAGAACTATGTCGATACCATACAGAAAACGAAAGAAGAAGATTATCATGCCCGACCAGAGCATTCGCGAGGCTTGGGTGATGGAGCAGTTCAGTTACGAGCCAGTGAAGTTTGAGGACTTCGTGAAGGAGTGCGTGGAGGCACAGGGAGTCTCCTCCGCACAGGTGAAGGGCATTGTGGAAGCCATGTCGAACCGTCTGCGGACTTATTTGATGCTGGGACACAGTGTGCAGATTGCCGGCATCGGCACACTCAAGCCAACGTTTAATGCCCGGAGTGCGGACTCGCCCGAGGAACTGGGCAGCGAGAGCGTGCATAAGTTCAAGGTGCAGTTCTATCCGCACAAGGATTTCAGGAATGTGCTCAAGCAGATGACGGTGGTGGACATGGATGCCATCAACGAAAATCCTGACGAGGATGGGGCAAATTGACGGATTTTGAAGTGAAAATGAGGTGATGATGCACGTTTTTGGTGGAAATTTTGCCTACGAACGAAAATTTTGTGCTAAATTTGTGGCGATTTTCTCGCGCAGAACCTTTACGTTCGACGTAGTCAAATCGCAGAAAACACAGAGAGGCATCTAAAACGGTGACTTTCAGAAGGAAACTTTCTGTGTGTTCTGTGATTTCTGTGTGAGATATAAAAAACAGAAATACAATAATATATTATAAAGATGATTAAGATTACTTTTCCTGACAATTCCGTGCGCGAGTATGAGGCTGGCGTGACGGGCTTAGAGATTGCCGAGAGCATCAGCCAGCGGCTGGCACAGGACGTGATTGCCTGTGGTGTGAACGGCGAGACGACAGAGTTGAACCGCCCTATCATGGAGGACGCAACGATTGCACTGTATAAGTTTGAGGATGCTGAGGGCAAGCATGCTTTCTGGCACACTTCGGCCCACCTCATGGCAGAGGCCATCGAAGAGTTGTGGCCCGGCACTCAGTTCGGCATCGGTCCTGCCATCGAGAACGGTTTTTACTATGACGTGATGCCGCCCGAGGGTGTGAAGTTGAGCGACAGCGATTTCCCCAAGATTGAGAAGAAGATGCAGGAACTGCAGCAGAAGAAGGAGGCGCTGGTGAGGAAGGAAATATCGAAGAAGGATGTGATGGAACTCTTCGCATCGAAGGGTCAATCGTATAAGAATGAGTTGATTGCCGAGTTGGAGGATGGCAAGATTACCACTTACACGCAGGGCAACTACATCGACCTCTGCAAGGGTCCTCACCTCATGACCACCGCGCCCATCAAGGCGTTCAAACTGCTCTCGTTGGCTGCTGCCTATTGGCGCGGCGACGAGAAGCGACCCATGATGACCCGCATCTACGGCATCTCGTTCCCCAAGAAGAAGATGCTGGACGAATATCTCGTGGCTCTGGAAGAGGCCAAGAAGCGCGACCACCGCAAGATTGGCAAGGAGATGGAACTGTTCATGTTCTCCGAGCGTGTGGGTAAGGGTCTGCCCATGTGGCTGCCCAAGGGTACAGCCGTTCGTCTGCGCCTACAAGACTTCTTGCGTAAAATCCAGAAGCGATATGGCTATCAGGAGGTTATCACTCCACACATCGGTGGAAAGAACCTCTATGTGACTTCGGGCCACTATGACCACTATGGCAAGGATTCTTTCCAACCCATCCACACACCCGAAGAGGGTGAAGAGTACCTGCTCAAGCCCATGAACTGCCCTCACCACTGCGAGATTTTTGCCTGGCAGCCACGCTCTTACAAGGACCTCCCCTTCCGCTGCGCCGAGTTCGGCACCGTGTATCGCTATGAGCAGTCGGGCGAGTTGCACGGACTGACCCGTGTGCGTTCGTTCACTCAGGACGATGCCCACATCTTCTGCCGCCCCGACCAGGTGAAGGAAGAGTTCCTGCGCGTGATGGACATCATCGGCATCATCTTCAAGGCACTCGACTTCAAGGACTTCGAGGCACAAATCTCTCTCCGCGACCCCAACGACAAGGAAAAGTACATCGGTTCGGACGAGGTGTGGGAAGAGGCCCAGAATGCTATCATCGAGGCATGCGCTGAGAAGGGACTCCCCACCCGCACGGAACTGGGCGAGGCCGCATTCTATGGTCCCAAACTCGACTTCATGATTAAGGACGCACTGGGCCGCCGCTGGCAGTTGGGCACCATCCAGGTGGATTACAACCTGCCAGAGCGTTTCCAACTCGAATACACTGGTGCCGACAACCAGAAGCACCGCCCCGTGATGATTCACCGTGCGCCATTCGGCTCAATGGAACGTTTCATTGCCGTGCTCATCGAGCACACCGCCGGCCACTTCCCTCTCTGGCTCACCCCCGACCAAGTGGTGGTGCTGCCTATCTCGGAAAAGTTCAACGACTATGCCAAAGAAGTGGCAGCCACGCTGAATGCTCAGGACGTGCGCACCATCATCGACGACCGCAACGAGAAGATTGGCCGCAAGATTCGCGACAACGAAATCAAACACATCCCCTACATGCTCGTAGTGGGTGAGAAAGAGGCGGCTGAAGGCATCGTGAACGTGAGAAAACAAGGCACTCAGCAGCAGGAATCGATGAAAATCGAGGATTTTGCAAAGAAAATTCAAGAAGAAGTTCGTCAATTGACAGAAAATTTCTAACTTTGCATCCGTTTTCGGACAAAGAAACAATAACTTAAAACAAAAAATACCGAAGGAACAACATCGCCCAGAATGAAAGGTGACAACAAAAAACAACAGTACAGAATCAACGAACAGATTCGTGTACCCGAAGTGAGAATAGTTGGCGACGGCATCGAGTCAAGTGTCATGCCCACCCGTGAAGCACTTCGCCTTGCTGAAAGCAAAGAAGTAGATCTCGTAGAGATTTCTCCCAATGCGCAACCTCCGGTATGCCGCCTCATCGACTACTCTAAGTTCCTCTACCAGCAGAAGAAGAAAGCCAAGGAACTGAAAGCGAAGCAAGTGAAGGTGGAAGTGAAGGAAATCCGTTTCGGTCCCCAAACAGGCGATGCAGACTATGCGTTCAAACTGAAGCATGCCAAAGAGTTTCTCAACGACGGCAACAAGGTGAAGGCATACGTGTTCTTCAAGGGGCGTTCCATCGTCTTCAAAGAACAAGGTGAAGTGCTCCTCCTCCGTTTTGCCAACGACCTTGAAGAACTGGCTAAGGTGGAAAGCATGCCCTCGCTTGAAGGCAAGAAGATGTTCCTCACCCTTGCCCCCAAAAAGGCTGGCGCTCCGAAGAAGAGCCAACAACGACGCGACAACGAAGCCGCCGAAGCCGCTGCCAAAGCAGAAGCCCAAGCCCGAAAGGAAGCCGAGGGCCCCAACCCCAACAGCCCCTTTGCCGGGCTGGCTGAGAAACTGGCCGCCAAAGAAGAAGAATAGAAGTGCGTAACGCCTTGGTATATGCGTTGCCACACATTATTAATAATTAAATAAACAAAAAAATGCCAAAAATTAAAACAAAGTCCGCTGCAAAGAAGCGTTTCACGCTTACTGGAACCGGCAAGATTAAGCGTCAGCACGCTTATCACAGCCACATCTTAACGAAGAAAACAAAGAAGCAGAAGAGAAATCTCGACCACAGCACGATTGTCGTAAAGGCCAACCGCAAGCAGGTGCTCGATTGCCTCGCACTCCGTTAAAATTCAGTAAGTAATCAACCAAAAGTTTAATCGAATCGTTAGCCCCAAAGAAAAAAAAGAGAGAGAGGGAAAAAGAAAGCGTGAAACAGAAACAACTAAGTAACTTAGATTTTTCACTTTTCACTTTTCACTTTCTACGCTAACATTCAAAAAGCAAAAAAACTATGCCAAGATCAGTAAATCATGTTGCATCACGCGCTCGCCGCAAGAAGATTCTGAAGCGCGTAAAAGGTCAGTTCGGTGCTCGCAAGAACGTATGGACCGTTGCCAAAAACGCCTATGAGAAAGGCCTCACCTACGCATTTGCCGACCGTCGTCGCAAGAAGCGCGAGTTCCGCGCTCTCTGGATTCAGCGTATCAACGCCGCAGCCCGTGCCGAGGGTATGTCCTACTCTCAGTTCATCGGTGCTCTCCACAAGGCTGGCATCGACCTCAACCGCAAGACACTTGCTTACCTCGCAGTACACAACGCAGAGGCATTCAAGGCTATCGTTGAGAAGGTTAAGTAAACCGCATCTCGTTTCAGAAGAAACCATAAAGGGCGTACAATCCGTCATGGGATTGTACGCCCTACTTGTTTTTTACTTTATCTCCGATTTGCACTGCCATTGACTTCATCGAAGGCGCTCACGCTCGACAACAAAAGCAAAAAAATCCCGTTTTTCTTTGTTTTGTCCTCACTTAATCGTATCTTTGCAATCAAGTACCACCGAACCGTCGTAAACGACGCTTGCCACAAGGCAAAAATCCCTGAGTGCAGGGTGGCGGCACGAACATTCGGAACAAAAAAATTACAGCATTAATGTTGTTGGTAATATCTGGGAACCTAGGAAATTCACATGATATTCATATAGTCGACGACGAGTTAATGCCTATGCGATAGCGTAGGCACAACTTATCGGACTATATAGGCTATTCCTAGGGCCTCCAGATATGGGTAAGTTAGCGTTCTACGCTATTCCCATCTCTGGAGGTCTTGCATGGGGAGGCAGCCTATAAACATGCCGATGACGAGTGTGCTGCCTAAATCTATCGTATCACTATGAGCCAGCAAGACCTTCCTGTCTCTTCCCATTTCTTCACCAACCGGAATGGGAACACTTTGATGCAGGAATTTGAGGGGATACTTCAGAACAATCCCCAAGTCAAAAATCTCGATGCCGTCGTGGGCTTTCTGCGGGCATCGGGCTACTTCACTCTGCGCCCTTTTCTTGACAGTGTCAACAAAGTGCGTATTCTGATAGGCATCGATGTGGACAAATACATCGCCCGTGCCCATCAGAAGGGCGAACTTTTCTTTGGGGCAGAAGATGAAGTGAAGGAGGATTGTCTGCGACTGCTGAAACAAGACATTGAGCAGTCCCAATACACCAAGCAAGTGGAGGACGGCATGCTACAGATGGTGCAAGACATGCTGGATGGGAAATTGGAACTGCGCGCCCATCCATCGAAGAAGATTCATGCCAAACTTTATATTCTCTACCCTGACCACTTCAACCAGCACACTTTTGGTGCCGCCATCACTGGCAGCAGCAACCTGAGCGGCAACGGACTTGGCATTGGCGAGGAGAGACAATACGAGTTCAATGTGAAACTGACTCAGTATGATGATGTTGCATTTGCGAAATATGAGTTTGAACAACTTTGGGAGGAAGCCAAGGGGGTGCCTATTGATGCCGAGGATTATCGGGCGACACTCGACACAACCTATCTGAAGGGCGATGTCACTCCCTACGAACTCTACATCAAGATGCTGATGGAATACTTCTCTGACCGTGTCTTAGAAGTTGACCAAGACGACCCTTTCGATATGCCTGAAGGCTACGAGAAGTTTGAGTATCAGACAGACGCAGTTGTTGAGGGCTACCAAAAACTCATTCGCTACGATGGCTTCTTCTTGGCAGATGTGGTAGGTCTTGGCAAGACGGTCATCGCCACCATGATTGCCAAGAAGTTCCTCATTGAGAACGGACGTGACAACACGAAAATTCTAGTGGTGTATCCTCCTGCTGTAGAACAAAACTGGAAGACCACCTTCAAAGACTTTGGCATTGACAAATATACGCAGTTCGTCTCCAATGGCAGCCTTTCCAAGATTCTCGACGATGACAACTACAACTATTGGAACGCCGATGAATACGACCTTGTCTTGGTGGACGAGGCGCACAAATTTCGCAACCATACAACAGGGGCGTTTCAACAACTGCAAGAAATCTGCAAGATGCCTCGTGTGGAGACGGGTAACATCCCTGGCTACAAGAAGAAAGTGATGCTGATTTCTGCCACCCCCATGAACAACACACCTGCCGACCTCTATTATCAAATTCTGATGTTTCAGGACCCTCGCCATTGCACGATTGATGGTGTGCCCAACTTGACGGCATTCTTTGCGCCGCTTGTGGTCGAGTTTCGCAAACTGCGCAAGCAGGAGCAGATAGACATGAAGGAATTCAAGAAATTGGCAGAACGAGTGAGAGACCGAGTGATTAAGCCACTGACGGTCAGAAGGACGAGGACTGACATTGAGAGCATTGCCCGTTACAACAAAGATATACACGGATTCCCCAAAGTGGCAGAACCCATCAAGAAGGAATATGAACTGAATGAACATTTGGCAACCCTCTTCAAGGAGGCGATGGATATTCTTGACAAACAACTGACTTACGCTCGCTATCAAGCCATTGCCTATCTGAAGCCAGAAGCCTCCAATGGGCTCTACGACAATGCGGAACTCATCAGCCACAGTTTGGCGGGCATTCGCAAAAACGGATTGGTGAAACGTCTGGAAAGCAGTTTCTATGCTTTCAAGATTTCTGTGGAAAACTTTCGACAGGCAAACGAGAATATGCTGAAAATGTGGGAGAATGACAAGATTTTCATTGCTCCCGACATGGACATCAACCAACTTTATGCCTTGAATTATACGGATGACGAGATAGAAGAAAAACTGAACGAGAAAGCAGAGGTGAATCCCAAGAATGCCGTTTTCAAACGTGATGATTTCCGTCCAGAGTACATTGACATGCTTCGCAAAGACCAACAACTACTGGACGAGATGTGGCTGCAATGGGAGTGCATCGACGATGGCGATGACTCGAAGTTTGCCAAGTTTGAAGACCTGCTGAAGCACGAACTCTTCAAGAAAGAACACAACCCCGAAAGGAAGATTGTGGTGTTCTCGGAGTCGGTCGATACCATCGACTATCTGGCACGTCGCATCAACAGAACGGATGTGATGGTCATCTCAGCCAAGAATCGCAACACGCTCTTCAAGACCATTCGGGAGAACTTCGACGCCAACTGGAAACAGAAGAAAAATGACTATAACATCATTCTGACCTCTGACGTGTTGGCTGAAGGTGTGAACCTGCATCGCTCCAACATCATCATCAACTACGACACCCCTTGGAACAGCACCCGTCTGATGCAACGCATCGGTCGTGTGAACCGCATCGGCTCCCAATCAGACACCATCTATAATTATGTGTTCTATCCGTCAGAGCAAGGCAACAAGGAAATCAAACTGAACCAAATCGCACTCAGCAAGATACAGACATTCCACACCACCTTTGGCGAAGACAACCAAATCTATTCTACCGACGAAATCATCGACAGAGACCTGGACAAACTCTTCAAGGAAGGCATCAAGCGTGAGCAGGAAGACCGCAACCTCGAACTGCCCTTCTATGAGGAACTGCGTTTGCTGTATCAGCAGAACCGAAAAGAGTATAGACGCATAGAAAAACTATCTCTGAGAAGTCGCACGGGGCGTGAACCGCATGAAATAGAAGGCATCACGCTTTCAGGCGACACACTCGTATTCCTGAAGACCAACTTCCGCAAAATCTTCTATCTGGTCAATGAAACACAGACGAGAGAGGTGTCTGTGTTGGATGCCCTCAACTATTTCAAGGCGACACCCGAGGAGAAAGCGGTACCCAGAATTGCTCAACACCATGAGCATGTGGAAAAGGCGGTGAGGGAGTTCTATCGTGTGAAAGAACAGGAATTGCATGAGGAAGAGCAGAATCAAGGTCAGCGTAGCAACTTAGGTGCTCAGGTGACAACGGCTGTCAGCCTCATCAACAGCATGTTGCCACACATTGAGGATAGCGACACCCACCTGAAACTGGTGCAACTGAGAGAACTGGCAGAGCGAGGAACCATCACCTACATCGCCAAACGTCTGCAACGCATTCAGAAAGACCTTCAACGGCAAGGAGGCAGCAAAGCCAAAATGACTTTTGACGAAGCCTTGAAGCAGGTACTCGAAATGGCCAATCACTACAACGCCTACTACCGAGACACACAACACGCGGAAGAAGAGTCTGATGCCACCATTATCCTCTCTGAGAGTTTTCAATAACTAAAAACGTAAATGCTAAATAACAAGATGAACTACAAAGAAATCATTGAATCAAGATATAATCGTCAGAACTGGCAACGGCTTCTGCATGACATCTTTGGCAACAAGGTGAAGTTTTGGAACACCCCATCTGCCGTTTTCACCAATAGTCAGTTTGCCAAACAGACCTTGTGGCTGGGAACCATCACGTTGAGCGACGAACAAACCATCTCCATTTATGAAGTGGAACTCGCTGACAGCGTGGACATAGAGCGCAACCGTCGTGGCATTCGCGACATGTTGCTGAACACATGGCGCAACAACGGCAATGCCGGTGCCTTCATGTTCTGTTATCGCAAGAATGAGAGTGTACTCCGCTTCTCGTATGTCAGCGAATCGTGGACGTTTGCAGAGGATGGCACCTATCAGAAAGAATCGACGGACACGAAACGCTTCACCTATCTGTTGGGCGAAGGGCATCGAAGCCGTACAGCCATCCAGCAGTTTGAAAAGTTGCGTGACAGTAAACTCTCTTTGAAAGACTTGACCAAAGCCTTCTCTGTGGATGCGGTCAGCGATATGTTCTTTGATGACTACAAGAAACAATATGAGGACATTATCCAGTACATCACAGGCAAGCGAATGGTGAAAGTGGCGAACAAGTGGGAAGAAAAGATGGTGGGCGACCCATGCGGAGAGATGATACAAGAGTTTGCCCACTTCACCAACCCAGAAAAGTTCATCCGTGACTATGTGAAGAAACTGATGGGACGATTGGTTTTCCTTCAATTCTTGCAGAAGAAGGGGTGGTTGGGCGTACCAGCCAATGCCGCATGGGGTGAGGGCGATGCAGAATTCATTCAGAATCTGTTTGTTCAGTGCCCAGACAAAGACCACTTTGTGGATAACGTCCTCGAACCGCTCTTCAATGACCTGAACACTGAACGCGAAGGCGACTTCTCTAAACTCTTAACTCTCAACTCTCGACCGATAAAAGTACCTTACCTGAACGGTGGACTTTTCGAGCGTGAGGCAACAGACGAGACCAACTTTCCCTTGCCTGCCAAGTATATGAAGAGTCTGCTCGACTTTTTCGCCTCCTACAACTTCACCATCGACGAGAACGACCCTGACGATGCCGAAGTGGGTGTTGACCCAGAAATGTTGGGACGCATCTTCGAGAACCTGCTGGAAGACAACAAGGACAAAGGAGCATTCTATACACCCAAGGAAATTGTCAGTTACATGTGTCGTGAAAGCCTCATCGCCTATTTGCAGACAGACATTGAGGACGAATCCACCCAAGAAGCCATTCGTCAGTTTGTCACCACTCACGACGTTGCGGCTCTTGGCACGAATGACAAGTTCCATCAACAGGTGGATGAGGCATTGAAAAATGTCAAAATCTGTGACCCAGCCATTGGCTCAGGAGCCTTCCCTATGGGTTTGCTGAAAGAACTTTTCCTCTGCCGCACCGCCCTCGAAGGCATCAGTCAACACCAAGCCGCAGCCATCAAGAAGCACATCATCCAGCAAAACATCTATGGTGTTGACATTGAGCGTGGTGCTGTTGACATCGCCCGTCTTCGTTTCTGGCTGTCCCTGATTGTAGATGAAGAAACCCCACAAGCATTGCCCAACCTCGACTTCAAAATCATGCAGGGAAATTCGTTGTTGGAGCAATACAAAGGTGTTGACCTTTCCAAAATCACGGAGTTGAAATCAGAGAAGGAAGAAGGTGCTCAACTCTCGTGGTTTGAAGATACGTTGGATGTTCTTCGCCTTGACTTGCGCAAAAAGTTGGACGAATACTACAACTGCACCGACCATCGTCGCAAGGCAATCTTGAAACAGGAAATCATCGCCAATGTGAAGCAACAAATCAAAGAACAAAGCATCCCCGTTGACTTTGGAACGCTCGACCTCTCCGCCAACGACCAGTTCTTCCTCTGGCACACATGGTTCTATGATGTTTTCTCACAAGGAGGGTTTGATATTGTGATTGGGAATCCACCGTATGTTACATATAAAGGAAAACAAAAGGTTGACATTGATGACGATGTACTAAAGCAAATGATTGAAAATTATAAATCTGCCGAGTACAAAATCAACAGTTATGCCTTGTTTGTAGAACTGGCTATAAACATCCTTAAAACAAAAGGCGTTCAAACGTATATTATCCCAAGCACAATTCTCCAAAATGAATACTTGAAAAATATTAGAAAAATAATAATTGTGGAGAACCAATTGATTAATATTGTTTCTTTTGGGAATAAAGTCTTTGATGCAGTCACAGACTCTATTATCTGCATTTGTAGAAAAGGGAAATATCCCTCCCTTATGCGGTTTATGAGAGTCAATGATTTAGCCTTCAAATTAGAATCATCACACGAGTATAATCCTGATGTATGGAATGATAGCAAAAAAAATTTTGTCATTGATACAAAGACGACGAAGCAAGACGCTAATATTTTTGAGAAGATGGAAAAAGACAACATAACTCTAGGTGATTTGTACGTTGTATATGTCGGAATAGTAGCGAATGGCATAAAGAAATTCTTACATGATTCTCCTATAAACAATTCATGCAAGAAATACCTACAAGGTAAGCATATAGATCATTTTCAAATAAAGTTTAAGTCTATTTATATAGAATTTGTGAAATCGCTTTTGCATAGCAATACTGACGAAACCGTATATGAATCAGAAAGAAAGATATTGGTCCGCAAAACGGGCAACATTCTTATAGCGACAATAGATGAAGAACAATACTATACGGATCAAAGTATTTACAATGTATACCTCAATATACCTTTTACATATAACGACTATGTAACAACTGCAATACTGAATTCTAAACTGATGAATTATTATTTTAATAAGAAACTAGTTACGAATGCAGATGTTTTTCCATATATTAAAGGTGTCCATTTGAAGGCATTTCCCCTTCCTCTTTTAACGAATATGCCAGAGATTGTCTCTCGGATAGAAAACAATGTTAGAGAAGTTCTTGCTATTAAGCACACTAATACGTTAACTAACACTTCCACTCTAGAATCCGAAATTGACCGCCTCGTCTATCAGTTATATGGCTTGACGGAGGAAGAAATAAGGATTGTAGAAGGAGTAAGTTAATGTGAATTTACAAAAAAGGCATGAACTTACTATCGTACGCTCATGTTAAACCAAAATATTTTGCTATCTTTGCAAACAAAAAAGATAAACTTATTAAATGAATAAGATTGCTATCGTTTTAGGAAATGGTTTTGATCTCAACTTGTTGTTGAGAACATCTTATACTGATTTTGCAAAAAGTAATGAATTTAGAGATTTGTCTCAGAAGAATCTTTTCCGTTATATTGATCTAAGTAATCAGAGTAAATCTCTTTTTGCTCATTTACAATCTGTTTTTTATAAGAATAATTGGTTTGACATAGAGGAAGAAATTTATTCTTTCGCGATCAATTATAATCATCCGATATCTCTTTTGGCAGAAGAGTTTGATAGTATTAGGTGTGCATTACAGCAATATTTAATACGAATTGTTGAAAACACGACACCTTGCCAACAGAGTCTTGCATATGAGTTTATGAGAGATGTTGTAAATGATAGCCACTATGATATTAGTATATATAGTTTTAATTATACCAATTGCCTTTCATTGTGTAATTGCCATCCAAATAAGCAAGTAGAACTCTTTAATATTCACGGAGACTTAGCTTCAAATATAGTTTTAGGATACTATGATTATAAAAATCAAATATCTAATGATGTTTGTAGTTTCATGGATAAGTCTAATATGCTTAGAGGTGGGGGATTTAGAATGGAATCTTGTCTTATTGAGGCTAAAGAGGTGATTTTCTTTGGTCATTCATTAAATCCAATGGATTTTTCATACTTTAAGAGTTTTTTTGATTATATTGCCAATACCTCATCTGTAGACCAATCGTTGACATTTGTGTGTCTTGATAATAATTCCATTTTGGGTATTAAGAATAATCTTAAACATCAAGGGTATGATATCAGAAAAATATATGATCATTTGGATAATGTCGGTTTTATTCGTACACATACTTGGAATGAAGGTAACATTGCAGATGTAAATGTATATAAACAACTTTGTATACGATTAAAGAATCTCGAAGACATATAAAAATGTTTGTAGCAGCGTTATTTGATAATCTCAACATCTATGTTTTTAAAGTTCCTCTTATCCAAAATTGCCTTTACTCTGGACTCTTGGGTTGCATCCTTGATGTAGACTTTAGTTAGCACCTTGCTTGGCAGGAACAGCTCTTTGTAATATACCTTATCCCCATTATCTCTTTTACGCAATTTTTCATCTTTTATCATGTTTATTAAATCGTCAATTTTGACACCAAATAGTGAAGTCCCCTTAAGCTGATTTAGCATTGTCTGAACTTCTGGCGTTGGTCTTTGAGAGGGGTATATAATCCTTATTTCTTCCTCTGGATTATACCGCTCTTCTTTGAATCTTGGCGCGACATAACCAAGTAAATACATCGCTATAAGATTAACAAATGCTTGTGGATAGTCTTGCAATAATTCAAGTGCAAATTCTTTTTGGGGACCAGAAAGCAGACCTAAAGCCCCATAAAAATATTCTGCTTCTATCTCCTTAAATAATTGCTCTTTGGAAATCAATCCCTTATATAAACAAGGTTTCAGCATAATCATGTGGGATATGCCCTCAAATGAAATGTTCTGTTTTTCATCGAGTGCTAGAACTACTCCATGTCCATGATCTGCGTATTCTTTCCACATATAATCATTTTTATTTCTTTTGGTCAGTGAAATAACATAAGGCATGGGCAACATTTTGTTAACCTTTATACTTTCCCAATCGAAAGATTGTGCAACTCGTCTATCAGGCTGTAGACGTTCCTCTAATTTGGGTAGAAGATTCTTTATCGCTTCTATTCCAACTTTATATTCTTCTTTGTCGCCAAAGCAATCGTATCTTGATGCCCAGAAACATAGGCCCTTTTCAGAAGGCGATTCTCTTAAAATCCCTTCAAAAGCTTGTATTGATGTGTAGTGGTATAACATAACAATTTTATATTGCTTTTAATGTAAATGCCATATCAAAGTTAATCAACTGTCCGCTATCCACATACTTCTGCCATGCGTCTTCATTGTGGCTGACATCAGAAATCTTCGTGGAATTGTCTGATTTGAAACGCTGATAGATGGATTCGAGGATACCAAGTTCTTCTTCCGTAAATTCAGCAAGATCAGGAGAGAGAGTAGAAACGAGTTTGGTTCCCTCGGCACCTGAATCAAAATGTACGATTTCCTGCTGGATGTCGTCATAGAAACTGTAAATTCTGTCCCATCGGACGGGTACTGGTCCACGTTGGATGGCTTTATAGGAAAGTCCACTCATGCCCTTGCTCGTCATCTTATAACTATAGAAATCGGTATAGAACAGCAGTTTGTTCATCATGGTGAAAAACACTCCGTTGTATCTTTCGATATAGAACAGGATGATGTTCTTGAGTTTGCTAATGGACTGAGTAGCATAGCCATTGAAAATGTCTCTGCGACAGCCATTGAAAACGTACTTCTTGGCGAAGACTTCATCAGTGTCCATCTTTACAGCCTTCACCTTGTTCAGTATTTTTACGAAATCTTCTTCGTCAAACTGGTTTCTGGCATTGATGACAAAACTCTCGAAGATGTGAGGATTCTGAATAGACATTAGGATTTTTCCGTTGGCCTCGCTGGGCATGTCTCCGTTTTCATATAGCCTGTATTGGTTGTCACCAAATCCAAGAATCTGCGACATCTTGGATGCGGACAGTCCATAACGCTGACGAATTCGCTTGATTTCATCAGGGAAGGGAATGCCATACTTGGCCCGGTACTGGTTATATACTTGGCCTACATTTACTTCGTCAAGTGCCGTTGTGGTGAAACGTTCCTTTGTTTCATCACATTCATAAAACTGATGCACGTATTGAAACTTTTCCTTGCGGAAGGTCAGTTCGGCTAACTCGTTTCGGAGGGTTGCATGCCCTCCTGTGAATGGGCTTTGCATAATTGTCTCTATTTAAATGGATAATTCATAGGGTGTTCTGCTATGTGGAAGGAAATGCATAACGCACTCGCTCCTTTACCCAACGTGATTTTTATATAAACTTCCCGTTCCTTTACATCTTTTCCTAAGACCCACATCTCACCGCATTGGTTGAGTGTGTCAATGACTGGACCTTCAGAGTAGTCTTCGACTTCAAGATTTATGATGACAGTGTCACGGTACTTAGGAGTGATTTCCAAATCAACCAGTGTCTGGGCATTTTTGCCCCTGTCATCTCTATATATGATTCCGAAGACTTTGACCTTTTCCTTCATTTGATTGAGGAACCTTTGTACTTCTTCTTTTGTCGCCATTTTAATGATATATGCATATTTTGCCGCAAAGTTAAACTTTTTAGTTGAATCTTCAAAGAAAAAGGCTAAATTATTTATGGATAAAGTTGAAAAACATTCTTACTTACACAGGGTATTCGAAATAGGCTCACCTTATAATCAGAACTAGCCAGCCTTTGTCAGGCAAATCATCCATTTCTTCTATCAGTTCGATAGTTTAACGAAATAGCACCATACGGCAAGGAGTCGCCTCCAAGCCCCCTTATTCTCAAGGATAAACGGTTGTTTGCCACCCATTTTCATGCTTTTTCCCATTCCTTTTTGGTGGAATCAAGAATAATGCGTACTTTTGCATAACTCATTCGAGCAAATGGATATTACACATTATTAAATATAATAAAAAACACTAAAAAGACATGAAAGCATTTGTTTTCCCCGGTCAGGGCGCTCAGTTCACTGGAATGGGCAAAGACCTCTACGACACTAATCCAAAGGCAAAGGAGTTGTTTGACAAAGCCAACGAGATTCTGGGCTTCGACATCACCAAGATTATGTTTGAAGGCACTGCTGAGGAGTTGAAGCAGACGAAGGTGACTCAGCCTGCCGTATTCCTCCACTCTGTGATTTCAGCCATCTGTCTGGGTGATGCCTTCGATGCTGACATGGTGGGCGGTCACTCACTTGGTGAGTTCTCTGCTCTTGTTGCCGCAGGTGCTCTTTCTTTTGAAGACGGTCTGAAACTCGTTTCTCAGCGTGCCCAAGCCATGCAGAAGGCTTGTGAGGCGGCTCCTTCTACCATGGCTGCCATCATTGGTCTTGACGATGCTAAGGTGGAAGAAGTTTGTGCTTCCATCTCCAAGCCCGGCAACATCGTGGTTCCTGCCAACTACAACAACCCTGGTCAGTTGGTGATTTCAGGTAATGTAGAGGCTGTCAATGAGGCTTGCGAGGCTCTGAAAGCAGCAGGTGCCAAGCGCGCCCTACCCCTCCCTGTAGGCGGTGCCTTCCACTCACCTCTCATGCAACCTGCCAAGGACGAACTGCAGGCAGCCATCGAGGCAACAACATTCTCTACTCCTAAGTGCCCCGTCTATCAGAACGTGGATGCTAAGGCACACACCAATCCTGATGAAATCAAGCAGAACCTCATTGCTCAGTTGACCGCTCCCGTGAAGTGGACCTATGAGGTGCAGGCAATGATTGCCGCCGGTGCAACTGACTTCACAGAGTGTGGTCCCGGCAAGGCACTGCAAGGCATGATTGCCAAGATTGACCGCAACGTGACGGCTCACGGAATCGCTTAAGCAAGAACCCATCTTCTACCTCATGGAAAAACTCGTCATCTACCAAGTCTTCACCCGTCTTTTCGGAGCCAATGCCAACAAGAACACCAGCAACGGCACGAAGAAAGACAACGGCTGTGGCAAAATGGCTGACTTCACTGGTGCCGCCCTGGCTGAAATCAAAAAGTTGGGTGCCACCCACATCTGGTACACGGGCCTCATCGAGCATGCCACCAAGAGCGACTACACACAGTATGGCATCCAGCGCGACCACCCTGCCGTGGTAAAAGGCATTGCTGGCAGTCCCTACGCCATCAAAGACTACTACGACATCGACCCCGACCTGGCCACAAAAGTGCCTGAGCGCATGAAGGAGTTCGAGAAACTCGTCATGCGCACCCACAAGGCTGAACTGAAGATGATTATGGACTTTGTGCCCAACCATGTGGCGCGTCAGTATCACTCCGATGCCAAGCCCGAAGGGGTGAAAGACCTGGGAGAAGATGATGACAAGACCATAGCCTTCACACCCTACAACAACTTCTACTATCTGCCTGGCACACAGTTCTCGCCCAATTTCTCGCTTCACGACGACGAGATGGGTGACTACACCGAGCGTCCGGCCAAGGTGACTGGCAACGACTGCTTCACCCAATGGGCTGGTGTGAACGACTGGTACGAAACCGTCAAACTGAACTATGGTGTTGACTACCAAGGCTGCAACCGCCTCATCTTTTGTCCCTCCACACCCAGCACATGGCTGAAGATGCGCGACATTCTCCTCTTCTGGGCCAGCAAGGGAGTAGATGGCTTCCGTTGCGACATGGCAGAAATGGTGCCCTGCGACTTCTGGGGATGGGTCATTCCGCAGGTGAAGGCCAAATACCCCAGCATCATCTTCATAGCCGAAGTCTATAACCCGCACGAATACCGCAACTACCTCTATCGTGGCCGTTTCGACTACCTCTATGACAAAGTGGGACTCTACGACACCATCCGCTCCGTCATGGGCGGCAACACCGCCACCAGCATCACCGGAGCATGGCAAAGTGTGGATGACATTCAGAACCACATGCTCAACTTCCTTGAGAACCACGATGAGCAGCGCATCGCCTCCCGTTTCTTTGCCGGAAACGCCGAGAAAGGCAAGCCAGCCCTGCTCGTGAGCGCGTTGATGAACACCAACCCCATGATGATTTACTTCGGACAGGAACTGGGCGAACAAGGCATGTACTCCGAAGGCTTCAGCGGACAAGATGGCCGCACCACCATCTTCGACTATTGGACCATCGACCTCATCCGCCGCTGGCGCAACAACAACAAGTTCGACGGCACCCTTCTCTCCAAGGAGGAAAAAGACCTGCAGAAGTTCTACACCAAAGTACTCACCCTCTGCAACAAGGAGAAAGCCATCCGCGAGGGGCAGTTCTTCGACATCATGTACGTGAACTACGGCCAAGGCATGGACGAGCATCGCCAGTATGCTTTCCTGCGCAAGGCTGGCAAGGAACTCATCCTCGTCGTGGCCAATTTCAGCGACGAGACGGCCCGTTCGTGGGTGAAAATACCCGCCCACGCCTTCAACTGCCTCGACATTCCTGCCAGCACCGAAGCCCGCGACTGCAAAGACCTTCTCACAGGCAAGAAAGAGAAGCCCCAGCCCCTCATCCCCGACGGCACTCTCTACGTGGAACTGCCTCCCCAAGGCGGCAAGGTGCTGAAGTTCAAACTATAGCGACACAACAACATCCCCTCATCAAAAAAGGCATGCCCAACATCTGGCATGCCTTTTTTGTTTGTCTCTGCCTAATATCTTGGAGAAATCCTTTGCTTGTTCAGAAAAACGTTGTACTTTTGCAAACAAGACATTATATAGACTATAACGATATACCAAAAATCTTTGAATACTTCGGTTTCATTTTCTATTTCTTTTCAAATGAACATGAGCCAATCCATGTGCATGTTAAGCATGGAGGGTGCGAAAGCATTTTTGAACTGATAATGGAAAATGGGAAACTACAGGAGATTAAGAGAAGAGAAAAGCCTGGTGTTGATTCGCTTACATCAAAGGAGGCAGCAACGGCCATCGAATTCATCCAAGCATATTGGCAAGACATCGTTGCAAAAAGTGCTGGTGAAGTAAACCATTCGGACATACATGAAAAGAGGGACGCACCGCTCGCAGCCGTAGGGGCTGTTGGCGGTGCGTCTTTTTGTAAGTAGGTGAACAAAAATAGTTTATATCATGCGGCAAGCCGCATTGTTTTTTGGGGACAATAATTTCCGATAATTCACAATAATTGGTTCCAATAATAATTATTGGATAAAATTATCGGCAATTATTGGCAATTATTGTCCAAGGAAAAAAAGCCGCTTGCGGCGAAAAGAAGCGACATCATTGTATAAGATAACTCAACTTTCGGATGTACACAACTTGTTCATTTTAACACGAATTACGCGAATATACACAAAACTATGCAGCACAAGAAACTATCACACAAAGCACCTTCTGTGC
>OCVV012888591.1_pt1 | contig 55140 bp, 47 predicted proteins | sample 1539721 | NCBI WGS metagenome assembly OCVV01 (sample SAMN02144230, study PRJEB22623) | gut metagenome | biome: sheep rumen | host: Ovis aries | place: New Zealand
GATTCGAACCCTCGGTACGCTTTTGACGTACACACGATTTCCAGTCGTGCTCGTTATGACCGCTTCGATATCACTCCATATGTACTTGTCCGCGGCGATTGCTCCCGCTTCGGCTTGGCCCGGTCACGCGCTCAAGCTTGTTTATTATAGCGTATGGTATTTGTTTTGTCAACTTCTTTTTTCTGGAATATGAAAAAAGATTGCAGCGTTACAATAGATGTGAGACTGGGGGATAGAAAAAGACGGTTGCTTTGTAATGGTTCTGTACGCCGCAGATGGTATAATCTCTGCAAAGACGTTCAGACTCCGGACGGCTTTTCCAAAAGCGCTTCACGGCGTACCGCCCGGCCTTCTGAGCCAGAACAAGGGCTTTCAGGATATTGCGAATCTCCAGGTCCTGGACTATCTCTGCGGAAACTACGACAGGCATTACGCAAATATGTTCTATCAGTTTGACAGAAACGGCAAGCTGATCGGCGTCCAGGGCATCGACAACGACGGGGCCTTCGGCGTGATCGCGAAGAAGGAGCTGGGGCGCACCGGGGAAAACTATCTCCACATGACCAACCTCTCCAACATGAAAGCCATGCCGAAGCAGACCGCCGAACGGCTAATGGCGCTGGACGCCGCCACCCTGAAGTACGCCCTCCGGGGCTTCGGCCTTTCGGAGGAGGAGCTGACTGCCGCGGAGCACCGGCTGGGCTTTCTGAAGCAGTCCATTATACGCAGCCGGTGCAATATCCCGAAGGGGCCAGCGACTATACCAAGCGAAGAATCGACGTGGCTCTGGACGCCCTGCGGCTGGGCAGACAGGGCGTGGAGATCAAGCCGGTGGAGCGACAGACCGCCCAGGACAACCTGAGGCAGGCCCAGGCTGCGCAGCAGCGCCGCATGGAGGAACGGGAGCCGCAGCTGATCCAGCCGGCGCCGGGCAACGGCTTGGTCCGAACCGTTTGACCAAGCGTGCCTTCCCGACGATCGGGAGGGCAGGCGATTATCCTCTGTCAGCAAGCCGCCGAACCGCCCACGAATTTGCAGGCATTGGATCTGGAATGAACAATCATTATCATGTGATTGGCCATGATTTTCAATCATACTTTAAGCATTTTCATGTCTGGTATGGAGGACCGCAATAAAGGAGGCTGCATTGGACCGAATCTATTATGTTTTCTGGGACTTTGATGAAGAAACTGACAAGGATTTGGATATTGACGGAGAAGCATGCGCAGAGCTGATTGATGTCTGTTTTCGATATGCCAAGGTATTCGCTGTTACATATTCATTGAAAGGATTTCGCGACGATCAACTTATGGAGAAATCGGTTTTTCAGTATTTCGTCGCAAAAAAGGCCATCTTGAACGGCCAGATACGTTGTTTTTTTAAGTGCTGTCGAGCCACCAAACAATATCTGGTAAAATCGTATCCTTGCCTTTTCAGTTGGTATTGGAACGAGAAACAACACGGATACTTACCGGAAAACCTGACATTTTATCGCAGCGACGGTTCTGTCTTATTCGCTTCAGAAACACACGAGGGTCAGTGCTTTTTATATCCGAGAAAGGAGGAGGACTTTTCCTCCGTTTTGAAATCAGAGGGCTGGAGTCCCGGTATAACGGGCGGTGCCCGCTTGCCCTGCTATATGAAATCAAGCTGGCTGGATCCGCAGCCCAATAACTTTCCTGAGAGTACTTAGAATTATGTGCCAATGGAACACAGTGGGATGTTTCTCTGTGTTGACAAACCAGTCACGGGGCGCTTCTCCGATTGACCCGTGAAGCGCTGATTTTGCCCTGATTTCCGGCAAGAATCACCGATTTCCCAGCTAAAACCAACACCCGGGAGGGCTTCGGCCCTCCCGGGAAAGAAAAATGATCAACCGAAAAGAACCCGAAGCCGTCCCCAGTGGGGCACACAGTTGGCCGACTGAAAAAACAACGCAAAAACCTTATATTCCCAACAATCTTGAAAAGCATAGGAAAAGCCCCGGAAGTCCGAAGATTTCCGGGGTGCTTTATGGCACGCTGCACCAAAAAAGATATTTTGTTTTTTTCGTTTTCGAGGTCGATTTCTCATTCATAAACCAGGAGTCAAGAGGATGACTCCTGGTTTATTTCATTTTTTGAGATAGCCGATATAATGATATCAGGCTACAGTTTTTTGCTTGCTTTACAAAGATGTCGCCATTTGCCTGACCGCCGCTAAGCAGTCCTTGTCGTGATTCGTGATGATCCCCATATCCTCCAATCCAAGATAACCAAGAAAATCACCATCATAAGAAAATTTGGCGCCATCATACATGTCCGGATCACCGGAACTCAGGAACATGGCAACTTTCCTAAGCGTTTCCGGCGCTTTGGGGTAAAGCGCGGAATAAAAACGATCGACTGCGCATTTCAGCTGCCCGCTGATACCGTGATAGTAGATCGGCGAGGCAAGCACCAACATCTGAGTATCCTTCAGCTCAGCATAGATCTCCTGCATGTCGTCCTTTTGAACACATACGCCGTGCCCTTTCCCATGGCAATATTCACAGGCAAGGCAGCCCTTGATGTTCTTTCGGCACACATTGATTACCGCCACGTCATGTCCTGCGCTTTCAGCAGTTTCCCGAAACACAGCGACCATTTTCGCCGTATCGCCCTGCGGGCGCGGGCTCCCGTTCAATACAAGAATTTTCATCGCGTTTCCTCGCTTTCTCAATACCAGTCATGCTTCTCACCACGATCCAGTTCTCCGATCTCTGCCATCTCATCGTCAGTCAGCTCAAAACCGAACAGATCGAGGTTTTCCCTTAGCAGATCAGAAGAATCGCCAAAGCTGTAAGTGCCGCAAGCCGTTTTTTCATGTTCGTGATCTGCCTCCACCCTTACTTGAATTATTTCAAGTATTCCTCAAAGAAACTCTGCAGCTTATCAAATGGGATCGCGCCCTTGCCGCCGCCGTCATAAAGATCGGTATGGGAAGCACCCGGAATGATGAGCAGTTCCTTGTTTTCGGTGTACTTGCTGTCCTTCACCATGTCAGCATAGGCGTCCCTGCCAAAGTAGCAGGAATGCGCCGCATCGCCGTGCATCACCAAAACCGCAGAGCGGATCTCATTGGAGTACTGCAGGATCGGCTGATTGATAAAGCTCTCGCAGCCAATCACATTCCAGCCGCCATTGGAGTTGAGGGAACGGGGATGATAGCCGCGACCTGTCTTGTAATAGTCGTAGTAATCCTTCACAAAATACGGCGCGTCCTCCGGCAGCGGATCGACGACACCGCTGCCGAGCTTGTATTCGCCGCTTTTCAGGTCTTCCAGACGCTGTGCGCACATAGCGGCTCTCTTCTGATAGCGGGCTTCCTCGCTGTCCTCAGAATCGAAGTATCCCTTCGCGTTGACACGGGTCATGTCATACATGGTCGAGGCGACCGTCGCCTTGATGCGGGTGTCCAGCGCCGCGGTATTCAGCGCCAGACCGCCCCAGCCGCAAATGCCGATGATACCGATCCGATTCGGATCGACCTTGTCGCACAGGGAGAGGAAATCCACCGCCGCCATGAAATCCTCAGTGTTGATATCCGGGGAAGCCATGTAGCGCACGTTCCCGCCGCTCTCACCGGTGAAGGAGGGGTCAAAGGCAAGCGTCAGAAAGCCGCGCTCCGCCATCGTCTGTGCATACAGTCCGGAGCACTGCTCCTTGACGGCTCCGAAGGGGCCGCAGACCGCGATGGCCGGGAGCTTTCCCTCTACGCCCTTCGGAACGTACAGATCCGCTGCCAGCGTGATGCCGTAGCGATTGATAAAAGTGACCTTGCTGTGATCTACCTTGTCGCTTTTGGGAAAGGTCTTGTCCCATTCTTTTGTCAATGTAAGTTCTGCTGGTTTCATCATGATTCAATCTTCCTTTCGGTGATTATTATTCTTTGTTTGTCTGATCAGATAATCAATCCGATCAATTTTCCTCTGGCACTCGTGCATATCCTCCACCATATTGCAGCGCCGCAGCTTCAGGAATCTGACAAGCTCTGCCTCCTGTCCTGATTGATATAACTGCATCGCCCTCTCTATGAGCTCTTGCCGAACACCGGTATCGGCAAGAAAGGATTTCATTGTTTCCGAATAATCTGACACAGTAATCCGCACTCCTTGGCTCCTTGTTCCTTGGTTCGTTTTTATTATAACGCATTGACTTTATGCTCGCTAATGGTTATAATGAATATCATGATATTCGTGTTTGGAATAATGCAGAGAGGGGGAACACGATGGAGATAAGAACACTCCGGTACTTTCTCGCCGTTGCGCGGGAGGAAAATATGACGAGGGCCGCCGAGCAGCTTCACGTGACGCAGCCGACACTGTCAAAGGCGCTGAAGTCTCTTGAGGACGAACTCGATAAAAAGCTGTTCACCCGGCACAGCTTCAGCATTCGTCTGACGGATGAAGGCGTCCTGCTCCGCGACAGAGCGGAAGACCTTGTCAGCATGGCAGATAAGATTGAGAAGGAGTTTGTCTCGCTTGATGATGTCTCCGGCGGAGAACTGTTCCTCGGTTTAGCTGAATCCTATCAGATCAAGTATATTGCAGATGCGATTAAAGCCTTGAAGGAGCAATATCCGAAGCTGCAATACCACATCACCAGCGGCGACACGGAGCAGGTTGCGGAAAAGCTGCAGAAAGGGCTTTTGGACTTTGTTGTCCTCGCTGAAGAACCGGACAGGAACAAGTACGAATTTATAGCTCTTCCAGAAGCGGATCGCTGGGGGGTGATATTCCCCGCAGATGATCCTCTTGCGGAGCGGGAGAGCTTCCGCCCTTCCGACCTCCGCGGGCTTCCGATGTTCTGTTCCGAGCAGGCTTGGCATCAGGAAATAAAGAATTGGGCTGGACGCGATTTTGATGCTTTTCATCTCGAAGGCTCGTTCCGGCTGTCATACAACGGATCAATCTTCGCAAAGGCAGGGCTCGGATACCTGCTGACCTTTGATAAACTGATCGATGTTTCATCCGATAGCGGGTTGGTATTCAGACCGCTTACCCCGCACCTCGAAACGAAGTTATATCTTGTCTGGAAGAAGTATCAACCGTTTACACCGATTGCCGAACGGTTTTTGGAGCAGGTCAAAGCTTCATTTTAGACAATTTTTCAGTGAAAACGAAAAAAGGCGGCTTTAATGATCCTCTCCCGCGAGTACAACGAGGAGCGGGCGCGCTGAAGGAGCGGATCATCGTTCTGCAGGAGAAGCTCAAAGACCTTGACGACCGCCGCTATGAGCGGGACAAGTTCGTCCGCGCGATCCGCCGGTTTATGGAAATGAAGATGCTGACGAAGAATCTTCTGACCGAGCTGATCGACCGGATCGAGGTCCACGAGACCGAGGGCGTGGGCAAGAACCGCACCCAGCGCGTGGTGATCTACTACCGCTTCGTCGGGTATCTCGAGATCCCGGACGAACAGACCCGCTTTTCGGAGGACACGAGGCAGGGCGTATCGGTGGAGTAAATTTCCTGCGCGCCGATCAAGGTACACTACGGCGACGACGGAGAAGAAACCGAGGAAGGAGGATAAAACTCACCCCATCAAGCCTGCGGCTTGACGGGGACCCCGAAACAAAAAGGAGCAGGCGAACCTGCTCCGGTACATAGGATCAAATCACTCGACCCTGAGGACGTTATACTTGTTTTTCTTGAGGAAATACCCGTAGGCGACGGCAGAAACGACGCTGTCAAAGGCGTTGCCGATGCCGAACATCAAGGCGATGCCGATCAGCGTCGGCGTCCACGCGCCGGTGAGATACAGAACGAAGAACGTTCCGTAATAGACTGCGTTTGTGACCACCGATTCGAACAGCATATAGTTCGTCTTGCCTCTGCCGTAAAAGGTGCAGTCAAACACGTTCTGGAAGGCGTAAAGGACGTAAAAGCCGAACAGGACCATCACCAGTTCAAACAGCTTGTCCACGTCGGAATAGCCGAGAACGTATTGCATAAACGGCTTGTAGGTCGGGATCAGCGCCGCCCACAGCACGCAGACGATCCCGGTGATGGAAAAATACCCGAGGGAGTTGCGCTCCACCGCGCGCTCGTCGGTTGCGGTCTCCTGCTTGATCAGCTCGCCGAGCTGTATCACGGGTAAGAGCATCCAGCCCCAGATGAAATTATTGGCGACCCAGTAAGTCCCTTGTTCGCCCACCATATTGACCATGCGCGACACCATCAGCATATAGGCGATATTGCGCACGAAGGATTCAAGGCCCGAGATACCGCCGATCTTCGCAAAATCCTTTGCCCACGCAAACGAGAGCTTTCCGCGGCTGAAAACGCGGCAGCCCTGCTTTGCAAGAATGATAACGGCGGTGACGAACAGCAAGGCGTTCACGATGATGTTGGAAACGCCGATGCCGTTCACGCCGAGGTTCAGCGATACGGGCAGGGTGGAAACGAGGAAGGTGTCCGACGTTACGCAAAGGACGAGCTTCACGCCGGTCAGTATGTAGACGAAACGGTCTTTGCCGAGGGTGACGAGCGCCACGGAAACGAAGCTGAACAGGATCCCGAAGGTATTGGCGACCGCCTCGATGCGGATATAGGCGGCGGATTCCCCGATGATATCAGGCGACGTCGCCATAGCCGAAAGCAGCGGCTCCGCAAAGATCAGGATCATCACCGACAGCGCCGAATAGACGCAAATCGAGATCAAAAGCCCGGTCTTTATGCGATTCGTGAATTCCTTTTTATCTGAAACGACCTTTCCGATGAAGAAGAACAGCGGCAGGATGATCGCCTCGTTCACGATCTCGTAGATCAGGTTGACCCAGCTGAGCTGCCCCGCGATGGAATAAGACCAATCGCCCGGAAGCTGACCGAGAAAGAAGGTGCGCAGCGTCGTATAGATCGCCGGGCAAAGCCCGAGAACCAGCAGCGCGAGATACAGCCGGAGGTTGATCCGGCGGAGTGATTTGATGACCTTGTTCATGTTTCGAGTTCCTTTATTCTGAATGTATACGGAGCAGGCGAACCTGCTCTGATACATAAATGCTGCTAATGGAAAAAGCAAACAATAAACGCAGAGGATAATTCTAAAGCCATGTTTTAGGTACGAATCTGTTGTTAAGTATGCTTTTTACAGGTGTGTCATGCAGTGCGAAAGAACGGAATTCATGCTTCCAAGTTGCGCTTTGTCCAACATTTCTGATCGTTACACCTTTATCGTTTACCATTAGACCTGCCCGGTTAGAGTAATCCACATCAAGCGGTATTTCAGAAATCCGGTGAAGTCTGATCGGTGAAAGCATATCAGCATCAGAAAACCATGCAAGGGTATAGAGAGGAGATTGAAGAACATCGTCTGTACAGATCGTTTTAGGCGTTTTCGTGATCTCTTCTGAAAGAGCAATTAAGTAATACTCCAACTGATGAAACAGAAAAACGCCGCCAAAAGTTCTGCCTTTTGAACGATAGTAGAAAACTTCACCGGCAGCGTAATCGGTTGTGTTTCTAATCAAAATTCCCATGCAAATCAATCCTCCGTACTGCTTATGGCACGATTATAGCAAATATTTATGAAAAAATAAAGATGGAAGACAAAAATGAGAGAGTCCATAACTCAAATCCGTTATGAACTCTCTAAATGGTCAAGCGGTGAATAACGCACTTGAGCAAGCACATTTCAAATACGTTGCAAAACCTATGTTTTCAGGCAGAAAGCGCGCGGGTTTCTCCTAAAATAGTACAAGGAGAAACGATATGAAAAGCTTTATTGAGGAGCTCTATTACGGCAATATCGACCCACAGGATAGTGGTTTCGAGCAGGACGAGAGCGTCCAGCGCGAGCTGCGGACGATCAGCGACAACGAGGATTGGCTGACCGAGCATCTCACCGGCGAGAAGAAGAAACGCTTTCTGGACTTCGCCGACGCCTGGTCCGCCTTCAACGGCGATTCCGCCACGGACGACTTCATCACCGGCTTCCGCCTGGGAGCGAGGTTCGTGATGGATACCTTCGTATTGCCGGAAGCCCCACCGCAGAACTATTTGCAAGATAAAGAATAAGGACATGCCCCTGCCTTGCTTCTGCAAGGCAGGGGCACATCTTATTCTGATAAACGGAATAGATGGCCCGTTCATCCCCAAGCTTATCCGGCAGCGCCGTGCGCTTACTTGTTCCGCCTGCCGCTGTTGGCGGTGCCCCGGACCTCCTCGTGGTAGAAGTAGTCCACGATGGTGGGATGACCCTGTGGAACTCGCTCATAAGGTGTTTCATTGTCTACAAACCGACATCCGTTTTTCCGCGCCATCTCCTCAGCCTTTCTTTCCAGCAGTTCAAAGTAGGCACGGTTTTTCTTGTTGTAGATCTCGTCGTAGAGCGGTACCAGATCGGAGTGCTTGTCCGCAATGTAATCCATGATGGTCTTCTTGAAGCCGCCCCGGAGATTCAGATTCTCCAGCCAAATGAGATCGCACTGGTCCTTCGCTCGCTCAAAGATGGCCTCAATGTCCGTCAGGCAGGGAAAGACAGGGGAAATAAAGCAGACGGTGCGGATGCCCGAGTCATACACCTGCTTCATGGCCGCCAGCCGCCGCTCGATGCTGACCGCCGCGTCCATGTCGTCCTTGAAGGCCTCATCCAACGTGTTCACCGACCAGGAGACCGTCAGACGGTTCTTCCTGTTGATCTCCTGCAGCAGATCCATGTCCCGCAGCACCAGATCGGACTTTGTGCAGATGAGGATATCCGCGCCACTGTCCTTCAGCTCCTCCAGGATCTTTCGGGTCCTGCCGTAAGTCTCCTCCAGGGGATTGTAGCCGTCGGTGACGGTGCCGATGATGACCTTCTGCCCGGCGTACTTCCGGGGATTGGCGATCTCCGGCCAGAGCTTCACGTCCATGAAGCTGCCCCACTCCTCGGTGTGGCCGGTAAAGCGCTTCATGAACGAGGCGTAGCAGTATTTGCAGGCGTGGGGACAGCCCACGTAGGGATTGACGGCGTAACCGCCCAGAGGAGCGTTGGACTTGGTCATCACGCTCTTCGTTTCCACAATGTTTACTTTGATCTCTTTGCGTTCCATTTCTCTTGCTCCTCCAATACACGGTAAAATGCTTCCGGCAATTCCTGAACCATAGCCTCCTCGCCCACAATGGGGACCAGATCTTCCTTCCAGAAGACGGGAATATCCAGTGCGTGCGCCTGCTCGGTCAGAGAGACCGCCCACGCCGGGTCGGTGCGCACCTTCCGGCTCTGGGTGCCGGTCATGGTGCCAACTACGATCCAGCCGATGCCGTGGAGATCCACCGTTCCGGGATCGTCGAACATCGGCTCAAAGGTCACGTGATAATGTTTGGCGCGCACGTTTTCCCGCAGGGCATCGACGCGCCACAACTCGGAACGCCGTGTCACCGTTACGCCGAACCAGGCGTTGTCCAGATCCGTGTCGATCTCCAGCAGATCCGGCCGCTTGGACAGGAACAGGAATTGATGCTGCGGGTTCTCCCGGATCTTTGCAAAAACCTGCTCCAGCCATTCGGGCTTCCAGACGGACAGGTCGCTCATGCCGGTGAGCAGGTAGTTCTGAGGGCGAGGCTTCTCCATCATTCGCAGCTTATTCGGAAAGAACTCCGGCGTTGCAAAGTCGTCGATCATGTGATACCGGCGGACGTTGTTTCTGGCATAGCAATAGTCGCAGCCTACGGTGCAGCCGATCACCAGATTCATATTCTGAATCTGATCCTTGATACAAACGCTCATTGCTCCTGCCACTCCTCCAGATTTTTGTGCACACGGTCCAGATAGTCCTCAAAACGGAGGGTCTCTTCTTCTGAAAAGCCTTGATAGTAGATCTGTCCCATCTGTGTGGAGACCTCATCATACTCCGGCTTCAATGCGTGGGCTTTTTCCGTCAGATAGAGCAGGGTCTTCCGCTTGTCCGCCGTGCTCTGTACTCGCTGAATTAACCCTTGATGCTCCATGCGTTCCAGCATGGTGGTCAGGGAAGTGATGGCAAGCCCGCAACGATCCGACAGCACCTTGATGGGAATGCCGTCCTCTTGCCAGAGCACGTACAGGATCCGGCCTTGTGGGCCGTTGAAAGCGTCAATGTTCTTTTCGCTCAGCACCTTTTCAAAGATCCGGTCGCCCAGCTGTTTGATCTTTGTGATCAAAAAACCGCCATTCGTGTTCATAGAAAAACTCCTATATAGTAGTGTATAAATACTACCATATAGGAGATTGCTTGTCAATGGGGTATTTACTTTTCTGCGGTTATTATTTGTATTTACTTTTCTGCGGTTATTATTTCTTCCGGCCTTTCCGTGCACCGCCAGCGGTTCTCTGCGCGTCCGGCTATCTGTTAGAACGATTCCTCCGGGCGAAGGGAGAGCTCCAAAAAAGGAAAGACCGCTGCGGGGGAGGGACTACGCATATATCGTCATATGTCGTTATATGTCTCCATATGTCGACCTTTGGCCCAATCTGGTTGCGGGAGAGGGATTTTAACCCCCGGTCTTGCATTTTCACTGCGGCGAAAATGCTGCGGTCGGTTCGGCGGCTCTGACAGTCCACCGGACTGTTGTTTGTTATTTCACTGTCTCATAGAGGGAGCATATCACTGCACAATTGTGGGGGGAATTTTCTTGAAGTTTTGTCTTGACTTTTGCTTCAAATCGGGTATGATACAAATAGGAAAAACTCCGAATACTGGTATTATGGAATGGAGGTATCTCAATGTTCTGTACGAAATGCGGGACGAAGCTGCCGGATGACGTTTCGTTCTGCCCGAACTGCGGTTCGAAGCTCACGCCCAGAGCCGCCGGTCCCGCGCAGCCCCAGGCGCCGGTCGAACAGCCGGTTTCAGAGACGATCTCCCAGGAGCTCCCGCCCGTTGAGCAGCAAGCAGCTCCGGCCTATTCGCAGCCTGCCATGCCGCAGCAGCCCTACACCCAGCCTGCCGCGTCGCAGCAGCCTGCCTATGCGCCGCCTCAGCCGCCCTATGCGCGGCCGATCCAGCAGCCCCAGCCCCCGCAGCAGCCCTATTATGGGCAGGGCTACGGTGCTCCGGCCGCTCCGGTGCCTCCCGCCGCTCCGCTGAAGCGGAAGAATACCATGTCCGGCGGCAAGCGAGCCGTCGCCGTGATCGCCATGCTGCTGATGCTGGCAGCCGGCGTAATGGCCTTCCTCGAGACCCTCCGCTTTGATTTCACCGCTTCGCCTGAAGTCTCCGGGCTCAAGGACGCCTTCCGCGCGTTCAAGATCCAGGACCTCGATCAGGATCTTTTCTTCATCGGTACGGTTGCCGGCTTCGGCGCCGCCGCGCTGTTCCTGCTGATCGGCGCGCTCAGCGGCAAGCGGGCCTTCTGCGTCCTCGGCCTGCTCTGCGGCTTGGTCGGACTCGGCTTCTTCGGCGTCTATTGGTTCATGCTCTTCCGCGATACCAAGCCCAACTGGGAGAAATACTGGGGCTCTGATTATGCGGCGCTGATCAAGAAGAGCGGCGCAACGCCCAGCACGACCACGATGCCCACCTACTTTGGCTGGGGCCTGCTCGGCGGCGGCGCGCTCGGCGTGATCTTCTCCCTGATCGCCTCCGTCGGCGGCAAGAAGAAGGCCTGACTGTAATCCTTGAGAAAACGGTTTCCGAGCTTCACCGGCCCGGCTCCTTTGAGCCGGGCCGGTTTCTCTGCCATACGCCCTTTTCGAATTGTAAAAATTTTTCTTCAAATCTCAATTACTACTTGTCAAGCGGGGCAAAATCAGGTAAAATATAGAAAGCGAATCAAAAGGAGTGTTTCTTGTGGCCGGTAAACTGAAATATAACCGTGTGCTGCTGAAAATCAGCGGCGAGGCTCTGGCGGGCGAGGCCCACCGCGGCCTGGACTTTGACATCATCGGGAAGGTCTGCGACGTCATCCGCCGTTGTGTGGACGACGGTTTGCAGGTCGGCGTCGTGGTCGGCGGCGGCAACTTCTGGCGCGGTCTGAAGGACGGGGCCGAGAAGATGCAGCGCGTGCGTGCAGATCACATGGGCATGCTCGCCACGGTTATGAACGCCCTGGCGGTTGCGGACTGTCTGGAGCAGCGCGGCGTCAAGGCCCGCGTTCAGACGGCGCTCGATATGCCGCGCATTGCCGAGCCTTTCGTGCGCGACAAGGCCGTTCAGCATCTGGAGCATGGCCGCGTGGTGATCTTCGGCTGCGGCACCGGGAATCCCTATTTCTCCACGGACACCGGCGCGGTCCTCCGCGCAATCGAGATCGGCGCGGACGCGATCCTCCTGGCCAAGAACGTTGACGGCGTCTATTCCGCCGACCCGGTCAAGGATCCCACTGCCATCCGCTATGACGAGATCACCTTTGACGAGGTGCTCGCCAAGCACCTGGGCGTCATGGACATCACGGCGACCAGTCTCGCAATGGACAACCACATGCCCGTCATCGTGTTCGCGCTCAAGGACCCGGAAAACATCTACCGGGTCGCCGCAGGCGAGCACATCGGAACTACCGTAAAGGAGGATTAACCAATGAAAGTCGAATTCCAGGAAACCACCCGCAAAATGGAAAAAACCCTCGAGGTCCTGCAGGAGGACTTCGGCGCCATCCGTGCCGGCCGCGCCAACGCCCGCGTGCTGGACCGCATCACCGTCCCCTACTACGGCGTGGATACCCCGCTCGGCCAGGTCGCCAGCATCTCCTCTCCCGATCCCCGTACGCTGATGATCCAGCCCTGGGACGGCTCCCTGCTCAAGCCGATGGAGAAGGCCCTGCAGGCCTCCGATCTGGGCATCAATCCCCAGAATGACGGCCGCGTTATCCGCCTGATCTTCCCCCAGCTCACCGAGGAGCGCCGCAAGGAGCTGACCAAGCAGGTCAAGAATCTGGGCGAGGGCAGCAAGGTCGCCGTCCGCAACCTCCGCCGTGAGGCGATGGACGCGATCAAGAAGCTGAAGAAGAACTCCGAAATCACCGAGGACGAGCAGAAAGAGGCCGAGAAGGACCTCCAGGATCTGACCGACAAGTACATCAAGAAGGTCGATGAGGCCTGCGCCGTCAAGGAAAAGGAGCTCATGGAGCTGTAACATCACGGAAACCAGGCAGCCTCGCGCTGCCTGATTTCTATCATTTGCCTGCTGTGCGGGCGGGGAGGGGAGAACGATGCGTCGCTTGTCCGGTTTTCTGCTGTGTCTGATCCTTGCCCTGACTGGCTGCGCGGGTCCGGCGGACCAGACGGTTTCCGCCCCGCAGACGGAGACCCCAAGCCCGGTCAGCTATGACTGTGATCTCCTGTTTTTCGGAGATTCCATCACGGCCTGGACGGATTTTGCCTCCGGCTTCCCGGCGGCAAAGGTCGTCAATCTGGGCGTCGCAGGCGATACCATAACCGACCTTCTGGCCCGGGTGCCGGAGCTGGCTGCCTTCACCCCGCGCAAGGTTTTCCTCCTGGGCGGGATCAACGCCCTGCGCGACGACAGCTATGACGAGTGCCTGGAGGAGTATGACGCCCTGCTTTCCGAAGTGCAGGCCGCCTGCCCGGAATCGGAGGTCTATATCCAGAGCGTTTTGCCCATCAGCAGGGCACTTGCCGTGGAAATCGGCTGCTCCATTGATACGATCCGCCGCTTCAACGACGCGATCCGGGCGATGGCCGAGCGCCGCGGAATGCGATGGCTCGATCTCTGGCCCGTCTTCGAACGCGAAGGCGGCCTGAACCCGGTCTATTCCGACGACGGGATTCACCTCAATGAAAACGGCGGTTCGGCCTGGATCGCCTATCTTCGACCGCTGGCGGAATCCAACTGAGCCAAAAGGAGTTACTATGCCGCTGTTTCAGAAAAAAACCGAGGCTCCGCGGGAGCTTCCCACCCATATTGCGATCATCATGGACGGCAACGGGCGCTGGGCCAAAAAGCGCGGCCTGCCCCGCACAGCCGGACACAAGGTCGGCGCGGAGGCCTTCCGCACGATCGCGAACTACGCCAAATCCATCGGCCTGCGCTATCTGACGGTCTACGCCTTCTCCACCGAGAATTGGAAGCGGTCCGAGGATGAGGTCAGCGCCATCATGGAGCTGCTGGAAAAATATCTCCGCGAGGCCATCCGCGACATGGACAAGAATCGCGTCCGCTTCTGCTTCTTCGGAGACCTGTCCAGACTTTCTCCCGCCCTGCAGAAGGAGGCCGCCGAGGCCGTCGAGCGCTCGGCCGGGTATGAGGGCGTACAGGTGAACTTCTGCCTGAATTACGGTGCGCGGGACGAGATCCTGCGCGCGGCGCGCGCCTTTGCCGCCAAATGCGCGGCAGGGGAGGCAAAGCCCGAGGATCTGACCGAGGAGGATTTCTCCGGCCTGCTCTGGTCGGCGGGCGTACCGGACCCCGACCTGATCATCCGCCCGAGCGGAGAGCTGCGGATCTCCAACTTTCTGTTATGGCAGAGCGCCTACGCGGAATACTATTTTACGGATACCCTGTGGCCGGACTTCGGTCCGAAGGACCTGGACGCCGCCATTGACGCCTACAACCACCGCTCCCGCCGCTTCGGCGGGGTGAAATAAGCCCGGCAGGGAAGAGCGGGCGAATCCGCAGCCGGGACCTGCTTACGGTCATCATTGCCGCAGACGCGAACGACTGCGCCGACAAATCAAAAAGGAGATGTTAACGCATGAAAACCCGAATCATTGTCGGACTGGCCGGGCTGGCCCTGCTGCTGCTCGTCGTGCTGGTCCTGCCTGCGATGTGGACGGCAGTTCTGGTGGCCGCCATGTCCGTGATCGCGGTCTACGAGCTGCTGATCGGGACCGGACTGCTCAAGCACGTCCGAATCTTCGTCTACTGCTGCTTGATGTCGATCATGGTCGTCATCTGGTCTGCGCTCGGAATGCCCCGCCCGATGGGCTCGCTCATGTCGACCGTCTTTTTGCTCGCCCTGTTCGGCGAGCTGCTGGCTGCGCATACGGAGCTCAAATTCCGCAGCGTGTGCCTGGCGATCTTTGCCGGCGCTGTCCTGCCCTTCCTGCTTGGTGCGCTGGTCCGCCTTCGCTACCTGCCGAACGGTGCGTTCTACATCATCACCGCCTTCCTTCTGGCGATGGTGCCGGACACCGGCGCTTACTTCGCCGGGAGCTTCTTCGGCAAGCATAAGCTCTGCCCGATCATCAGCCCCAAGAAGACCGTGGAGGGCGCGGTCGGCGGCGCTGTCGCCACCGTGCTTGCCATGCTGCTCTATACGCTGATCCTGCAAAAGGGCTTCCACTTCACCCGGGTCAACTATTTCTATGCCTGCCTCTACGCCCTGCTCGGCACGGCAGCCTCGATGGTGGGCGATCTGGCCTTCTCGGTCATCAAGCGCCAGGTCAAGATCAAAGACTACGGAAACCTTCTGCCCGGACACGGCGGGATCCTGGACCGCTTCGACTCCACCACCATGGTCGCCCCGCTGGTGGAGACCCTGCTGCTCATCATCCCCTTCGCCTTGAGATAACGCTATGACAAAGACGATTTCAATTTTAGGCTCGACCGGCTCCATCGGGCGTCAGACACTTGACGTTGTGCGCCATCTGCCGGTCCGCGTCGCGGCTCTGACCGCGGGCAGCAGCGTCGAACGAATGGCTGAGCAGGTCGCGGAGTTCCGTCCCCGCCTGGTCAGCATGGCAACCGAAGAAGCCGCAGAGGCGCTGCGCCGTCTGCTCCCGGAGCCCCGCCCGCAGATCCTGTGGGGGGAGGAAGGCCTGCTCGCCGCCGCAACCCTGGAGGAGGCCGACACGGTGATCACCGCCGTGGTCGGCATGGTGGGCCTGCGCCCCACGCTTGCCGCCCTGCAGCGCGGCAAGCGAATCGGACTTGCCAACAAGGAGACCATGGTCTGCGCGGGCGAGCTTGTGATGCAGACCGCCCGGGCCAACGGGGCCGAGATCATCCCCGTGGACTCTGAACACTCCGCCATCTTCCAATGCCTGATGGGCTGCCGCGACCGCTCCGAGGTCAAGCGTCTGATTCTGACCTGCTCGGGCGGACCCTTCTTCGGCAAGACCCGCGAAGAGCTTCAGACCGTCACAAAGGCCGACGCCCTGCGTCATCCGAACTGGAAGATGGGCGCAAAGATCACCGTGGACTGCGCGACGCTGATGAACAAGGGGCTGGAGGTTATTGAGGCGATGCGCCTGTACGAGCTGCCGCCCGAGCAGGTGGACGTCGTCATCCACCGCCAGAGCATCGTCCATTCCCTGGTCGAATACAAGGATGGGGCGATCCTCGCCCAGCTTGGCGTGCCGGATATGCGTATCCCGATCCAGCTTGCCCTGACCTATCCCAACCGCACCGAAAACCCCGCGCCGGGTCTGGATCTGCTGTCCTGCCCGCCGCTGACCTTCTGTGCGCCGGACGCGCAGACCTTCCCCTGCTTCGCCATTGCGCTGGAGGCCGCCCGCCGCGGCGGAACGGCCTGCGCTGCCATGAACGGAGCCAACGAGGTCGCCGTCGCCAGATTCCTGCATGACGAGATCGGCTTTTACGACATCCCCCGCCTGGTTCGTCTGGGCATGGAGGCGGTCCCCTTTGTGGAAACGCCGACGCTGGAGCAGATCCTGGAGGCGGACCGTCTGGCCCGCGCTGCGGCGGAAGCTGCAAATTGCTGAAAATGAGAGGTAACAGAACTTGCTGACTGTTTTGTATATCATCCTTGCCGTTCTGATCTTTGGCTTCCTGATCTTTATTCACGAGCTTGGCCACTTTCTGACCGCCAAGCTCTGCGGGATCCAGGTCAATGAGTTTTCCATCAATATGGGTCCAAAGCTCCTCGGCTGGAGACGAGGGGAGACCGACTATTCCCTTCGCCTGATCCCCATCGGCGGCTACTGCGCGATGGAGGGTGAGGACGGGGAGAGCGAGAACCCCCGCGCCTTTTCCTCCGCCAAGTGGTGGAAGCGGCTGATCGTTCTCTGCGCGGGCTCGTTCATGAATCTGCTGACCGGCTTCGTCGTGACGGCCCTTCTTTTCGGCCTCGGCGGCTACGTGATGCAGACCACCCGGATCACAGACATCTCGCCCGAATCCGCACTGGCGGAGCAGGGCGTTCAGGCGGGCGACGAGCTCTGGTCCATCGACGGACGCCGCCTCTTTGTGCGCCGGGATCTCGACCTCATCGAGGGACGCTACAACGCCGCTGACTGCGAGCTGATCGTCCTGCGCGACGGAGAAAAGGTAACGTTCGAGCATTTCAACATGGAAAAGCGCGAGTTTGACGACGGTGCGGGCGGCAAAGCCCTGCTCTACGGCATCACCCTCGGGGAGTATCTGCGTCCGAGCTTTGCCACGGTCAACCGCTTTGCGGCCTATGAATGCCGCGACTTCGCCCGTATGGTCTGGTACGGCCTGCAGGACATCTTCTCCGGCAGAGCCGCGCTCAAGGACGTGGGCGGCGCGGTTCAGGTCGTGGACCTGATGGTGCAGGGCGGCAAGGAGAGCCAGACGGTCAGCGAGGGCGTCCGCTACGTGTTCTATCTGGGTGCGTTTATCGCGGTCAATCTGGCCGTGATGAATATGCTTCCGATTCCCGCCCTGGACGGAGGCCGCGTCCTCTTCCTGCTGATCGGTACGGTCTATACCGCCGTCACGAAAAAGAAGATCAATCCCAAATACGAGGTCTGGATCAACGGCGCCGCCATGATCCTCCTCCTGGGTCTCATGGCCGTCCTTCTCGTCAAGGACGTCGTAACGATTGCTTCCCGGTAGCCTGACCCGCAATGGCCGCCTTCCGCCAATCGCCCGGCGGGCGAACGCGGCGGGAGGCTTCCCGCAACACCGAAATGGAGAACAAAGACATGACCAGACAAATCAAAGTCGGCCCCGTCCCCGTGGGCGGCGGCGCGCCGGTATCCATCCAATCCATGTGCAACACCGGAACCAGTGACGTCGAGGGTACGCTTTCCCAGATCAAGGCCCTCGCAACTGCCGGCTGCGAGATCACGCGCATCACCGTTCCAACCCCGGAGGCGGCGATCCCGTTCGGAAAGATCGCGGCTGCGTCTCCGCTGCCCATCGTCGCGGATATCCACTTTGACTACCGCTGCGCCCTTGCGGCAGCGGAAAACGGAGCCGCCGCGATTCGGATCAACCCCGGCAACATCGGCGGGGAGGACCGCGTCAAGGCCGTGGTGGACTGCTGCAAGGCCCATCATATCCCGATCCGGGTCGGCGTCAACGGCGGTTCCCTGGAAAAGCCGCTGCTCGAAAAATACGGACATCCCACCCCGGAGGCTCTGGTGGAATCCGCCTTCGGTCACCTGCGCCTGCTGGAGAAATACGGCTTCTACGATACCTGCCTTTCGATGAAATCCTCCTCCGTGCCGCTGATGATGGCGGCTTACCGCCTGTTTGCCGCCCGGTCGGACTATCCCCTCCACCTCGGCGTGACCGAAACCGGCACCGAGTATATGGGGACCGTCAAGTCCGCGATGGGCATCGGCGGCCTGCTCTGTATGGGCATCGGGGATACGATCCGCGTTTCTCTGACGGCTGACCCGGTGCGCGAAGTGATCGCGGCCAAGGCAATTTTGAAGGCAGCCGGACTGCGCAGAGACGGGGTCAATATCATCTCCTGCCCGACCTGCGGACGGACCAAGATCGATCTGATCGGTCTGGCCGGACGGGTCGAAGAAGCTCTGAAGGACTGCAGGAAGCCGATCACCGTCGCGGTCATGGGCTGCGTGGTCAACGGCCCCGGCGAGGCCCGGGAGGCTGACGTTGGCGTGGCCGGCGGCGAGGACTGCGGCCTGATTTTCGTCAAGGGCAAGCCTGTGGAAAAGCTGCCCTACGACGAGCTGCTCCCGGCCCTCCTGCGGTACGTGGATCAGCTTTAGTCTTCCGTCGGCGGTCGGTCACAGCCGCGCGCCGGACGATCCCATCCCCAAACAAAGTGAGAACCGCCATGCCCAATTCGATTTCTCTGCTGGAGCTCTTTCCGGATCTCGGCTACTCCGAGGCCGCGCGGGAGCTGCTGGCGCATAATAAGATCCTTGACGCAGACCTCCGCCCGGATGAGCGCGAGGTCTCCGTTTGCGTCCACAGCGAGGTCTATCTTCCGGCCTCCCTTCTGCGTCAGACAGAGGAGGAGGCCTGCAAGGCCTATCTTCTGCGGCGCGTGGACCTCTCTGCCCGATACCCGGAGGACCTGCTTTCCCAGGTGGACTTCGGGGACGTTGCCGACCGGATCCGTGACGTCTTCCCGATGGCGACCCCCATTCTTTCCGGCTGCCAATGGGAGGTCGAGGGCCGGACGGTCCACCTCCGACTCAAGGCAAACGGCGTGGAGGACGTCCGCCCATGGCTCCGCTTCGGCGAAGAATTTCTTTCCGAGGCCTTTGACGCTCCGATCCACATCGAAATCCACTCCGGCAGGGAGCTCAACCGCGAGGAGCTCTTTGCTGAAACCGCCCGGATCCGCGAGCAGGCCGTGGAGGCCATGCCTCTGCCCCGGGCACAGGAGGCTGCTCCGGCCTCCGGCGGCTCCGCCGCCCCTTCTATGCCCGCCGATCTGATCTATGGCAAGCCCTTCTCCCAGAGCGTGATTCCGATGAAGGAGGTCACGCTGGACACCTTCAAGGCCTGCGTAGAGGGCGAGGTGTTCCAGGTCAACCATCGGGAGCTCTCCGGCGGCAAGAATATCGTCGTTTCCTTCTACATGACCGACCACAGCGGCGCCATCTGCGTGAACAAGTTCATGTCCGCGTCGGAGGCCAGGCCGGTGGTCGAGGCCATCCACGAGCCGAACCCAAAGAAGCACAAGCCGGGCACCTGGCTGCGTGTCTACGGCAAGATCACGGTCAACAAGTACGACAACGAGCTGAATCTCCAGCCCTTCTCCATCCAGCTTGCAAAGCGACCGGCCCGCCGGGATACCGCGCCGGAAAAGCGCGTGGAGCTCCATCTGCACACCAAGATGTCCGCGATGGACGCCCTGACCGATACTGCCGAGGCGATCAGTCAGGCCGCCGCCTGGGGCCACCGGGCGATTGCGATCACCGACCACGGCGTGACCCACTCCTTCACCACGGCCCTTGCCAATTCCAAAACCGTTGTAGCCGGAACCGACGAGCCGATCAAGATCCTGTACGGCTGCGAGGGCTATTTTATCAACGACGTTGATCTGCCCCTCTCTCATGAGGGCGAGCGCGGCTTCCGCACCTGCGTCTTCGGAGACGCGGACGCACCCCTGGACGGGGAGTTCATCGCTCTGGACGTGGAGGCTACCGGCCTTTCCCCGGAGCGCGACCGACTGATCGAGATCGGCGCGGCACGCATGAAGGGCGATCAGATCCTGGACAGATATACCACCTTCGTAAACCCGGAATGCAGGCTCAGCACGACGATCATCGAGCTGACCGGCATCACCGACGAGATGCTGGTCGGCGCGCCTTCCGAGCGGGAGGCCATACAGGGCTTCCTGGACTTCGCCGGAGACCTGCCCATCGTGGCCCACAACGCCAACTACGATATGGGCATGATGAAGGCTGCCTGCCGCCGGCTCGGCCTGCCCTTTGCGCCGACCTACGTCGATACCCTGGGCCTTGCCTACGCCATGCTGCCCCAGTTCACGAAACGCAAGCTGGACGTTCTGGCGGAATACTTTGAGCTGCCGGACTTTGCCCACCACCGCGCCACCGACGACGCCATCACCTGCGGTCTGCTGCTGGATCGCTTTGGGAAGATGCTGCGCGCGCACGGCGTCACGCGCTTGCAGGCGGTCAACGAGGCCGCCCGGACCGTTGACTTCGGCTCCAAGCCGACGCCGAAGGACGCGAAGATCCACCACATCATTCTGTTTGCCAAAAACTCTCTCGGCCTGCGGAATCTCTACCGCCTGGTCTCGTTCAGCAATCTCTATTACTTCCACACCCGCCGCGGCGGAAACGGCGCGCCGGTCATCCCGAAATCGGAGCTCCTGCGTTGGCGGGAGGGTCTGATCATCGGCTCCGCCTGTGAGGCGGGCGAGCTGTTTACGCAGATCGTCGCCGGTCAGCCTTTGGAGGAGCTGGAAAAGACGGCTTCCTTCTACGACTTTCTGGAGATCCAGCCGCTGGCCAACAACCGCTTCCTGCTGAACACCGGAGCCGCAGGCAGCGATGAGGACCTGCGGGAATTCAACCGCACGGTGGTCCGCCTGGGCGAGCGGCTGGGCAAGCCGGTCTGCGCCACCGGCGACGTCCACTTCTTAAACCCCGAGGACGAGATCTTCCGCCGCATCCTCCTGGCCTCCAAGGGCTTCTCCGACTGCGACCGGGAAAACCCGCTCTATTTCCGCACGACGGACGATATGCTGCGCGAGTTCTCCTATCTGGGCAAGGAGAAGGCCTATGAGGTCGTGGTCACGAATACGAATCTGATCGCCGACTGGTGCGACTGGGTCCGTCCTCTGCCGCACAATCTCTACGCCCCGAAGATCGAAAACTCCGTGGAGGACCTGAAATCCCTGGTCTTCGGCAAGCTCCGCCGCCTGTACGGCGAAAACCCGCCTGAGCTCATCACAAAGCGCGTCAATACTGAGCTCAACGACATTATCAACTGCCACTACGACGTCATCTACATCTCCGCCCAGAAGCTGGTGCTGAATTCGCTGGAGCACGGCTATCTGGTCGGCTCCCGCGGCTCCGTCGGCTCGTCGCTGGTCGCCTATATGGCCGGGATCACCGAGGTCAACTCCCTGCCGCCGCACTACCGCTGCCCGAACCCTGACTGCAAGTACACGACCTTCGAGGTCCCCGACGGGATCAACTGCGGCGCGGACCTGCCGGACGCCGTCTGCCCGAAGTGCGGAACGAAGTTCCAGAAGGACGGCTTCAACATCCCCTTTGAGACCTTCCTGGGCTTCGGCGGCGACAAGGTGCCCGATATCGACCTGAACTTCTCCGGCGAGTACCAGGCAAAGGCCCACGCCTACTGCGTGGAGATGTTCGGCAAATCCCACGTCTTCCGCGCGGGGACCATCGGCGACGTGGCGGAAAAGACCGCCTTCGGCTACGTAAAAAAATACCTTGCCGAGCGGGAGCTCCACGCCAGCCGCGCCGAGGAGACCTATCTGGCCGAGGGCTGCGTCGGCGTGAAGCGTACCTCCGGTCAGCACCCCGGCGGTCTGGTCGTCATTCCGCAGGAGAACCAGATCTGGGATTTCTGCCCGGTCCAGCACCCGGCGGACGACCATGAATCCGAGTGGATCACCACCCACTTCGATTATCACCCGATGGAGGAAAACCTTCTGAAGCTGGATATGCTGGGCCACGATGATCCCACCATGATCCGTATGCTTCAGGATATGACCGGCGTGGACCCGCAAAAAATCCCGCTCGACGACAAGGACACCATGTCCATCTTCACCTCGTCGAAGATCCTCGGCTACGAAAACGACGAGATCCTGGGCGAGACCGGCGCTGTCGCCATCCCGGAATTCGGCACGGCCTTCACCCGCGGCATGCTCAAGGAGACCCAGCCGACGCAGTTTGACGTTCTGATCCGTCTCTCCGGCTTCTCCCACGGAACCGACGTCTGGCTGGGCAACGCCCGCGATCTCATCCTCTCCAAAACCGCCACGGTTTCGCAGGCCATCGGCTGCCGCGACGACATTATGAACTATCTGATCAAGTGCGGCATGCCGGAAAAACGGTCGTTCAAGATCATGGAGGCCGTCCGAAAGGGGAGAGGCCTCCCGGACGGCGCGGAGGAGGAAATGGTCGCCGCCGGCGTCCCGGACTGGTACATCGGCTCCTGCAAGAAGATTAAGTACCTTTTCCCGAAGGCGCACGCCGCGGCCTACGTCATGATGGCCTTCCGCATCGCATGGTTCAAGGTCCATGAGCCGCTTGCCTTCTACGCGGCCTATTTCTACCGCCGCAGTCAGAAGGGCGGCTTCGACGCCGCGCTGATGTGCCGGGGCATCGAGGTCTGCAAGACCGCGATGGCGGAGATCAAGGCGAATGAAAAGGCCACCGACAAGGACGATCAGATGCTCACCACCTTAGAGGTCGTCTATGAGTTCTACCTGCGCGGCTTCTCCTTCCTGCCGCTCTCCGTCTACGATTCCGACGCGGTTCGTTTCCTCATCCGCGACGGGAAGCTCCTGCCGCCCTTCGTGGCGGTCTCCGGACTGGGCGAGAACGCGGCCCGCGATATTGCGGAGGGTCGGCGCGACAAGCATTTCATCTCCATCGAGGAGTTCTCCAATGCCTGCCCGAAGGTCTCGCAGGCCCATATCGACGCGCTCCGCGAGGCTGGAGCCTTTGGGGATCTCCCGAAGACCAGTCAGGTCAGTATGTTCGATTTTTAGCGCGGAACCCGGTTGCATTTTTCAAAATGCTGTGATAAGATCAGATTATCAGATTCTATGATTCCAGAAAAGGAGTTTTCATTATGCAGAAGCTGGAACGGCAATTCCACATTCACTGCGTTGAAGGCGACGTCGGCCGCTACGTCATCCTCCCGGGCGATCCCGGACGCTGCGCGGCCATTGCTGCCCTCTTTGACGACGCCCGCCACGTGGGCCAGAACCGCGAATATAATATCTACACCGGCACCCTGCTGGGCGAGAAGGTCTCAGTCTGCTCCACCGGCATCGGCGGTCCCTCTGCGTCCATTGCGATGGAGGAGCTGCACAACATCGGCGCGGATACCTTCATCCGCACCGGCACCTGCGGCGGCATCAACCTCAAGGTCCGCTCCGGCGACATCGTGGTCGCAACCGGCGCCATCCGCTTTGAGCATACCTCCCGCGAGTACGCGCCGCTTGAATACCCAGCCGTCGCCAATCTGGACGTGACCATCGCCCTGCGCGACGCTGCGCTTGCCCTGGGCAAGACCACGCACGTCGGCGTGGTTCAGTGCAAGGACGCCTTCTACGGTCAGCACAGTCCCAACAAAATGCCGGTCTCCTACGAACTGCTCAACAAGTGGGAGGCGTGGAAGAAGCTCGGCGTGCTTGCCAGCGAGATGGAGTCCGCGGCCCTCTTTGTGGTGGCCGACACTCTCGGGTGCCGATGCGGCTCCTGCTTCCACGTGATCTGGAACCAGGAACGCGAGGCCGCCGGTCTGGACCAGACCATGAGCGAGGATACCTCCGCCTCCGTCCGCGTCTCTGTGGAGGCGCTCAAGCGCCTGATCGCCCAGGACAAGGGCCTGTAATACATACCCAAAAACCGCAAACCGAGGACGGCGAAGGCCATCCTCGGTTTGCGGTTTTTTGGGGCGGATTATGCCATCCGGTTGCGGATCTCGCCGTCTAAGAACGCGGAAAGGTTGTCAAATACGATCTCCGCGCGCAGCTCCATGGATTCTGCGGTGGCAAAGGCGACGTGGGGCGTGAAAAGCGTGTTCGGCGCGTGCAGCAGGGGCAGGTCCGGGTCCAGCGGCGGCTCGCGGTCAAAGACGTCCACGGCAGCCGCGGCAATCGTGCCCCGGTTCAGGGCTTCGACCAGATCGTCGGTCACAACGACGGGGCCACGCGCCACGTTGACCAGGATCGACGTGGGCTTCATCATTGCCAGCTCCGCTTTTCCGATCAGACCCCGTGTGCGCTCGTTGAGCGGGGTGTGCAAAACCAGCACGTCCGACTGGCGCAGGACCTCCGACTGGGGCAGGACCTCCAGAAAATCAGGCCGATTCTTGATCCGATGGCCCTCGGAAGTCACGACCCTGCAGCCGAAGGCGTGGAAAAGCTCGCCCGACCTGCTTCCGATGCTGCCATAGCCCAGAATGCCAACGGTCTTGCCCTTGAGCTCCGTGCCGACGAGCCCGGCCTTCGTCCCGCCCGCGCGGCAGGCTCGCTCGACCTCGCGCAGATTCCGCAGGATGGACAGCACCATGCCGACGGCCAGCTCCGGCACGGCCTCGTTGGAGTAGCCGGAGGCGTTGGACACCGCAATGCCGCGCGCCCGGAACAGGTCCATCGGAACGTGATCCACGCCGGTGAAGGCCACGTCAACGTATTTCAGCCGTTCCGCCTGCGCTGCAACCTCCGCCGGCAGCGGCATGTTGGCAAGGATCAGCACCTCGGCGTCCCGGACCTCGTTCGCCAGAGCCGCGGCGTCGGCTGTCCTTTCATAATGTACGAATTCGCAGCCTCTCGCCGCAAGCGGGGCTTCCAGGGCTGCCAGCTTTTCGGCCGATACGGCCAGAGATTCCAAAACGGCTACTTTCATCATGAATCCTCCTTCGCAGTTTGCTTCCGGTCCGATTGTAGCACATTTCTGTGAAAAAAGCGAGATGGGAAATAACTTTCATTTTCAGTCCCAGTCCGGCGCAGACAGCGACGGGGACGCGGGAAGCGAGCGGGCTTGCGTTTTCCTTGCAGCGTATACAAAATCGATCGATGATTTTTGACAAAAAATATGTAGAATTAACAAAAAAACGCCGTTTTTCCCCTTGCATATTCTTCCGATATCTGTTATAATTCAGCTCGGAGGGTGATAAACCATGAGTGATTGCACGAATGGTCGTATCGAGCGTATGCTCAAGCGGCATCACTTCAAGGTTGGGGACATTCTCTATTTGACCCATGAGGGCCAGCGGACCCTGTTGCATTTGCAGGATCGGCGGGTCATTCCCACGCCAGTTCCGATGAAAACCGTGACGGCCTGCTTCCCGGCGGACGACTTTTGGAGCATCCAAAAGGGCATCGTGGTCGCTAAGCGGTACGTGGTTTCCATCGAGGGCAAGGGCCTGTATACCATGGTGGACGGACAGCAGTTCCAGGGACGGGGCCGGAATCCGGCCGAGCACAAGCGGCGTGCCATTCAGCTTGATACGCGCTTTGCCGCATCCGCGCGGACGCAGCCGGAGATCCCGCAGAGCCTGCCGGAGCGCTGCTCCATCATGGACAACGCGCCGAATCCTTTTTGCCTGCTGGAGCTGGTATTTGACCCGGCCGGGCGCGGCGTGGACTTCGTGTTCCGCTACTGCAACAAGGCGATGGAGCTGCTGAAGGGAGTTGCCGTCGAACGAATGCTCAATAGTTCGTTCTATGAGGTTTTCCAAAACAGCGACCGCAAATGGATCATCCCTTACGCAGACGTTGCCATGAACGGCCGCCCTCACGAAATGGTGGATCTCAGCCCCAAGGTCAAACAGATGCTTCGTATCTCCTGTTTCCAGCCGGCGCCCGGCTACTGCGCCTGTCTGATCATGCAGATGGACGACGCCCCCCCAACAAAGTGAGTGAGAGAAAGAGACAAAATTCCCCCGGTCGATGGGACCGGGGGAATTTTGTACGCCCGCTTATTGCTTCTTGAGCTCCAGCACGTCGCGGTTTTGAATAAAGTATTCTATGCCGGAGTAAAGCGTCGGCAGGACGATGACCAGGATCACGACCCAGTTGAGCCATGCCCATTCGTGGAAAACGATCCACACGCAGAGGGCGACCATCGTGGAGAAGGTCTTGACCTTGCCGGACCAGCCGGCTGCGATCACGCGGCCCTTGCCCACGGCGATCAGCCGAAGTCCCGTAACTGCGAATTCGCGGGCCAGAACGATCATCAGCGCCCAGGCGGGCATGAGCGTCCACTGGCAGAAGATGCACATTGCGGAGATGACCAGCAGCTTGTCCGCCAGCGGGTCAAGGAACTTGCCGAAGTCGGAGACCTGGTTGTAGTGCCGGGCGATGTAGCCGTCCACAAAGTCGGTCAGGCTTGCCACGATAAAGAGTCCGAGGGCCAGAAACTTGAGCCAGGGGTAGGTCGGGCTCAAAAGCAGAGCCGCCATGAACGCGGGGATCATCACCACACGCACGATCGTGATTTTACTTGCAGTTGTCATGTTCAATCAGCCTCTCTTCCGATGAATTCTCCGTCTTCCGCGCCCAGGATTACGACCTGAACGAAGTCGCCGGGACGGTGCTCCTGCTCCGATGTGAAGCGTACCTGACCGTCGATGCCGGGGGAGTCGGCATAGGTCCGGCCAATGTAGTATTCGCCGTCCCAGTCGTCCACCAGAACCTCCAGCTCGCGGTCAAAGAAGCGCTCGTTGTATTCGTCGATGATCTCCGATTGCAGCTCGGCCACGAAGCCTGCCCGCCGCTCGGCGATCTCAGCGTCGGGGTAGTCCATCCTTGCCGCCGGCGTTCCCTCCTCAGGGGAGAAGGGGAAGACGCCGACCCGCTCCAGCCGATGCCGACGGAGGAAGTCGCAGAGCTCGTCGAACTCCGCCTCGCCCTCGCCGGGCAGTCCCGTGATCAGACTGGTGCGGATGACGAGACCGGGTATGCGGCTGCGGAGCTTGGGGAGCAGCTCTTGCTCCAGGAATGCCTTGCTTCCCCGGCGATGCATCGCGCGGAGAATGCCGTCGTTCACGTGCTGGATCGGAATGTCCAGATACTTGACGATCTTCGGCTCCTCAGCGATGACGTCGATCAGCTCGTCGGTCAGCTCGTCGGGATAGGTGTAGTGGACGCGGATCCAGTGCAAGCCCTCCACGCGGCAGAACCGGCGAAGCAGCTCGTGCAGCATGGGCTTGCCGTAGAGATCCACGCCGTAGCGGGAGGTATCCTGGGCCACCACGATCAGCTCCCGGACGCCTGCGGCGGCCAGAGCCTCTGCCTCGGCGACGCAATCCTCCATCTTCCGGCTGCGGTAGCGACCCCGCAGGGACGGGATCACACAGAAGGCGCAGCGGTTGTCGCAGCCCTCGGCGATCTTCATGTAGGCATAGTGCCGCGGGGTCGTAACCACGCGATTGCACTCGCGAACCGGGGCGTCGATGGAGCCAAAGCGCTCGACCGCCTCGTCGCGCATCACCTGTTCGGCGGCGCTGACGATGTCGTAATAGCTTCCCGTGCCCAGGATGCCGTCTACCTCGGGCAGCTCGGTCAGGATCTCGTCCTGATAGCGCTGGGCAAGGCAGCCCGTGACGAGGATCTTCCGCACGCTGCCCTCGGCCTTCCATTGGGCGGCGCGGAGGATGTTGTCAATGGCCTCGCTCTTGGCAGCGTCGATGAAGCCGCAGGTGTTGATGACAACCAGATCGGCCTCCTCGGGGGCGGGGGCCAGCTTGTAACCGGCCTGAACGAGCAGAAACATCATCTGCTCGCAGTCAATTTGGTTCTTGGCGCAGCCAAGAGAGATAAATCCGACAGTACAGGACATAGTGCCTCCATGCCGCCTCACCGGGCGGCGTTTTTTCTATTCCGGCTCGTCCGCGCCGAGACGGCGCAGAGCCGCTTGGACCTCAGACCAGGTGAAGCCGCGGCGCAGGGCGGCGTCGATGGCGCGTTTTCGCTGCTTTTCATCCGGCGCCTCGCCGAGCCTTGCGGCCAGGAAGTCCCGCAGCTCGCCGCTCTGATCCGGGATCGAAGCCAGAGCCTCCTCCCAGTATTTGCGGGGGACCCGCTTTTCATAGAGCATTTGCTGGATCCGCTTCGCGCCGTAGCCCCGGCTGACGCCGCGGGCGACGATCTGGCGGGCGGTCTCGGCGTCGTCGAGCAGCTTCAGCTCGCTGAGCCAGGCGACGGCGGTCTCGGCGTCGTCCGGGCTTTCTCCCTTTCGGATCAGACGCTGCTTCAGATCCCCCTGGGTCACGCCCGTGACCGAGATGATGCGCACGGCCCGCTGCTTTGCGGAGGCCTCGCCGTTGGCCGTTCTGAGGCCGTCCAGCGCCGTCTCGTCCAGCTCCATGCCGGGATAGAGACCGCGGTCCTCGACGACCGAGGGGATCAGCCTGCAGGTGGTTCCGTCCGAAAAACAGACTGTCGTCCGACCGCCCGGCCGCCTGGGCGGGATCAGAGCCTGAATGGTCTTCATGGGTTATTCGTCGTCGAAATCCTCGGCGCTGACCACGGTCGCGCGGTCGGCACGCTCGGCGGGCTCCGGCGCGCGCTCAGCCAGCGGGTTGCGGTTCATCTCACGCAGACGGGAGCGGACCTGCTCCTCCACGCGCTCGGCGATCTCCGGGTTTTCGCGGAGGTATTTTTTGACGCTGTCCTTGCCCTGACCGATGCGCTCACTGTCCATGCTGAACCATGAACCGGCCTTCTGAATGATGTCAAAGTCCACAGCCATGTCCACGAGCTCGCCCCACTTGGAGATGCCCTCGCCGAACATGATGTCGAACTCCGCCTGGCGGAAGGGAGGCGCGACCTTGTTTTTGACGACCTTCACGCGCACGTGGTTGCCCAGGACGTTGCCGCCCTCCTTGATGCTCTCCACGCGGCGGACGTCCAGACGGACGGAGGCGTAGAATTTCAGAGCGTTGCCGCCGGTCGTCGTCTCCGGGTTGCCGTACATGACGCCGATCTTCATACGGAGCTGGTTAATGAAAATGACGACGCAGTTGGTCTTGGAGATCGTGCCAGCCAGCTTGCGGAGGGCCTGGGACATCAGACGGGCCTGCAGACCGACGAACTGATCGCCCATCTCGCCCTCGATCTCCTGCCGGGGAACCAGAGCTGCCACGCTGTCCACGACCACGGCGTCCACTGCGCCGGAGCGCACCAGGGCGTCGGTGATTTCCAGGGCCTGGTCGCCGGTGTCCGGCTGCGAGACCAGCATGGAATCAATGTCCAGACCGATGGCCCGTGCGTAGACCGGGTCCAGTGCGTGCTCGGCGTCCACGAAGGCGACCTCGCCGCCGAGCTTCTGAGCCTCGGCCAGAATGTGCAGGGCAAGGGTGGTCTTGCCGGAGGATTCCGGGCCGTAGATCTCAATGATGCGTCCCTTGGGCACGCCGCCCACGCCGAGCGCGGCGTCGAGGGCCAGAGAGCCGGTCGGGATGGCTTCGACGTTCATTTCGGGCCGGTCGCCCATGCGCATGACCGCGCCCTTGCCAAAGCTCTTTTCGATCTGGCGCAGGGCGGTCTCCAGGGCCTTTTTCTTGTCCACGGCGGGTGCCGGGGTCTCAATCACGGTTTTCTTGCTTGCCATAGTATGCAGCCTCTCTTTTATTCAGGATGGTCATAGTCTACCAAAAGATTTATCCCATAACAAGGACAGTTTATTCCTCGTCGGGAGTTTCCTCCTCGCGCTGACCGTGTCGGGCCAAAACGGCGCGGGTGATGCCGGAGTTGTCCTCCCGGAGCTCCACAATCTCATAGTCCGCCCGCTCCAGAATGGCGCAGACCGCGTCCGCCTGTCCCATGCCGAACTCCAGGGCAAGGAAGCCGCCGGGTCGGATGGCGTCGGTGAAGTTCTGCACGATAGCGCGGTAGAAATCCAGACCGTCCGTGCCGCCGTCCAGAGCCAGCCTCGGCTCGTAATCGCGCACAGAGGGATCCAGGCGCTCAAACTCCGCCGTCGTCACGTAGGGCGGGTTGGAGACGATCAGGTCAAACTTGCCCAGAAACGGCGCGGCCTTCTGGCGCGCGTCCACACGCACGCAGGAGCAGCGTCCGCCCAGCTTGAGGTCGTTGACGTTCTTTTTCGCCACCTTCAGCGCTTCGGCGGAAACGTCGGCAAGGGTCAGCTTGGCGTCGTGGACCCGTCGGGCGATGGCCAGACCGATGCAGCCGGAGCCGGTGCAGAGGTCCAGGACCCGCGGGTTTTCAGGCAGGAACAGGGCCTTCTTGATCGCAAGGTCGGTGACGGCCATCGTGTCGTCGCGCGGGATCAGGACCGCCGGCGTGACGGTCAGGGTCATATCGTAGAAATCCCACTCTCCGAGGATGTAGGCCACCGGCTCCCCGGCCAGATGCCGCCTTACGAAGCTCTCGGTTTTCGCGCAGATCTCCTCGGAGGCGTAGAGATTCCGGTCGGCGATGAATTGCTCCGGCGTCTTGCCGGAGGCCGCGCAGACCAGCTCCCGGGCCATATTGGCCGCGTACATCCCATCGGTGGGCAGCATGGCCTTACGGGCGTCGAGATAGAGGTCTGCGTAGGTTTTTACCATTTGTCGCTCCCTTCCCGCTCGGGCAGGACCTCGGTCAGGGCGGCAATCGCCACCTCGATCATGGAGTCGTCCGGCTCCTTGGTGGTGAAGTTCTGGAACCACATGCCGGGCGCGGTCAGGATCCGGGTGAAGCGGTTGTCGTGCCGCCCGACGAAGCGGTTGATCTCATAGCCGACGGAGACGACCAGCGGCAGCATCACAAGCAGCTTGATCGCCATCATCAGCAGGTTGTAAAGAATGCGGCTGTTCTGCTGGAGGACGGCCAGCGCGGGGAAAATCGAGTTCAGCATGTAGGAAAGGACCGTAAAGAGCAGAATGGAGAGGGCCATGATGACGAAGAGGAAGGAGGTCCCGCAGCGGGGATGCTTGCGGGTCATGGGGCGGACGTTTTCCACCGTCAGAGGCAGCTTCGCCTCGTAGCAGCGGATGGTCTTGTGCTCCGCGCCGTGGTAGGAGAAAACGCGCTTCATATCCTTCATCCGTGAGACCAGGATCATGTAGATCAGGAAGATGACCAGGCGGAACAGACCCTCGATCAGATGCTGCACCACCACGCCGCAGCCGGTCAGTCGCTGGAAAAGATTCCCCGCCTCCATCGGCAGCAGGAAGAAGAGCAGCAGCGAAAAGCCGATGCCCAGAATGACGGAAAAGGTGATCAGCACGGACATGAATTTCTCGCTGCCAAGCTTCTTTTCCAGCCAGAGATCGAGCTTGGAGGGCGCTTCATCGGTTTCCTTGTCCTCGGCCATCCCGGATTCCTCCGCAGACCACATCAGAGCCTTGACGCCGTTATACATGCTGCTTCCGAAGTTGACGAGTCCCCGGATCATGGGCCAGGTGAGGATGCCGCGCTTCGGCTTGAGCGTCTCGACCTTCTTTTTCAGACCCTCCTTCGGGTTGCGGACGACGACGGCCTGCTTTTCCGGACCGCGCATCATGATTCCCTCGATCAGGGCCTGCCCGCCGATCATGGTTTTGAATTTTTCCGTAACAGGACAGGATTCTTTTGACATGGATCATACTCCTTGTTAAAACAGAATCGGTGAATACAGGGGTTAGGCCTCGATCGGCAGGCGCACCGTGACAAGGGCGCCGCCGCCCTCGGCGTTGCTCAGCTCCAGCTTGCCGCCGTGCATCGTGACGATCTCCTCGCAGACGGCGAGGCCGATCCCGGAGCCGCGTGCCTTGGAGCTGCCCTTGTAGAACTTCTTCTTGACGAGAGGAAGCTCCTCTGGCGGGATGCCGGGTCCGTAGTCACGGATGCAGAAGACCGCCTGATCGCCCTCCCGCCGCAGCGAGGCCGTGATCTTTTTGCCCTCGCCGCCGTGCTTGGCAGCGTTGTCCAGAATGTTCAAAAAGACCTGACGCATACGCTCGGGGTCGCAGGAGAGCTCCGGCACGTCGTCGTCGCTGTCCTCGTATTCGAGCTCGATCCCCTCCTGGCGCAGGCGGGAGCCGTACATGAAGATCATGTCCTCAAACTCGGCGCGCAGATCGCACTTCCGGACGTTCAGCGTAAAGCGTCCGTCCTGCATCCGCGTGAATTCCAGCAGCTCCTCGACCATCGAGGTCAGCCGCCGCGCCTCGCGCAGGATGATTGTAATGCCGCGCCGGGTCTCGTCGGCGTCCACGTCGCCGCTGAGCAGGGTCTCGCCCCAGCCGGTGATCGCGGTCAGCGGCGTGCGCAGCTCGTGGGAGACGGAGGAGACGAACTCGCTCTGCATCCGCTCGGACTGGCTGATCTGGTTGGACATGTCGTTGATCGTGTCCGCCAGCTCGCCGATCTCGTCGTCAAACTTTTTCTGGATCTGAACGCCGTAGCTTCCGCCGGCGATCCGCTTGGCGGTCTCGGTGATCTCCGAGACCGGGACCAGGATGGACTTGAGATACATCCGGCTGCTGAGATAGACCACGCCGACCATGATGCCGGCGGTGACCATGGCAACCATCAGGCTCAGCAGGATGAAGCGGTCTGCGTTCCGGGTGGCCGTGACGAAGCGCAGAACGCCCACGACCCGCCCATCGGAATAGATCATCGGGGTGGCGACGCTCATAATGCGCTCGTCGGTCAGCGGGTTCTGCCCGACGAAGTAGACCGCGCTGCGGGTGGAGAGGGCGCGGGGGATCTCGTCCGTCGCCACGCGCTCGTCGGCAAACAGGCCGTAGGAGGAGGCGACGATATGGCCGCTCTCATCGACGAACTGGAGCTCCAGGCGGTCCTTCCGCGCGTAGTTCTGCACCAGCAGGACGCAGGAGGCGTAGCACTCGTTGTAGTCCAGATTCAGATAGTTGCGCAGGAAGGCCGTCGTGGTGTCGGCCTCTGCCTCAAGCCCGGAGCGCATGGTGGAGTAGGTGTAGATGCCGTTGGCCAGGGTGAAGGCGATCCCGGCCAGAACCACCACCGCCGCCACGACGCTGAGGATAGTCTTGGCCCAGCGCTGGCGGATGCCGCTGGCCAGTTTTTTCTTCTTTTTGGGTTTTTCAGCCTCGTTTTCGCGCTTGGCCATGGATCAGGCTCCCCACTTATAGCCGAAGCCCCAGACCGTCGTGATGAAGGTCGGGTTGGCGGTGTCGTTTTCGATCTTGATGCGCAGACGGCGGATGTTCACGTCCACGATCTTGAGCTCGCCGTCGTAATCGCGGCCCCAGACCGAGGCCAGAATGTCCTCGCGGGACAGAGCTCTGCCCGGATTCTGCATGAACAGCTTCATGATGGCGTACTCCACCTGGGTGAGCTTGATGCGCGCGCCGTCCTTTTCCAGGGTGCGGTTGCGGGTGTTGAGCACGAAGGGCCCCTGGCTCAAAACCTCGGAATCCGAGTTGACCTCTCCGCCGATCCGGCGGTAGAGGGCGTCGATGCGGGCTGTCAGCTCCGCAGGGGAGAAGGGCTTGGTTACGTAGTCGTCCGCGCCGGTCATCAGACCGGTGACCTTGTCCATCTCCTGCGTCCGGGCCGTCAGCATGATGATGCCGATGACCTTGTTGGTCGCGCGGATATTGCGGCAGACCTCGAAGCCGTCGATGTCCGGGAGCATGATGTCCAGGATCGCCACGCCGACGTCCGGGTTTTCCTTGAGCTTTTCCAGGGCCTCCATGCCGGTGCCGGCCTCGATGGCTTCATAGCCCGCGCGCCGCAGGTTGATGACCACGAAGCTGCGGATGCTGACCTCGTCTTCCAAAATCAAAACTTTTTTCATTGTATTTCCAGCCTTTCTTCCCCGGAATGCATGGGGAAATCGGTGTCGTTTTTTATTCCGCCTCCGGCAGGAGGTCCGGAGCGATGGAGCTGAATCGGGCGGACAGCTCGTTGGGCGTCAGGCTCGCGCCGTCGCCCAGTCTGGCAGCGTATACGATGCCGCCGCGGTTCATCAGCGGGAAAAAGCCGTCGGAGGTGCTCAGCGCCTCGGCGTTCTCGCCGGAGAAGGCGGCCACCGTCGCAAGCTCCGTCTCCTGACCGGATTCGTCCAGCGTGGAGAATCGGGTCCCGGTCTGGGAGCTTCCCAGCGAGATCCGCGTCACCGTCAGACCGTCCGAGCACCAGCTCTCCGGAAGGAAGAGGAACCAGCCCTCGCCGTAGTTGTGATAGGTGCTCATCTTGTCGGTGCGCTGCCCGTTGAGGTTCAGCGTGTACCAGACGATCCGGTACTGACCCCGGGAGCCGGCGTCGTCCGGCAGCTCCGCCAGAGCGACCGTGTCCGGCATCTCAATGACGCCGTCGTTGTCGATATCCGTGCTGTAGACGTAGTAGTTGCGGACGGTCTGGGAGCTCTGCCCGCTTTCGGCGTTCTGCGTGACGTTCGTGAACACGCCTTGCCGCAGGGCGAAGACGTCGGTGATCAGATTGCTCTCATCATAGGCGCTTGCAATGAAAACGGCGGGCACGTTCATGGAAAGATTGCCGGTCAGAACGCGCTTGACCGATTCGGAGGCCATGGACAGGCTCGCCTCGGCGTCCTTTTGCAGACTGCCGTCGCGCCAGCGGTAGAGATTGGCGTAGGCCGTCGGCCCCTCGGAGTTGGACTGAAGCACGAACAGGTCGGTGCGCTGGTCGCGGTCCATATCGAGGGTCGTATACAGGGAGCAGCGGACGCTGAGCAGCTCAACGGCAGAGCCGTTGTCAAGCGTGTAGACGCCCAGATACTGCTGGACCTGCTCGCCAATCCGTCGGCTCAGGATCAGCTCCAGACCGGGGGCTCCGTCCATCTCGGCATACTGGACGCTGTCAAAGGCGGTGCCGTCGCTCTCCACGGTGGTCAGAAGTCGGTAGCTGCTGTCATTCCGCTTGAGGATCAGAACCTTGAGCGGCATCGAGACGCCCGTCTTGCAGAAGACCAGGGCCTCATCGGTCCCGTCTCCGTCCAGGTCCGCCTGCTGGACGGCCTGGCGGTTGGAGCCGGAAACCGGGGCGCTGTACTCTCCGCCGTTCATCGCGGCCTCCGCGGCGGCCTGCAATTCGCTGAACTGTTCAGAGCGCTTGGGGAGGGCATAAAAAGACTCGCTGTCGAAGGCATAGCATCCCGTCAGCAGCAGACAGAGCAGAATCATCAGGGCAAGCAGGCTCCGTTTCCGCATCCCGCGCACTCCTTTCATCAGGTCATAATCTAACAGATTACAGTATAACACAGAATCCGAAAAAAGTGTAGCAGTTTTTTGAAAATATTTTAGGGAAACGGAATCGGAAGAAAGAGGAAGACCGCGTCACCCGACCTGCCTTTGAAAGCGGGCGGCGCGGACCGTGTTCTGCAAGCAAAAGCAGGCCCGGAGGGGATGGGTGCGTCCCATCGCCTCCGGGCAGGTGCTTCGTTATTTTTCCACCACGGCGTCCGGCCCGAGCAGGTCTCTCAGCTCGTCGAGCATCGCGGCCTCCGGGGTACAGGTCGTGCCGCGTCGGCAGCCGGTGTCGGCAAAGTAGAGGACCGTCGGCACCCCGCCGGGGAACATGTTCAGAATGGCGCGGGTCTTCCGGTAGCTCGGGCTTGCCTCCGACGGGAGCTTCAGATAGAGCTTTCCCGCCGGGGAGACCTTCCCCAGCTTCGGAGCGGGTTTCACGCCCTGCTTCAAAAAGGACTCCATCTCCAGAACGCCGTTCACGATCAACTGGGCCGCCTTTTCGTCCCGGATCGAGACGCGGCCGTCGATCGCTATGGCTCTGCCCGGCTGAAGCATCGCCTCAGACTGGCTCAAAACCGAGGAAAAGACCAGACATTCAACGGAGGCCGTGTCGTCCTCCAGGGTGACGTAGGCCATCAGACTGTTGTTCCGCGTCGTCTTGGTCGTAACGGTCTGAACGATGCCCGCGACCAGAACGGTCTCGCCGTCTCTGCGGTCTGCCTCCTCGCCGGTGACGCGGGCGATCGGGATCGCCTGGGTCCGGCGCAGGGCGGCGCGGTACTGATCCATCGGATGCCCGCTGATATAGAGGCCGGTGGTCTCCTTCTCATCGGCCAGCAGCTCCATCAGGGGCTTTTCGTCCATCGCCGGGACCGGCACGCCCATGTCGTCCTCGACCTCGTTCGTGAGGTCGAACAGGCTGACCTGACCGGCCAGATTCCGCTTGCTCCGGTTCGAAAGCCAGGTCAGGACCGGCTCATACATCGCCAGAAGCTGGCTTCGGTGCAGACCGAAGCAGTCCAGCGCCCCGCACTTGATCAGATTCTCTAAGGCCCGCTTGTTCAGATCGCTCTCACTCATCCGGGTGCAGAAATCGGTCAGGGAGGTGAAGGGACCGTTCGTCCGCCGTTCGGCGCTCATCTGCTGAATGATGCCGCGTCCGATGTTCTTGACCGCGCCGAGACCGAAGCGGATCGCTCCGTCCTCCACGGTGAAAACGTCCTCGGAACGGTTGACGTCCGGCGGCAGCAGGCGGATCCCCATATCGCGGCAATCTGCAATATAGGCCGCGACCTTCGCAGTGTCCGAGAGCATGGAGGTCATCAGGGCCGCCATGTACTGCATCGGATAGTGGCATTTGAGCCAGGCTGTCTGATAGCTGACCACAGCGTAACAGACCGCGTGGGCCTTGTTGAAGGCGTAGTTTGCGAAGTCAAAGATCTGCCTGTAGATCGCGCGGGCGGCGGCCTCGCTGACGCCGTTTGCCACCGCGCCGGGGATTCCCCGCTCCGCGTCGCCGTGGACGAAGGTCTCCTCCTCCTGGGTGATGATCTTCATCTTCTTCTTGGAGATGGCCCGGCGGATATTGTCGGCCTGGCCCAGGGTGTAGCCGCCCAGCTTGCGGAAGATCTCAATGACCTGCTCCTGGTAGACCATACAGCCGTAGGTGACGTTCAGGATCGGCTTGAGCTGGGGCGTCAGATAGGTCGTCCGCTCCGGGTGGAATTTGCCCTCGATGAATTTGGGGATGGATTCCATCGGGCCGGGACGGTAGAGGGCCACGATGGCCGTCATATCCTCGATGGACTGGGGCTTCATCTGGACGCAGACGCCCGTGATGCCGGTGGATTCCAACTGGAAGACGCCGGAGGTCTTGCCCTCGCCCAGCATGGCGAAGGTCTCCGGGTCGTCGTCGGGGATGTTCTTGATCGAAAAATCCGGTACGGTCTTGCGGATCTCCTTCTCCGCGTCGTCGATCACGGTCAGGTTCCGCAGCCCCAGAAAGTCCATCTTGAGCAGACCCAGCTCCTCGATGGTCGTCATTGTGAACTGTGTGACCACGGTGTCGTCGTTTTTTGCCAGCGGCACGTAGTCCGAAACCGGCCGGGCCGTGATCACAACGCCGGCGGCATGGGTGGAGGTGTTGCGCGGCATGCCCTCGATGGCCATTGCCGTGTCGATCAGCTTCTGGACCTTTGGGTCGGCGTCGTACATCTGCTTGAGCTTGGGCGACTTGGTCAGAGCAAGCTCCAGGGTCATGTGCAGCTCGTTCGGAATGGCCTTTGCCACGGCGTCGCACTCGGCGTAGCTCATGTTGAGGACGCGTCCGACGTCACGGACCGCGCCGCGCGCTGCCATCGTGCCGAAGGTGACGATCTGGGCGACCTTGTCCTTGCCGTACTTGCGGGTCACATAGTCGATCACCTCGCCGCGCCGCTCCTGGCAGAAGTCGGTGTCGAAGTCGGGCATGGAGACGCGCTCCGGGTTCAGAAAGCGCTCGAAGATCAGGGTATACTGCATCGGATCAACTTCCGTAATGTGCATGCAGTAGGCGCAGATCGAGGCCGCGCCGGAGCCGCGTCCCGGACCGACGGGAATGCCCTGCTCCTTGGCCCAGCGGATAAAGTCCGCCACGATCAGATAGTAGTCCACGTAGCCCATCCGCTCGATGACGCCCATCTCGTAGTCCAGACGGTCACGGTATTCCTGCGGCGGGTCGGGATAACGCTCTGCGAAGCCCTCGCGGCACAGCCGCCGGAAATAGGTCAGCGAATCGGACCCGTCCGGGGCGTGGAAGGCGGGCAGATGGTAGTGGTTGAATTCAAATTCGACGCTGCAGCGAGCGGCGATCCGGGCCGTGTTTTCAAATGCCTCGTCAAGCTGCGGGAAGCGCTCGCGGAGCTCGGCCTCGGATTTCACGTAGAACTCGTCGGTCTCAAAGCGCATCCGGTTCGGCTCGTCCACGGTCTTGCCGGTCTGGATGCACATCAGGACGTCCTGCATCACGGCGTCCTCCCGGCGCAGATAGTGGCAGTCGTTCGTCACCACCAGAGGCAGATCCAGCTCCCGCGCCAGGCGGAGCAGCATGGGGTTGACCTTGGCCTGCTCCGCGATGCCGTGATCCTGGAGCTCCAGATAGAAGCGGTCCGGCCCGAAGATCGCGCTGTATTCCCGGGCGATCTCCTTTGCTCCCTCGTAGTCGTCGATCTTGAGCCTGCGGGGGATGGCGCCCGCCAGACAGGCCGACAGGGCGATCAGACCCTCCGAATGGGCCCGCAGCAGATCCATGTCGATCCGGGGCCGCCCGTAGAAGCCCTCCAAAAAGCCCATGGAGACCATGTAGCTCAGATTCCGGTATCCGGTCTCGTTTTCACAGAGGAGAACCAGGTGGGCGCTCTCGCGGTCCACGCCGTGAACCTTGTCAAAGCGGGTACGCGGGGCCACGTAGACCTCGCAGCCGATGATGGGCTTCACCCCGGCAGCCTTCGCCGCCTTGTAGAAGTCGATCACGCCGTACATGACGCCGTGATCCGTGATCGCAACGGCGTCCTGGCCCAGCTCCTTGACCCGGTCCATCAGCCGCCCGATCCGGCACGCGCCGTCCAGCAGACTGTATTCCGTATGCAGATGCAGATGGACGAAGGCCATGGCTACTCCTTTCCAAGCTCGCAGAGCTTGCGCAGTCGGTGGTTCAGGGCGGATTTGGTCAGCGGGGGATCGAACAGGGCCGCCAGCTCGGCAAGATTGGATTCCGGGTTCTCCGTGCGCAGACGGGCGGTCTCCTTCAGCTTTTCGGGCAGGGCTTCCAGCTCGCCGCGCGCATCCAGGCGGTGGATCGCGGCGATCTGATTCTGGGCGGCCTCGACGATTTTGGAGGTGTTGGCATTGTCACAGTTGACGATGCGGTTGATCTTATTTTTCATTTCCTTCTCGATCTTGGCCTCCGCGATCCCCATGGAGGCGACCGGCGCGCCGAGATAGGCCAGAAAGTCCTCGATGGCCTCGCTCTGCTTGAAATAGAGGATGTTGCTCCCATTGCGAACCGTCTCCTTGGGTGAAAAGCCCTGGTCCAGCAGGAGGCTGTGGGTCTCCAGACTGACCTTGCGGCGGTTTGTGGAGAGCTCGAGATGATAGCGCTTCTCCGGATCCGTGACGGAGCCGCCGCACAAAAACACGCCGCGCAGGAAGGATCTGCGGCAGCAGTCGTTCTCCAGCAGGGCGTAATTGACGTGGAGGGTGATGCTGCTCTCCGGGCTGTAGCCGATGGCGGAGAAGATGGCGGCGATCTTGTCCCGGTCGTGGAGCAGGAAGGTGAACTTGCTCCCGATCTGGGTCTCGTCAAAGTCCACGCGGAAGGCACGGAAAAACAGGCGGGGCAGACGCTGGGCAAAATCCGCGCTCTCGGTGACGATGCGGATCTGCTCCGGCGTGACGCTGCCGCAGTAGAGCAAAACGCCGCAGGCCTCCGCGACGGCGCAGCATTTCTTTTGCAGCTTATCCCGGCAGAGCTCTGCCTTCGCGCCGGCGGAAAAGGACATCGCGCTCACCTCGCTTCCGGCTTCCACAGCCGCACCTCGGGCTCCAGCAGGATGCCGGAGCGCTCGCGCACCTTCTCCTGCACCGCGGCGATCAGACGCTGAACGTCGCTTGCGGTTGCGTGGCCCAGATTGACCACAAAGCCCGAATGCTTTTCGGAGACCGCCGCGTCGCCGATGCGGAAGCCCTTGAGCCCCGCATCCTGGATCAGGGCCGCAGCGTAGCCGCCCACGGGCCGCTTGAAGGTCGAGCCCGCCGAGGGCAGGTCGAGCGGCTGGGACTTGCTTCGCTTTTCCATCAGCTCCCGCATCCGGGCCGTCACGGCCTCGGGGTCGCCGGGACGCAGGCGGAAGCGGGCCGAGACGATCAGACCCGCCTGCTCCATAAAGGCGGAATGGCGGTAGGAGAGGCCCATCTCCTCGCCGTGATAGTCGCGCACCTCGCCGGTCAGCGAGAGGAAGCGCGCCGAGACGGCGACCTGGACCAGCTCGCCGCCGTAGGCACCGGCGTTCATATACATCCCGCCGCCGACGGTTCCGGGAATGCCGTGGGCAAATTCCAGCCCGGTCAGACCCCGGTCGCGGGCGAAGACGGCCAGCCGCGCCAGCGTCACGCCGCATTCAGCCTCGATCTCGCAATCACCGACCATTCGGATCTCGTTGAGCTCCCGCGTGGAGATCACCACGCCGGGCAGACCCTCGTCGGGAGCCAGGACGTTCGTGCCCGCGCCGAGAACAGCGGGGACGGTCTCCAGATCGGCGCAAAGCCGCAGGGCGGCGATCAGCTCGTCCTCGGTCTTGGGGAAGACCATCAGGGCGGCCGGTCCGCCGATGCGGAAGGAGGTATGGCGGCAAAGCGGCTCGTCGCGCCGCGTCTGCAAACCGGGCAGGGCCCGGGAAAAGGCTTCATAGAAATCTTGCTGCATGGGAATCCCTCCGGATTCGAACAGATTCCGGGGCGTCCACGACCCCGGGTGTACCATATTATACCACAGCCGGACCCATTATGCAATCCGGTCCGGGATAATATTTTTCACTTGCGCCGAGCCGGGAAATCGCGTATAATAGGCGAAACTGCCGGGGAGGGGAGAAACGATGCCGCGCGTGTATATGCTGAATAAGCCCAAGGGCTATCTGTCCGCGCGGTCAGACCGCACCCGGCCCACCGTGATGGAGCTGCTGCCCGATGACCTGCACGACCTCCACCTGATCGGGCGGCTGGACATGGATACCGAGGGACTGCTCCTGCTGACCGATGACGGACGGCTCGACCTGCGCCTGCTCCGTCCGGAGCGGAAGGTGGAAAAGGTCTACCATTTCCGCGCCTTCGGCCATCTGACCGAGGACGACTTCCGGCGGATGGAGACCGGCGTCATGCTGGGCAGCCGCGAGAACGTCTCCCGTCCCGCTCGCGCCTGGCTTGAGGGCTACACGACCATCGGCGCCTGCGAGGACCTTTTGCCCCCAAAGGAGCACAACCACCTGATGAAGAACGCGGATCGGCCCGTGACCTGCGGGTATCTGGCGATTTGCGAGGGGCGTAAGCACCAGGTCAAGCTGATGGTCAAGGCCGTGGGCGGACACGTGTTCACGCTCAAGCGCCTGTCCTTCGGCCCCCTCCGCCTGGATGAAAGCCTCCGCCCCGGCGAGATCCGACTGCTGACCCCGCCCGAGCTTGCAGCCCTGCTCCGCGCGGCCTCGCTGGACCCCCTCGAACTGCCGCCTGCGGAACCGGGATAGCGCCGGGAAAGCATCCTTCATTTGCTCTGTCCGCAGGGAGCCGCCCTGCGGCAGCGTTCCCCGCGCGAATCAGAGACGAAACAGGCGTGACCGCAGCGGTCACGCCTGTTTCGTCTCTTTCGGATCCCGGACGGATTACAATGCAAATGAAACTGGGAATAAACCGTCCTGTTCAGGCGTATGCCGATCCGCCCGGAAATGACGAGCGGTATCAGATCGGCTGTTCCGATCACTGCATCGGCACAAGCAGCTCTTCTCCGGGGAACAGATACTTCGCGTACTCCGTCACGTTGTCGAATTCATATCCGTGAGCCTTTGCGGTCTCAATGATGACGATCTGGTTCAGAATGCAGAGATCTTTTGTGGAAATGCCGTGGGCCGTTGCAATGCTGTGGACCGAATCTCCGGATTGGACCGTATAAATCATATAGGGGCCGTCAGCCGTCCGGTCCAAAACCACCTGATTGGCACTGTCAGAAAGAGATGCCACGTCATGATAGACGGAGCTGCCTTCTGCGGCTTCCTCCGACACAGCCCCGGAATGAAAGCTTACGGTCAGCTTCCCGTCCTTCAGCTCCAAAGTGCCCTGATAGGCAAAGCTCACGTTCTCGTGCTCCACGTCTTTGCCTTGAACGTCAAAGCTTGCCGTTCCGTCCGAGAGCGCCGTTTCTCTCTGTACCTGATACAGGGTGTGGCCCTCGAAGGAATCGGTGAAGCTCCAGTCCATTGTTCCGTCATGGATGCTTACGATCGTAACGGTGAGCGTTCCGCCCCAAGGCTCCGGGCCGGAAAACTGGTAACCGGCGTATTCCGCGCTTCCGTTTGCAGACGGCTGACCCAAGAGTCCGCCCGTGGCAGGAGCGGCAGTTTCCGGGGCAGGGGCTGCAGTCTCCGGGGCAGGGGCTGCAGTCTCCGGGGCAGCGGCGTCCTTGGCGCACGCGGCAAGCATGAGCGCCAGAATCCCAACGATCACAAAAACCAGCTTTTTGTACTTTTTCATAATGATACCTCCTGATAATTGATCTCGGTCTCGCAAAAGCGAGATTGTTGTTTCGCCGAGCGCTCCGTGCCAATCGCGGGAGGCTCGGTGGTTCCCCTACGTTCTGTTTCCTCCGACCTGGATCGGACGCGCCTGCCGCACGACCGTCAGGTCAGCTCACCGCCCGGCAGGAAGGGCCTCTTTAAGCTGCGCCGCGCTGCCGGGTTCTGATGCACAGAATGGAGCACCTATGACACATTATAACAGACCGGCAATACAGAATCGTTACAATTTCGGAAGCGTTCTCCAAAAAAACAAAATTTTTTTGACTCCGTATGATTGAGTTTGGAGCTTCGCTGTGATATAATGTTAGCATCTGAAATATAGAGAAAGGAAGGAATTCGTAAATGCCACCTGTCAAACCCCGTTATCAGACCCTTGCTGCGGCCAATGAGGCTGCCCTGTCAGACGACAATCTGCGCCGTCTGCAGATCAAAATGAACGAGTTCTTTTATGACACGCTCGGCATCGAGATGCAGCCGGACGGCAGTGCGCCTAACAGCGGCGTCATCTTCCCCCGGATCATGATCATGGGCCAGAACCAGGACGGAGCCGATTTCCCCCAGAACGTCAACTTTACCAACTTTAAGCCCGGCTCCAAGGAGTTTCTGGAGCAGGTGCAGTTGGGCAACGTGTTCGCCTATCCTGCCGGCAAGACCAAACCGGTCCAGGTGCAGATCAAGTACAAAAACGGGGATGCTGCTTTCACCTGTTCCGATCCCGTCGAGCCCGAGAACATCCCGGAGCCTCCGCAGGCCCCCAGACCGCTGACCGGCTGGCGTTGGCTTGTCAGCAAAATGTTCCGCCTTCCCTTCAAGGCGCAGCGGGAGGCCTATGAGCGTTACGAGCGCGAGCGCGCCAACGCCAGGACCAAGCTGCAGGAGATCGAGTCGCACCGCAGCGAGATCGCCGCGCAGGAGGAGCAGGACTACAAGGCGGAGAAGGAACGCAGAGAACTGGAAAATGAGGTGGCGAGCGCGAAGCGTTTGGCGGATGAGCTGACGAACGGCAAAAAGCACTTTGTCGATACCTTCCAGCCCGTCCCGCACAAGAACCCGGAGATGATAAAGAATTCGGATAATTCCCCCCTGGGCCTCAACTATGGCTTCTATACCGAGAAACAGTTCCGCGATCTGACCATCCTCACCTCGAACGAAGACGACGTCAAAAAGCAGCATCGGGAGCAGGATAAGCAGCTGGAGCAGGACTTCATCCGGAAGGCTCGGGAAAAGGGCGTACCGGAAAATCAGTTCGTCAATCTCCACCCCGACCAGCAGGCCGGAGGCAAGCCGTACCAGTTCCGAAAGTTTGACCAGAACTCCATTCTTATCAAGGGCAAGCCCGTCACCAACGCGCAGTTCGCCGCCGTGGCCCTGGCCTCCTGCTTCAAGATTGAGAACGTGGCAAAAGGTCATATGGTCGATCCGAAGCAGTTTGACCCCCATCTGGAGCAGGGCGTGAAGGATATGGGCTTCTCTGACAAGGAAGCGAAGATGATCGCCCACCTCAATTTCCGCTCCATGGGCACGACGGACCTGTTTATTGCTGAGCCCCGCGACGGCGAGGGTGCGCTGATCAAGGACTATACCAACCCCTCCCGTCTGGAGGCAGCCGACGCCTTTGAGGCTTACAAGAATGGCAAGAAGGAACACCTGGCCAAGCTGATTGCCCACGGCATCAACGAGATTTCCAGAGAGTCCGTTGACCAGGCGTCCGACCATATCTCTGTGCAGAGCAGCGGCGCCATCGCTGCCGGCGAGCAGCTGCTGAGTCTCATGGAGCAGGATCCGGAGCTGGCAGCCCTGGCTGCCGAGAACGGCATGGAGCCCGATCGCTGCGAGTGCGTGCAGGGCCTGGTCAAGGTCCAGAAGCTGGAGGAGCAGGCGAGACAGGCCGAGTACCAGATCCTGAAGCACAAGCTGGACGGAAACCCGCTGACCAAGGAGCAGAAGAAGACCTATGCCGAGCAGATCGTGAACTACAAGCTCTGCATGCAGCAGCTCATGGCGCACAACTCCCTCGTCGCCGAGGGCCCGGACTCCAAATATATGGATTTCCTGACCAAGGTCACGCCGAATATGCAGAATCCGCCCAAGGATCCGAACAATGTGGGCTTCCCCTTGCCCAAGCATATGCGCCAGGCGCCGCCGAAGGGAAAGATTTATTCCGACTCCCTCGCCGATGCCCTTGGCGGAGTCAAATCGCTCTATGCCCCGATGCCCAAGTTTATCCGCCAGCTGAGCAGCCCGACAAACGAGCAGAAGGTCCTCGACTTCAGCAAGAAGGTCGTGGCCGATGAGCACGTGGAGGACCTCAGCGACGCCGAATTCTACCAGAAGATAAAGCTGTCAAACGGCACCCTGAAGCTCAGCGACCATCTGGTCAAGCTCAACGAGATCATGGCTCCCCAAAACGCCAACATTCGTTCCCAGAACGAACGCCAGAACGAACGCCAGAACGAACGCAAAGCCGGCGTCGAGCCCGTGGCCAAAGAACACGGCAACCCCCAGCCCGGCCTGCAGCCCCACGCCTGATCTTCTTTCTCCGCTCAAATCGCAGCGGCAGCAAGACGGATCTGACATAGCGGCAGCTTCCTTTTACAACCCCTTCAAGGGAACTGCAAAATGCCCCAAAACGAAAAGCGAGAGGTCGAATTATGCGGCCTCTCGCTTTTCCTTCGCTTGAATGCGGGATTCGCGCCTCATGCACGAAATGTGCGTCAGATGGATGGAACCTCTCGCCGTTTGAAGCGAAAAAGGCCGCTGCGGGCCGGCCCATATTGCAGCGACTTCAAATCGGGTGTGTGGGATCTTGTGAAAACGCCGTAGGGACAAGCTTGTCCCTGCGCACGATTCAGAGCGGCGTGCCGAACGCCGTCTTTGAAGCAAGTCGGTTGTTGACACGCTACAGCGCCCTCTGTCAAAGGACAGAAGGCGCTGCTTTTCTCTGTCGCAGGGGAATCGAAACCCCAATATGCCGGTTCTCAGGCACAAAATGATTCGTTTATTCATCACAATTCGATCAAAGTAAAAAAATCTCTCCCTTTTGCTTGAAAAATTGCTTGAAAACGGCGAACGGAAACAGTATAATTATACACGGGAAGGCATTTCCACAAACATGAAACGGAGGGATTTCAATGACGAAACGAATGCTCGCGCTGATTATGGCTCTGACCATGGTCTTCACGGTCCTCCCGACGGGATATGCCGCTGACCGCGCCGCCCGCGTCCGCGGCATGACGGAGGGCTCCTGCGGCGACGACGTGAGCTGGACCCTTTCCATCGACGAAGAAACCGGTTACGGAACGCTGTATATTGACGGAACCGGACCCATGTGGGACTTTTCTCCGGAAGGCGCCCCCTGGTACGCATACCGGGACAGCATCGACTCGCTGTATCTTGGATTTGAGATCGAAAGCCTCGGCGCTTACGCCTTTCAGGACTGTACAGGAATCTCTGTATTTAATTGTTATGGAAGTAGTTTGACAAGCATTGGCGCAGGGGCTTTTTCCGGCTGTACCGCGCTGATCTCCATCGAGCTCCCAGAAAGCGTCGCCAGTGTTGGGGCTGACGCCTTTTCCGGCTGCACCTCGCTGGAGAGCATTTCCGTCTGGCACCCATACTGCGAGCTGAACTGCGGCCCGTCCGGCCTGCCGGGAACCGTGACCGTCTACGGCTACGACGGCTCCACGGCGGAAGCCTACGCCCTGGAGTACGGGTATGCTTTCTCCTCCTGCGGCAGTTATACGCTCAGCGGCTTCAGCTCGACGAACAATGACGTATCGTGGACTTTTGATTCCGGCTCCGCCAGCCTGATTATTTCTGGCAGCGGAGAGATGTGGTGGCAGTATGACGAAGCGTGGGAATCACACAGGGATATCATCTGCAATCATACCCGGGAAGTTTACGTCTATGAGGACGTCACCCTCGTTGACTTGTACTTCCTGTATTTCTTCTACGACAGCGCCTGCCTGGAATCTCTCTACGTTTACAACCCCTATTGCACGCTGCTCTTCGGAGAAAACCCCGCGGTGGACACGATGACGGTCTACGGCTATGACGGTTCCACCGCGGAAGAATTCGCGGAGCGCTACGGATACAGCTTCTCCTCCCTCGGCAGCTGCGCTCTCTACGGTTCCCTGGACGGCGGAAACGAGTGGGACTCGAACTGGTGTCTTGAGACCGGAACAGGGCATCTGTACGTCTACGGCGTCAGCGAGGTGAGCTGCAGCCTGGATACAGGCTATTTACAGTATCCGATGCGCCAGTATATTCGGTCCGTGTCGTTTTCGGACGAAGTCACAAGCATTGCGCCGTATGCGTTTAGCGATTGCAGCGCCCTGAGCTCCGTGGAGATCCCGTCCGGTATGGAAAGCGTCCAAAGCGATGCGTTTTACGAATGCAGCGCGCTGGAAACCTTTATCGTCAACAGTTTTTCCTGCGAGCTCCTTTGCGGTCAAACCGGACAGCCCGGGAACATGACGGTCTACGGCTACGACGGCTCTTCCGCCGAGGCTTATGCGGAGGAATACGGGTATTCCTTCTCTTCCCTCGGAAGCTATTCCTGTTCCGGTTCCTGCGGACCCTACGGGTCCGATAATCTGCAATGGTATTATGAATCCGAAACGGGGACGCTGACGATCTACGGCTCCGGGGAAATGACGAGCGATTATTACAGCCCCTGGTATCCGATCCGCAAGTATATCCGGGCCGTTTCTCTTCCGGACGGCCTGACGAACGTCGGACAATACGCTTTCGGTGAATGCACCGCGCTAAGTTCCGTTGTGATCCCGGAGAGCGTAACCTTGATTGAATCAGATGCTTTTTACGGCTGCAGCGGGCTGGAATCCATTGAGATACAAAACCCTGCCTGCGAGATCTGCTGCGGGCAGTCCGGGCCGGAGGGCGTCATGACCGTCTATGGCTATACCGGCTCCACGGCTGAGGCCTATGCTTCCGACTGCGGCTATCTGTTTTCCAGCCTCGGCGTACTCCAATACACCGGCGTCTGCGGCGCGCAGGGAGACAATCTGACCTGGTGCTTTGATCGGATCACCGGCGTCCTGTCCATCGAGGGAAGCGGCGATATGCAGAACTATTCCCTCGAAGATGGCCGCAGCACCGCACCCTGGGCTGACTTTGCGGGCAGCATTACGGAGCTGTCCCTGGCGGACGGGATCACAAACCTCGGAGCCTGGGCGTTCTATGACTGCGAGCAGCTGACCTCTGTGACGATCCCCGGGAGCGTTCGCATCGTGGAAAGCTATACGCTGTCGTCGCCCTATCTGGAGACAGTAATCTTCAGCGAGGGAGTGGAGTATCTTCGCTACCATACGCTGGATTCCTGCACGGCTCTGGTGTACGTTTATATCCCCGCGAGCATGGATCTCGTCGACGAAAACGCGTTTGACGAATGCGAAAGCCTGAGACGCATCGAGGTTTCCGCGGGAAACCCCGATTACTGCAGCGTGTCCGGCGTCCTGTACAACAAGGAAAAAACCCTGTTGGTCCGCTGTCCGAGGGGCTGTACCCAGACGGTCACGGTCGTAAACGGAACGACTGCGATCCGCGAATACGCGTTTTCCGACTGCGATCAGATCAGTTACGTCAATTTGCCGGACAGCGTGACCGAGATCGGAGACTGGGCGTTTTACTCCTGCAGCAACATGACTGGCGTAACGATGTCCCCGAATGTGATACGGATCGGAGAAGGCGCGTTCTGCTACTGTGACAACCTGCGGTATGCAACTGTCCCGGACGGCGTGACCGAGATCGGAGACTTGTGCTTCAATGCCTGTTTCAGATTGGCTTCCGTAAAGCTGGGAGACAGCGTCGCCTCGATCGGCGTCAGAGCGTTTGACGGCTGCAGCGCGCTTTCTTCCGTGACGATCCCGGCGGGTGTGACAAGCATCGGCTATAGGGCGTTTTCCGGCTGTAAGATGAGCTCCGTGGATATTCCGGAAGGCTTGACGCTGCTGAGCGCCGAGGTCTTTTCCTATTGCACGGATCTGACTTCCGTGGTGATTCCGGAAAACGTGACCAGGATCCGCTCAAATGCGTTCCAGGGCTGCACGGGATTGGAGCGCATGACGATCCAAAACCCGGACTGTGAGATCCTCTGCGGCAAATCCGGAATTCCGGGAACAATGGAAGTCTGCGGATATCTGGATTCGACAGCGCAGACCTATGCCGAAGAATACGGCTATACCTTCTTGCCTCTGACCAAATTCACCGACGTGAACCCTTCCGCCTGGTACGCGGCTTCTGTGGCTTGGGCCTATCAAAACGGAATCACCGACGGCACCGGGGCAAATACCTTCTCGCCCAACAGCACCTGCACGCGGGAGCAGGTGATGACCTTCCTCTGGCGGGCGGAAGGAATGCCGGAGCCTGCCGATCCGGAGAATCCGTTCACGGAGGACGTCAAGGAAGGAAAGTATTATACGGACGCCGTCCTCTGGGCCTACTCCCATACGCCCCGGATCACGACCGGCATTCGCGCAGGGCGCTTCGGCGTCGGACAAAGCTGCACGCGCTCTCAGGTCGTCACGTTCCTCTGGCGTCTCGCGGGCAGCCCCGAGCCGGAGAGCATGGACAGCCCCTTCGCGGACGTTCGGAATTCGGGCCTCTGGTACTACAAGGCAGTCCTCTGGGCCACGGAGAACCAAATCACCACCGGTACCGGCCCGTACCTCTTCAGCCCGAACGAAACCTGCACCCGCGCCCAGGTCGTGACCTTCCTGTATCGTTACGCTTCAGGCAAAGACGCTGCGGAATGATGCGCGGAGGATGACCGCGCCTCATCCCGCCGGAGAGCCCCTGTCTTCCCGAAGGCAGGGGCTCTGTCCGTTCCTCCTTCTGCACGGAATCGGGGAAAATGCGGGAAAGAGGTCTGACCTTCATTTTTTTCCAAATTGTGCCATGCTGTTTCGTGCATTTTTTACAAAAATCGGTGCGCATTATGAATTCTATCTGGACATCCCAACAGAATGCGTTATAAACAGAATGCGTTATAATATAGATGTACCGTTTTGCGGTGCAAAAAAATTTTAAGTGAGATTTTTATGAAACACTCGCTGAAAAAGACCCTCGCGCTCGTACTTTCCATCCTTCTGGTGATCACGATGTTCCCGACCGTCGCTTTCGCCGGAACCACCAAAAACGAAGCCCGTATCGACAACCGCGTCAACGACTAGATAGCGCCGGAAAGCGCAGCGCCCATTTGACGCCGACCTTTACGGTGTAAATCAGAAAACGGCGTGTGATTGACAAACAATCCGGAATTGTTTATAATCTGCTTGAAGGGAGCCGCCTGCAAGATTCAACTGTCTTTGCCGGAAAGGGCGTCAGGACGCCGCTAAATCCTAAAGTAGCAGAAGGCTTGTGCAAAGAATACGGAGGCGCTCCTGATGATTGGCAACATGCAAAAGCGACTGCAGATCTGACAGACGGCAAAGAAATTAGAAAAGCAGAAGTTCACTGGTTCCAAGCTGAAGGAATTGGAAAGGTGAAATTCAAGGTGAAGAGGTGGATCGATGAAGATTAAGTATACCGGGGAAACCTCCCCGCTTGAATTGACGAACGGAAAGACCTATGAAGTTATTTCCGTAGAAAAAGGCTGGTATCGGATCAAAGATGATACCGGCGGGGATTACCTTTACCCTGCTAAGCACTTTGAAGTTATTGAAGAATAAACCACCACTTTTCGGAGCGGTGGTTTTTCTATGCCGCTTAGCCAGTCAGCTAATTAACTAACAACCAAAAAACAGCAAAACATGCAGGTTAAAGGGCGGCGGCGGTGGCCCCGCCATGGGGAGCGACGCGGCGCTCCGTGCCGCCTTCGGGCTCCCCGCTGAGAAATAATAATAAAGGAGCGATTCATAATGCTGACAATAATTTTGACAACAAAAACTGTCTGCTTGCGTCTGCTCATGTCCGAAAGTGTCCTGCTCCATCGGATGGAATATAGATGACAAAAACCCCGGAAGCTCTTGAATTTCAAGGCTTTCCGGGGCTTTCGTTATTGGTACGCCGGAAGGGACTCGAACCCCCGACCTACTGGTTCGTAGCCAGTCACTCTATCCAACTGAGCTACCGGCGCATACCACGCTCAACGCGCTCCAATATAATAGCACAGTCGTTTTGAAAATGCAAGTCTTTTTTTCAAAAATTGCAAAGTTTTTTTTCGCAGGGCGTTCCGCCGTGAAATCTGGCGCACAGTTTTTGCGCCTCGGAGGGGAAGACGGGTTCAGCGTACGCCGTTGACCACGTTCTGCGGATGACCCTCGAGGAAGCAGCGGATGTTGTCTGCAACGATGCCCAGCAGACGGTCGCGGGTCTCCTTCGGCGCCCAGCCGATGTGCGGGGTCAGGTTCACGCTCGGAGCCGAGAGCAGGGGATTCGTCGGTTCGATCGGCTCCACCGAGACCACGTCCGCGCCGAGCGCGCGGAGCTTGCCGCTTTTCAGGGCTTCTGCCACGTCCGCCTCGTTGAGCAGAGCGCCGCGGGCAGTATTGATCAGAATCGCGCCGTCCTTCATCTTTGCGATTGCGTCGCGGTCGATCATGCCTCGGGTCTCGTCGTTCAGCGGAACGTGGATCGAGACGACGTCTGACCCGGCGTAGAGCTCGTCCAGGTCAACGTAACGCGTCTGTGCGTCCTCCAGCTCGGGCTTCGGATGGCGGGACCAGACCAGGAGGTTCAGCCCCATCGCCTTGAGCATTCTGCCGAAGGCCCGGCCGATCGCCCCGTAGCCCACGATGCCTGCGGTCTTGCCCGACAGCTCGGTCAGATTGGCGACCGTGCTGCCGAAGTCCTCGCCGCTTTTCCAGCCGCCGTCGTGGATGACCCGGTTGTGGCGGCCCACCTGGGAGGCAATCTCCAGCAGGTGCGCCAGAGCCATCTGAGCCACGGCGTTGGTCGAATAGGCGGGGCTGTTGCATACGGGGATGCCGTGCTCCCGTGCGGCCTCTACGTCGATCACGTTGTAGCCCGTGGCAAAGAGCGTGATCAGTCGGATGCTCGGACAGGCCTCGATGATCTCGCGCGTGATCTGCGTGTGATCGACGATGACGACCTCGTTGTCCGCAATGCGTTCCACGGTCTCCTCGGGGCTGGTGTGACCGTACACGGTCAGCTCGCCCAGCGCGCCGATGCAAGCCCAGCTCAGATCGCCGGGGTTGGTGCGTTCGCCGTCCAGAATGACAATTTTCATATGCGTTCTCCTCACCAGAATTGTTTCGACGAGCGGGCGTTGACGGTGATATACCAGACAAAGACCGCGAAGCCCAGAACGGGGATCCCGTATCGGACGAACCAGACCGGCAGGAAGCCCAGAGCCGTCGTATAGTTTGCCAGGACCGTCACGGCGGCCAGGCCCAGGCAGACCAGACCCAGAATCCAGAGCCGCGGCAGCATGAAGGCGATGAAGCCGTTCGCGTCCTTGCAGCCGTCCGGACTGCAATTTGCGGGGTACAGAAATTTGTTGTCAAACAGCACGCGTTCCCGGCTGAGCCGGAAGGCAGTGTAGACGGCGTAACCGCCCGCCCAGATCAGCATAGCCAGGAGCAGGATGGTCAGCGTTTCGTTGATGCTCTGCATGATAATCCCCCCCGAAACGGATTTTATCCATTGTATCAGATTCCCGAAAAAAATGCAACAGAATCCTTGCTTTGTTCCGGACAAACCGTTATAATGAGAAAAACGTTGCGGACGGAAGGGGAGAGGAAACGATGTCAGACGTGATCGCCGCGATCGCTTCGGGCCGACAGCCTGCGGCCATCGGCATTCTGCGCCTGTCCGGCGAGGGCTGCGCCGCTGTTGCGGGGAAGGTCTTCGTGCCGCTCGGCGGCATGGAGCTTGCAGCGCTTCCCGAACGAAGGCTCTGTCTCGGCAGGCTCCTGGACGCCCGGGGCCGGGTGATCGACCAGGCGCAGGCCGTGGTCTGCCGCGCCCCGCACAGCTACACCGGGGAGGATACCGTGGAGCTTCAATGCCACGGCTCGCCCGCAGTCCTGACCGCCGGGCTGGAGGCGCTGTTCTGCGCAGGCGCACGGCAGGCCAAGCCCGGAGAGTTTACCCGGCGGGCCTTTTTGAACGGCAAGCTCGATCTGACCGCCGCCGAGGCCGTGGTTGACCTGATCGACGCCCAGACCGCCGATCTGGCCGCAAACGCCGCGGCTCAGGTGGGCGGCAGTCTGCACCGCAGACTGCGCCCGATCTACGAGGGGCTGACGGACGTCTGTTCCCACTATCACGCGGTCCTCGACTATCCGGACGAGGATATCCCGGATTTCCGGCTTGCGGACTTTGCGGAAGCCCTGCGCGGCTGGACCGCCGAGCTCGACCGGCTCCACGCGACCTGCGACCGGGGACGGATCCTGAAGCAGGGCGTTCGGATCGCCCTGATCGGCAGGCCGAACGCGGGGAAATCCTCCCTGCTCAACGCCCTGGTCGGCTTTGACCGGGCCATCGTCACCGAGATTCCCGGCACGACCCGCGATACCGTGGAGGAAACGGCCCGCTTCGGGCGGGTCCTGGCGCGGATCACCGATACCGCAGGCATCCGCGAGACCGGCGACCGCATCGAGGCGATGGGCGTGGAGCGCTCCCGCGCAGCCGCGCAAGCGTCCGATCTGGCGATCTTCGTCTGCGACGCCGCCGTCCCGCTGGATGAGGAGGACCGTGCAGCGATGGCCGCCGCAAGGCTGGCCCCGCGCTCCGTCGCCGTGCTGAACAAGACGGACCTTGCACAGCGGGTCTTCCGCGTCGAGCTGCCCTTTGCGCAGGTGTTCGCGGTCTCCGCTGCCCAAGGCGCTGGTCTTGCCCCGCTCTGCCGCTATATCGAGGAGACCTTCGCCAGCGACCTGCCCTGCGACGGCTCGATCCTGACCAACGTGCGCCAGGCCGAGGCGGTCCGCCGCGCGGCGGACAGTCTTCGAGCGGCGCAGCAGGCGATCCGCGACGGGATCACGCCGGACGCCGTCCTGATCGAGCTCGAGGCCGCAATGGAGGCCATCGGCGAGCTGACGGGACGCACGGTCCGCGAGGACGTCACACAGAGAATTTTTGAACGCTTCTGCGTTGGAAAGTAGGAACTATGATCGCATATTTTGACAATTCCGCCACCACGAAGCCCTGCCCGGAGGCCGTCCGGGCCGTGACGGAGGCGCTGACCGAGACCTGGGGCAATCCAAGCTCTCTGCACCGTCTGGGCATCGAGGCCGAGCGCCGCGTGCGCACGGCCCGCCTGCAGGTGGCAGAGGCCCTCGGCGCGGACCCGGAGCGGGTCTTTTTCACTGCCGGCGGCACGGAGGCTGACAACTGGGCGGTTTTTTCCGCTGCCCGCCGCCTGCAAAAGCGCGGGAAGCATATCGTTACGACTCAGATCGAGCACCACGCGATCCTGAACCCGATGCGGGAGCTGGAGAGCATGGGCTTTGAGGTCACCTATCTGGCCCCGGACGCCGAGGGTCGGATCACCGTGGATGCTCTCCGCGCGGCGCTGCGGAAGGATACGATCCTGGTTTCGATCATGACCGTCAACAACGAGGTCGGCTCCGTCATGCCCGTTGCAAGCATGGCCAAGCTGACCCACCGCCTGGCCCCCAACGCGCTCTTTCACACCGACGCGGTTCAGGCCTTCCTGCACCTTCCGCTCCGCGTTTCCACGCTGGAGGCGGATCTGATCTCCGTCAGCTCCCACAAGGTTCACGGACCAAAGGGCGCAGGAGCGCTCTACGTCCGCAAGGGCATGAGCCTTCCGCCCTATCTCTACGGCGGCGGGCAGGAGAACGGCTACCGCTCCGGCACCGAGGCTGTCCCCGCCATCGTCGGCTTCGGCGCGGCCTGCGCCGCGGCGTCCCTGCGCGAGGACTGTGCCAGGGAGGAGGCGCTGAAGCAGCAGATCCTGTCCGGTCTCGCGGAGATCCCCGGCGTCACGGTGATCGGCGCGCACGAGGCACCGCACATCGTCAGCTTTGCCGTCGCCGGCGTCCGCTCCCAGGGGCTCATCAACTGCCTGCAGGATCTGGGCGTCTACGTTTCGGCTGGCTCTGCCTGCGCCAAGGGCCACCGGAGCCACGTTCTGGAGGCCATGGGTACGGACCCGGCCCTGATCGACGGGTCCGTCCGCGTCTCCCTCAGCCGCTTCACCACGCAGGATGAGACCGACGCCCTGCTCGCGGCGGTCCGGTCCGCGTCGGAGCGTCTGCGCGGCGGGGAATCGAAAAATGCAACAGTTCAGCAGCCCCACAGATTGGGATAAGTCGAGGCAATAGGCAGCAGGCAATCGGCAATAGGAGAGCGCCGAAGCGGCGGTGCGGCCAGCTTGCCAGGGCTCCGACAGAGCCTTCCCCCCTCGGGGGGAAGGTGCCGAGCGCAGCGAGGCGGATGAGGG
>OCVV012890028.1_pt1 | contig 55043 bp, 45 predicted proteins | sample 1539721 | NCBI WGS metagenome assembly OCVV01 (sample SAMN02144230, study PRJEB22623) | gut metagenome | biome: sheep rumen | host: Ovis aries | place: New Zealand
GCTTTATCGTTTGTTCGCAATCTGTCAAAGAACTATCTTCGTGGCCTCCCTTTCGGAAAGCGAGTGCAAAGGTACGGCCTTTTTCCGAACTGGCAAAACTTTCGGGGAGTTTTTTTTGAAAAATGAGGAAAATATGTGATTTCGGACAGAAAAAAGAGGAATAAGGAGGGGTGAAAACGGGGAAAAGGAGGGAAAAAGGGAGGAGGAGGGGAGGACGGGAGAGATAGAGGGAGATAGAGGGGAAAGGGAGGGGAAAGGGAGGGGAAAGGGAGGGAGGCGGCGGGAAAACCGCCGCCCGCAAGCATGGGGGAGGAGAGAAAGAGGGGAAAGAGGGAGAAGAGGGGAAAGAAGGGGCAGAGGAAAGAAGGGGCAGAGGAAAAAAGAGAGGGGGAAAGCGTTTGGCGCTTTCCCCCTCTGGCTATTTGGGAAGGATGGATAGAAGCAGATTATTTGTTCTGCTCGTCGGCTGAGATGTAGGGGTTGTCCTGAATCTCGCGACGAGGAATCTGGTAAGTCCAATCGGGAGTTTGGGCTTCCAGGTCGAAGATGGCGTTCCTGTTGTGGTTGGTGCCTTCGTAGTCGCGCACGAAACCGAGGTTGTTGCGCTTGAGGTCGAAGAAGGCAAAGCCTTCGCCCCACAGTTCGATGCGACGCTGCAGGAGGACATCTTCAACAGTCACAGAAGTCTTGTTCCACGAAGGCTGACGGTCGGCCATCAGTTCGCCCAGGACAGAAGCGGCTTCAGTGTTCTTGCCCTGATGAGCCAAAGCCTCGGCCTCAATCAGGTACATTTCTGCTGCACGCATATAGACATAGTCCTCGGTGAGGTTTCCGTCGGAGCCGAACTTCAGGTTGGCGTAGGGTTCCTGAGCGCCAGGGGTAGGCTGCGTCTCGTCGCCATCGGGGCCGTTGAAGAGAGTCTTGCGCTCATCGTCGTCAGCCATCTGGTTGTAGAGCGATGCGTCGATACATCTGGGTGCATAGCCCAACCCTGCATAGCCTGTTTCGAGGTTTGAAATATGCGAGAAGAAGGAAGCATAGACTCCTGTATTTTCTGGACTTTCGGAGAATCCCCACATCCACTCAGCGTTCTTGATGTCCATGAATCCGTCGTGCAACAGTTCGGCAGCCATTGGCCGATAGCCTTCACGTGCAGCCTTGGCAGCCTCGGCAGCCTTCTCCCACTGCTGCGAGAGCAGGTAGAAGCGAGCCAACAAGCCATTGGCCACATGGGCATCGATGCTGTTCTTCGAGACGCGGACATACCCAGACTCCGTCAGGTTTTCCACCGCACTTTCAAGATCGGCCTGAATCTGGTCAAAGACGATGCCCACCGTGTTGCGGCCCTGAGCCAGCGTCTTCTCTTCGTCGGTCTTGCCGTCGGCCGCTGAATACTTGAGTGGCACACCCAGACGGTCTCTCTGGATTTCGCCATTCTCGTCGAGGTAGTTCTGATAGAGTTGGATGAGTGTCATGTAGGCGAGACCTCTCACCGCTTTCGCCTGTCCCACCAGAATCATGTCCTCTTCGGTTTCGGGTCCTTCGGGTTTGAGGTCAAGGAGCGTGTTGGCATACTCAATCATGGTGTAGAGTGTAGTCCATGTCACTGATGTTCTGCGCCAAGGAGCCATGCGGTTGTCCATCATGTAGTCGTAGTTGAACCAGTGTAATTTGGACATCACCATGTCGGAACTGTTGAGGTCGGCCACATGAAGGATGGACATATAGCCCCAGGCATCGTGGGTATCTTGCTCGGAAGGGTCTTCGGAAGCCATCAGCAGCCATATTCCATTGACGAAAGCGTTGGGGTTGTCGGCAGCCAGTTTGGCCATGTCGCTCTTTTCCAAGTACAACTTGCTTTCGGTGTCGAGGTAGTCGGTTCCGCAACTTGCCAGTGCAAGCAGCATCATGACTCCTGCCAACATATTTATAATCTTTTTCATAATTCTTGCTACTTTTTAGTTAATCGTTTTTTAGAAAGTCAGGTTGATGCCGAACGAGTAGGAACTCAGAGCCGAGTATCCGTAGCCCGTGTATCCACCGAAGGCAGTTGTGCCATCGTTCATGCGTGGGTCGAAACCCTTACGCTTGGAGTGGAGCCAGATGTTGTCGCCCGAGAAATAGACACGCAGTTTCTCGATGCCCGCACCAGCCAGAAGTTTCTTTGGGAAGGTGTAGCCCACAGTGATGTTGCGCAGGCTGAAGTAACTGGCCTTGGTGAGGAAGAAGTTGCTGGAGGCAGAGATGCGGTAAGAATCCTGGTCTTGGAACATCAGAGCCGGGATGTTGGTTTCCGTGTTTTCGGGAGTCCAACGGTTGAGCATGTCCTTGTGGTAGTTCTGGCCATAGTCGCCGGGCTGCATCAGAGTGGCGTAGTTGCTGTCCATCATCCAACCGCCCAGTTGGAAAGCCGTCTGGATGGAGAGGTCGATGCCCTTCCATTCCACCGATGTGGAAAGACCGCCCACGAACTTGGGGAAGGGGTTCTTGCCGATGCGTCGGTAGGGAGCCTCGGCCTCGCTGTTCACGTAGTAGCGGGCCTCGCCCGTACCGGCGTTATAGTCCACATATCCAGCCTTTTCTTCGTCAGAGAGTCCGTCCCACTCTTCGGGAGTCATCTCGTCGTAGGCATTGTAGCGCACCATACCCGTTTCGGGATCCACGCCAGCATATTCCAGCAGGTACCAGTCGTAGAGCGAACCGCCCTTGCTGCGCCAGTAGGAGCCAGCCTGATAGCCACCGGGATAGAGCGTGGGGTCGCTCTTCGATGCAGGGAGTTTGGTCACCTTGTTCTTGTAGTGCATGCCGTTGAGCGAGATGTTCCACCTCAGTTGGGATGTCTTGATGACATCGGCGCTGATGGCGAACTCGAAGCCCGTGTTGCGCATGTTCATCTCGTTGCGATAGATTCCGTTGGGCATACCTTCAGATGGCATGAGTGGCGAGTAGTAGAGCATGTCGCGTGTTTCCTTCACGAAGAAGTCGAAATCGAATGTGAAGCGGTTGAGGAAACTGCTCTCGAAGCCGAGGTTGAAGTTGCGGCTCTTCTCCCAACTGAGGTCGGCTGTGCCACGGTTTTCAAGCATCACGGCTGGTTCTCCGCCTTGCACATGGGTGCGTCCCACGCGGTAGAGGTCGGTGTAGTTGTGCGTATAGCCCACGTCGTCATTGCCCTGTGTACCGTAACTGACTTTGAGTTTGAGGTCGTCGATGAAAGTGAGGTCTTTCATCCAAGGCTCTTCCTTGATGCGCCATGCTGCGCCGACAGCCCAGAATGTGCCCCAGCGGTGGCCCTTGGCAAAGCGTGAACTGCCGTCGCGGCGGATGCTGGAGGTGAAGTAGTAGCGGTCGAGGTAGTTGTATTCGCCCTTGGCAAAGACGCCTTCGAGTGCATACTCATACGAGTAACTGGTGAGTCCCTGATACTGACCTGCGGTGGAGAACTCGGAGTTGTCGGGACCCACGAAGTTTGTCATGTGGCCATAGAGATACTTGTAGTGGTCTTTCTTGTTCTCGTGGCCCAGCAGCACGTGGATGTTGTGGTCGCCATAGGTCTTGTTCCAGTCGATGAGGAAGTTGGCATTCAGTGCCTGACGGCGGCCAGTGCGTCTTTCGCCACGTCCGTTCACCGAGGCGGCATCGCCACCGATGGGGGTCATGAAGTCGTTCTGGTTGACATTGAAGAGGTCGTAGGCCATATTGCCCGTCACCTTGAATCCATAGGGCAGTTTCACCTCAATATATCCGCGCGAGGAGAAGTTGTCGATGAGCACCTGGTGCTCGCCAGCCGAAGCCTGTGCGTAGGGGTTCTGCTCGGAGGCGTAGGGACGCTGATACTCTGTACCGAAGTCGTAGATGCCGCCCGAAGCGTTGAGGGCGCGGTTGCCATCTTCGTCGTAGAAGTAGATAGGATAGATAGGTGCGATGTTCTGCGAGAACATGAAGAGGTTGGAATAGTTATTTACTTCTGAATCGTTATAGAGTTTGCGGTCGGTGCGGGCGTATGCCACATTGCCGCCCACCTTAATCCAGTCGTTGATTATCTGGTCCACCTTCACACGGCCTGTGAAGCGGTTGAAGCCAGAGCCGACCACGTAGCCCTTGTCGCTCAGGTAGCCGATGGAGGCGTATGCCTGTGTTTCTTCGTTGCCGCCCGAGATGGAGAGGTTGTATTCCTGACGCAGTTTCGACTTGAAGGGGTCCTTGCGCCAGTTGTCGCCCCACTTGCGGGTGGTGGCGGCCGAGTTCAGTTTGCCATCCTCGCCCACCAGTTCGTCGTCGGCCACACCCTTGAAGGAGTTGTAGCCAGCCACGTCCATCAGGTAGGCAGATGCCATTGCATTGGCTTCGTCGCCATAGCCATAGTCAGCCAGCAGGTTGCGGTAAGACTCCCACTGTGTCTCATACCACTGGCCGTCGTCGGTGATGATGTCGTAGTTGCCCACACCACGGGTGTTCCAACCCAGACGTGCGTTGAAGTCGATGCGGGCCTTGCCACGGCCACCGCTCTTGGTGGTAATCATGATGACACCGTTGGAACCGCGAGCACCATACATAGAGTTGGCGGCGGCATCCTTCAGCACGGTGAGCGATGCGATGTCGGTGGGGTTGATGGAGTTGAGCGAACCTTCGTAGGGCACACCATCTACCACGATGAGGGGTTGCTGGTTCGAGGAAATCGAACCGATACCACGGATGATGATGGAGGCGCTGGAGCCGGGGGTGTTGGACGAGGAGGAGAGTTGCACACCAGGCACGGCACCCTCGAGGGCGCGCTCCACGCTGGCCACTTGCACCTGCTCAATCTTCTCGCCGCTCACCGTGGTGGCAGCACCCGTGAAGGAGTGGCGCGACTGTGTGCCGTATGCCACCACAATCTGCTCGTTGAGTGCACGTGCCTCTGGGTCGAGATAGATTTTCATCACGGACTTGATGGTCACCTCTTTGGTCACCATGCCGATGTATGACACCATGAGGGTCTTAGCCCCCGTGGGCACATTCTGGAGCGTGAAGCGTCCGTTGACATCGGTTGCGGCACCAATGCCTCCGCCGTCTTTCACCACCACAGAAGCACCAATCACTGGTTCGCCAGTTTCGCTGTCGAGGACTGAGCCTGTCACGACTTTCTGTGCGAACATCATGCTCACAGCCATCAGGCTGAGAATCATGAAAGACAATAATCTTTTCTTCATGTTGCGTTTTTTATCATTAGTTTATACATGTTTTTCGTGTTTTCAAACACTACTCTGCCTTTTTGTCCACCCGGTTTTTTTGCCACACAAACAAGAGGTGCTGCCACCCCCCTTTTGCAAGCATTTTTCCAAAATGGGTTGCAAAGATAACACTTTTTAATAGGAATTTGCAACTTTTTGAAGATTTTTATACCAATCTTGTGAAATAAAGTAAAAAATGAAGAATATCTCAGACAAAATGATGAAGAAGAAAGCAAAAATGAACAAAAGATGGAACGGCGCAGACGATGAAGAGAAAGCAGGCAATCTGCCGTAGATGCAACGCCGTTGCATATTCAATTTGTACGACGTACCATTTATAATTTGCATGGCGTACAATTTGCATATTGTACGCCGTTGCATCTACGGTGGATTGGCCGTTGCGGAGACTTTTTTTGCGGCATTCTTTCGTTTTTAGGATGAAAAGCAGTAACTTTGTGGCCGAAATGGAGGGGCAAGACATCTATAAAGAAAGGATTGACCGCATTCTCATACAGGGAAAGGGATACTGCGACCCGTCTTTCTCTGCCGCACAGTTGGCCGAGATGTCGGGCCTGTCGCCGTCGCAACTGTCGCGACTTCTCAAGGCCGAGTATGGCATGAGTTATTCGGAACTCGTACACCTTCACCGCATCCACGATGCCATGCGCCACCTGCGCAACAAGCGGTTCGCCCCCTACTCCATCGACGACATCGGCGCGATGGTCGGTTTCAAGAACCGCCAGTCGTTCTTCACCGCCTTCAAGAAGGTGGCCGGCTCCACACCCGAAAAATTCCGGCTGACCTGACCTGCCCCACCCTCTCGCGATGTCCTCCGCACCACACCGAACCGACTTTTTACACATTATTTATAATATATAATGAAGACTACATTCACAATCATGATGATTTCAGCACTGATGGCTGTGGGCACCACCGATGCCAACGCACAGCGAAAGAGCCGTTCTGCGGCATCGTCTGCCAAGAAAGAGCAGAAATTTGAGTACACCAACGAGCGTTTTGCCGACCTGCAGATGCTCCGCTACAAGGTGGAGGGCTTTGACGAGTTGACCTTGAAGCAGAAAACCTTCATCTACTACCTGCAGGAGGCGGCTCTGTGGGGTCGCGACATCCTCTTCGACCAGAACGGCAAGTACAACCTGCGCATCCGCAAGATGCTGGAGGACGTGTACCAGAACTACCAGGGCGACCGCAACAGCAAGAACTTCAAGGCACTGGAGGAGTATCTGAAACGTGTGTGGTTCTCCAACGGCATTCACCACCACTATGGCTGCGAGAAGTTCGTGCCGGGTTTCGACCGCCGCTGGCTGCAGGATGCCGCCGTTTGTTCCGATGAAATCGCCAATGTCATGTTCAACCCTGCCGTGATGCAGAAGCGCGTGAACCTGGCCGAGGGACAGGACCTGGTGAAGACGAGTGCCAGCAACTACTACGAAAACGTGACACAGGCTGAAGCGGAAGAGTTTTATGCCAAGCAGAAGGCGGAAGGCGACTCGCTCCACCCCGTGATGTATGGCATGAATTCGCGCCTCGTCAAGACGAAAAAGGGCGAACTCATCGAGAAAAAATGGACAACGGAGGGTCTGTATGGGGCTGCCATCAAGAAGATTGTGGAGAACCTGAAACTGGCTCGCCCCTACGCCGAGGACGAGCAGCAGCAGAAGGTGATAGACCTGCTCGTGTCATACTATGAGACGGGCGACCTGAAGACGTTCGACCAATACAGCATCGCCTGGGTGGAGAACACAGAGCCGCTGGTCGATTTCGTCAACGGTTTCATCGAGTGTTATGGCGACCCGTTGGGCCTGAAGTGTTCGTGGGAAAGCATCGTGAACTTCAAAGACCTCGAAGCCACCAAGCGCACACAGACACTGAGCCAGAATGCACAGTGGTTTGAAGACCATTCGCCAGTGGCTCCCGAATTTAAGAAGGAGAAAGTGAAGGGCATCTCGGCCAAGGTCATCAAGGCTGCCATCCTGGCAGGCGACCTCTACCCCTCGACGGCTATCGGTATCAACCTGCCCAACAGCGACTGGGTTCGTGCAGAACACGGGTCGAAGTCGGTGACCATCGGCAACCTGACGGATGCCTACAACAAGGCGGCCAAGGGTAGCGGCATGCTGCAGGAGTTCGCGTTTGGACCCGATGAAATCGCCCTTGTGGAGAAATATGGCGACCTGACCGACGACCTCCACACCGACCTGCACGAGTGTCTGGGTCACGGCAGCGGCAAACTGCTCGAAGGGGTGGATGGCGACAGCCTGAAGGCATACGGCAGCACCATCGAGGAGGCGCGTGCCGACCTCTTCGCGCTCTACTACCTGGCCGACCCGAAACTGGTGGAACTGGGACTGGTGCCAGACGCCGAGGCTTACAAGGCCAGTTACATCGGACAGATGCAGAACGGCCTGCTCACCCAGTTGGTGCGCATCAACCTGGGCAACAACATCGAGGAGGCTCACATGCGCAACCGCGCCCTCATTGCCCGCTGGGCACTGGAACACGGAAAGAAGGACAATGTGATGGAACTGGTGAAGCGCGACGGAAAGACCTACGTGAAAATCAACGACTACGAGAAACTGCGCGGTCTCTTCGGAGAGTTGCTGGCTGAGATTCAGCGCGTGAAATCGACGGGCGACTTCAAGGGCGCACAGGCACTCGTCGAGACTTATGGCGTGAAGATTGACCCCGAACTGCACAAGGAGATTCTCGACCGCTATGCCAAACTGAACATCGCCCCCTACAAGGGCTTCATCAACCCTGTCTATACGGCGGTGCGCGACAGCGAAGGCAACATCACGGATGTGAAGATTTCCTACACCGAGGGCTATGCCGACCAGATGCTCCGCTACAGCAGGGACTACAGCGCGCTGCCTTTGGTGAATGAGTAAAACAAGAATAACTCTTTTCGAATATACGCCTTCGGCGGACGAAGAAAAAACAAATAAAAACCAGTAAAAACAAATAAAAACAGGTTCTTCTTTGGCTTTTTATGATAATAAAGGAATTTGAGGATACTGTACTTAGAGAGAAACTCCGAAAATATGTCTATGACATTGTGGGATGTTGTCAAGCGGTGCACCATGAGAAGGGGCCTGAATTGACCGAATATGTCTATCAGGAATGTTTGGAGATAGCACTCCAAGAAGCAGGGATTGAATACAAAAGAGAATATTGTTTCCACCCTACATTCCGAGGAAGGACGCTCAAGAGCAGACTTCAAGTAGATTTCTTATGCAAAGGAAAAGTTTTTGTGGAGTGTAAAGCCATCGAAGAACTCAGCAACTACGAAAGGCTACAACTTACCAACTATATGCGTAACGCTGGCATACGCATAGGCATCCTTTACAACTTCGCACCTGTCAAGGACGAGTGTGAAAAGTTTTACTATGACCCAGAAAACAACTCCATCAGTTACTTCTAATATAGCCAAGAAGAACCTGTTTTTATTTGTTTTTATCGGTTTTTATTTGTTTTTTCTTCGTCCGCCGAAGGCGTAAAGATATAATTAAAATATGGTACAAAACATCATCTCGGACATCAAGAAGGAGTTGAGGGCCAACATGAATGGGGTGGCTTCGGCTCATGCCCGACAGACGGAAGACTACCGCGTGAACTGGGGCGTCGAGTTGCCGAGAGTGGCAAAGATAGCCGATGAAATCGCCCAAAACGAGGATTTTCCGCAAGAGAAGGAAGGGCAAAGAGCGTTGGCACAGACCTTGTGGAACGAGAGCGTGAGGGAGTGTAAAATCTTGGCTTGCATGCTCATGCCCACAGAGGCTTTTGCCGAAGAGGTGTGCGACATTTGGGCCGAAAGCATCCGTACCGATGAAATCGCCACCATGTTCTGCCTCTACCTGATGCCCCGCTTGCCCTACGCCAGCGTGAAGGCATACCAGTGGATGGCCAGCGAGGAAAGGATGCTGCAGAACTGCGGCTTCCTGACCCTCTGCCATCTCATGCGGAAGTACGAACTCAGCCCCGATGCCCAAGAGGAGTTTCTCGACCAGGCGGGAGCCTCGTTAGACAACCGCTATGCATTGAAAGCCCTCCAGATTTATGCCTCGCTGGGCGAAGATAACGCACGGAAAGTCAAAAAAGTGGCCGATTATTTGTAGCAGCGAGAGAAAAGCCGTAAATTTGTAGCCGTATTGTGTATCTCGTATGAAAAAAGCAACGACTGGCAACCCGCAAGGAGTAGAGACTCCACACGACATCCTCACTCGCTACATGCAGCAGCAAGGCATGAGGAAGACTCCCGAACGGTATGCCATTCTGGACGTTGTGATGCAGATGAAGGGCCACTACAGTGCTGACCAAATTCTGGCCATGATGCCCGAGAGTTTTCACGTGAGCCGCGCCACCATGTACAGCACCTTGGCCCTGCTTGTGGACTGTGGCCTCCTCTTCAATCATCAGATGGAGGGTGCCACATTGTATGAATGTGCCTATGGAGTAGCAACCCATCACCACTACATCTGCACGGGATGCGGCAAGATTTGGGACTTGCAAGACTCGTCCATTGAGCAGGTGGCCTCGAAAGTAAGGACTCCGAGGTTCAAGAAGTTGCGTTGCAGCACCTACATCTATGGCATCTGCAACATCTGCCAGGCCAAACTGGCCCGCTTGAAGAAGAAGATGGAGAAGGAGAAACTGACGCAGATGACACGGGAAGAAATCCGCTTTGCGCGCATCAACGAGGAACTGGCCAAGGCCGCCGAATGGTTTAAGTAATTACAAACTCAAAAAACTTTATAAAGAAAATGAAAGTAGATGTGCTTTTGGGTCTCCAGTGGGGAGACGAAGGTAAAGGTAAGGTGGTGGACGTACTGACTCCACGCTATGACGTTGTGGCTCGTTTCCAAGGTGGCCCTAACGCCGGACACACCCTCGAGTTTGAGGGCGAAAAGTATGTGCTTCGGTCGATTCCATCGGGCATTTTCCAAGGCGACAAGATTAACATCATCGGCAACGGTGTGGTGCTGGCTCCCGACCTCTTCATGGACGAGGCCAAGGACCTGGAGAAGAGCGGCCACAACCTGAAGAACCGCCTCCACATCTCGAAGAAAGCACATCTCATCATGCCAACACACCGTCTGCTCGATGCTGCCTACGAGGCTGCCAAGGGCAAGAACAAGGTGGGCACTACGGGCAAGGGCATCGGTCCCACCTACACCGACAAGACGAGCCGTAACGGCCTGCGTGTGGGCGACATCCTCGATGGATTCGCCGAAAAGTATGCTGCCCACAAGGCTCGCCACGAGGAAATACTGAAGAGCCTCAACTATACCGACTACGACATCACCGAGGTGGAGAAGAAATGGATGGAAGGCATTGAATACATCAAGCAGTTCCAACTAGTGGATTCGGAGCATGAAATCAACAACCTGCTGAAACAAGGCAAGTCGGTTCTCTGCGAGGGTGCCCAAGGCACGATGCTCGACATCGACTTTGGCTCCTATCCCTTCGTCACTTCGTCCAACACCATCTGTGCCGGTGCCTGCATCGGTCTGGGTGTGGGACCTAACAAGATTGGCGATGTGTTCGGCATCATCAAGGCTTACTGCACTCGCGTGGGTGCGGGCCCATTCCCCACGGAATTGTTCGATGAAACCGGCCAAAAGATGCGCGACATCGGCCACGAATATGGTGCCGTGACGGGTCGCGAACGCCGTTGTGGCTGGATTGACCTTGTGGCCCTGAAGTATGCCATCATGGTGAGCGGCGTGACAAAACTTATCATGATGAAGAGCGATGTGCTCGACGACTTCGACACCATCAAGGCTTGCACCGCCTACAAACTGAAGGATGGCAGTGTCATCGACTACTTCCCCTACGACATCAGCGACGGTCTCATCGAGCCTGTCTATACTGAACTGCCCGGCTGGAAGACCGACCTCACCAAGATGACCTCTGAGGCTGAGTTCCCCAAGGCGTTCTCCGACTACATCGCTTTCCTGGAGAAAGAACTGGAGACACCTATCACCATCGTCAGCGTAGGTCCCGACCGCGAACAAACGATTGAGCGATAAGGACACATCTGCCACTCCGAAAGACTAAAAAACGCGATTTCATCGAAAGAAAACCGCGATTTCATCGAAAGAAAACCGCTTTTTCAGCATGAGACGAACCGTCTTATCCTTCATACTGCTCATCATACTGACGACCTGCTGCACTCGCAGAGGACGTCAGTATGATGCTGTTTTGGCGGACATTGACAGTCTGACGGAGGTGGAGGCCGACAGCGCGAGAAAGCGGCTGGCAGCCCTGAAGCCACAGATGGAGGGGGTGAAGGAGAGCACCAGAGCCTACTACGACCTGCTCTGCGTGAAGGCAGCGGACAAGGCGAAGGTGAAGCACACGTCGGACTCGCTCATCTGCGAGGTGGCTCGCTATTATGAAGCACATCCGAAGAGCGGCCACCTGCCCGAAGCCTACTACTACGTGGGACGTGCTAACTCCGACATGCAGAACGGAGAGAAAGCCCTGATTTACTTTCAGAAAGCCTTGCTCGAAGACAGCATCCACGTGACCACACGGTTGAGGAGCCGAGTCTTTGCGCAGATGGGCTATATCTACCTGAGAAACGGGCTGTTGGAGGATGCCATCAACATGCAGCAACTGGCTCATTTCTACTGTGAGCAGATAGGCGACACGCTGGGCATGCGATACAGCGCGGAAGACATCGAAACCATCAGGGCCATGAGCAAAGACCTTCCCGTCAGCGAGTATTCAAAGAACGAGATGCGGGCGAAGGTGCAACGGCTCAACACACTGGTGAAGAACCAGATACTCAGCAGTGAGAACAGCAAACTGCAATCGGAGAATGAGGAGAAAGAGCATCTGGTGTGGGTCATCACCCTCTCCGCCGTGGTGGTGGCAGTGGCACTGGTGGCTCTGCTGCTGACACTTCGTCACCGACGGAAAAAGCAGGACGTTCCTACAGCCCAACGGTTCTACGACAAGGACGTGGACCACCTGCTGACTACACATATATATAATAATAAGGTCTTGAAGACCGCCGACTGGCAAGTCATCGAGGAGCGTCTGTTGGCATCGTTCCCCACTTTCCGCGACCGCCTCTATTCCCTCTACAATCTCTCCGAGACGGAATACCACATCTGTCTGCTCATCAAGGCAGAAGTTTCTCCCTCCAACATGGCCAAACTGATGGCAACAGGCAACAGCACCATCTCGCAGAACCGTCTCCGCATGCAGCAAAAAGTGTTCAACGGAGAAGGGACGGCGAAAGATTGGGACAAGTTCATCCTTTCTTTGTAAACCAAAGATTTTTAGGCGTTTGCAATAGCCTTGTGAATTTTTTGTGAACTATTTTCAGCAGCAGAAACGAATTGTGAACTTTTTGTGAAACAGCATTCTTGGTGTTCCAGATGGAATGTCATACCTTTGCAGCAAGAAAAAAACATTTCACGAAAAAGTTAGCATCATGAAAAGACTCAAAACACTCTTTCTGCTTGCGCTGAGCATCACCGTTTCTTATGCTCAAAACAGCAATGTGATAGCCCGCTCCGAAGGGAGCATCACATTTGTAGTGGACGAGAAACTTCCCGCCCCTCAACGACACTTCCGCACATACAGCGGAGACAAAGTGGCCGCATACATTCTTAAAGACGAAGGGATTCCTCAGGAGAAGTGGAAGATTGTGGCTGGCAGTTTCATGGCTGACTCGCTCATTGCCATGGAGAAAGACATCTTCTTCCAGTGCATGCTGCAAGCCTATGCCGACCACCGCCCCGTCTGCATCTCGCCCGACATGGTGTGGATGCTCATCAGCCAAGGATTCTCCCGCTACGTGAATGCCCATGCTGAGGAGATGCGCGAGTTGTTCGTCTCTCACACCGGGCAGTTGGAACTGCAAGTAGAGTCTTCGTCTGATTCCTTGTCAAACAAGACCGACTGGGAACGTCTGCTCGACGGCTTTGCCGCACAAATCGACGCACACACCAAGGGGAACATCGCCACCACCCTCATGGCCGACTTCTCAACGACCACCCCTGCCGAACGCCTTGCGTCAGAGATTACGCTGATGGAGAGCATGAAGGCTTATTTCAAGTATATGGAGATTTCCGCCGCATGCGGCATCCCCACAGTCACGCTGAAAGGAACGCCTCAAGACTGGCAGCGTGTGCTCGACAAGACAAGACAGTTGGAGCGATATGATGCCCTGAGGAAATGGACACAAAGCCTTGAACCCATCTTGCAGGAGTTCATCAACGCCGCCGAAGGCCGACCCAACCAGAAGTTTTGGCAAGGCATGGTGAAGAAACGCCGTGTGAAACAACTCGAAGGAGGTAGGTGTGGTGGCCCGTCCACGCTACTGGATGGCTGGATGCTGAAACTCTTTCCCGACAAGGAAGGCAAGACCCCAAACAAGGTCTCAAAAGATAGCCACATGCCTACGGAACGTGTACGTGTCGGCTTTAAGCGCAGAATTGTTGACCCCATACAGCGGGCAACCATCAGCGAAACCGACATGGAACTTGTGGCAGGCTTCGTCGGTGTGGAGATGGATTCCGCCACTGGAGCCATGATTCCCAAGATAGGTTGGATGGTGCGCTTTGCCGACAATCCCGAATGAGTTCCGTGTTTCCGATGTATTCATTTATTTTCACACTCATAAAAATATTCACACAATGAAAACAACCTTTACCCATCTCATGGCAACAGTAGCCATCGCCATTGCGCCTACTTTCTGCATGGCACAGACCGAAAACCCACGCGGTGTCTATAAACTCACATCGCTCATCGACAAGCATGGCGTCACCATCCAAGCACCGTTCGACCAGTACAAGATCTGTACGGACAGCGTCACACTGATGTTCTCTGTGAACGGCAACCACTTCATGCTGGCCAAGAACGACTCACAAGTGTTCAACTACACAGGCGAAGAGCCCGATGCCCACAACGCCACCGCCACCCGCATCTTCGACAGCAACGCCGACCACTTCACGCTGAAATGGTGGAGCACCTATCCCAACCACCTCTACTTCCCCAAGAACGACTGGTGCACCGAGTTCTACGAATCAGGCAAATACACCAATAATGCCAAAGCCATTCTCGATGCCCTCATGTCGCCCAATGCTTCCCACCCCCAAAACCCCTTCATCGGCACATGGCGATTCCTCGGCATGATGGACGAACTGCGAGATGTGAAGAAGCAACTGAACGCACTCCGTAAGGATGCCGCCAAAGGCATGAACATCGGGCATTTCATCTTCACCCCCACACGTGCCATCACCTACAGCAATGGCAGCAGAGGCGGTTCCACCGAATTTATCGCCTATAATGGCAAGAAGAAAATCATGATGGGTTCTGGACAGCGATTCCACAAACACAACATCATCTGGCTCTCCAAAGACTGTTTCGCCATGGAAGTCCACCTCGACGGCTACCGCACCGACTACCAAATCTGGGAACGCATGCCCGACTCCACACCCCTCTTCAACCGCATCGCCAGCCAATATGTAGTACACTAAAAAAACAGCCCCATGAAAAAAGCACTCACCCTCATGCTGCTGACGCTCATCGCCACCAGCACCTTTGCGCAACCACGCAAAATCATGAGAACTGACCGACTGCTCACGGCCTCAGGCTTGCCTCGTTACAGGAAGGGGAAAGACATCAACGCCCCCTTCATCGAGGCATTCCGATATGGAATGAGCCAAGAGGCAAAACGATGGTGGACAGGCTATTACGCGCCAAACATTCCCTATGCCAGCACAGAGAAAGGACGTAAAAAAAGGGAGGAGGCCTACGATGCCTACGAAAAGAAACGGGACAAGATGGAAGAGCAACTACCTTGCTACGGCCACCTCTTTCTCGCCCGACCCTCTTTCACTCCTCCATACGGCTTTTCATACAGCCCCGAGGACACAGCCTTAGTCTATCTGGAACAGCAATGGAACGGAAGCAAGAAACGCAAGAACAAGAAGGTCACACTCCATGCTCACAAGATGAAGGTGTCCGAAGCCATCTATGACTCCATCCAATGCCTGCACAAACTGGCGGTCTATACCTCAGCCCAGTTCGACCCCGACTACGAGATGCTCGACGGAACGAGATACCACTTCATCTGGCACGCCTTTGATGGCGACAAATATGCCATCAGTTCCGACAACGGCTCAGGCACCTGCAAGCGGTTACAGAAGACCTTCGAAACCATCTGCACGGCATTGAAGGATGATGACCCCGACCAACTCCAATCGCTCATGCCCACCATCCACGAACTTCTCGCCCACTACCGCACCCTCCTCCTGCCCGATGTGCCGATAGATGACTGGGACTTGGATGCAGCCGCCAGACACCGAAAAAAGCAAAAATAATAGCCTGACGGCAATCTAAAAATTCATGAATAATTCGTGGTTAATTCATGGTCATTCGTGTTTTATCTTTAACATCAATTTCCAGGAATTAGCCACGAATTACTCATGAATTTTTATTTTAGCGAGGAGAGCAACTTCACATACAGCGAGATGGCATGGTCTATCTCGCTGATTTTTATGTATTCGTCAGCGGTGTGAGAGCGCGACGACTCGCCGGGACCGAGTTTGAGCGAGGGAAAGCGCATGAGGGCTTGGTCACTCAAGGTAGGTGAGCCGAAGGGTTTCAAGCCTTCTTTGATGCAAGCCTGTACAAAGGGGTGCGACTCGTCTATCTTTGAGGAAGACAGACGGAAGGAACGCGCCTTCAAGTCCGAAGTAAGATGCTCTTGAAAGAAAGCGAAGATTTCCTCGTTGGTGTAGCACTCGTTGCTGCGCACATCGATGGTGAAGGTACACTGGTCGGGGATGACGTTGTGCTGTGTGCCAGCATTGACAATCGTGACCGTCTGCTTCACAGGGCCCAGCAGTTCCGTCTGCTTGGGGAACTGCCACTCCGAGAGCCACAGGATGTCCTTCATGGCATGATAGATGGCGTTGTCGCCCTCGTTCCGAGCCGCATGCCCCGCCTTGCCATGCGCGGTGGCATCAATCACCATCAGTCCTTTCTCCGCAATGGCAGGTTGCATGCCCGTAGGCTCGCCCACGATGGCAAAGTCAATCTTTGGCAACAGGGGCAACACACTCTCGATGCCGTTCTTGCCTGAGACCTCCTCTTCGCAACTCGCCAAATATATCAAGTCAAATGCTTTCGGTTTGTCCTTCAACAACATAAAAGTCTGCAACAATGCTACCAATCCGCCGCCACAGTCATTGCTGCCAAGCCCATAGAGCCTGTCGCCCTCCACAGTAGGCGTGAAAGGGTCGCGTTGCCAACCAGCCACAGGTTTCACCGTGTCAATATGGGCATTGAGCAAAATGGTAGGCCCCCTCCCAACCTCCCCCAAAGGGGAGGAGAGCCGTCCGGATGGGTCTTCCCCCCTTGGGGGGATAAGAGGGGGGCTGGCACACCACACATTGTTGCCGTGCCGCTGAGGGTTCAACCCCTTCTTCTTCATGTACGCCTCCAGCACATCGGCCGCAGTCCCCTCGTCGCGGCTCACGCTGGGCGTGGCAATCAGCCTTTTCAGCAGTTCCACCGCCTCCTTAGTCAGTTCTGAGCAGTTCTTTTCCATCATTTCCTTCTCTTTTTGGGGGCAAAGTTAGGTTTTTTCTTTTACTTTGCAAAAAAAATCGGCCTCAGGGGTATTTGATTTCTCCCTTCGTGTGTCTTACAGGCAGAGAAAGGCAAAAAAGCCTGCTACGCAAACTTATGATTTACGACAAAACCACATTCGAGCAACTCTACAAGAGCAACTACCGACAGATGTATCGGTTCGCCTTCTCCCTGCTGGAGGAAGCGGAGGATGCCCGTGATGCCGTGAGCCACGTCTTCACCCAGATGTGGCACACACAACCTCAACTGCAGGAGGACTGCATCACGGGCTACCTCATGGCAGCGGTGCGAAACCACTGCCTCAACACCCTGCGGACCCGTCGCCAGAACGCTGCTGTCGAAGCCGAACTGAAAGCCGAGCAATCAAGACAGGAGGCACAGGAACACCAAGAACTGCTGGACGAACTGGCACGAGTCATCGACGAACACCTGACAGAGCAGGACAAGCGCATCCTCGCTCTCCACTACGACCAAGAAATGACCTATTCGGAGACGGCCCAGACACTGGGCATCAGCCCTTCAGCCGTCAACAAGCACATTTCTCATTCACTCTCCAAAATCCGTTCCATCTTCAAAACCGCAAACTCATGAAAACCGAAGAAATAGACAAGAGAATAGGAATGCCCGACATCAACGAAGAATGGGCAAAGTTTGAGAAAGAAGTGATGGGTGCAGCGCAACCGACCCCCAAGCACACTTTCTTCAAAAGTTTCACCACCAAAGCCGCCGCCATAGCCGGCATCGTTTTCCTGCTCAGTTGCGCCGCCATCGCCTCGGCTGTCATTGCCATCAAGAACAACGACAGTCAGCCACAGGCGGAGAAGTTTGAGTACAAGCCGCTGGTGGAAGTCATCCAACGGAAGCACAAGGGAAAAGAGACCTCCTACTACCTCGTCCACTACTGCGAGGGCGTGTGGATTCAGCCCGTGGATGAAAAGGGGTATATTGACGAACTGATTTACCAGATAGCCTTCCCCGTTGACCGAACCACCATGCAACTGGACGGCAAGCCTTTCACCCAGAAAAACCTGCCACGCATGCGCAACAGCCATCTGAAGAAGATAGAGATGAAGCGGCAGGGCGACAAACTGGTGGCCAACCTCATCACCCAGTTCTCAGGAGGTATCCCATCGGGCGTGACAGGCAATGCGCCACGCACCCAGACCCTTTTCCTCTTCCCCAACGGCATGCTGGGCATCATTGACAAGAAGGCGAAGGCCGGCGACTGGCAGCACTACAGCATCACCGACTGGGACGAGACCCCATGGGGCTGGAGCGTCCGCAAGGAGATGGAACGCGGCTGCCACCGTCTCGGCTACAAAGCCTACATCTATGCCAGCAGCGAAACGCCACAGAAGTACATCGACCGCGCCGTCAGCATGATGGACGAGATGGGCATCAAAGACTATGAACTGGTCAAAGACCTTCCCATCCAGCATTGGACCGACCAGCAATATCGTGAATGGGCACAGCAGCAGAAACAGAAGCATCCGCAGTACGACTGGCGATGGCTGTTCGACCAACTGCCCGAAAGCCTCGACGGCACTGACCTGCACGACAAGTGGCACATCGTGAAAAAGGTCTATGGCGTGAAATAAACAAAAATGATTCATGAATAATTCGTGGTTAATTCGTGATAATTTATGTTCAAAATAAAACACGAATTTCCATCAATTAACCACGAATTATTCATCAAAATTCATCTTTATACATTCAGCAACATGAAAAGACTTTTTCTGTCCCTGCTCACAGGGATAGCAGCCCTCTGTGGCTCTGCTCAGACGAAAGACAGCGTAGATGTTTCGCAGTTCACCGTAGTGTATGACTATGCCTGCAAGACCCGCATGGGCAAGACGGGCGAAAACATCACCGACACCATGCGACTGGCGGTGCAGGTGGGCACGAAGTTGAACCGCATGATGGAGTATTACTGGTACGACTACTTCATCCATCGCCACCGCAAGGAGGATGTGCTGCACGGCATGTGGGCGCACTGCGTGAACATGATGCCAGAGTGCATCTACACGAACTATCCCGAAGGCAAACTGACCACCCGCGAAGGCGTGGTGCCGAAACCCTACGAGACCACCCAACCGATGAACACCATCCAGTGGCAACTCAGCGCAGACACCGCCACCATCGCCACCTATCCCTGCAAGAAGGCGGTGGGAGAGTTTGGCGGCCGCACATGGACGGTCTTCTACACCGACGAGGTGCCCTCCACCGCCGGCCCCTGGAAACTGCATGGCTGTCCGGGCTTGATTGTCCGTGCCGACGACAGCGAAGGCATCCACCATTTTGAACTGAACGCACTCATCAACGAGCAGTTGGCCATCCGCTACGAGCCTAAGCCCAGTTATGTGCGCATGGACAATGCCAAGTTCATCAAGTTCCGCAACGGACTCTTCTGCAACCCGCGCTACGTGCAAGACCCACACTATTGGCTCTCGGCTGGCGACAACATTCAGGTGCAGTCCTACATGTGGGGACCCACCGACTGGGTGGAATACTACAACGGCATCTATTCGCCCCACAAGGACAATGTGCGCTACTACCAGCCGCTCGAACTGAAATAGTCCTCCTCGACACATGCTCTCCGGCGGCAGCGACACAACCTCCACCACCTCAATGCCACAGTCCCTATAGGGGTTCTTCCACAACCCCTAAACCGACGTCGGGGACATCGGTCAACCGACATCGGGGACATCGACCGACCGACATCGGGGACGTCGGTTCAGAGGCTGTGAGTGAACCGCAATGGAAGAGACTGGCATGCCCCACTTGGGGCAACGGCGCATCTCCTTGAGAGATGTTGTAATTAAAGATTAGTTAAACAAAGGTTAACCAAGGGGTCAGCCACTTGTGAAAGCCGCTGGCCTCTTTTTCATCACCTCTAAAACCCATCCTATCCATGAAGACATTCCTCATCCTGTTAGCAAGCATCCTCTGTGCCGCCTCCGCCTTTGGGCAGACGCTGGAAGTGACGGGCACCGTGAAAGACCTGCAAGGCCGCCCCATCCCCGACGTGATAGTGAAGGCCGAAGTGGGCAAACGCTCTCTCGCCTACACCGTAACCAACCGCCAAGGAGCATACACCCTCCGCTTCGGCTGGAAGAAAGGGACGATGCTGGTGTTCTCGCATGTAGCATACGAGGAGACCCTCTCCCCCTGCCTCCCCCATAATGGGGAGGGGCAGGGGGAGAGGGTCTGGAAATCAGTCCTTGACATGGTGCTCATTCCCCGCACCATCGCCCTGAGAGAAGTGAAAGTGAAGGCCCCACCCCTGCGCCTGATGGGTGACACACTCTCCTACAACCTCGCTTCCTTCCTCGGCAAGGGCGATGTGACCCTGGAAGATGGGCTGAAACGGCTGCCGGGCATCGAGGTGTCGGGCACAGGAGCCATCCGCTACATGGGGCGACCCATCAGCAAGTTCTACATCGAGGGGCTCGACATGCTGGGCGGCAAGTACAATCTGGCCACCAAGAACATCCCTGCCGAATACACCAGCCAAGTGCAGGTGCTGCGCCACCACAAGGCGAAGAAGATTGACGCGGACGAGGAGAGTGCCGACGTGGCACTGAACGTGAAACTGACGAAGAAAGCAAAGTTCAAGCCTTTTGGCGAACCCATCTTGGGCATCGGCTGGAGAAGCCCCCTCCCAACCTCCCCCCAAGGGGAGGAGAACCATCCGGACAGTTCTTCCCCCCTTGGGGGGATAAGAGGGGTGCTTGGGGTGACAGGCATGATGTTCACCGACAACTTCCAGACCATCGCCTCGGCCAAGGGGAGCAATCACACTGGCTTCGGCTCCTACGACATGATTGACCACTTCGGCAACAGCACCGTCTCCGCCCTCGCCCTGAGCAAACTGCCCCGATGGAGCGGTGGCCAGCCACCCGTGGGCGAGCACCTCTATCAGACCAATGCCTATGGCAGCCTCAACGGCATCCTCCGACTGGACAGCACCCGACAAGTGCGCGCCAATGCCGACTACACCTACGAGGAGCAGCACAACACCTTCTCCACCCAAACCACCTATCTGGGCGAGGGGCTGAACACCAGCATCCACGAGACCACCCGCCCGTGGACACGCCTCCATCGCCCCCATCTGGAACTGAAATACGAAGACAATGCCTCCAACCACTACCTCTGCGAAGACCTCCGCCTCAAAGCCCAATTCGAGGAGAACAGCAGCCCCGTCTCCACCCTCTCCCCTGCGGATGGCGGTTCCTCCTCCCCTCCACCTGCGGATGGCGGTTTTCCCTCTCTTCCACCTGCGGATGGCGGTTTTTCCTCTCTTCTACCTGCGGATGGCGGTTTTCCCGCCATCACCACCCCCCAACACCGCTCCGCCACAGCCTTCAACCTCACCAACTCCCTCCAAGCCAAATTCCGCATCGGCAAGCACAAATGGAGCCTCCACTCCAACATCCAACTCCAACGCGCCCCCTCTGTCACCCTCCACATGAACGACCTGACCGAACAAGCCCAAAGCACCTCGCTCCTCACCACCCACAGCACCAGTTACCAATGGAACATCAACTCGCAATGGCGCATCAACATCCCCTTCGACTTCCGCGCCGACTATCAGATGATTGAGGCCGGACAACGTGTCAGCGGCTGGAAAGTCGCCCCATCCCTCTATCCCTACACCGAGTGGCGGTCGCCCAAACAGCACATCCACATCGGTGCAGGAGCCACCCTGCGCTGGCTGCATCTGCACTACACCCACTGCACCTTTTCCCTCCCCTATCTCAACCCTTTTCTTTCGTTCCGCTACACCTTCAACGGCGAGTCGGAACTGCGCCTCAACAGCCGCTTCACCACCTCCGTAGGCGACATCCTCGACCTGCTCACCACACCCATCTACACCTCCTATCGCACCCAGTCGGCCGCCTCGGGCATCATCGGCAAGCAGCAGACCTGGGCCACCGACCTCAACTATAAGTTCCAGATTCCCTACAGTTACTTCACCATCGTGGCGAACGCGGCATGGAACCAAGGTAAACGCAACACCCTCACCGTCCAAACCGTCAGCGGCACCGACGTGGCAAGCACTTCTCTCCTGAACGACAGCCACTTCCGCTCCGCCTCTGCCGACCTGAGCATCTCGAAGTCTTACATCCCCATCCACACCAAACTCATCTTCAAGTCCTCCTGCTACTGGGGCAGCAACGAGTCTGTGTCGCAAGGCACGTTCGTCACCTCCTACAACTATGGCTACACCTTCAGCGGCGAGGCCACCTACAATCCCTTCGCATGGATGCAACTGACAGGCGAAGGCCGCTGCTCGCGTGGCTACACACGGCGGCTCGGCACCACCGACATCCTCGATGCCCTCACCGCCATCGGCTACTTGGGCATCTACCCCATCGACAATCTGGAACTGAAGGTGAATGCCCACATCGTTCGCCAGCAACTGGCCACCAACCAATACAAAACGGCCTCCATCCTCGGAGCCACCGCCCAATACAAGACTAAACGCGCTGTCTGGAAACTCTCTCTCCAGAACCTGCTCAACACCCGCCACTACACCTACACCACCTTCTCGGCCACCGACCGCTACACCTACGACTGCCACCTCGTCGGTCGCACTCTCCTGCTCAGTTGCAAACTCCATTTGGTAAAAGGGAACAAGGAATAAGAAGAGAAAAATGTGATGTTTCTCTGTTTTGTTCCCCCTTTTTTTGCCTCTTTCACATTATTTTAAGCACGAGGCACGTCTTTTTGGCGAGAAAGTCGTAACTTTGCACCCAGCCCACGTGCTGGGCGGCTTTCTCATGCGACTAAATAAAAAACAATAAACAGAATGACAACAGCAGCAATTGAAATGCGCGATTCCATCGCCACAGACCTTTTCTCGATGGACAACTACGAGATGCTGGCCAGGCTCAGAAAGTACATGACCAGGCTGAAGGCGCAGTTTGCGACGAAAACCGAAGAGGAATACATCAGCAAGGAGGAACTTCTTGCTGGCATTGATGCTGGGCTGAAAGATGTGAAAGAAGGCCGATGCTACCCTATTGAGACGTTGTTCTCAGAACTGAAGAAAGAGGCTCTATGATGACCAGAATTGAATCAACCGCTTCGTTCAACAAGGCTGCCAAGCAAATGCAAAAGCGTTACAAGTCTTTTCTCACCGACCTGCAAGCATTGGTTCTGACTCTCACCCAAACTCCTACATTAGGCACGGATTTAGGAGGCGGATTGAGAAAAGTGCGCATGCCTATCAAATCGAAAGGAAGAGGGAAAAGTGGTGGTGCAAGAGTCATCACATTCATCTCTTCTGAAACGGCATCGGTTGTGAAACTTTTGTACATCTACGACAAGGCAGACCGTGAGAGCATCAGCAAAAAGGAGTTGTTGCAACTGCTCAAACAAAACGAATTACAATAAAAAAACAATAAACATAATGGCACAGCAAGAAGACATTTTCAAGAAAGTGGTGAGCCACTGCAAGGAGTACGGTTTCGTGTTCCCTTCATCGGAGATTTATGACGGACTCGGTGCCGTGTATGACTACGGTCAGAACGGTGTGGAGTTGAAGAATAACATTAAGCAATACTGGTGGCAGTACATGGTGCTGCTGCACGAGAACATCGTGGGCATCGACTCTGCCATCTTCATGCACCCGACGATTTGGAAGGCTTCGGGTCACGTGGATGCGTTCAACGACCCGCTCATCGACAACCGCGACTCGAAGAAGCGTTATCGCGCCGATGTGCTCATCGAGGACCAGATTGCGAAGTATGACGAGAAGATTGAGAAGGAAGTAGCCAAGGCCCGCAAGCGTTTTGGCGATGCTTTCGACGAGGCTCAGTATCGTGCCACGTCGGCCCGTGTGCTGGAGGAGCAGGCTAAGCGTGATGCCCTGCACGAGCGTTATCAGCAGGTGATGAACGCTGAGGGCGGCATCGACCTGGAGGGTCTGAAGCAGATTATCCTGGATGAGGGTATCGTTTGCCCCATCAGTGGCACAAGAAACTGGACGGATGTGCGCCAGTTCAACTTGATGTTCAAGACGGAGATGGGTGCTGCTGCCGAGGGTGCATCGACCATCTATCTGCGTCCTGAGACTGCTCAGGGTATCTTCGTGAACTATCTGAATGTGCAGAAGACAGGCCGCATGAAGATTCCGTTTGGCATTGCCCAGATTGGCAAGGCGTTCCGCAATGAGATTGTGGCGCGTCAGTTCATCTTCCGCATGAGGGAGTTTGAGCAGATGGAGATGCAGTTCTTCGTGAAGCCCGGCACTGAACTCCAGTGGTTTGAGGAGTGGAAGAAGCGTCGCATGGCTTGGCATCAGGCATTGGGCTTCGGTGCGGAGAACTACCGCTTCCACGACCACGACAAGTTGGCTCACTATGCCAATGCGGCCACCGACATTGAGTTCAAGATGCCTTTCGGTTTCAAGGAGGTGGAGGGCATCCACTCGCGCACGAACTTCGACCTTTCTCAGCATGCCAAGTACAGCGGCAAGAAGATTGAGTATTTCGACCCCGAAGACAACACCTCATACACGCCATACGTGATTGAGACCTCTATTGGTGTCGATCGTATGTTCCTCTCGGTGATGTGCCACAGTTACTGCGAGGAGAAACTGGAGGGTGGCGACACCCGCGTGGTGCTGCGTCTGCCTGCCGCTCTGGCTCCTGTGAAGTTGGCAGTGTTCCCACTCACCAAGAAGGATGGTCTGCCAGAGAAGGCTCGCGAAATCATCGACCAACTGAAGTTCCACTTCAACTGCAAGTATGAAGAGAAAGACCAGATTGGCAAGCGTTACCGCCGTCAGGATGCCATCGGCACTCCGTTCTGCGTGACTGTCGATAACCAGACGCTGGAGGACAACACCGTGACGCTGCGCGAGCGCGACACGATGGAGCAGAAGCGCGTGAACATCAGCGAACTGCGTGGCATCATCGAAGACCAAGTGACCATCACCAGTCTGCTCAAGAATCTCAAATGATGAAAAAAGTTCTCTACATCTTACCCATGCTCACCCTTCTTCTTCTCGCATCCTGCAAAGAGAAGAACGAGGCGAGCGAGTATGAAAACTGGCAGGCGAGGAATCAGCACTATGTTGATTCCATCGCCACCTTGGCCATCAATGGTTCCGATGGATGGACAAGAATCCTCTCTTACAAACTGGTGGAAACGGAGAACGGGAGCCTGACGAACAACAGTTACATCTATGTGCAGAAGTTGGAAAATGGCGACGGCGAACGCAGGCCAGAGTTCAACGACAGCATCCGTGCACACTACATCGGGCGGCTCATCCCGTCGGCCTCCCATGCCCTGGGCACCGTCTTTGGCCGAAGTTACAAGACCTATGCCCTCAACGAGGAGACAGATGTGCCAGCACTCCTCCCTGCCGCAGGAAACAACGTGGTCGGCTTCGCCACCGCACTCATGCACATGGTGGAGGGCGACCGCTGGAAGGTGGTCATCCCCTACTCATTGGGGTACGGCGAAAGCACCTACTCCACGGCAGGCATTCCAGGCTACTCCACCCTCATCTTCGACGTGAAACTGGCCCGCATCTATCGCTACAAGATAGACACCGACACCACCTGGCACTAACACACACATACACACCCACCATCCCTCCCTTCTTGCGGGCGGCGGGGAAACCGCCGCCCAAAATCGTACAAAGGAGCCCCCGCATCGCTGCGGAGGCTCCCTTTACTTTTTACATATATCGTGCATCGGTGTTTCACAACACGTTCGGTTGATGCACACTTTATAACTAATTACTTGATTATCATTGCGACGAAAACGGACGCAACGATGCCTATAGAGAGGGGAGGACTCCACAAGTATATATATGTACGCACACGTAAGGACACAACGCATTCAGCCCATGAGGGGGCATGACGCTCCCTCATGGGCTGAACGATGGTGTGCCGTAGCCGAGGGGTATGTTTTCTTTAGGATAATCTGGGTGGGGGCGTTACTTCACGTTGCCCACCTTAATCAGGTATTACGTTCCGTGATTCTTGTCACGACTCGGAAGTTCAGGAACGAGTTCCGAACTCCCCTCGCTGCTCCAAGAATTCTGCAATCTGTACGGCATTCAGGGCTGCGCCCTTCTTGATTTGGTCGCCAGAGAGCCAGAAGGTGAGGCCGTTCTCGTTGGCCAAGTCCTTGCGCACACGGCCTACATAGACGTCGTCCTTGCCTGCTGTGAAGAGCGGCATGGGGTATTTCTGGTGGGCCGGGTCGTCGATGAGTGTCACGCCAGGGGCAGCCGCGATGGCTTTCTGTGCCTCTTCCACCGAGATGGGTTTCTCTGTCTCCACCCACACGGCCTCGGAGTGGGCGCGGAGCGACGAGATGCGCACACACATGGCCGAGCATTTTGCATCGGTGTGCATGATTTTGCGCGTTTCGTTAAACATCTTCATTTCCTCTTTCGTGTAGCCATTGTCCTGGAACACATCAATTTGAGGAATCACGTTATATGCTAACTGATAAGCGAACTTGTTCACCGTAGGCTCCTTGCCTTCCACCAATTCCTTGTACTGCTGTTGCAGTTCGGCCATGGCGGCAGCACCTGCGCCCGAGGCACTCTGATAACTGGCTACGTGGATGCGCTCTATGTGGCTGAGTTTTTCGATTGGCTGCAGCACCACAACCATCATGATGGTGGTGCAGTTAGGGTTGGCAATGATGCCACGAGGACGGTTCAGTGCATCCTCGGCATTGCACTCAGGCACCACCAAAGGCACATCGTCGTCCATGCGGAATGCGCTGGAGTTGTCAATCATCACGGCACCGAACTTGGTGATGTCCTCAGCAAACTCCTTCGATGTGCCTGCACCAGCCGATGTAAAGGCGATGTCAACGCCCTTGAAGTCGTCGCCATGTTTGAGCAACTGCACCTCATATTCCTTGCCACGGAAAGTGTATTTTCGGCCAGCACTGCGGGTGGAGCCGAAGAGCACAAGTTCGTCAATTGGGAAATTTCTCTCATCAAGAACACGAAGGAATTCCTGTCCTACAGCGCCGCTGGCGCCGACGATTGCTACTTTCATCTTATTACCTTATTTAATGATTTGCTTGAAAAACGCTGCAAAGATACGGAAAAAGTTAAAAACTAAAAACTAAAAACTAAAAGTTTAAGTATCAACGTCCTCTTATTGACTAAAGAAGCCATTACTTTTCACTTTTAGTTTTTAGTTTTTAACTTTTTCATTACCTTTGCAAAAATTTTCATTTTGGACGCAATTACCTCATACCTGCCCATCACCGACCCCACCTGGATATTCCTCCTCGTGCTCTGCGTGATATTGTTTGCCCCTATGATTTTCAGCAAACTGCACATTCCCCATCTCATCGGAATGATTCTGGCAGGTGTACTCATTGGTGAACATGGCTTCAACATCTTGTCGCGCGATGCCTCGTTTGAGTTGTTTGGCAAGGTGGGCATCTACTTCATCATGTTTTTGGCCGGACTGGAGATGGACCTCCAGAACCTGAAGCAGAACCGAGTCAAAGGATTCGCCTTCGGAGTCATCACAACCATCATCCCCTTCGTGCTGGGTCTGGTGGCGGGCTATTACTTCCTCGACTACAGTCTGTTGGCCTCCCTGTTGCTGGCCTGCATCTTCGCCTCCCACACTCTGGTGGCTTATCCCATTGTGGGACGCTATGGCCTGAGCAACGCCCCCTCTGTCACCATCTCTGTGGCAGCCACCATGGTGGCCCTGCTCTCCGCCCTGCTCTTCATCGCAGGCATTGCCGGCACCATCAAAGGTACAGGCGACTTCTGGTTCTGGGCATTCTTTGCCGCCAAGTTCGTCATCTACATCTTCGGCATGTTCTTCCTCCTTCCCCGGCTCATCCGCCTCTTCTTCCGCCGATACAGCGAGCCAGTCACCCAGTTCACCTTCACCCTCGCCGTGGTGTTTCTCTCAGCAGCCACCGCCGAACTCTGCGGTCTTGAAGGCATCTTCGGAGCCTTTCTCTCGGGTCTGGTGCTCAACCGCTTCGTGCCGAACACCTCGCCGTTGATGAACCGCATCGAGTTCATCGGCAACGCGCTCTTCATCCCCTACTTCCTCATCGGTGTGGGCATGCTGGTCAACGTAGCCCCCATGTTCCGCGAAGGCAAAGCGGCCATGGTGGTTGCCATCATGGTCATTGCCGGCACCCTCTCCAAGTATCTGGCCGCCATCATCAGCCGTCGGCTCTTCCGCATGAGCCACAATGAAGGCGTGATGATGTTCGGCCTCACCGAAGCCCACGCTGCCGGAGCCTTGGCCATGGTGATGGTGGGCGTGAACCTCGAAGTCTCACCCGGAGTTCCCCTCATGAGCGGAGCCGTGCTCGACGGCGTGGTCATGATGATACTCATCTCCTGCATCATCTCCTCCCTCGCCACCGACCAAGCCGCCAAACGGCTCAAGGTGGAGAGCGAAGGGGCACAGAAGACTCAGCGACGAGACAGCACCGCCCTCGACGACGAGAAAATCCTCATCCCCGTCAACGAACCCAGCAACATCCGCACCCTCATGTCCACAGCCTTCATGATGCGCAACCGCAAACTGAACCGAGGACTCATCTGCCTGAACATCATCAACGATGCCGACCTGAACGAGCAGACACAGGCACACAGCCGCAAATGTCTGGACATGGCCACCCAACTGGCCTCAGCCGCCGACGTGCCAGTGCAGACCCAGACCCGTCTGGCCGTCAACTTCGTCACCGCCACCGTCCATGCCCTGCGCGAGAACGATGCCAGCGAAATCCTCATCGGCCTGCACTGCAAGCGCAACAAGGGCGACTCTTTCCTCGGCACCTTTGCCCAAGGACTCCTCGAGAGCATGTCGCGCCAACTCATCATCGTCAGCATGAACATCCCTGCCAACACCATCCGCAAGATTGTGGTGGCTGTGCCGGAGAAGGCCGAGTATGAGAAAGGTTTCTACCGATGGATTAACCGCATGGCGCGCATGGCCGAAGACCTCGGCTGCCAGATTCAGTTCCACGCCCCCGAAAGGACCAGCAGCCTCATCCTCCGCTACATGCACGAACGGCACAAGAGCGTGAGAGACACCTACGCCGCCCTCGACTCCTGGCGCGACTTCCCCGCCCTGAAGGACAGCCTCAACCCCGACCACCTGCTGGTTGTCGTCACCGCCCGAATGGGCAGCATCTCCTACCAGCACTCCTTCGCCAAACTCCCCTACCAACTGCAGCACGACTTCGCCCACAACAGCCTCATGCTCATCTATCCCGACCAGCAACAGCAAAGCGGCGAACTCTACGCCTTTGCCGACCCCCACAACCGCAGCAACCAAACCGGCAGCACCCGCATCGGGAGATGGCTCAGCAAATGGATTGGAGAAATGGGATGACCAGCCCACGCGCTGGGCGTTTCTTCAGTCCCTCCCCAGAAAATCCATTCACCCCATAAAACCCAATGATACAACTTCACAATATCACAAAATCCTTCGGCACCCTGCAAGTGCTCAAAGGCATCGACCTCCACATCGGCAAGGGAGAGGTCGTCAGCATTGTCGGCCCCTCAGGAGCCGGCAAGACCACACTCCTCCAAATCATGGGAACCCTCGACACCCCCGACACCGGGTCTGTAGTGGTCGATGGCATCGACGTGACCCGACTGAAAGACAAAGAGATGGCCCGTTTCCGCAACCAGCACCTCGGCTTCGTCTTCCAGTTCCACCAACTCCTGCCCGAATTTACCGCACTGGAGAACATCTGCATCCCGGCCCTCATTGCCGGACAGAACAGAAAGCAGAGCGAAGAGCGAGCCAAGGAACTGCTCAACTACCTCAACCTCAGCGACCGCGCCAACCACAAGCCCGCCGAACTCTCGGGCGGCGAAAAGCAGCGCGTGGCCGTGGCACGGGCACTCATCAACAACCCCGCCATCATCCTGGCCGACGAACCTTCCGGCTCGCTCGACTCGCACAACAAGGCCGAACTCCACCAACTCTTCTTCGACCTGCGCGACCAGTTCGGACAGACCTTCGTCATCGTCACCCACGACGAAACCCTCTCACAAATCACCGACAGAACTATTCACATCAAAGACGGACTCATCAACTATGACAACGGACAACAAGCCACAGACAACGGACAAGAAACAGCCGAAGACCAGCCTGCAACTGGGCAAACGCAACCAACTGAAAGTCTTGCGTGAGAAAGACCACGGAGTCTATCTCGAAGGTGGCGAAATCGGCGACATCCTGCTGCCACGCCGCTACGTGCCACAAGGCACCCGAGTGGGCGACACACTCGACGTGTTCCTCTATCTCGACCAGGAGGAACGCCTCGTTGCCACCACCCAACACCCCCTCATCGAGGTGGGTCAGTTCGCCTATCTCGAATGCACCTGGACCAACGAATACGGGGCCTACCTCAACTGGGGCCTGATGAAAGACCTCTTCTGCCCCTTCCGCGAGCAGAAAGTGCGCATGCTGAAAGGACACCGCTACCTCGTCTATTGCTACATCGACGACAAGACCTACCGCATCGTCTGCTCCAGCAAGATAGAGAAGTTCCAGAAGGCCATCAGCAAGCAAAGCGGCATGAAGCCCCAACCGCGCCGGCCCTCCCGTCCCAACTACTCACCCTATCCCGACACTCCACCCGCCGACCGCCGTGTCCTCATCGGCGACTTCTCCACCCGTCTCTTCGAGCACCTCAAACTCTCCGAGAAAGGTTTCACACCCTACCACGACAAGTCGCCAGCCGAGGAAATCTACACCATGTTTGGAGTGAGCAAAAAAGTCTTCAAGCAAGCCGTTGGCGACCTGCTCAAACGAGACCTCATCCAGATTCGACCCGACGGAATCGAACTGACCGTCAAGGGCAAAGCAACAGGCGTGGAAGAGTGACCCTTCCAACACCCCGAAACAGGTGTGAGTCACACCCTGCTTTGAGGCACTGAAACAGGGGGGTGACAGGCCACAAAAACAAGGGGGACGCACTGGCATCAGTGCGTCCCCCTTTTGTGTTGATATTCAGTCGTTGACTTATGCGTACATGGCCACGATGGCTTCGTAGAGTTCCTGCTTGCCCGAGGTCTGCTTGGGCTCGCCGTTCTTCTTGCCATACTCATACACCTGCTCGAGGGTGAGTTTGCCGTCTTCAAAGTCCTTGCCGATGCCGCTGTCGAAGGAGGCGTAGCGAGCCTTCTTCATGGCGCAGTAGGGTGACTCTTCGAGCAACTTGGCTGCCGACTCAAGGGCGCGGGCCATGGCATCCATGCCTGAGATGTGGGCGATGAAGATGTCCTCCAGGTCGGTGGAGTTGCGGCGAGTCTTGGCATCGAAGTTGGTGCCGCCAGTGCCGAGGCCACCGCCACGGATGATTTCCATCCATGCCTGCACAAGTTCGTACTGGTCGATGGGGAACTGGTCGGTATCCCAGCCGTTCTGGTAGTCGCCACGGTTGGCATCGATGGAGCCGAGCATGCCGGCATCGACTGCACAGGCGAGTTCGTGTTCGAAAGTGTGGCCAGCCAGAGTGGCGTGGTTCACCTCGATGTTCACCTTGAAGTCCTTGTCGAGGCCATGAGCACGGAGGAAGCCAATGACAGTCTCCGTGTCAACATCGTACTGGTGCTTAGAGGGTTCCATGGGCTTAGGCTCGATGAGGAAGGTACCCTTGAAGCCCTTGCTGCGAGCATAGTCGCGAGCCATGGTGAGCATGGTGGCCATGTGCTCTTTCTCACGCTTCTGGTCGGTGTTGAGCAGGCTCATGTAGCCTTCGCGACCGCCCCAGAACACGTAGTTCTCTGCTCCGAGTTTGATGCCAGCATCGATGGCGTTCTTGATTTGCACGATGGCACGTGCCACCACATCGAAGTCGGGGTTGGTGGAGGCACCGTTCATGTAGCGGCCATTGCCGAACACGTTGGCTGTTGACCACAAGAGTTTGATGCCTGTCTCTTCCATCTTCACCTTCAGATAGTCGGTGATTTCCTTCAGGTTCTGCTCATACTCCTCGATGGAGTTGCCTTCAGAGACGAGGTCGATGTCGTGGAAGCAGAAGTAGGGGAAACCCAGTTTCTGCATGATTTCGAAGCCTGCATCAGCCTTCTGCTTGGCGATGGTCACGGCATCGGTGCCTTCGTTCCAGGGGAACTTCTTGGTGCCGCCACCGAACTGGTCGCCGCCTTCGGCACAGAGGGTGTGCCACCATGCCATGGCGAAGCGGAGCCACTCTTTCATAGGTTTGCCCATGATGACTTTCTCTGCATCATAGTAGTGGAAGGCCATGGGGTTCTTGCTGTCCTTGCCTTCAAATTTGATTTTACCGATTTGTGGAAAATACTCTTTAGCCATAATTCTTTAATGTTTTTTAGATGTGTGAATAATTTCGTGATTTTCGGTGCAAAGTTATGATTTCCGCTCTGCTCTTGTTTCCTGCCACGTTACAAAGACTTTCATTCATGTTACGAGGAAAGGGAAAGCCCTGCCTGCATCAGTTGTTCACCTCGTTGGTGAGCGTGAGGGAAAGCACATTTCCGAGAGAGTGTATGCGGGCGAAGAGGCCGATGAAGTCTGTCTTGTCGCGCGAGCGCACCATGAAGTTGATGATGGTGGTGCCTTGGGTGTAGTCGTAGCGCAGAAATTCATCGGAGATGTGTACACGGTATGCCTTGAAGCAGTCGCGGTAGGGCTGCAGGTCTTCCAGCACACAACCCACCTTCAGGCGCACAATCTTCAGTTCGGCACCCTTAAAGAGGCGTTTCTCGGCCACTTCCAGACTGATGAGCACGCCCACAATGAGGATGGCTGCCACACAGGCCACCAGATACATGCCAGCCCCGACGGCCAAGCCTATCGAGGCGGTCATCCACATGCCAGCCGCCGTGGTGAGACCGCGCACGGAACCTTTCATCTGGATGATGGCTCCTGCACCCAAGAAACCGATGCCTGAGATGACCTGGGCGGCAATGCGCCCAGGGTCACCATTTTCGGTCATTCCCAGCAGTTCCACCGGAATGTAGATGGACACCAGCATGGCCAAGGTCGCACCCATGCAGATGAGGGCGAAGGTGCGCATGCCGGCTATCTGTCCCTTGTGGCGACGCTCCAGTCCGACGATGGCACCCAAGACCATGCTCAGCAGCAACTTAAACGATGCTCCAACAACGGTGACACTCCCACCATCAATCTGTTCCCAAAAGGCATTCATGTCTCCCATGCTCCCCATCTTCTAAAGGTATTTTTTCAGTTCCGCAATCATCTCGGCATACTCTGCGTCAGACAGATAGGTCTTGCCCGGATTCATCTGGAAGGTGCCGCCATAGTCGGGACCATCCACATACTTGGGTGCGAGGTGGAAGTGGAGGTGGGAGAGTTTATCGCTATAGGCGCCATAGTTGATTTTCTCGGGGTTGAAAGCCTTCTGCATGGCGCGAGTCACACGCACCACATCGGCCATGAAGGCATTACGCTCCTCGTCACTCAGTTCGTTCAGGTCGTTCACATGGCCATTGTAGGCCACGAGACAACGGCCACGATAGGTTTGCTCCTTGAACAGGAAAACACGCGACACGGACAGAGGGGCAATCTCTATCATCAGGTCGTGCAAAGTCTGATTGTTCGTGCAGTAAAGGCACTGCTTTGGGTCACTGTACATAACTTATCAATAGGATTTAGTTGGTTAAAAATGAGAGGTGTTCTTCATTTTCAGACAACAAAGTTAGCAAATCGAAGAGGAACAAACAAATTTTTCTCCATTTTTTCCTCTCCTCCACAGAAAGTTAAGGCTATCGCCTCACGATTCGTCTATTTGAGCATGGCAAAAAAGCGGGTGTGTCAAAATAGCCTCCGCTTATGCCCCTAAACCGACGTCCCCGATGTCGGTCAACCGATGTCCCCGATGTCGGTTGACCGATGTCGGGGACGTCGGTTTGGGGGATGTTGAAACAACTATCTTGACACACCCGCAAAACACGATTTCTATCTCTGGAAGAATCTCTTAGGAAAGAAAGTCAGCGACAGAACACCTTCTTGCCCTGATGCACATACACGCCATGAGCAGGTGTGGTGGTAGCCACACCTTGCAGCGTGTAGTAGAGGCCGTCATCAGCATTGCCCTCACGATACACCGCATCAATGGCCGTCACGTCGGCACTCGCCTGAATGCCAATCTCGGAAGCCGAGGTCCATGCATTGTTGTTGACCTCCGACTTAGCCACGAACTTGAGGTATCGGCCTGCGGTCGGGGTGGCGAGTTCGGCTATCTGCATGGTGGTGGCATTCTTGAACTCGCCCGACACAACGGGGCTGCCCCAAGTCTTGCCATCCAGGCTGAGATAGACATCGTATGCTTTCACCATCCCATTGGAGTTGCCGTCAGTACGGGCCGTATAGGTGAAGGCAGTCACCTGATAGACTCTGGCCATGTCAACCACGAGCGTGTGAGGGCAACGAGTTTCATTGGCTCCCCACTCCGTGTGCCAGAAGGTGGAAGTGTTGTTGTCGAAGGCTTTGGTTGCCTCATTGCCCCCATGCTGGCTATCGGCACTGATGAGTTTCCATGTGCTTTTGTTGATGAAGAGGTCAAGGTCGTAGGACATCAGAGGGCTGTCTGCCAAACCATCTGCAACGCAATAGGTCTTGATGTTGCAGGCATCGTTGTGGATGAATGTCATTGAATATTTCTTCCATTCGCCACCATCTACACTATAATATATAGTGCCGTTCGGCGTGGAAGTGGTCAGGCTGATACGTCCATTAGAGGCACGTTTGCAGTTGACAGGCTGACACACAGGCATGTTGACACGAGCCATCTTGGCGGCATCCATCTCTTTGGTGAGTGGCATGATGAAGAAGCGGAACTCGGTGTTGGCCGCCTTCAGTTCATACTTTGCCATCACATCGGGTCCGCAACTGGCGTTGCCCAATCCACGGGTGGCTGCATCGAGCGACACCACTGTGTTGGAACAAGACTTGAACTGGTAGGTGTGCTTGCTGCGATTGTCCCGATTGGTATAGTTATCTTCGGGACGGAAGTGTACAGCCGAAGCAGCCATCTGGTCGGGAGCCACAAAGACCAGTCCGTTGCCCTCGCTGTTGGCAAGCGACATCCAGCGGACTTCTTGCTTGGTGCCATGCTCTTGGGGCAGGATATAGTCTTCACGCTGGTCGGTAACTGTGCTCTTGTAGATAGCAGGCAGACAAGCCTCTTTACGGTCTCGATAACTGTCCCAAGGGCCTCGGCCAAACCATGAGAGTTGCTCCATCCCAGCAGGCATCTCCAGACGGAATCCCATCTTCGGAATGATGGTGCCTGTGTTGGAAGGTTTGATGAATGAATTGACCATCATCACGCCATTGGCGCATACAAGATAGTCCATCTGCACATCAAAGTAAGTGCCATTCTGACCTGTATATCGTGTATTCAGCATGACTTTGACAGTCTTGCCATCCTCTGCCTTCTCAAATGTCACCCCCTGGCCACGGGCCGTAAGACTACTCAAGCCCATGTTGTCCCAATTGCCGCTCTGCCGTCCGTCATTGTCGGTAGGCAAGCGGAACACATTGAGTTTTACGGGTTTGCTAATCAACGGCACATCATTGTAGGAGTAAGTACTAAGTGCGCCCATCGACTTGCTGAACACCGCCTTGAACTTTGAAGTGGAGAGAGTCAATGTGTAGGCAGCATCGTCAACCACGATTTCCTCATCGTCAGCCAGTTGCTTCAAGTCATACATAGCCTTCGTGGCTGTCTTCACGGGCAGTTTCTCTTCAGCCACCACATAGCCCGCATCAGCCCAAAGGGTCTTCACTTTCTGCTTGGCCACGAAATGGATGAAAGCCTCTTCATCGGCTGGCAAGTCATTCACAGCAGAGAGGTCGATGGTGATGGCAGTGCTGTCGTTGGCTGCCACCGATGTGTCAACCGTTCCTGAGGCCAACGGCTGGCCCTCCTCATTCACGATTTCATAAGACACATCGTAGGTGTCGCTGGACAGGAACGCCTGTTTGTTTTTCAAGAGGAAGGAGTTTTTATTGCCCTTCACAGCCTTGAACTCCAAGGGCTGATAGACCTTCTTGGTGTTGTAAGACTTGGCCGTCAGACTCCAGTCGGGACGCACCAATCCGTTGATGCAGAAGTTGCCATCGTTGGGCACATCGCCAAAATCACCGCCGTATGCCCAATACTCCACTCCTGCTGAACTCTTGGTGAGCAGTCCCTGGTCTTTGAAGTCCCAAATGAACTCACCCGTCAGACAGGGGTATTTCTCATAGAGGTCGAACATCTCGCGCACATTACCCATCGAGTTTCCCATCGAGTGGCTGTTCTCGCACTGGATGTGGGGACGGTCATGCTGCGAGAAGCCAATCCAGTTGATGGTTTCATAACTGCCATACATGGTGGAACTGACATCGGCATAGTCGCTATTGCCTTCATAATGGGTCAGACGTGTCTTGTCAAGCGCCTTGATGGCGTTGGCCACATACTGGAAGTTGTTGCCACGCCCCGACTCATTGCCAAACGACCAGATGAAGATGCAGACGTGGTTACGCATCCACTTCACATGATTCTGCGAACGCTCCACCATCGCATGGCGGAACTTCTCTACTGAAGAGAGTTCCTGATAGGCATGGCACTCCACGTTGGCCTCGGCCAATACATACAGGCCGTATTTGTCGCAAAGGTCGTAGAAGACGGGGTCGTTGGGATAGTGAGAAGTGCGGACGGCATTGATGTTCAGCCGCTTCATGGTCTTGATGTCTTCCTCTATCTCCTCTGCCGTGATGGCACGTCCGTTGACTGGGCTGAAATCGTGGCGGTTCACACCGTGAAACACCATGCGCTGACCGTTGATAAGCAGGGCACCGTCATTGCGGATGCTCACCTCGCGGAAACCCACTTTACCTCCACGAATGTCAACGGTCTTTCCGTTCTCATCCTTGAGAGTGAGCACAAGGTCGTAGAGATTGGGGGTCTCGGCACTCCACTTCTTGGGGTTCGTCACATCCATATCGAGGCTCAAGTCTGTGGCTGTGCCTATGACCTTACTCGTTTGGGCAATGACCGCCCCGTTTTCCTCTATCTTCACTTCCACTTGTCCGCCCTTCACGGCATCTGCACCTGTGAGCCTCACCTTCACATTGGCCTTCGCATGAGTGTAGGTGGCATCCAAGTCGGTGGTGAAGAAGTAGTCACGTATCTGGCTCTTCGGCGCAGCCCACAGGAAACAATGACGCTGGATGCCCGTGAGTCGCCAATAGTCTTGACACTCCAAGAAGGAACCACTGGTGAAGCGATAGACCTGCAGGGCAATCGTGTTCTCGCCTTCAGTCAAATAGTCTGTAATTTTGAACTCGGAAGGAAGATAGGAGTCTTCGCTATATCCTACGCGCTGACCATTCACCCACAGGTAGTAGCCATGACCTACTCCATTGAAACGCACATAGATGTCACGTCCTGTCCAATCGGCTGGCACCGTAAACTTGCGGCGATAGGTGCCCACTGGGTTGGTCATGTCGCCCTGGTAGGTGAACCATCTGGGACGGTCGGCCATCACGCTGTAGGTGGTTTTGTCGAACGAGAAAGGGTAGGCTACATTACAATAGAGGGGCTTGTCCCAACTCTTGTTGTGGCGGATACCATAGACTTGCCAACTGGAGGGCACGTCGATGTTTGTCCAGAGGGCATCGTTGTAGTTCTGAGCACAGAAGGAATTGGACACTTTGGAGGGGTTGGACACCCAATAGAATTTCCATGTGCCATCCAACGACATATAGTAGGGCGATGCCTCCATGTCGTTCTTCGCCACATCTGACTCACTCGCCATCGGGATGGCAAGGGCATGTGCTTCCTCACGGTTCACACTGGTCACCGCAGGGTCATTCCACTCTTTCCCTGTTTGGGCAAAAGCAGAAACAACGCCCATGAACAGGGCGATGCTTAAAATCTTTTTCTTCATAATAAAGGAGTGCTAACTTCTTGGGGTTATCTGCCCAGTCGCTCCACCCAACGCTGGTAGGCTTCTTTGTAGGGAGCAACGTCTGTTTCGGGCTGTGTGGTGCCGAGGTGCTTGAGAGTTTGGAAGGCTTCGTCGCTGTCTTTGTAGATACCGGCTCCGATACCTGCTCCGTAGGCTGCTCCCACCGAGCCGTCGGTCTCGTAGAGTTGGATGTCGGCCCCGGTGATGGTGGCCAGAGTGCGGCGGAAGGTGGAGTTGAGGAACATGTTGGCATGGGCGGCCTTGATGGTCTTGATGTCCATGCCCATCTGGCGCATGATGTCCATGCCATAAGCAAAGGAGAAGGCAATGCCCTCGTGGGCAGCACGAACGAGGTGCGCTTTTTTGTGGATGTTGAAGTTGATGCCGTGGATGGAGGCCCCGATGTTCTCGTTCTGCAGCACCCGCTCGGCACCGTTGCCGAAGGGGATGACGCTGAGGCCCTCGCAGCCCACGGGCACAGTCTCGGCCAAATCGTTCATTTCAGGATAACTGATGCCTTCGGGTGCCACGGTGCGGCGCATCCAGGCGTTGAGGATGCCAGTGCCGTTGATGCAGAGCAGCACACCGAGGCGGGTCTGCTCGGCGGTGTGGTTGACGTGGGCGAAGGTGTTGACCCGCGAGAGTGGGTCGTAGTTGACCTCGCCCAGCACACCATACACCACGCCGCTGGTGCCACCTGTGGCTGCTATCTCGCCCGGTTTCATCACGTTGAGCGAGAGGGCGTTGTTAGGCTGGTCGCCACCACGGTAGGCAATGGGAGTGCCAGCAGGAATGCCGAGTTCATCGGCCACTTTGGCACACACGGTACTCTGCACGGAGAAGGTGGGCACGATGTCGGCTATAACCTCTTCGGGGAAGCCGAAGAAGCGCATGATGTCCTGACTCACCTCGCCTTGCTTGAAGTCCCAGAACATGCCTTCGGAGAGGCCCGACACGGTGGTTTGCTTCTTTCCGCCCGACAGGCGCATGGCAATGTAGTCACCAGGGAGCATGATTTTGTCAATCTTGGCAAAGAGTTCTGGCTCGTTTTCCTTCACCCAGGCGAGTTTGGCCGCTGTGAAGTTGCCGGGCGAGTTGAGCAGATGCTGCAGGCACCGCTCGCCGCCGATGGCCTCAAATGCCTTGTTGCCGTAGGGTACAGCACGACCGTCGCACCAGATGATGGAGGGGCGAAGGGGGTTGCCGGCCTTATCTACACACACGAGACCGTGCATCTGGTAGGAGATGCCGATGGCCTTCACGTCGGCCAGCGAGCCGCCGGCTTTCTGTGCCACACGAACGGTGGCTTGCTTCAGTTCGTCCCACCACATTTCGGGGTCTTGCTCTGCCCAGCCGGGCTGCTTGGCCATGATGGGAGCCTCACTGTCGGGATATTGTGCACTCGCCACGGTCTGGCCTGTCTGCGCATCGACCAGCGCTGCCTTGACCGAGGAGGTGCCTATGTCATAACCTAAAAGTAACATCTTTTCTTTTTATGGGTTTTATGGGGTTAATGGAGAGGATGGGGAGGATGGGGAGGATGGGACTCTATGAGTTGATTAGTCCAGTCCTTCGATGGTCTGGATGGTGCCGTCGGGGTTGTAGTGCAGTTCGCACACCTTGAGGGAGCGGAGCCATGTCTTGCCATCGGAGGGTACGGAGTCGTGGTGGAAGAGATACCACTTGCCCTTATATTCGGCAATGGCGTGGTGGGTGGTCCAGCCTACGACGGGGGTGAGGATGACACCCTGATAGGTGAAGGGGCCATAGGGGTTGTCGCCGATGGCATAGCAGAGAAGGTGGGAGTCGCCTGTGGAGTAGGAGAAGTAGTACTTGCCGTTGTACTTGTGCATCCACGATGCCTCGAAGAAGCGGTGCGGGTCGCTGGCACGGAGGGGCTTTCCGTCTTTGTCGAGGATGACTACACGGCGTGGTGCCTCGACGAACTGCAGCACATCGTCGCTCATCTTGGCCACGAAACTGGGCAGGGCCGGGGCATCGGGCTGAGCGAAGAGTTCGCCCTTGCGAGTGGGAGCAGAACCCATGTCAACGAGTCCGTTCTCGTCGCCATGCTTGCCGTGTATTGGCTCAAAGCCTGGGGCAAAAGGCTGCCACCACTGGAGTTGTCCGCCCCAGAGGCCGCCGAAGTAGGTGTAAATGGAGCCATCGTCGTCCTTGAATGCACAAGGGTCGATGGAGAAAGAGCCACGGATGGGCTGTGGCTGCGGAGTGAAGGGGCCTTCGGGCTTGTCGGCAACGGCCACTCCGAGACGGAACACGCCGTCGTAGCCTTTAGCGGAGAAGATGTAGTAGTACTTGCCGTCTTTCTCCACCACATCGCTGTCCCACAGTTGTTTTTCGGCCCAAGGCACATCGTTCACGTCGAAGATGACACCGTGGTCGGTGGCTTGGCCGTTTTCAAGGTCGTCGAACGAGAGCGCATGGTAGTCCTTCATCTGAAAGTGGCCACCATCGTCGTCTTCGGCTGCTCCAGCCTCCCAATCGTGGCTGGGGTAAATGAAAAGTTTTCCATTGAACACATGTGCCGCAGGGTCGGCCATGTAGTCAGCGGGAAACAGATATTTCTTTCCTTCCATAGTTTTGATGAGTTTATGAGGTTGATGTATTTCGCTATTTCCTTCGTGGTCTCTCAACAGGATTGGCAGATGGAGAAGATGGAACCAGATGGATGAGTTTCTCCACCGTAGGCTTGGGTCGGTTCTGGCGGTCGAAGAGGGTGGCATAGTCGGTGCGTCCCTTGATGGGGAAGTCGTTGCGCCACGAGTTGGCATCGTTCAGACACCAGAAGTTGACACGCAAGATGTTTTCCTTGTTGTCCATGAGCATTCCAAAAAAGTCGAGCCAAAACTGGTCAAACTCTTCTTGTTTGGCTGCTGGCAGACCGTTCTTGTAGGGGTCCATCTGCTCGCTATACTTGAAGCGGTCGCTCACGTTGGCACCCGAAAAGCCGTAGGGATTGGGCAGCACCGACATGTCCAACTCTGTGAACTGCACCTTCACCCCGAGCGAGGCGATGGCCTTGATGGTCTGCTCATACTCCTTCACATAGTCGGTATCGCCCAAGATGAGGTGGCCCTGCAAGCCAATGGCATCAATGGGCATTCCCTTGGCGATGAGGGGTCGGAAGAAGTTGACCACTCCCTCCACTTTCTTCGCCTTGTTCATGGAATAGTCGTTGTAGTAGAGTTCGACGGTGGGGTCGGCTTCGTGGGCATACTGGAAAGCCAGCGGGATGAAGTCCTCGCCCAAAATTTCGTAGAACTTGCTGTGGCGCAAGGAGCCGTCGTCGTTGAAGGCTTCGTTCACCACGTCCCAACCTGCCACCTTGCCTCTGTAGTGGCCCAGAATGGTGAAGATGTGGTCGCGCATGCGCTGCTTGAGCACCTCGGCTGACACCTGCTTGCCCTCGGCATCGACGAAGAACCACGGGGCGCACTGGGAGTGCCAGATGAGGCAATGGCCTATCACCTGCTGTCCATTGGCCAAGGCTTTCTCCACCAGTTGGTCGCCCAGAGTGAAGTCATAGACTCCCTCCTTGGGGTGGATGACTTCGCATTTCATGCAGTTCTCTGGCACCACCCACCCGAAATGCTGGGCGATGGCCTGATAGTGGGAGGTCTGGTCGGCACTCACGCCGCCCGAATAGTTGAGATTCGTTCCCACAGCCTGCTCGGACTTCACTTCCCACTGGTTGACACTCACGCCCATCCGCCAGTAGTCGCGATAGGCACTCTGAAGCGACTGCGCGCCCACTGTGCAAGCGAAGGTTGCCGCCATAACTAACAGGTTCAATTTCTTCATCATCGTCTTATAGGTGTTGGTTGCCTCATTGGTGTTGGCATGGTTTCAGTTTTCCGCCTTTCTCCTCGGTCGGAGAGCCGCAGGTTCAGTTTTTGCTGCGCGCCTCGATGGCCCTGTTGATTTGGTCTATCTTCTCGTCGGTCAGTTCGTAGCGCGAGATGATGACGATGGCCAGCAACAGCAGGATGGCAGGAATGATGCAGACGAGCCACAGGATACCCTCTTCAGCCAGCGGAGTCTGCTCGATGCTGTCTTTGTTGTAGGCCACATAGGCCAGCACGGCTCCCGGCACCACACCGCCCAGTGCCATGCCAGCCTTGTAGAAGATGCCTGTGAGGGCATTCACGATACCGGCGATGCGCTTTCCGCTGGTGTATTCGCCATAGGAGATGACTTCTGGCACCAATGCCCACATATAGCCGGTGGCCACAATCACGCCCGTCGATTTGACGAACTGGGCGATGTAGATGAGCGTCATGTCGGGCTGGTCCATCTTGGCCACAATGTAGAGGAACACCATGCCCAGGATGGCGATGCCCAAGAAGACGTAGAACATGTTTTTCTTGCCGATGGCGCGCTTGATGGCCGGCACCAGGGGCATGAAGATGAAGGAGGGGATGGAGCCGAGGCCCATGAAGATGGCCAACTGCTCAGCCGAACCGCGCAGGTTGCTGGTGACGAAATAGGAGCCTGCCGCATTGCCCACCGACATCATGGCAAAGGCCGTGATGAAGAAGAAGGCGATGACACGCAGCGGGCCGTTGCTCTTGAACTCATTCCACAGGTCGCTCACCTTCACGTTGGCGGTCTCCTTCTCGTCCATCACCACGCGCTCCTTGCACTGGGTGAAGCAGAAGAACAGCAGCAGCAGCCCCACGCCTGCATAGATGCACATGGTGGTGAACCACGCATCGGGGTCTTTCGGCAGCGAGTTGGAGTCGTCGGCCATGGCCGGAGCCAGGAAGGCCACCAGCAGGGGAAGGCCCGAACCGACAGCCAGACCGCCCACGTTCGCCATGAACATACGCACAGAAGTGAGGATGGTGATTTCGTTGGTGTCGCGAGTGAGCGAGGAGTTGAGCGCGCCGTATGGCACGTTGACCAGCGTGTAGAGCATGGAGAGGCCCACGTAAGTGACGTAGGCATAGACCAGTTTGGTGAGGTAACTGCCATCGAAGAAACCGTTCCAGAAGCAGAGGATGGCCAGTCCCGTGAGCGGCACACCAGCCAAAACGAGATAGGCACGATACTTGCCCAAGGCCGGCGTGTGCTTATCCACGTATGTGCCCACCAGCGGATCCCACAGCACATCGACCAGACGCACAATGAGGAACATCAGGGCCGCATCGCCCGCGTCCAGTCCGTAGATGTCGGTGTAGAAAAACAGAAGATACATGCATATCGTCTGATAAATCAGGTTCTGAGCCAAGTCGCCCGAGCCGAAGCCGATGCGCTGCAACCAGTTGAGTTTGTAGAAGCCTTTTGCCTCTTGTGTTGTTGATGCCATTGGTATTTTTGTTTTTTTGTTAGCAAAAGAAAACGCACACACTGCTTTTTTATCGCACAGATGAGCCATTTCAGGTGCAAAGTTACCCTTTTATATAAAGCAGAGGTTTTTCATTCGTTACAAAGACTTTTCACTATGTTTCAGAATGAAAAGACGTTTTTGCTAAAAAATCGCGTTCGTCGATTGCGGTGAAGCGCAATCGACGAACGCGATGCACCGCGATCGACGAACGCGGCTAAGTGGTTGTGGGGAAACGCCCCATCAGTCTTCTTGGCCAAAACCAACCGTCACTTGGGCAGGCTTGTCGGCAGGCTGGCCGTTGGTCAGTCCCGGACGCCAACGTGGCATGCCTGTCACGATGTTGAAGGCAGCGGTGTCGAGTGTGGAACCAGCCGACTGGGTCACCTCGGCATTGTAGATGTTGCCCTTCTTGTCAACCATAAAACTGATGACCACAGTACCCTTGCCGCTCACGCCCGAATGGAGCAGTTTCTTCTTCAGATAAGCCTGCAGGAACACCTCGCCGCCCGGAAAGGATGGGTCGGCATCGCCCTGCACCTTGGACTGCTCGGCCTTGGCCACACTGTCGGCCACAGCCGTCACCTGGGCGGCTGCCGTGTTGCGCGCACCAAAACCGCGCGAGCGCAATTCCTCCATCTTATCAGACACTTGGGCATGGGCTGCCAATGTCACGATGCTCAGCAAGAGCACCAGCCACATTTTTCCTTTTGTCATAAATCTTTCCTCCTTTTATAAAAAACACCTTTGCTGTCACTATTGACGCGGCAAAGTTAGCCACTTTCGCCCGATTCAACAACTTCAAGCACAAAATATTCACACTTTTTATGATAAAACGGAAATATATCACTAACTTTGCATAGCCATTTTACACTCTTAAAAATAAAAAATACGATTATGAGACTCGACGGACGAAGAGAAAGTTCCAACGTGGACGACCGCCGCAGCGGTGGAGGAGGTTTCCGACTGGGCGGCAAAGGCGGACTGGGCATCGGCGCAGCCATCGTCATCGGTTTAATCACCTATTTCATGACGGGCGACCTGAATCAGGCCCTCCAAGTGGCCAGCAACACGGGCGACATGACCAGCGTGGTGACTGGCACCAGCACCACCTCGGGCGGCGACTACCAGCCCACTGCCGAAGAGCAGGAACTGGAGTCTTTCGCCAAGAAAGTGCTGGCATCGACCGAAGACGTGTGGGCAGAAGAGTTCAAGAAACTGGGCAAGACCTACGAGCCACCCACGCTGGTGTTCTTCAGCGGCTCCGTGCAGTCGGGCTGTGGCGGCGCATCGGCCAGCACCGGCCCCTTCTACTGCTCGGCCGACCAGTGTGTCTATATCGACCTCTCGTTCTTCTCCACCATGAAGCAGTCGCTCGGAGCCGACGGCGACTTTGCCTATGCCTACGTCATCGCCCACGAGGTGGGACACCACGTACAGTATCTGCTGGGCAACCTCGGCAGGGCACATCAGCAGATGGCTCAACTGTCAGAGACTGAGGCCAACAAGGTGAGTGTGCAGATAGAGTTGCAGGCCGACTGCTATGCCGGCATCTGGGCCTACCACGAGCAGCAGATGTTCGGCTCGCTCGAAGAGGGCGACCTCGAAGAAGCCATCAGCACCGCCCAAGTCATCGGCGACGACTACCTGCAGAAGAAAGCCCAAGGCTACACCGTGCCGGAATCCTTCAACCACGGCACCAGCCAGCAGCGCATGAAGTGGTTCAAGCGCGGCTTCACCACTGGCGACCTCTCCCAAGGCAACACCTTCTCCTACACCTACGAACAACTGTAGAAAAACCTGACAATCCAGATAATCCAGAAAGACTAGGAAATCTAGAAAAACTATAAAAAAAGAAAATAAAATAACCAAACAAAACAAACATCACTATGGCAAACTTTTCAATAGAAATCGGCTCCACCCTCAGCACAGGCTGGGAATATGCCAAGAAATACGGTCTTCTCGTTGCAGTCATCTATCTGCTCATCGATGTGGTGAGCGGCGGAATGCAGAGCCTGTTAGGCACTTCCGTTCCCCCCGACGTCTATCAAAACTTAGGTGAAGCCATCGGACGAGGCGATTGGGACACGGTGGCCCAATATTCGCAACTGCTCAATGGAGGCATCGGCAGTTCTATCAGCACCATATTCGTCGTCCTCATCGAAATCGTGGTCAGCGTGGCACTCTACAACCTCGCCCTCGGCCTCATGAGCGGACAATTCAGCGAAGTGACCTTCGATGCCTTCAAACTGCCAGCGGCGACCTATCTGAAGGTTGTGGCTGTGGAAATTATCGTCGGCATCATCGCCGGATTCTCCATGCTCTTCTGCATCGTACCCTTCTTCTTTGTCATGCCACGACTCATCATGGCTGCACCCTACCAGATTGAACATCCCGAAGCAGGCATCATAGAGTCCATCAAAGCATCGTGGAACATGACCTCGGGCAACACTCTTTCCCTCCTCGGACTGGGCATTACCATCGTCGGCATCGTCATTCTCGGCATCTGCTGTTGCTGCGTCGGCGTTTACTTCGCCCAAGCCATCGAACTCTTCACCCTCATTGCTGCCTACAACCAACTGAAGGCCAACCTCTACTAAACCACACGCGCTGAGGAGAAAAATGGGAAAGACACATCTTTTATTATATACACGCCTTCTCATCGCCATCTGCATGATGGCGATGGGAGGTGCTGTTTGGGCAGGAACACGGACAGACGTGCTCACACCTGCAGCCATCGGTTCCTTTAGTTCCTACACATCATGGTCTGGCAAGACCTTTGAATCCACAGCGGTTTATGCGGGAATGACCAATGGATCTTTATATATAAGCATAAAGCAGACCTACAATAATTCCGGCATTGTCACCACCACTTCGGGAGGAAAAGCAAGAAATGTTACCGTGAGTTGGGGAAATATGAAAACGGATAAAGAGCGAGTTATTAACATTTATGGGAAAAATTCCAAGTATTCAACTCCTACCGACCTCTTCTCCACCACAAAATCCACTCAAGGAACACTCTTGGGAACTCTAAAATATGGCACATCCACATCACTGACTATTAGTGGCGAATACGCATATATCGGCATCCGCGTCGAAGGAGATTACACCGTAAGTCTTTCACAGATTGAGATAGAGTGGGAAGATGCCTCTTACGACCCTCCCAAAACTATCACCACCACATCTTTTCCACAAAGCACTTATTCTGTGCTGCTTAATGAGGCTTTCGAGGCCCCCGAAGCCACCGTTTCTGCCAATGGAGCCACCCTCAGCGAGGCTGTCCTCTCCTACACAAGCAGCGACCCGTCAGTAGCCACAGTGGATGCCTCGACGGGGGTTGTCAGCATTCTCAAGGCAGGCACGACCACCATCACCGCCTCCTTCGCCGGCAATGACACCTTCAAAGAGAGTGCAGGAAACTACACACTGACTATTAGAGATTTCCTCTCCTCCATCTGGCAATCCATGTCCCTCCCCTACGCCAAGGAGACACCTGTGGGCACGGTGACTGAAGAAGACGACATCGTGGGCATCACCTTTGCACAAGGCAAAGGAAACAACGGACCAGCCTACCACCTCTCCTCAACCGCCAAAGAGGACAAAACTATCCTCTTCGACCGTGACAACACCCTTACCCTTGCCGCGAAAGAAGGGTATGCCGTCAGCGGTATCACCATTCGCTACTGGAGCGGAAACTACGTGTTCACCCCCTCCATCGGCTCTTACGGCGTGAAAGAAAGCGCCAACGACTGGATTGGCACATGGACAGGCTGTTCACCCCATGTCACCCTCACCAACACTTCTGGCATCCGCCTCTTCATCCACAGCATCACAGCCAACTACATCAAACTGGCTGAAGCAGGCACAGTCACCGTGTCCAGCGCAGGGGTAGCCACCTATTGCTATTGCCCCATCAACCAGCGCGTCGTGGTAGGTAACGGCACACTCACCAACATCATCACGGGAGTTGAGAACGGTGTGGTGAAAGAAGAGAACATCCCCATTGTGCCAAGTGGCACAGGCGTCATGCTCCACGGAGCAGGCACCTACAAGTGCTATACCGACAGCCGACTCACCGAACCCACCATCGCCACCAACTACCTCGTGGGAGAGACCGATGGAGGCTATGTCCCCGTAGGCTCTTATGCCCTACAAAACCAAGAAGGTGAAGGTCTCGGCTTCTACCCCGTGCAAACAGTCGAACACACCCCCATCGGTGCAGGCAAAGCCTACCTGACCCTTCCCAAGGAACTTCAGGCCAACTTGCGTCCCCTCTTCTTCACCCAAGACGATGCCGACCGCAGCACCACAGGACTCCAACCCACACGCTTTGACAGCCACTCCGCAACCACGTTCTACAACCTCAATGGACTGCCGTTGAAAGCCCCTCAGAAAGGCATCAACATCATCCGTAAGGCCGATGGCACCATCCGCAAGATGGTGACACCATAACCCTTTTCTCCACCCCTACACACCATGACAGTATCTGAACTCATCAATAGGACCGACCGCACCGCCTTCTCCTTCGAAGTGCTGCCACCCCTCAAAGGCACAGGCACGGCTGCCCTCTTCAGCACCATCGACGCGCTGAAAGAGTTTCAGCCCGAGTACATCAACATCACCACCCACCGCAGCGAGTACATCTACGTAGAACAGCCCGGCGGCACCTACCTCCGACAGTTTGTGCGCCGCCGTCCCGGCACCATCGCCGTGGCCAGTGCCATCATGCAGCGCTACGGCATCAAGGTGGTGCCCCACGTGGTGGTGAGCGGCATGACCAAGGAAGACATTGAGTACATGCTCCTCGACCTCCAATTTCTCGGCATCAAGGACATCCTCGTGCTGCGAGGTGACAAGGCCAAGGACGAGGCTCGCTTCCAGCCCATGAAGGACGGATACAGCCATGCCACCGAACTCATCGAGCAAATCAACCGCTTCAACCAAGGCTACTTCGTCGATGGAACCCCCATCAAAAGCCCCGGCACACCCTTCTCCTATGGTGTGGCAGCCTACCCCGAGAAACACGAGGAGGCTCCCAACCTCGAGTTCGACCTTCAGATACTGCGCCAAAAGCAAGACCTCGGTGCCGACTATGCCGTCACCCAAATTTTCTACGACAACCAGAAATACTTCCGTTTCGTCGAGCGTGCCCGTCAGGCTGGCATCACCATTCCCATCATCCCCGGCATCAAGCCCATGGCCAAACTCAGCCAGTTCAGTGTGTTGCCCAAGACCTTCCACCTCGACCTGCCCGAAGCCCTCTCCCATGAGATGGAACGCTGCACCACCGATGCCCAAATCAAGCAACTCGGCATCGAATGGGGCATCGCGCAATGCCGTGAACTCATGGCCCACCATGTGCCCAGCCTCCACTTCTACACCATGGGGGCCACCGACAGCATCCGCCAGATAGCCCAAGAAATCTACTAGAAAGACTATGCTTTTCTAGAAAATCTAGGCTATCCTAGAAGGGCTAGAAAGACTAGAACAACTAGAAAATCCAGAAAGAAAAAAACAAAAGCAAGCAATGACCTTCGACCAAATCATAGGACAGAACACCATCAAGCAGCGCCTGCTCAGCGAACACCAGCAGGGGCGCATCCCCCATGCCCTCATGCTTCATGGACCCGAAGGCTGCGGCGCACTTCCCCTCGCACTGGCCTATGCCCAGTTGCTGCTCGGCAACAACGCCATGGCCGAGAAACTCCAACACCCCGACCTCCACTTCGCCTTCCCCATCTACAAGAAGACCAGCGGCAAAGACTCCTACTGCGACGACTTCCTCCACCAGTGGCGCGAACTCCTGCTCACCAAGCCCTACTTCGGCATGGCCGAATGGATGGACATGGCCGGAGCCGACAACCAGCAACTCGTCATCTACGCCAGCGAGAGCGATGCCATCCTGCGCAAACTCAGCCTCAAGGCCAGCCAGGGAGGCTACAAAGTCATGCTCATCTGGCTGCCTGAGAAGATGAACACCGAGTGTGCCAACAAACTCCTCAAACTCCTCGAAGAGCCGCCCGCACAGACCGTATTCCTCCTTGTCAGCGAGCAGCCCGACCGAGTGCTGCAGACCATCCGCAGCCGCACACAGATGATAGCCGTTCCCCCTTTGCCCGAAGCCGACATGGAGCAGGCACTCATCGACCGCTACTCCATCCTGCCCGCCGAGGCCCACCGCATTGCTCATGCCAGCAGCGGCAACATGGCCCAGGCCCTGCGCACCATCACCTCCAGCGGCGACAACAACTACTACTTTGAACTCTTCGTCGAACTCATGCGACTGGCCTACGTGCGCAAGGTCAAGGAGATGAAACTCTGGAGCGAGCGAGTGGCCGGCATGGGGCGCGAGCGCATCAAAGCCTTCCTCGACTACTGCCAGCGCATGGTGCGCGAAAACTTCATCTACAACTTCCAGCAGCACGAACGGCTCAACTACATGAGCGAGGCCGAGGCCCAGTTCGCCGTCCGCTTTGCCCCCTTCATCAACGAGCGCAACGTCATCGGTATCATGCAGGAACTCTCCCTCGCCCAGCGCGACATCGGCCAGAATGCCAGTGCGAGAATCGTCTTCTTCGACTTCGCCCTCAAAATGATTGTACTCATCAAAAACAGATAGCAAATCACTGGAAAGTCTGGGTTTACTGGAAAGTTTGGCCCCCCAGAAGCCCCAGAACCTCCAGAAACCCCTTCAACTCAAAAAGCAACCTACAATATGACAGAATTCAAATGCGGAAACTGCACAGGCTGCATCAGCCATCTGGGCTGCAGCCGCCATGCAGATAAACTCAACACCTACGACTGGCTGGCCGACCTGCCCGACAACACCGAGGCCTGCAACATCGTCGAAGTGCAGTTCAAGCCCCCACGCAAGGGCTACTACATCAACACCAACAACATCCCCCTCGAAAAAGGCGACATCGTGGCCGTCGAGGCCAGCCCCGGCCACGACATCGGCACCGTCACCATGACAGGCCGGCTCGTGCCGCTCCAGGTGAAGAAAGCCAACCTCAAGCCCGGCACCGAACTCAAGAAAATCTACCGCAAGGCGCGCCAGGCCGACCTCGACAAGTTTGAAGAAGCCAAGAAGCGCGAACACGAGACCATGATAGAGAGCCGCCAGATAGCCCTCCACCTTGGCCTGCAGATGAAGATAGGCGACGTGGAGTACCAAGGCGACGGCAACAAGGCCATCTTCTACTACATAGCCGACCAGCGCGTCGATTTCCGCGAACTCATCAAAGTGCTCGCCGACCGCTTCCATGTGCGCATCGAGATGAAGCAAATCGGTGCCCGTCAGGAGGCCGGACGCATCGGAGGCATCGGCCCCTGTGGCCGCGAACTCTGCTGCGCCACCTGGATGACCAACTTCAGCAGCGTGAGCACCGCCGCCGCCCGCTTCCAGGACCTCTCCCTCAACCCGCAGAAACTGGCCGGGCAGTGCGCCAAACTCAAGTGCTGCATGAACTACGAGGTGGACCAATACATGGAATCGCTCAAGCGACTCCCCTCGCGCGAAATCACCCTCCACACCATGGACAGTGAATACTTCTACTTCAAGGCCGACATCCTCGCCCACCGCATCACCTACTCCACCGACAAGAAAGCCCTCGTGGGCGAGCAGACCATCAGCGCGCGCCGCGCCTTCGAAGTGATGCAGATGAACCGCAACGGGCAAAAGCCAGCCTCACTCAGCGAAGAAGGCCAAACGCCCGAACCCGTCTCGCGCGACATCCTCAGCCAAGACAACATCAACCGATTCGACAGCGCCAACAAGAAACGCAAAAAGAAGAAAGCCAAGAAACCCAACGGCAACGGAGCCCACAACCCACAGAAAAAGCAATGACCCACCCTCGCATCTCCCTCCTCGCCCCACATTCCCATTCCCTCCTCCTTACCCTCCTTCTTTTCCTCCTCATGGCCGTCCTCACAGGCTGTCAGCCCTCACCCTACCATGCAGAGTATCGCGACCTGCCCCACCACCAGTGGGACAGCCGCGATACCCTTGCTTTCACTCTCCCCACCCCTGCCACCGACACCACCCTCCAACTCACCCTCGCCTTGCGCACCACCGATGCCATCACCACCAGCGCCATCGCCACCCAACTCCACATCCTGCGCGACGGACAGCCTCACACCACCCTGCCCCTCACCATTCCCCTCTACGACGACAGCCACCACCCCCTCGGCTCCGGCTTCCCCATCATCGAAAACCACACCACCCTACCCCTCACCCTCCAGGCCCACCACCGCTACACGCTCCTCCTCACCCACCACACCCGACTCAATCCTCTCCCCCACATCCACTCCATCGGTGTTCTCCTCGAATGAACACCCCCATTTCCACCCTACGTGCAACGCCGTTGCATATTCAATTTGTACGCCACACAATATGTAATTGGTACGCCGTTCCTATTACAATTTGCACGACGTTCCATCTTCACCCCTTCCTACATATCCTTTTCTCCGACACACTCGTTATTCTTTTTTTACACAATTATTTGGACGATATGAAAAAAAATCTATATCTTTGCAAAACAAAGAAAAAGATGAAAGAAGAACTGAAAATAACGAGCGGACAGAACCCACGAGTGAAGGAAGTGGTAGCACTGCAGCAGAAGTCGGCCGAACGGAGGCGGACAGGACTGTTTGTGGTGGAGGGTGTGCGCGAACTCACCCACTGCACAGAGGCAGGCCTGGAGGTAAGGGAGGTGTATGTGTGTCCAGAGATAGCAGGAGAAGAAACCGTGGCCGAAGTGTGGCGACTGACAGGCGAGGCTACAGGAGCGGAGGTGACACGAATGGAGGTGACGCCAACAGTGTATGAGAAAATAGCCTACCGAGGCAGCACCGAAGGTGTGGTGGCCGTGGTGAAGGCACGGGAGTTGGGGCTGAAAGACTTGCAACTGAGCGAAGAGCCGCTGGTAGTGGTGGTGGAACGAGTGGAGAAGCCCGGCAATCTGGGTGCCATCCTGCGGAGTGCCGATGCGGCAGGAGCCGATGCCGTGGTGGTGTGCGACGCACTGACCGACCTCTACAATCCCAACCTCATCAGGAGTGCCATCGGAGCCGTGTTCACCGTACCCTGTGTGGTGTGCAGCAGCGAGGAGTGCATCGCCTTCCTGAAGGAGCGAGGCATCCAGATACTGACGGCACAACTGCAGGATTCCCAACTATACTATGACAGCGACATGAGGCGAGGCACCGCCATCGTGATGGGCACGGAATCGACAGGGCTGACCCCAGTGTGGCGCCAGGCAGCCGATGCCCACATCCGCATCCCGATGCTGGGGCGGCTGGACTCGCTGAACGTGAGCGTGAGCACTGCCATCCTGCTGTTTGAGGCGGTGAGACAGAGAATGACCAAAAACTAATGATATGCGAAAGATTCTCCTAATCGGTTTGATGACCTTCTGGGCATGCGTGGCAATGGCCCAGAAGGAGTACCACATCAAGGTGTTCGGACAGACTGACGAACTGAAGGTGAGGGGGCAGACCTGCATGGCACAAATCAATGGGTTCTTGTGGATAGGCACCTCGCAGGGGATGCTGGTGTTTGACGGCCAGCATGCAGCGCACTACCCCATTCCCGACGAGGGAGGCCGAGGCAGTTTCTACGGTCGTGTGACAGCCATTCTGCAGTCGCCCGATGGAACCATCTGGGTAGGTGCCAGAGGAGGACTCTACACGTTCGACATCACGATGGAATGGTTCCGTCCGTTCAAGGTGGCCGGGCTGTCCAAGTCGCCGAATGTGTCGGCGCTGCAAAGCGACAGCAAGGGAAACCTGTGGGGCATTATAGACGGCCGCGCCTACCGCATCAACATAGCGGAGAAGAAAGCGGAGTGCATCACGGGCGAACTGATGCACCCCCGATGCCTGACGGTGGCCCGCAACGGCTCGGTGTGGATGGGCGATGCCGAAGGTACGCTCTACCGCTATGACATGCAGGAAAAGCGGCTCCGTGCCTACGATGTGAAGCAAGGCGGGGCAGAGAGATTTGCCAACATGATGAGCATTGTGGAGATGAAGGATAACAAACTGGCCTTGCTCTCCGAGAGAGACGGCGTGTGCCTGTTCTCGCCCAGCGACTTCTCGTCGAGGATGCTGTTCAGAGAGGATGACCAAGGGAATCCGATTGTGGCACACACGGCCATCACACCCGGAGGAGAGAACCTGTGGGTGGGCACTGAGCGGGGCATCATCATCTACCACATGAAAGATGGGCGCATAAGCAGCATCAGGCAGACACGCAACAGAGAAAATTCGCTGTCAGACAATGCCGTACACTCGCTCATGGCCGACAGGGAACGAGGCGTGTGGGCTGGCACGTTCTTCGGAGGCATCAACCGCATCAGCCTCTCGTCGCAAAACCTCGTGGTGACGATGCCCGAGACGGAGAGCGTAGATGTGTGCCGAGAGGTGTGTGCCGACAGCCAGGGACGGCTGTGGGTGGGCACCGAGGACGGAGGACTCTACCAGTTCGACCGCGCCACGAAGACGCTCCACGAGGCCGAAGTGGCATGGGAAGGCGCGACTCCACCCTTCAATGTGCAGTCACTCATGGCGGTGGGCCATGAATTGTGGGTGTCAGCCTTCGAAGGTGGAGTCTATGTGATTGACACTCAAACGCTGAGACTGAAGAAACACTATGAAAAGACGAACAAGATGGGCATGGGCACACCCCTCAACGGTGTAAGCCTGTGCTGCCAACAGGGCACCATCTTCCTCGGAACCAACAGAAACGTTTATATCTTTGACGAGAAGGAAGAGGCATTCATCCCCATGCCTGAGATGATGGACACCTATGCCCACCACCTCTATGCAGACCGCCACGGCAATGTGTGGGTAGCCACCCGCGACAAGGGACTGTGGAAGATTCGGAAGCAGAAGGGGAAATGGAAAGCGGAGCAGACCCCCTTTGCCTACAAGGGCACAAATGTCGTGACAGAAGATTCGAAAGGACTCTATTGGGTAGGCACCGACAACTGCGGAGTGTATAGTTACGACGACCAGACGGGCAAGAGCCACCGCCTGAAGGCATCGGCAGAATTATGCCGACAGTCTGTGAGCAACATCGTGGAAGACCTGCAGCACAACCTCTGGATTAGCACCTTCAACGGACTGTACAGTTACAACATAGACATGGGCATCATCTCCCACCTAACCACAACCAACGGACTGCCGACAGACTACATGAACTATTCGTCGGGCTATGTGGACCGCGACGGGAAAGTGTATATCGGCACCTACAAGGGTCTGGTGTCCTTCACTCCCTCTGCCTTCAATCCTACACAAGTGAAGTTGACCCCCTATTTCCTCAACCTCTATGTGAATGGGGAGCATGTGATGCCGGGCGACAGCACTAACATCTTGAGAAAGACACTGTACCTCACGAAGGAAGTAATGCTGAAAAACAGCCAGAACACCTGCAGTCTTGTCTATGCGGTGCCTTCCTACCAGAGTGGCAACATCGTGTGGTTCCGCTACCGAATGAACCCCGACGAGCCGTGGGTGCTGTCCGACAAGAACAAAGCCCTCCAACTGGCCAACCTGGCTCCCGGACATTACAAGATAGAACTACAGGCCAGTTATGACCCAGAGAAATGGGAGGGCGAAACAGCCACCATCAAGGTCGTTGTGGCTCCCCCGGCATGGTTGAGCATGGGTGCCATCCTGGGCTATGTGCTGGTCATCATCCTCACCGTGGTATTGACCATGACATTCATCAGCAAGAAGAAGGAAAGAATCAGGAGGAAGAGAGAGAGGATAGAGAAAATGAAGAATGAGGCGAAGAATGTGGAGAGCGAAAAGTGAAAAGTGAATAGTGAAAAGTGAAAAATCTAAGTTACTTTTACTAATGAGTTGCCAACAAGCCGAATGGCAGGTAACTTAGATTTTT
>OCVV011307434.1_pt1 | contig 55036 bp, 66 predicted proteins | sample 1539721 | NCBI WGS metagenome assembly OCVV01 (sample SAMN02144230, study PRJEB22623) | gut metagenome | biome: sheep rumen | host: Ovis aries | place: New Zealand
ATTTTGATTTTTCAACAATTCAATTATACTACTTGAATCACTTATTTTCTATATTTTTTGTTTCACATCAATTGTAACGCTACAATTTTTGTCTTTTTTATATTTTTTTATTACTGTTCGTTACAATTCACAGCCAAGTATACTTAAATCCAGCACTAATAATTAATATATAAAAATTCAATGAATGCGGAGTTGGGTCAAACTCTAGCTTATAAAGATTAGCCAAATTAACTGTTATAATTATAAATTTAAATCGTTTTCATTCATATGATTAGTTTGACCAGTAAGTATTTTAATTTTTATATATTAATAACTGCCTAAGCAGGGCTAAAACAATTTTAAATCTGAATAGTAGCTTTTTTTAACCTCAAGTGAAAAAGCAAAATAAAGTAAAATAAACTATAATAACCATGTATGGATTTTAGTTCTAGAAAAGCCCATATTTTATAACACAACTTAGATATTTTATTTATTGTACATAAATATTATGAATGAAAAAAATTGGAAATACTATGATTGCTTTGCTTAATAATTATAAAATAGCACCTAAAACTAGTATTCCAATATTATCATTATAAATCTGACTAAACTGAGATATTGGAAGAGGATTTTCACCAAAACCAGCTTCAATAGTAAATCCAGGTTTATTAAAATCTTGTATAAACCAATCTTTAAAGCCTCCAAAACTAGAATTGAACTGAACTTTGGTTAAATTATATCCGCTTATTTTACTAAATATATTTCCAATGTAATTACTGTGTAATGGATTAATATTTTGAAATTGACAATAAATTTCCTTACCTTGTGTATGAAAAGCTATAATTAGATTGAAATTATGAGATAAAGTAAAATTATAAACCGCTAAACTTTCAGGTTCAGTTAATGGAGCAATCCCTACAAAATCACGTGGCGCAGGGAAGGTAAAGCCCTGTGAATATTTAATTTGTCTTGCTTGTTTCCATCCGGCTGGAAATTGTAAGTTTAAATCCACACCATTAAAATTTGCTTTCCAACCAGTAGGAAAAGGAATTCCGAGGATATCTATTTGCAATATTTTGAAATGAATTATAAATACCGCTATTTGGAGGATAAAATCCAGTAACTAAATCAACACCGTCTGGATTAACCATTGGCATAATATAAATAGTAGTATATGCAAATAAATCTCTTATAGAATAACCAAAAAGAGTTAGATTGTTACTATATGAAAAGCAATAATCTTCTATAAACTTCATAAGTATAGTTGTTGTAATCCATTCATTGGCATGATATGAACCAGAATAAAAAACTTCATTTGATCCTTGCCCCAATTTAATAACAGGAATAGATTTTCCAAGTACACTATAACCTAAGTTTTCAATTCGTAGAAATGGATAAAGAAAACGTAGTTCAAGGATATTCTTTATCATACTTTCATAAGTGTAATTAATATTTGTTTGAACAATTGCCATAAAATCACCTTATAAAAATATATAAAATTACCAACGAAATTGTTACAATATGAGTTAAATATTCTGGGGAAAAAATAAAAAAATAAAATAAATATAGAAAAACAAAAGCACTAAGTATATAATTTGCTTAGCGAAAACAAAAAAATAAATATACGAGGTGCTTTTGTTATGAATATGTTATCAAATTAGAAGATGAATTTCAATTTATAAATTAGTGCTTAAAACTATTGATTCTTAAGGAAAACCACTAACGAAAAAAAATCATACAAATATGACAAAATACTTGACAAAAGGTAAAAAAACATAGTATAATAATAATCGTTACAAGAAGAAGTCAAAAACTTCTCACCTTATCTAAAGGGAAAAAGGTTAGAAATTAAATAAAAAAATTAGCATAATAGCTAATATTGTTTATTTTGATTTGGCTTGTAACAAGACAAATCTTTTTTTATTAATGGAGGTGTTTTTTATAAAACAGGAATTACCAATTAACAGACAAATTAGAGCAAAAGAAGTTCAACTAATAGGAGAGAATGGAGATAAACTAGGAGTTATTCCTTTAGGAGATGCTTTAGCAAAGGCAGAAGAAAAAAATTTAGACCTTGTTTTGGTTGCACCAAATGCAAATCCTGTAGTTTGTAAAATAATGAACTATGGTAAATATAAATTTGAGCAAGCAAAAAAAGAGAAGGAAGCTAAGAAAAAACAAAAAGTTTTAGAAGTAAAAGAATTAAGAGTAACTCCAAACATTGAAGAACATGACTTTAGTTTTAAATCTAAAAATGCAAGAAAATTTTTAGAAAGTGGAAATAAAGTAAAAATTACTGTTAGATTTAGGGGAAGAGAAGTAAATAATTCTAAAGCAGGTGAAGTAGTTCTAAATAAATTTATTGAGGAATTAGAAGATATATCAACTGTTGAAAAAAAGCCTAAATTAGAAGGTAGAAATATGTTTACAATTTTAGCTAAGAAGGCAGATAAATAAATTCTGCTAAAATAAAAACAAAAATCGAAAGGAGTATAATGTTATGCCAAAATTAAAAACAAATAAAGCTGCTAAAAAAAGATATTCTTTAACAGCTACAGGAAAAGTAAAAAGAACAAAAGCAAACAGAAGACACTTGCTTGCAAATAAAACAAGCAGACAAAAGAAATCAGGAAAAATGCAAAATGCATATGCAGACAAAACATGTGAAAATACAATTAAAAAATTATTACCATATGGTAACTAAGATGAAAAATAAGAATTAAGGAAGGTGAAATAAATGGCAAGAGTTAAAACAGCAAGAACAACAAGAGCAAGACATAAAAAAGTATTAAAACAAGCAAAAGGATACTATGGAGCTAAAAGTTACAGATTTAGAACTGCTAACCAAGCAGTTATGAAATCTTTAGCATATGCATACGTAGGTAGAAAAGATAGGAAAAGTAATTTTAGAAAATTATGGATAGCTAGAATAAATGCAGCTGCAAGAATGAATGGAACAACTTACAGTAAAATGATAGCTGGCCTAAAAAAAGCAAATGTTACAATTAACAGAAAAATGCTAGCAGAAATTGCTGTAGCAGATCCAAAAGCATTTACAGAAATAGCTGAAATTGCAAAAAAAGCTTAAGAAATTTGTGGACATAGATTAGAAAAACAGGAAGAGGAAATTGAATAAGAAAGCTATAATAAGTTATAAAGCAGGGACGAGTTTCCCTGCTTTATTTATTGCTTTTTCATCTTAGGTTTAGATATAAGTGAGGCAACATAGCCGAAGAAAACAGCAGCTGCAATTCCTCCAGCAGCAGCCTTAACACCACCAGTAAAAGCGCCGATTAATCCGTTTTCTTTAACACCCTGAATAGCTCCTTTAGCTAAATTATAACCAAAGCCAGTTAAGGGAACAGTTGCTCCAGCACCTGCAAAGTCAACTAGATATTTATAAATTCCTAAACCACCTAAAATTGCACCAGTTGTTACAAATGCTACAAGAATTCTGGCAGGTGTAAGTTTTGTTTTATCAATTAAAATTTGTCCAATTATACATATAATTCCACCAGTTACAAAACATCTAAGTAACAATATCCAATCAAAAACATTTACCCAATTTATATTCATAAAATCAATCCTTTCTTTGGGATTCGTGGACATTTCTTCTCTTTTAGGGATTAGGGTGTCCACTAATCCCCAAAATCCAAGCTAAATTTCGATACTAACTGCGTGTGCTATTCCAGGTATACTTTCTCCTTGTTGCGCAGTTGTTGAGTTTGTTAAAGCACCTGTTGCAATTAGTAGTAATTTTTTTATTTTTTTATTTTTTAATTGATTAAATAAATATCCAGAAAATACTGTTCCACAGCATGCACAACCACTGCCGACCTGAATGAGTATCTTGGGTTTCTTTATTAAATATTAGCACTCCACAGTCATTGTAGTTTGGTTTTATATTATAGCCTTGCGATTTTAAAATATCTATTGCAATTTCTTTTCCTATGTGACCTAAGTCTCCACTAATTATTGCGTCATAGTAACTTGGTTTTCTGCCTGTATCTAAGAAATGTGTTATTAATGTGTCAGCAAATGCAGGAGCCATAGCTGCTCCCATATTGTTTGCATCTTTTATTCCCATGTCTACTATTTTTCCAGGCGTAATATGTGTTATATATGGACCTTTACCTGATTTAGATAAAATTACAGCACCAGCGCCTGTTACGGTCCACTGACTAGTTTGTGGACGCTGGTTTCCAAGTTCTAGAGGAAATCTAAATTGTTTTTCTGCACTGCAAAAATGACTTGAAGTTGCACACAATACATTGTTTGCATAAGATTCTGTAGCAATGGCTCCAAGACTTATTCCTTCTACAAAAGTTGAACAAGCACCAAATACTCCAAAAAATGGTATGTTTTCTTCTCTTAAACCGAAACTTGAGGATATACATTGATTTAACAAGTCTCCTGCAAACATACAGTCTATTTCAGATGCTGGTATACCAGATTTAGATATAACAGTATTTACAGTTTCCTTTATAATTTTACTTTCAGCTTTTTCCCAAGTTTTTTCTCCCCAAAATTCATCATCTAAAGTTTGGTCAAAATATTTAGCAAGTGGACCGTTGAGCTTCTTTTGGTCCAACAATACTTGCTGTGTCTATAATTGTTGGAGGTGTATCAAATTTAATTGTTTGTTTACCTATTTTTTTCAAAAAAATCTCTCCTATCTTTATTTATTATTTTTATTACACAAGAATCATACTTTGTGTTCCAAAAATCAAATAAGCAATTCCAACAAGAATTGAGCTTGATATACCAAATACTAAAACAGGACCTGCAACTGTAAACATCTTGCTACCAACACCCATTATATAACCTTCAGATTTATATTCCATAGCAGGCGAAACAATGGAATTTGCAAAACCAGTAATTGGAATGAGTGAACCAGCTCCTGCAAATTTTCCTATTTTATTAAATAAATTTAAACCTGTTAAAAATGCCGAAATACCAATTAAAATAATGGAAACAATTGTACCTGAGGTCTCGGTATTAAATCCTCGTTCTCTGCATATATTAAGAATAACTTGTCCGAATTGTGCAAATTAAACCACCAACCCAAAAAGCATTAAAACAATTTTTTAAAATTGGAGAATTTGGCGATTTTTTATTTACATATTCTTTATAAGTTTGTTTTGTTTCTAAAGGATTCATAAAATATACCTCCAATAATTAAGAATTTTTACGATTTAAGTCAACAACAAAACTTAAATCTAAATCTACAAAATATTCAGATATTTTATCTCCGTCAATATTAGCCCTTTGTTCTAATATTTTTACTTCAGATATATAATCAATTGTTTTAGAAGTTTCTGCAATAGCTTTAACTATAGCATCTTTCCAAGAAACATCTGAGTTTCCAGTTATAATTAAATGTTTTTTTATATCCATAATAAACCTCCCAAATAACTTTTAAAAGTATTATTTACTCAAGTTGGATAAAATATACATAAAAATATAAATAGATATATTACAAAAATATTACAATAACATTACTTTTTTGTTAAAAATATTGACTTTTTATCAAAAAAATATAAAATATACATATATGAAATTTATACAAGAAAAATATAGAAATTAATAAAAAAATTCTATGTATGTTTTTCTTTTAGATGAAAAAAATAAGAGTATAAAATAAAAAAGGGAGAAGAAAATGTCAAACTGTTTAGGATTATATATTGAAGAGAATATAATCAAATATGCAAAAGTTTCAAAAGAACATGACAATATTAAAGTAGAATCTTTTGGAATTAAATTTTATGACAAAATTGGCGAAGCAATATCTCAAATAATAGAAGAAACATATAGTCAAAAAACACCAATAAGTATAAATTTATCTAATGAAATGTATAACTATTTTGATATGTTTGCATTACTTACAAAAAAAGATTTACAAAAAGCAATAAAAACAGAATTCGATGCTTTTTGCTCTGAAAAAGGATATAACCCTAATGTTTTTGAAACAAGATATGCAGTAGTTGACAACCAATTAGACAAAGATAAGATAAAAATAATTCATATAGCTGACAATAAAATAGACTTGAATAAAAGAATTGGGCAACTCGAAGGATATAGGTTAACAAATGTTTCTCCTATGTCTATGTCAATACCAAATTTAATAGAAACATCCAATAACGAAAATTGCGTTATAGTTAATATTGAAGAGAAAACAACAATTTCTACAATTATAGGAAATAAAATAGCTAATATAGAAGAATATGACGAGGGAACACGCGATATATTAGGAAGAATAAATTCTAAAGAAAATTCGTACTCTAAATCATATGAAATATGTAAAAATACAACAATATATACCTCAGAAGGAAGAGAATTGCAAGACGAAGATACAGGCTATCTGCAAGATATTATGCCTACATTATACACAATAGCTGGAAATGTAATAAAAACAATAAATTCTTATATAGATGATAAAATAGAAAAGGTTTATATTACAGGTACAGCAGCACTGATAAATAATGTGGATTTATATTTTCAAGAGTATTTGCCACAAACAACATGCGAAATATTAAAGCCTTATTTTATAGAGCAAACAGGAAATATGAATATAAAAGATTATATAGAAGTAAATTCAGCTATTTCTTTAGCTTTAATGGGACTAAACGAAGGAATTTCTGGAATGAACTTTAAGGCACAAACTTTTGCAGATAAGATTCCGGGTTGGCTAAAAATAGAGGTTAATCCAGAAAAGAGTAAAGCAGAACAAAAAAATCTAGGCGGATTTTTAACTTGGGATTTAGGACAAGAATTAGATAAAACAGAAGTGAGCTTGTTAAGAATAGCAATTGGGTTACTATTATTGTTTGTAATTTATAGTGGCTTTTCAATGCTATTAAATGCAAAAATTAAAGATAAAATGAAAGATGCTGAAGACTCAATATCACAAACAAATAGTCAAATTACATTAGCAAATAACGACAATGAAAAAATAAAATCTAGAGCAAATGACTATAAAAACATGATAAAGAGTATAGAAGATGCAAATGATAGAATAACAGATAGAAATAAAACAAGAAATGCAATTCCTAATTTGTTAAATCAACTTATGTCTATAATGCCTCAAGGGGCACAATTAACATCAATTGAAAATACAACAGGTACACATATAGTAATAAATGCACAATCAGCTAAATACGAACAATTAGGATATTTAAAAGCAAAAATAAAATCTGATTTTATTTTGTTAAACGTTATTTCTACAGCAGGGCAAAAAGACAATGGTATAGTTACAGTAAAAATAGAAGGAGATTTACCATGAAAAAAACTCTAATATTAATATTAATAACTCTATTATTGCTACTATCTCTTTTTGTTGCTATAAGAGGATTAAACATAGGGGGCTTGGAGATACTTGGTATAAAACAAATCCAATCAAAAAGTAATGAGCTAGACAAAAAAATACAGCAAGCTGGAAAACTAGCAGAAAAAGATTATGTACAAGCTGTAAAAGAGGTTGAAAATAGTAGCAAAGAATTAAAAACAGAAAAGAAAAATTATGATGATTTGATAACAATAAATACAGAAACAGGAGAACAATTGACAAATCAAATTGAAAAATATGAAATCGAGACTTTATGGGTAAGACTTGGAAACCATGCTACAAGCAATGGCGCTGTAATGCAAATGGATGTACTTAAAGGAACCAACGGAGCACAAGGCACATATAACTTGAAATTTACTGTAACAGGTGATTATATATCAATAGCAGATTTTATATCTTCAATTGAAAATGATAGTACATTGGGCTTTAAAATAGAAGAATTTTCTATGAAACCAAATAACAAAACATTGCAAGCAACATTTGTATGTAAAGACATAGCAATTAAAGATGTAGATGTAAATGCAGTAGTACAAAATAATGAAGAAAACAAACAAGATACAAGTGATGCAAACAATACAAATACAAATACTACAAATAATACAACAAATTCAAATAATGAAAATAATAACAATACAACGAATACAACAAACGAGGCTAATACAGCAAATCAGAGTTAGAAGGAGGAAATATGTCTAAGTCAATTATTAAGGAATTAATTATTGTATTATTACTAGCTTTGGCAATAATACTTGTACTTGGAATATTGTTATATGAATATGTTCCAATATCAAAAACAATACCAAATGAAGTTACTTATACAATTCCAGAAGAAGCAAAAAAAGAATTGCAAGAAGTAGCTGAAGTAGATGAAAGCCAAATAGTAATGACTTACGAAATTAATTCTTCAGATTTAAATGATTATAGGAGAACACAAAACTATAAACCTGGAAGAGCAAATCCATTTGGTTCAACTATAATTGGAGCAGGGACAAATACAGCTAATGGCAAATCTAATGGAACAGAAAATAGTGCTACAAATGATAAACAAACAACGCAAGGAAATACCACTGCAAAAGGAACAACAACTAGTAATGCACAAACAGAAAACACAAATAATAGTACAGAAAATGCAACTTCAGGTGGTAGATTTTTTAAAGACACAGGCACAAAATAAATTAAGTTTTTAACGTTATATTTATATATATAAATATACGAAAAATATAACAAATATTTCAAAAGAGAAAGGGGTGAAATACTAATGAAAGATAATAAAGGTATAACTTTAATTGCCTTAGTAATTACTATTATTGTTCTATTAATTTTAGCAGGTGTTTCAATCGCATTATTAACAGGAGATAATGGAGTACTAAATAGAGCAACAACTTCACAAGATGTTGAAAAAGTTGCAGCTGGTAAGGATCAAGTAGCTTTAGCAGCTGGTAATGGTATTACAGCTTGGTATGAAGATCAATATACTGAAAAAACTGGAGATAAGACTTATACAAATGTTAAGGATGCTGTAACTAAAACAATCGCAGATGATTTAGATAGCAATGATGAAAAAACATTTAAATGGACTGCAGGAAAAGTAGAATCAGCTACAAATTCAGATATTTATTCAACTTATGTGGTTAACGATAATGGTTCATTAACTTGGACAGATCACTTTAAAAAATAATAACAGCTAATTACAAGCAAAAAGCCATACGCACACAATGTGTGTATGGCTAAAATTTTAAAAAAGAAAGAAAAAGGAAATAGAAATGCAAATATATTTTTATCTAATAATATTTATAATGGGAACATTTTTTGGAAGTTTCTATACTTTAGCGGTATACAGAATTCCTAAAAGACAAGATATAGTACATACACATTCTTATTGTCCTAATTGTGATCATAAATTAGGGTTTTTAGACTTGTTCCCAGTATTTAGTTATATATTTTTAAGTGGAAAATGTAGATATTGTAAACAAAAAATTAGACCAAGATACTTAATTCTAGAGTTATTATCTGGAATACTTTTTGTTATAATTGCGTGGTTTTGCGGGCTTAGTATATATACTCTTAATATTGGCTCAATTGTAAAATATGTTTTTGCGGTTTTATATTTAACATTTTTTGTTTTAATGTTAGCTATTTACTTTGAAAATAAAAAACTAGATAAATATGTAGGTATCTATGGAATAGTTGTTAGCATTTTGTATATGATATATCTATGCATAATAGCATAAAACTAGTATATATAGATATACCATATATTCTTACTTTAAAGGAAAGGAAAAATATAAAAATGAAGAGTCAAGCTGAAGGTGGATTTACTGGTACAAGCATAGCTATAGCTATTGTTATAATATTTATATTTGTGTCCTTAATTGCTATGCTGTTATATAATTATAATAGTGGTATGAGGGATGTACAATTAAAAGCAAAAGCAACTGAAATAGCAATTTCGGAAATAGAAAATATAAAAAGTATGAATTTTAGTGATGTTGAAGCAGTAGATGCTAAAGAAGTAGAAACTGGTTTTTATAAATCTGTTATACTTGTTGATTATGCGGATATAAATTCAGAAGCAACCAGCGATTTAGTAAAAAAAGTAACTGTTGAAATATCGTATAAATTCAAACAAAAAATCAATAAAGTAGCACTTTCAACAATAATTTCAAATACGAATTAAGAGGAGAATTAATTATGAAGTCCCAAAAAGGTGTATCACTTATATCGTTAACTGTATATATAATTGTGTTTACAATAGTAATAGGTGTTATAGCAAATATTACAAAATTTTTTTATCGTAATTTAGAAGATTCAAATGAAAATCTAGATCCAATTTTAGAATATACATCTTTTAACACCTTTTTTTCAGATGAAGTAAATCACAAAGGAATAGAAGTACTGGAAACAGGAATAGAAGAAAATGGACAAAACTATATAGTTTTTAGTAATGGAGTTCAATATACATTTAGCACTAAAAATGAAGCGATATATAAAAACAAGGTAAAAATATGTAAGAATATAAGTAATTGTATATTTTTACAAAGTTCAGAAAATGGTAAAAAAATTATAACAGTAAATTTTACATCAGGTAATTATAATAAAATACAAAAATATACATTAAGAAATTAGTAATTTCAGGTAATTAATAAAAAAACGTCAAAAACTATAAAAAATATTGTATAATTAATATATAAACTAAAGAAAGGAAGAATAGCTATGGAACTTAGAAAAAGACAGCCAATAGGTGTAGAATTGGTAAAAAGAGGAGTTGTAACTGAAAAAGATATTGAAAATGCTTTAGAATATCAAAGACAACATCCAAATAAAAAAATTGGTGATATTTTATATGAATTAGATGTTTGTGATCCAAATAAATTAATAGAGGCAATTGGTGATATATTAGGAACAAAGGGGATAATGTTAAACGGAAAAAATATGAATGTAAAAGTAACAGACTACATATCACTAGATATTGCAAAACAAAATAAAGCTGTTCCATTTGAAGTAAGTTCTGGCAAAATTAAAGTTTGTTTTGCGGATACAATAAATAAAGGAACTATGGATGTAGTAAGATTATTACTTCTAAATAGGGGATTAGTAATGGAGAGCTATATTACATTTGAAAGTGATATAGATAGAATATTAAAGTCTTTAGAAGGATCTGCAACGAGCTCTTTTAAAACAGTGGGAAGAAACGATACAGTTACTAGTTTAGTTGATACAATAATAAAAACTGCAATGGAAAGAAGAGCAAGTGATATACATATTGAACCAATGAGTAACCAAGTTAGGGTTAGATACAGAATTGATGGTGAATTATTTACAGCAACAACAATACAAAAAGAAAAACAAAACCAAATAATAGGTAGATTAAAAGCTATATCTAACATGCACCAAGAAAAGCAAGAATCTCAAGATGGTAGAATATTGCTTTACGACGATTATAATATTCGTGTTTCTTCACAGCCGAATGTATATGGAGAGAAATTTGTTTTAAGATTATTAAAGAAAAATGAAAATATAAGAAATATATTTGAATTAGGATATCCAGGAACAGAAGAGAATTTTAGAAAAAGCATAAACAAAAAAAATAGTATTACAATTGTTGCTGCACCAACTGGAGAAGGTAAAACAACAAGTTTATACAGCATTATAGATTATTTAAACAAGCCAGAAATAAATATTACAACAATTGAAGATCCTGTTGAAATAAGAATAGAAGGATTAAACCAAATAGAAATAGATGAAAATAAGTCATCATTCTCTAGTTCGCTTAGAACTGTATTAAGACAAGATCCAGATATTATATTAGTAGGGGAAATAAGAGATAGAGAAACAGCAGAAATAGCAATACAAGCTGGACAAACTGGACACTATGTATTATCTACAATACATACAATTGACAGTATAGAAGTTATAACAAGATTAAGGAAAATAGGACTATCAGATTATGATATTGCAAGTACATTAGCAACTTCTATTTCACAAAGACTAGTAAGAAGATTATGCCCTAAATGTAAAAAGGAAAGACAATTTACAGATGATGAAAAGAAAATTATACAGAATATAGGAAATAAATATGATGTAGACTTTGACTTAAGTGGTAATACATATGATGCAATAGGATGTGAGCATTGTAATAATACTGGATACTATGAAAGAGTTGGAGTTTTTGAAATATTAGACATCAAAGATGAAATAAAAGAATTAATAATGAGTGGAAAATCAAGTCTAGAGATAAGAAAAGAAGCATTAAATAATGGATATAAACCATTAGTTGTAGATGGAATTAATAAAATTATTAAAGGGTATACAAATTTAACAGAATTAAATAATAAATTATTAATTTTTTAGAAGATTACATAGGAGGAGAAAATTATGAATTTAGATGAGATATTAGATGAGGCAATAAAATTAGATGCTTCAGATGTTCATTTGATTTGTGACAATAAACCAATGCTTAGAGTTTCAAGAGATTTAATTCCTGTAGAGGGAAGTGATGTTCTAACACCAGAAAATATGAGTGAAATATATGACCAGCTTGTAAAAGGAAATATAGATAAAGACGAGGTATTTAACGAAACAAGAAAGTTAGATATGTCATATATACATAGAGATATTCGTTTAAGAGTAAATATATCATTATCAGATGATATACCATTATGTACAATGAGATTAATAAAAAATGAATTACCACCTTATGAATCATTAGGTGTTCCAGACATTGTAAGAAGAATGACATATCAACCACAAGGATTAATACTAGTTACAGGTAAAACAAATTCTGGTAAAAGTACAACATTAAATTCATTAGTAGACTATATTAATGAAAATCAAAATAAAAAAATATTAACACTAGAAAATCCGGTAGAATACAAACATCATTCTAAAAAATCATTAATAGTACAAAAAGAAGTTGGAAGAGGAAGAGATAGCTTAAGATTTAGTGACGGTGTAAAAAACTCTTTAAGAGAAGACTGCGACATACTTGTAATAGGAGAAATTCGTGATAAAGAAACAATGGAAGCTGCAATAGAAATGGCAGAATCTGGACATTTAGTAATAGGAACTCTGCACACAAAATCTTGTGCAGAAACAATAGATAGAATGATAAATTTCTATGAAGTAAGAGACCAAGCACAAATAAAATATTTATTATCAGCATTATTGAAACTAGTAGTATCACAAAGACTATTAAAGGGAATAGATGGAAAACTAGTATTAGTTCCAGAAGTAATGGTTGTAGATAATATTGTTGCAGGTATAATTAGAAAAGATAAGTTAAGTGTATCTGAAATAGAAGATGCAATACAAAGTAACCTTGAAAAAGGAAGTATAGGATTAATAAATTCTCTTGCCGAACTATTTGTAGCAGACAAAATAACCTTAGACCAAGCAAAATCTCAAATTGAGGAAAAAAACATTGAAATTTTAAATAGGACAATTATGCAATTAAAAATAAAAAAAGGAAAACAATAAAAGGAGGTTAAAGTAATATGCCTACATATATGTATAAAGCAATGACACATAAGGGTGTAATTGTAAAAAACAGAGTAGAAGCTGGAAGTAGGTACAATCTAATAAAAACACTAAAAAGTAATAATCTTATTCCAATAGATATAGTGCAATTGGCATATAGATCTAATGCTAAGAAGCAAAAGAAAAATGTAACAAATATTCAAGAAATTATGAAAAATGTAAATACAACTAGTATATTAAAAGAACAGCAAAGAGGATTAACAACAAGAGAAAAAATAAACTTATACTTTGCAAGGTCAGAGAGAATTACACAAAGAGATATAGTTGTATTTACGCAAAATTTTTACTTGCTAAAAAAAGCAAATTTTAATAATATTCATGCATTAAACACCATAATAGAAGGAACAGAGAACTTATCATTTAAAGGAATATTAGAAGATATACTAGCAGGTGTTGAGGCTGGAGAAAATATGTATACAACAATGGAATACTATTCAAATGTATTTCCATATATCTACATAAACATGATAAAGGTAGGAGAACTATCTGGTTCGCTAACAAACTCACTAGAACAAGCCGTAAAATACTTAGATGACACAGAAGCAATAAACAGAAAATTGAGGTCAATCTTAATACCAAACATTGCAGAATTTGTATTATTACTTGTAATGTTAATAGTTGGAACACTATTTGCAATACCAGCAATTCAAGGAGTGTTCGATGAATTAGGAACACAAGATACATTACCTGCAATAACCCTATGGTTTGCTAACTTTTTGGATAAATGTATGTTATATTGGTATATACCTGTAACTTTACTGGTAGCAATTGCAATAGGAATAGTATTTTATATAAATACGCCAAAAGGAAAATATAACTTTCATTATTTTAAATATAAAATGCCAATATTTGGAGAATTAATATATGCATTGGACTTTTCAAGATTAATGAAAGCAATGTTATTAAACCTAAAAAATGGAATGAGAATACAAGACTCTATAGAAGTAAGTAAAAATGTAATTCAAAATTATGTAATGTTATCTATTATAGAAACTTCAATTAATAACATAATTATAGGTTCATCTTGGATAGAACCATTTGAAAAATCAGGACTTTCAAAACCTATGACAACAGAAATGCTAAAAATAGGTATGCAAACGGACTTAACAGAAATGATGGAAAAACTAGTAGAATATATGCAAATAGACATAGATAATATAATGGGGAAAATAATGAAGGCATTACCACAAGTAGTATATGCTATTGTAGGTATAGTATTAATTTTCTTCGTGTTAGTAGTATTAGTACCATGTATTCAAGTATATATGGGTAACTTCTTATTCTCAGCATATGGAGTTTAAGAGGGATTAGGGGACGTTCTATTTTCCGGTTTTAGGGAAAATAGGACACCCTTTTTAAAATTTATAAGCAAATTTAGTAAAGGAAAGATTTTTATGAAAATTGGAATAGATTTAGGCGGAAGCCATATAGCTGTTGGAGTAATTGATAGCAACGGAAAAATAATAGATAGAGTAGAATACAAATTAAGCGATTTTCAGATAAGAGAAAAAAAGGAAAAAATGCACACATATATAATAGAAAGTGTAAATGAGTTAAAACAAGAATATGATATTTCTTCTGTAGGGATTGCAATACCAGGAACAGTAGATGGTGAGAAGATAATAAAGTCTGTAAATTTAGGAATTGAAAATTATAATATTGTATGCGATCTACAACAAACATTGCAATTACCAATTACAATTAGAAATGACGCAAAATGTGCAGCACTTGCAGAAAATAAATATGGATGCATAAAAGGGTACAGAAGAGCATTGTTTCTTACACTAGGAACCGGAATAGGAACAGCTGTAATTATAAATGGAGAATTACTAGATGCAGGAGAATTGCCAGGATGTGAAGCAGGTCATATGGTAATACAAAAAGACGGATTACTTTGTAATTGTGGAAAAAGAGGTTGCTTTGAAAAATATGCTTCAATGAAAGCTTTTAAAGATTCATTAAGAAACAAATTGCCATATAGAGAATATCAAACAGGAGAAATGCTTGAAAAACTACTACAAGAAAAAACACAAGATGAAGAATTAAATAAAAAAATAAATGAAACAGTAGTAGAATATATAAATTATTTAGCATTAGGAATTTCTAACTTGGTAAATATTTTTGAACCAGAAGTAATTGGCATAGGAGGTAGTTTTGTTTATTTTGCAGATAGTATGCTTCCAAAACTGAAACAAAAATTGTTAGAAGAAAATATGCTGTTTAATAATAGAGAGGATATTGAAATTAAAGTTGCTTCTTTAGGAAACGATGCAGGAATAATTGGAGCAGTGCTTTAGTGAGCTGTAAAAGTTTGCTAAAATGTGTGGCTTTTTTGAGGTTTTGTAATTTTAGGGTTACAATTGTTGCTGTTTTGATTTGCATTTTTTTATTCCGCTTAGGTCGTAATTAATATATAAAAATTAAATTCCTTACTGGTCAAAATAATCATATGAATGAAAACTATTTAAGCTCATAATTAGAAAAGTTAATCTGGCTAATCTGTACAAGCTAGAGTTTGACCAAACTGCGCGTTCGTTTAATTTTTATATATTAATCACTGCCTATGCATGGCTAAAACATTTTTAAATCATAGTAGTAACTTGAAAAACGAAAAAATTCTTTATAAAATACTTGCATTTTTAGGAAAAATTTGTTATAATTGTTTGCGTATTAATCACACAAAGAGAGTTTTAAGGGAAGTGCCTAAAATATTAGGTCCTAAAAAGCGAAGAACTTTGTGGAAGAAAACAACAAAAAGGGAGGAATTAAAAATGGCAGTAGTTGCAATGAAACAATTACTAGAAGCAGGTGTTCACTTTGGACATCAAACCAGAAGATGGGATCCTAAAATGGCAGAATACATATTCCAAGCCAGAAATGGAATTCACATCATCGATTTACAAAAGACATCTAAAAAATTAGATGAAGCTTATAATTTTATAAGAGAGCAATCTGAAGAAGGAAAAACAATTTTATTTGTTGGAACAAAAAAACAAGCGCAAGAATGTGTTAAAGATGCGGCTTTAAAATGTGGAATGTTCTATATTGACCAAAGATGGTTAGGTGGAATGCTAACAAACTTTGGTACTATCCAAAAAAGAATCCAAAGATTAAAAGACTTAGAAAAAATGGAAGAAGATGGAACATTTGAAATATTACCAAAAAAAGAGGTAATATTACTAAAAAAGGAAATGGAGAAACTAGAAAGAAACCTTGGTGGAATTAAAGAAATGAACGAATTACCAGGTGTTATATTCTTAGTAGACCCCAAAAAGGAAAGAATAGCTATATTAGAAGCTAAAAAATTAGGAATTCCTGTTGTAGGTTTAGTAGATACAAACTGCAACCCAGAAGAATTAGATTACCCAATACCAGGAAACGATGATGCTATAAGAGCTGTAAAATTAATAGCAGACGTTATGGCAAATGCAGTTATAGAAGGTAAACAAGGTGAAAGTTTAGATATGGAGGCAGAAGCCCAAGAACAACCAATAGAGGAAGCAGAAGCTGAAACTATGGAAGAAGTTGTTTCAAACAGCGAGGAATAATAAAAGTAAGAAGTGTCCCAGAAAGGACAAAAAGTCCCATCAGGGATAGGTCCCCATGGGGCATTTTTAAATAAAAAGGAGGAATTTATAATGGTTACAGCAAGTTTAGTAAAAGAACTAAGGGAAAAAACAGGTGCAGGAATGATGGATTGCAAAAAGGTTTTAACAGAGACAGATGGAGATATGGAAAAAGCAATTGAACTTTTAAGAGAAAGAGGAATTGCAAAAGCAGCAAAAAAATCAGGAAGAGTAGCTGCAGAAGGTTTAGTTGAAGCATATATTTCTGAAAATGAAAAAACAGGAGCTGTTGTGGAAGTTAACTCTGAAACAGACTTTGTTGCAAAAAATGAAGAATTTAAAACTTTTGTTATGAATATAGCAAAACAGGTAGTAGAAAAAAATCCTAAAGATGTAGAAGAACTATTAGCACAAGATTCTATAGAAGTTCCAGGTAAAACAGTTAATGAAGTATTAATAGAAAAAATAGCAACAATAGGTGAAAATATGAATATTAGAAGATTTGCAAGATTTGAATCTGAAGGACTAGTTGAAAAATATATTCACGGAGATGGAAAAATAGCTGTTTTAGTAAACATGAAAAAAGGGAATAAAGAAGTTGCAAAAGATATATGTATGCAAATTGCAGCTGCAAAACCTGAATTTTTAAATGAAGAGTCTGTACCAGCTGATAGACTAGAGAAGGAAAAAGAAATTCTAAAAGCTCAAACAATGAATGAAGGAAAGCCAGAGGCAATAGCAGAAAAAATTGTTCAAGGAAGAATAGGAAAATTCTTTAGTGAAGTATGCCTAGTAGACCAAGCATTTGTTAAAAATCCTGATATGAAAGTATCACAATTATTAAAAGAAAATGATAGCGAAGTTGTAGAATTTGCAAGGTTTGAAAAAGGTGAAGGAATCGAGAAAAAAGAAGAAAACTTTGCCGAAGAAGTTATGAACCAGTTAAAATAAAATAAAATAATGGAAATGTTAAAAAGAGGTTACTTTTTAGTAGACTCATAAAAACATTTCTATTTTTTTTAGAAAAAATACTGTATTTTTTCTAAATATATGATAAAATACATCTAGTCAAAAAATAGATGGTATAAAGTAATCTATGAAAAAATAAAGGAGAGTGGAAAAATGGAAGAACTCAAATATAAAAGAGTGCTTTTAAAACTAAGTGGGGAAGTATTAGCAGGAGAACAAAAGACAGGTGTAAATGCACAAACAGTAGGAAAACTATGTGATAAAATAAAAGAAGTAGTACAAATGGGAGTAGAAGTAGCAATTGTAGTAGGAGGAGGAAACTTCTGGAGAGGCAGAAATGGACATCAAATGGAAAGAACAACAGCGGACTATATGGGAATGCTTGCAACAGCTATGAATGCTTTAGCACTACAAGATGCTTTAGAAGCAAGAGGAATTTTTTCTAGGGTACAAACAGCAATAGAAATGAGAGAAATTGCAGAACCATTTATTCAAAGAAAAGCAGAAAAACACTTAGGAAGAGGAAGAGTTGTAATATTTGCTTGTGGTACAGGACACCCATACTTTACAACAGACACTGCAGCGGTATTAAGGGCAACAGAAATAAATGCGGATATTATATTACTTGGAAAAAATATAGATGCAGTTTATTCAGCAGACCCAAAAGTAGATAAAAATGCAGAAAGATATACACAAATTTCTTATATGGAAGTTTTAGAAAAAAACTTAAAAGTAATGGACTCTACCGCAACAGCTTTGTGTAGGGATAATAATATGCCATTATTAGTATTTGGTATTGATGATCCAGAAAATATTGTTAGAGCTGTTAAGGGTGAAAAAATTGGAACAATCGTTAGTTAAGTAAGATGTTGAGGCCATGACGATTACATATTACTTATGCAACTGAGAGAAACAAAGTTGTAAACATATAAAAAGAAAAGATCGATTATTTTCCAACTATAAATTATAATAAAGGAGAAAAAAATTATGAATTTTGAAAATTTAAAAGAAAAAATGGAAAAAACAATAAGTGTGTATAGTGAAAGGTTATCAGAGGTAAGAGCAGGGCGAGCAAACCCAGCGATTTTAAATAAAGTAAAAATAGATTATTATGGAACTGAAACACCAATTAACCAAGTTGCAGGTATATCTGTACCAGAAGCAAGATTGATTGTAATTCAACCTTGGGATGCAAGTGTTTTAAAGGAAATAGAAAAGGCTATTTTAGCTTCTGATATTGGTATAAACCCAAATAATGATGGAAAGGTAATAAGACTTGCTTTTCCTGAATTAAATGAAGAGAGAAGAAAAGAACTTGCAAAGGAAATTAAAAAGATGGCGGAAGATGCAAAAGTAGCTATAAGAAGTATTAGAAGAGAAGGAATAGATAAAGCAAAAGCTGAACAAAAAGAAGGTAACTTAACAGAAGATGAGCTAAAACAAGCTGAAAATGAAATTCAAAAAATAACGGATAAAAATATTGAAGAAATAGAAACTATATTAGATAGGAAAGAAAAAGAAATTATGTCTGTGTAATTAGACTGAACAGTAACTACTATACTTTTTACTAATATAAAATAGAAAGGATTGCTATAAATGAATTTTATAGAGCAATTAAAACAATATCAAAAACTAATAAATAATGAATTAGAAAAATATGTAAGAAAAGAAGAATGTCCAGAAATTATTTTAAACAATTCAATGGAATATAGCTTGATGGCGGGGGGAAAACGTTTAAGACCTATACTTGTTGTAGCAACATATGGGCTTTTTAAAAATGATATAGAAAAATGTTTGCCATATGCTGTTGCAATTGAAATGGTACACAATTTTTCATTAATACATGATGATTTACCAGGAATTGATAATGATGACTTTAGGCATGGAAAACCAACCAACCATAATAAGTTTAATGAAGCAACTGCAATTTTAGCAGGTGATGGTTTGTTAAATTGGGCTTATATAGTAATTGCAAATGACCTAAAAAATTCAAAACAATCAGACTTGCAAAATAAATTAAAGATATTTAATGAATTTTCATTTGCGGTTGATAGAATGATTGCAGGAGAATATGTAGATACAGAATATGAAGGAAAACAAATAACAGATGAATACTTACAATATATACATAAAAATAAAACAGGTGCTCTTTTAAGGTTATGTGTTAGGATGGGAGCAATTTTATCCAATGCAAGCGAAAAAGATGTGAAAAAACTTACATCATATGCGGAAAAAATAGGATTAGCATTCCAAATAAAAGATGATATTCTTTCAGAAGAAGGCGACGAAAAAGTTTTAGGAAAACCAGTTGGAAATGATAAAGAACTTGGAAAATGCACATATGTCTCTAAATATAGATTAGAAGGAGCAAAAAAAATTTTAAATAAAATAACTAAAGAAGCAATAGAGGAATTAAGTGAATATGGAGATAAGGCAGAGTTTTTAAGAGAACTTGCTTTGTATATTCAAAGTAGGAATAAATAAAAATTGCCACTATGGTCGAAGATAAACGGCAAAAAAGGAGAGAATAAAAATTGATAGATAAAGAAAATCTTCCAAAGCATATTGCTATTATTCTAGATGGAAATAGAAGATGGGCACGAGCAAAAGGAAAACCAGCCAGTTTTGGACATAAAGAAGGAGCCAAAACTCTTGAGAAAATAGTAAGATATGCAAATAAAATAGGAATAAAGTATATTACTGTATATGCATTTTCAACGGAAAACTGGAAAAGAACTGAAGAAGAGGTGAGCTCTCTAATGCTTTTATTTCAAGCATATTTAGATAATTACTCAAAAAGAGCAGATACAGAAAATATAAAAGTAAAAATAGTAGGTAATATAGAAGGTCTTCCAGAGAAAATGCAAAAAAGTATAGAAAAATGTATGGAAAGAACAAAGAACAATACAGGAATTACATTTAACATTGCATTAAACTATGGTGGAAGAGATGAACTTGTACATGCAATTAAAAAAATAGCTAAAGATGTTAAAGAAGATAAAATAGAAATAGAAAATATAACAGAAGAACTAATATCAAACAGTCTTTATACTAAAGGTCAACCAGACCCTGATTTATTAATTAGAACAAGTGGAGAAATACGCCTAAGTAACTTTTTGCCTTGGCAATTAGTATATTCAGAATTCTTATTTGTAAATAAAAATTGGCCTGATTTTGAGGAAAAGGATTTAGATGAAGCAATTATAGAATATAAAAAAAGAAAAAGAAAATTTGGAGCAAACTAAGTTAGCTGTGTGAAGCAAAGCGTAGTACAGACAACTTATGCAATCGACTAAAAAGGAGATTGTAAGCATTGTAAAGAAGGAGAAATAAAATGGATATAAAAAGGATAATGTCAGGAATTATAGGAATGCCATTGGTAGCTTTAGGGTTGTTTTATGCAAACACAGCAATAGTAGATATTGCACTAGTTGTAGTAGCATTAATTGCAATGTATGAATATTTAAATACAATATCAAAAGTGTCAAATCCAATAAAATGGGTTGCATATGCTAGTTGTTTTTCGATAGGTTTAATACACATAATTCCACAAGAATTATTAGGCATGTTTATTATAATAGAAATATCAACAATATTAAGTATATTATTTTTGAATGTGATATTAACAGATATGAAAATAAATTTTAAGGATGTTGCATATACATTTTTGGGAATTATTTATGTTGTATTTTTTATTTCGTTCATTGGATTTATATATGGTATGAAAGCTGGAAAAATATTAATTTGGTATGTTATAATTGCATCATGGGGAACAGATATATTTGCATATATTATAGGAAAACATTTTGGCAACCATAAATTTAGTAAGATAAGTCCTAAAAAATCTTTGGAAGGCTGTATAGCTGGAATAATTGGGGCAATAATATTAATGCAAATATATACATATATATTAAATACATATTTGGAAACAAATTATTCTTATTTGGCACTAATAGGAATATCAATAATATTAAGTTTGCTAAGTCAAATTGGAGACTTTGTAGCATCTAGTATAAAAAGATATGCAGGTGTAAAAGATTATGGAAATATAATACCAGGACATGGTGGAATATTAGATAGAATTGATAGTCTTATATTTATAGCACCATTCACATATGTATTATTTTCTTTATTATAAAGGAGGAACTTTTTTGATAAGTTTTATTGTATCTGCAATAAAGATAATTTCCTTACTAGGAGTTTTAATTTTTATCCATGAACTAGGTCATTTTACAGTTGCAAAATTATGCAAAGTAAAAGTAAACGAATTTGCAATTGGTTTTGGACCAACTATTTTGAAGAAACAAGGTAAGGAAACTAAATACGCATTACGATTAATACCATTAGGTGGTTTTGTAAGCATGGAAGGAGAAGAAGAAAGGTCAGAAAATGAGGGCTCATTTTCAAAGGCTAGCATACCAAAAAGAATTGCAATAGTTACAGCTGGAGCAGGCGTAAATATAATATTTGCAATTATAGTATTCTTCTTTTTAGCTACAACAGTTGGAAATAATATGAGTTTTATGGAGTGCCTAAAAAACGCTGTAGTAATGACAAACGAGTTTATATTTTCTACCATAGAAGGGCTGAAACAATTACTAACTGGAAAAGTTGGAATTGACCAAATGATTGGACCAGTTGGTATTTCAGAAGTTGTTTCTAAAACAAATGGTATAAAAGAATTTGTATATATGTTAGCAGCAATATCAATGTCATTAGGTGTGACAAATCTCTTACCAATACCAGCACTAGATGGTGGAAAAATTGTATTGCTAATAATAGAAGCAATAAGAAGAAAACCATTAAATGAAAAAACAGAAATAAATATTCAATTAATAGGATTTTCTATAATAATAGCATTATCTTTATTTGTGACTTATAACGATATTACGAGGATTTTCTAAGAGGAGTGATTTTTAACAGTAACTATCACCAAAATCACGTTCTCAAATTACTCTTGACAAATATAAAAAATTAATGGATAATATAGAGGTAAAAACACAAAGGAGGAATTATATAAATGTACGTATTTAATAGGATTACGGTAAATCCACAATTACCAAAAAGAATAGAAAAATTATCAGAAATTAGTAATAATTTATGGTGGTCTTGGAACACAGAATTCTTAAGATTATTTCAATATATAGATATGGATTTATGGGAACAATCAAAGAAAAATCCAGTAAAATTTTTAAAACATGTATCACAAGAGAAGTTAGAAGAGGCTTCAAAAAATATTTCATTTCTAAAAGATTATGATAAGGTTGTAGAAAACTTTCAAAATTATATGAATAGTAAGAATACATGGTATCAAAAAAAATATCCAGAGGAAAAAAACGATTTAATTGCATATTTCTCAGCAGAATATGGTTTAGATGAAACTATACCAATATATTCTGGTGGCCTTGGGATTTTATCTGGAGATCACTTAAAATCTGCAAGTGATTTGGGAATTCCATTAGTGGCAGTAGGTTTGCTATATAAAAATGGATACTTTAACCAGAAAATAGATGGAAATGGAAATCAGGAAACAGAATATAATACAATTGATTTATACGATTTACCAATAAATCCTGTGAAAGATCAAAAAGGTGAAGATTTAACCATTTACGTTAAATTTCCAAAAAGAAGACTTTATTTAAAAGTGTGGCAAATAAATGTAGGTAGAGTGAAGCTATATTTATTAGATTCAGATATTGATAAAAATCATGAGGAAGATAGAGATGTCACATTAAGACTATATGGTGGAGACCAGGAAATGAGAATTCGCCAAGAAATCGTTCTTGGTATGGGTGGAGTTAATTTGTTAACAAGATATCTAAATTTAAAACCAACTGTATATCACATGAATGAAGGACATTCAGCTTTCTTAAATTTAGAAATTATAAAAAATATTATAAAAGAGAAAGAAGTGTCATTTGAAGTTGCAAAAGATATTGCAAGTTCTAAAACAGTATTTACAACACATACTCCAGTACCAGCAGGAAATGATATATTTCCACTAGATTTGGTAGAAAAATATTTTAAAGATTTTTGGCCAAGAATAGGTCTTTCTAGAGAAGAGTTTTTAAAGCTAGGACAGAAACCATGCAAACACTTAGAAGGTGGATTTAATATGGGAATTCTTGCATTAAAAATTGCTGGAAAGAAAAATGGAGTTAGTAAGCTTCATGGTGCAGTTTCAAGAGAGTTGTTTGGAGAAGTATGGCCCGAAATTGCAGCAAATGAATCTCCAATTGAATATGTTACAAATGGTATTCATACTTGCACGTGGTTATCACCAAAAATGAAGGAATTATATAATAAATATTTAATGCCATATTGGCAAGATAATATGTATGATGACCATATATGGGAAAAAATAAAAAATATTCCAGACGAAAAGTTATGGAAAATACATAATGAGAGAAAAGTAAAACTATTAAAATTAGTAAAAGATAATACAACAGAAAGATTAAGACGTTCAGGATACAGCTATGATTCTATTAATGAAATAGTATCAAAATTAGATCCAAATGCTTTAACAATAGGATTTGCAAGAAGATTTGCAACATATAAAAGAGCGACATTAATATTTAAGGACTTAGAGAGAATAACACAAATATTAAACAATTCAGATAGACCAGTTCAATTAATATTTGCAGGAAAGGCTCATCCCGCAGATAAAGAAGGATCTGACCTAATTAGATATATTCATCAATTATCTATGATGCCACAGTTTAAGGGGAAAATATTCCTACTTGAAAATTATAATATTGGAATGTCAAGATATTTAATAAGTGGTGTAGATGTGTGGTTAAATAACCCAAGAAGGCCAATGGAAGCATCAGGAACAAGTGGACAAAAAGCATCTGTAAATGGAGTTATAAACTTTAGTGTATTAGATGGTTGGTGGGCAGAAGGCTATAAACAAAATAATGGTTGGACAATTGGAACAAATGCAGAATATGAATCATACGAAGCACAAGACCAAGCAGATAGTCAAAGTATATATAAAACATTGGAGGAAAAAATAATTCCGACATATTATGAAAAAGAACAAGGTGGAATATCTAAAAAATGGATTGATTTAATGAAAAATTCAATCATAACAACAGGCGGAAAATATAGCACTGCAAGAATGTTAGTAGATTATACAAATCACTTATATATGCCACTTTGCAAACTAACTAAAAAATATTATGAAGATATAGACAATGTAGCAGCATATAACGCTTGGAAAAAAGATTTATACATGAATTGGAAGGATATAAAAATAACACAAGTAAATAATTTAAATGATATTACAATTGATGCTGGAAACAATATAGAAGTAGCATGTGAAGTTGAATTACCTAATATTAATGTGGAAAATATTTCAGCAGAAGTATATTATGGAAAAATTTTGGACAATGGTATAGTAGAAAATGTAAGCATCATTCCAATGGAATTATCAGACTCGAGTGAAGAAGAAAAGAAGTATTATTTTACGGCAAAAATAAACCTTACAACAGGTGGTAATTATGGTTATACATTTAGGGTTATGCCAAAACACGAAATGATTTTAGAACCTGCAAACTTGAATTTAATTAAATGGATTACTAAATAATAAAGAGCGAGAAAATGTGGTACATTTTCTCGCTTTTTAGGTGAACCCTAAATTAACATTGATTGCAATAAAAAGCAGTGTAAATACTATATAAAGTTATGAAATTAAAAAAGTTTATCTAAAATTCTTTTGTATCTTTGGAATATAGGATGAGTTTCATCTTGACCATAAATGCAACTTTCATATACATTACAATAATACCACTTTTGTAAATCTTTATTTCTTTTTAAAGAAGACCATGATTTTTCTTCTCCATATTTTTGTATACATTCATATAAATCCTCTAAATTACTAATTTTGTCACAAGCTACTATTAACTTTGATCCTAGAGGAGCATTTTTTATCTGATTAATAGTATGTTTTTTTCTATCTTCCCATTCTAAACTTTTATCTGGTTCAGATGCATCATACACGTAATCTCTAACAGTTTTACCAAATTCTTTTTCTATATCATCAAATTCATAAGGTGTATCTTCAACAACATCATGTAAGATTCCTGCTATTACTACATCTTCATCACAACCATTTCTTTGAAGTAGCATTCCTACTGTAAATGGATGAAAAATCATATCGATATCTTCAATTTTTCTCCTTTGTCCTTTGTGTGCTTTTGTTGCAAAATATATTGCATATTCTATTCTATCTTTTTCCATATCTAACCTCCTATTTTTAATATTATATAATATAAATTAGGAAAATTCAAGGTGTAAAAATATTGACATTTTGATTAGAAGAATATATAATCAAAAAAAATGTAGAAAGGAGGCCAAATGATAATGCGGCCGTTTATAGTGGAATTTTTAGGAGTGCCTGAATCCGGAAAGACTACCTCTATTAAGCTGATTAAGGATTTGCTTGAAAATGAAGGCTTAAAAGTTTCGGTAGTAAGAGAATCTGCAGAAATGATTTCAGCTAACATACCAAAAGGCTCATGGGAATCAAATCTTTGGATGAGACTAAATACATTAGCGATGATTTTAGAAGCATCATATACGAACACGAACGATTTAATTCTCGTAGACAGAGGAAATGTTGATGCCTCATTTTGGGGAAAATTGTATTACAATGAGGGCAAATGCTCAGAGTTAAGATACTCAGTGTTAAAAAAGATGGGATGCTTGTCTGAGAGGTTTAATAGTGATTTTGTTATAGTCTTAACAGTTGATGTTGAAGAGGCTATAAGAAGACGTGGAGGAGAAGGTAGAATTGTTACAAGAAAATGGCTTGAAAAATTTAAAGCTCAGCTTGAGGAATTCTGTGATGAAATAAAAGGCAAGATAATAATTAATACAACAAAATCTTGCCAGACGGAATTGGTAGATAAACTAAAAAAGATTATACTGGATGAATACAATAAATATTGTAAAAACCAGTAGTCCACAAAATGCCATTACTGAATAATTAAAAGATTAACAGTGATGGCATTATAATATATATAAATAAAGGTGATATAATGACAACAATTGAAGAATTAGAAAAACAGTTGAAAAAAGGACAGTTAAACAATTTATACTTGCTATATGGAGAAGAAGTTTTTTTATTAGAAAGTTCATTAAAAAAGGTAAAGGCTTTATTTGGTGAATTAGTAAAAGGTATAAATTTTATTTCTATTGATGAAACAAATGTAACTAATTTAATACAAGATATTGAGACTCCAGCGTTTGGATATGAAAAAAAGTTAATTATAGCAAAAAATACAGGGCTATTTAAAAATGAAGGAAAAAAGAAAAGCAGGGAATTTACTAGATTAAAAGAAAATATAAATAATTATATAAATGAAAACATAAAAACAATAAATGAATCTACGGTTTTGATATTTGTAGAGGAGGATGTTGATAAAAGGCAAAAATTATTTAATACAATTGACAAATTTGGAACAGTTTGTGAGTTTATTTTTTTAAAACCAATTCAAATCGAAAATAGGATAAAAGCTATATGTAATGCATATAAAGTCAAAATTGATGATTATTCATTAAAATATTTTATCGAATGTTGTGGAACAAATATGCAAGACTTAATTAACGAAATTAGAAAACTTATAGAATATGCAGGGGAAAATGGTAAAATTGAAAAAGGAAGTATAGATATATTATCAATAAAAAAATTGGAAAGTATAATATTTGACTTAACAGATAATTTAGGAAAGAAAGACATACTAAAAGCTTTAGAAGTTCTAAATAACTTAATTTATACAAGAGAGCCAATACAAAAAATTTTAATTACATTATATAATCATTTTAAGAAGATTTATTTTACAAGTCTTGCTATAAAATATAACAAAGACATTGTATCTAGTTTGGATTTAAAACCTAATCAAACATTTTTATTAAATAAATATAGAACACAAGCAAAATATTTTAAAGAAAAAGAATTAAAAGATATTTTACAAAATTTAAGGGATTTAGATTATAATTATAAAAATGGACTAATTGACTTGCAAGTTGGCTTAGAAGCAATACTTTGCAGATATTGTTCTTGAAAAAATTTTTAAATTTTATAGTTGTTACTAAGCATAAAAACTAAATGTATAAAAATAACCTTAATTGATAAAAATAGTAAAAAGTTTTATAAGTTAGGGTGATTTTTATGTTAAATAGTAAAAAGAAAATTATAACAATTTTTATTTTATCTATTTTATTTATTATTTTATTTATATTTGCTATTGTATTAAAAAATAATTCTGTAGATGTTTTATCAAAATATGGATCAAGAGGAAACGAGGTAACGCAAATACAAACAAAGTTAAAAAGATGGGGATATTACACAGGAACGGCGGATCGGCATTTATGGAAATAAAACCGTCAGTGCTGTAAAATATTTTCAAAGAAAAAATGGACTAACAGTAGATGGAATAGCTGGAACCAAAACTTTGGCAGCAATGGGAATAACTAGCTCGAGTTCGTCAACTTCTACTTCAAGTAATACAAGTGATTTAAATCTACTTTCAAGAATTATATATGGAGAATCTAGAGGCGAACCATATACAGGTCAAGTTGCAGTAGGAGCAGTTATAATGAATAGGGTAAAGAACAGTTCTTTTCCCAATACTATAGCTGGAGTTATATATCAAAATGGAGCTTTCGACGCAGTAAGTGATGGACAAATAAATATGTCTCCAGATTCAACTGCAAGAAAAGCAGCTCAAGATGCTATAAATGGTTGGGATCCGTCATATGGTGCAATTTATTATTTTAACCCTGCAACTGCAACAAACAAGTGGATTTGGTCAAGACCAGCAACAGTAACAATTGGAAAGCACAGATTTTGCAAGTGAGTTGGATTAGGGGATGTTCTTTTTCTTCCCCTAATCCCCTTGACAAAAACAAAGCAAATTGGTAATATATATGTATCTTATAGCAATGGGGGAAAAAATGAACATATATCCAAATGCTTATTTTAGAAGAGTAGAAGAAATAAAAATAGATTTTTTGCAAAACAAAAAAATTAAAGCATTAGCATTAGATATAGACAATACATTAATAGATTATAAACAAAATTTATCTAAAGAAATTATTATATGGGCTAAAAAGTTAAAAGAACAAGGAATAAAATTATATATATTATCAAACACAAATAAAAAAGAAAAAGTAGAAAAAGTTGCAAATGTATTGCAAATACCATATATATGTTTTGCAAAAAAACCTCTAAAGTCAGGTTTTAAGAAGGTTAAAAAAAAATTAAACGAACAGCCAGAAAATATTGCAGTAGTAGGGGATCAAATTTTTACAGACATAATGGGAGGAAATAGAAGCAATATGTTTACTATATTAGTAGATCCTATTAGTAAAAAAGATTACTGGTACACAGCTTGGAAAAGGCCAATAGAAAATAAAATAAAAAAACATATTAAACTAGAGAAGAAAGAGGAATAAAAAAATGTATTTTAATGATGTACATATTGTTTATTATGTGATTGTAGCTATTTTAGGACTATTTGTAGGAGAATTTGTAAGCTGGATGAATAAAAGACTTTCAGATTATAAAAAAGTATTTTCTAAAGATATTAAAGAAGAATATAAAATAAATTTTAAGCCAAATTATATTTTAATGCTAATAACAGCAACAATATATGTATTTTTATTATATAAATTTGGAATTCAAAATACAATAATAGCAAATATAGACTTAGTAAAATTTGCTATTCTAACACCTATGTTATTGTCAGCTTTTATAATAGATTATAGACTACAAATCATACCCAATAGACTTAATTTAACTATATTTGAAGTAGGAATTGTAACAGCTTTTTTATATGGATTGTCAGATGTTGCAATAACTATAAATATGATACTTGGAATGTTAGCAGGTGGAGGAATTTTCTTATTAATTACACTTGTTGGTGGTTTAATATATGGAAAAGAAGCTATGGGATTTGGTGATGTTAAGCTAATGGGAGCTCTAGGTTTGTTTTTTGGACTTTCAAACATTATTGTTGTAACATTAGTATCATTTTTAATAGGTGCAATACTTAGTATTGTTTTATTAATATCAAAAATTAAAAAAACAGATGAATACATACCATTCGGACCATTTATTGTAATTGCTGCTTTTATTAGTATATACATACCATTTGAACAAATAAAGAATGTTTTATTTACTGTATTTACTTTGGGGCTATATAAGGGATAAAATAAAATTTAAAGATAAATAGAGATATCGAGAGATAATCATTCATTAATAGAGATAGGAGTGAAGTATAATGAATCCTAAATTGCAATGGCTAAGAAATACCATGTCAAGTTCAAATTTACAAGGTTTAATTATATCAAATCCAGTAAATATAAAATATTTAACAGGTATTGATGCAGAAGGAATTTTAATATTAACGAGAAAAGAGAATATATATATAACAGATGGAAGATATATAGAATATGTACATAGTATTCTGACATTATATGATGAAATTATAGTGTACGATATCCATAATGTCTCTAAGGATGACTATGAGAATTTTTTTATGTTTTGCGAAAATGTTGGGTTTGAGGAACATTTTGTAACATATGCAGGTTATAAAGAATTAATTAGAAAATATAAAATTAATAATTTAGTAGAAACAGAGTATATAATTGAAAAGCAAAGAATGATAAAGGACAAGGAAGAAATAAAAAATATTGAAAAAGCATGTCAAATAACAGATGATTGTTTTAGTTATATATTAACATACATAAAACCAGGAATGACTGAAAAGCAAATTGCTGATGAAATTGAAGAATATTATAAAGGCAGAACAGATGGATTATCGTTTGAAACAATTGTAGCTTCAGGAGAAAATACTTCTAAGCCACATGCGGTACCTACAAATAGAAAAATACGAGAAACAGATATTATAACAATCGATATGGGATGTAAAGTGAATGGTTATTGTTCTGATATGACAAGGACAATTTTTGTAGGAAAGGTATCAGAAGAGATAAAGCCTGTTTATGATTTGGTTTTGAAAAATCAAATACAAACAATACAAGAAATGAGAGATTGTGCAAATGTTAGGTTATTAAGTAAAATGGTAGAAAATGACTTTAAATTAAATGGATACGATTTAGTGCATAGTTTGGGGCATGGAGTTGGAATGGAAATTCATGAAGCACCTAATATTAATCATCTTTCAGATGCGCAGTTACGAGAAAATATGGTAGTAACTGATGAACCAGGAATTTATATTCCAGGAAAGTTTGGAGTAAGAATAGAAGACACAGTACAAATAACAAAATTTGGTTGTATAAGTTTAACTAAATCTGAGAAAAATTATATTATAATATAAAACTTGATTTTTACCAAAAAATGTAGTAAAATAGATAAAATTAAAAATGAAGGAGAGATAATTATGGCATCAGTATACTCAGCAGGAGATTTTAGAAATGGAACAACTTTTGAAATGGAAGGAAACGTATATAGAATAGTAGAGTTTCAACATGTAAAACCAGGAAAAGGTTCAGCGTTTGTAAGAACAAAATTAAAAAATGTAATAACAGGAGCAACACTAGAAAAAACATTTAACCCATCAGATAAATATCCAGCAGCAGAAATTGAAAAGAAAACAATGCAATATTTATATAATGATGGTGGATTATATTATTTTATGGACAATGAAACATATGACCAAATACCACTAAATGAAGGACAATTAGGAGATTGTTTAAAATATTTAAAAGAAAATATGGAAGTTACAATTCTTTCATATAAAGGAAATACATTTGCGGTAGAGCCTCCAACATTTGTTGAATTAGAAGTTACATATACTGAACCAGGATTTAGTGGAAATACTACAACTACTTCAGGAAAGCCAGCTAAACTAGAAACAGGTTTAGAAATACAAGTTCCATTATTTGTAAACATTGGAGATATACTAAAAATAGACACAAGAACATGCGAATATATGGAAAGAGTTTAAGAAAGGTGATTATCGAATGTCAAGCATAAAGAACGAATATAAAAATTTTTTAGATGATATTGAAAAAAACATAAAAAACAAAGAAGACCTAGAATATGTAAAAAAAAGATTTTCAGTTTTTTTAGATGTAATATTAGACCAAATAGACAATATATTAAATTTTAAAAATGAAGAAATGCAAAAAATAGAAGAAAATCAAAAAAAAATTGAAGACAAAATATTAAAAATGCAATCTATAATAGATAATATAGAAAATGATATATATTCAGAAGATGGATTTGACTTTGAAATAGTGTGTCCATATTGTAACAATGAATTTATAATAGATGTAGACGAAGACAGAACAGAAGTTGAATGTCCAGAATGTAAAAACACAATAGAATTAGACTGGTCAGGAGAAATAGATGAAGAACCAGATAGCTCTAATGGTTGCTCTGGCAGTTGCCACGGCTGTGATGGCTGCCAAGATGAAGATGATGATATGTAAAATAAATAAGGGATAATCCATTTAAGATTATGGAATAATCCCTTATTTTGTTTAAAAATAATTTATAGGGTTTACATATTTTCCATCAATTCTAATCCCTAAATGCAAATGTGGACCAGTAGTTGCACCATTTGTAGGGTTACCATTAGAATCGTGATATTGGTTACCGAGGCACACCGTAAACATACCTTGGACCAACTTGCCCGAATTATTTGACCTTGTTTTATTTTATCACCAACTTCAACCATAAAATTAGGGTCACAGTGGCAATAACTAACTTTAAAATTATCAAAAGATAGAGTAATAGTATAACCGCCTGCACCGAGAAATTGACAAAAAGTAATTTCACCATCATGTACTGCAATAAATTTTGTACCAGGTGGAGCAGGAATATCGATACCAGAATGAGAAGATGATGCACCACCAGTTGGTGCATTTCTTTTTCCAAATGGAGAACTTATTCTTGTATAACCAGGAAGAGGCCATACAAAGCCATTAGGATTAAAATCAATGATTTCAGAATTAACAGATGGATTATTAGAATACGATATACCTAAAATTGGAATAAAAAAAATGCAAATAAACATTGTAAAAAAAATGACTAAAATTGAAAAATAACTAAAGATTTTATAAATAAAATATACCTCCTTTGGAATTACATATTTATATGGGAATTACTATAAAAATAAAAAAAAATAAAATTTAAGATATTTGGCAGGGGTAGAAGGATTCGAACCCTCACAGGCGGTTTTGGAGACCGATGTGCTACCATTAACACTATACCCCTATAAACAAACTAATTATTTAATAACAATTAATATAATAGCATAAAATAAAAAATTTAGCAATAACTTTTCGTAAAAATTATTGACTTTTTAAACATATGATAATAAAATAAACAAGAAGAAATAAAGAAAAATGACATTGAGGAGGAATTGTTATGTTAAAATCGATGGAAACATTAGTAGCACTTTGTAAAAATAGAGGAATTATTTATCCAGGTTCAGAAATATATGGAGGTCTTGCAAATACTTGGGATTATGGACCTTTAGGAAATGAAATAAAAAATAACGTAAAAAATGCATGGAGAAAGAAATTTATACAAGAGCAAAAAGATATTGTTGGGTTAGATGCAGCAATTTTAATGAACCCAGAAACTTGGGTTGCATCTGGTCATGTTGGGGGATTTTCTGATCCACTAATTGATTGTAAAGAATGTAAAACAAGACATAGAGCAGATAAATTAATAGAAGAATGGGCACATGAACAAGGAAAAGACATGATAGCAGACGGTATGACAGATGAAGAGTTAACAAATTTTATATCAGACAATAAAATACCATGTCCTAGTTGTGGAAAAACAAATTTTACAGGTATAAGAAAATTCAATTTAATGTTTAAGACTTTTCAAGGTGTAACAGAAGATTCAACTTCAGAAATTTATTTAAGACCAGAAACTGCACAAGGAATATTTGTAGATTTTAAAAACGTTTTAAGAACATCTAGAAAAAAAATGCCGATGGGAATTGCACAAATAGGTAAAGCATTTAGAAATGAAATTACACCAGGTAACTTTACATTTAGGACTCGTGAATTTGAACAGATGGAATTAGAGTTTTTCTGTAAACCAGGTACAGACCTAGAATGGCATAAATATTGGAAAAAATACTGTGAAAAATGGTTATTAGATTTAGGAATGAAAAAAGAAAATATAAGATTAAGAGATCATTCACCAGAGGAATTAGTATTTTATAGCAAAGCAACAACAGATATAGAATTTGCTTTTCCATTTGGTTGGGGAGAATTATGGGGAATTGCAGACAGAACAGACTATGACTTAAGTCAGCATATAGAACATTCAAAACAAGACTTAAGTTACCAAGACCCAGAAACAAACGAAAAATATGTACCATATGTAATAGAACCATCATTGGGAGCAGATAGAGTTGTTTTAGCATTCCTATGTAATGCTTATGATGAAGAAACAATTGCTGAAGGAGATACCAGAACAGTATTGCATTTACATCCTGCATTGGCACCATATAAACTTGCAGTATTACCACTTTCTAAAAAACTATCTGATAAAGCAAATGAAGTATATGAAAAATTAGTGAAGAAATTCATGTGCGATTATGATGAAGCGGGAAGTATTGGAAAACGTTATAGAAGAGAAGATGAAATAGGAACACCATACTGTGTAACTGTTGACTTTGACACATTAGAGGATGAAACAGTTACAATTCGCGATAGAGATACAATGGAACAAGTAAGAGTTAAAATTGATGAAATAGAGAAATGGATTCAAGAAAGAATTGAATTTTAATAAATTATAAACATAAAAATCAATATTATATTTGGGTATAAAATCGTCGTTGAAATTTAAAATTTCAGCGGCGTTTTATTTTGTCGAAAACTTCTTATAAATCGACAAAACTTCCTAACTTTTACTCTTGGAAAAAAAAGGAAAATAAATTATAATAAAAAACAAAGGAGGTAAAAAATGGAATCGAAATTTTATGAAAGGGACAAGCTCTTAGTTTTTAGAATAAAAGATGAAATTGATGATTGTAGTGTTCAATTGATAAGGAGGAAAGCAGATAATGAAATTGAAAGATATATGCCTAAAAAAGTTATATTTGATTTTGATAGTGTCACTTTTATGGATAGTAGCGGAATAGGTTTTTTAATAGGAAGATATAAATTTGCAAAAATGTTGGGAGCTAAAGTGGAAATAAGTAATTTAACGAAAAATGTAATGAAGGTTTTTGAAATGAGTGGAATTTTAAAACTAATTCCAATGTCATATTCTGAAAAAGAAGTATAAAAAAGAAAGGGTAAAAAAATGAAAAGGGATTTTAAAAATGAAATGAAATTGGAGTTTATTAGTAAATCATCTAACGAGGCTTTTGCAAGGATTTCTGTAGCAGCTTTTGCTGCACAGTTAGATCCAAGTTTAGAAGAACTTGCAGATATAAAAACAGCTGTATCTGAGGCAGTTACAAATTGTATTATTCATGGTTATGATAAAAAGCAAGGGATAGTAAGAGTTAGTGCAAAACTTACTAATAATGAGATTATAATTGAGATTTCTGATAAAGGTAAAGGAATTGAAAATGTTGAAGTTGCAAAAGAGCCACTTTATACAACAAAACCTAATCTAGAAAGGTCTGGTATGGGATTTACTATAATGGAAAGCTTTATGGACTCGATGAAAGTAGAATCTATTTTAGGATTAGGTACAAAAGTAACTATATCAAAAGTTATAAAACATAAACAACAAAATGAAGATGAGGAATTCGAGATGCTTTCTACAAATTAAAAATCGTTAAAAAATCACATAGGAAAAGTGAGGAAATTATGTACGAAAATAATATGCAATCTGTAAAAAAAGCTCAATGTGGAGATAAAATAGAACTAGACAGATTAATAAAAGATAATAATGGTCTAATATGGAGTATAGTAAGAAGATTTAATGGCAGAGGATATGAATTAGATGATTTATATCAAATAGGATGTATTGGTTTTATAAAAGCAATAAAAAGATTTGACACAAATTTTGAAGTCAAACTTTCAACATATGCAGTACCATATATGATTGGAGAAATAAAAAGATATATAAGAGACGATAATCCAATAAAAATAAGTAGAAGTATAAAAGAATTATCAATAAAGATAAAAGAAATACAGAAACAGTATCTAGACAAAAGAGGTAGGGAAATTACAATTGAAGAAATAGAAAATGTATTAAAAGTGTCAAAAGAAGATATAATACTTGCAATAGAATCAAGTCAAAATATTGAATCAATTGAAAACAGTTCTTATACAAACAATAAAAATGGAAATAGTATAAGTTTATTGGAAAGACTATCTACAAATAAAAATGAAGAAGAAATAATTACAAATAAATTAGTAATTAAAGATTTAATTAAAGGACTACCAAAAAGAGAACAAGAAATAATATTACTAAGGTTTTTTAAAGAAAAGACTCAATGTGAAGTTGCAAAAATATTGGGAGTTACCCAGGTTCAAGTTTCTAGAATTGAAAGAAGAATTTTAAATAGTATGAAAACAAAATTAACATCATGATGAAAGGAAAGTGATAAAAATAAAAAAGTTTTTATTATATTTTTTTGCCTTTATTTTTATATGTTTTTTATTGCCAGCACTTCTTACAAAAAAAGATATAAAAACTTTTTCAGAAAATGTAGAAAAAAATAAAAATCAGGATACAACAACTAAGGAAGAAGAAAAATATGATTATAATAATTATGGAATAATTAAGTTATTACATAATAAAACAGGAGAGGTAGAAGAAATACCACTAGATGACTATTTATGCAATGTTGTATCTGGAGAAATGCCAGCAGACTATGAAGAAGAAGCGATAAAGGCCCAAGCTGTGGTAGCAAGGACATATACCATTTTTAAAGCTCAAGAAAAAAAACACATTAATGCAGATATATGTGATGATTTTGGTTGCTGCCAAGCTTGGGTTTCTAAAGAAGATAGACTAAATAGATGGGAAGAGAGCAAAAGAGAAAGTAACTGGGAGAAAATTGAAAAATGTGTAAAACAAACAAAAGGAAAAATAGTTACATATGAAAATAAACCAATAAATGCTTTATTTCATGCAAATAGTGGAGGAACAACAGAATTACCAGTAAATGTATGGGGTGGATCTAGCCTACCATATTTGCAAGTTGTTGAAACTGCAGGAGAAGAAGGATATGCACAATATAGCTCAGAGATTATTTTAAGTGAAAATGAATTGATGGATAAATTAAAAACAAAATATAATGATATTAAAATTGATTTTAGAAATGAAGAAGATTTGAAAATAATAGAATACACAGATAGCAACAGGGTAAAAACAGTAAAATTTGGTAACCATAATTTATCTGGTGTAGAAACAAGGACAATAATTGGTTTAAAATCAACAAATTTCGAAATAATAAAAGAAAACAACAAAATAAAATTTGCTGTAAAAGGTTATGGACATGGAGTTGGAATGAGTCAAACAGGAGCAAATACAATGGCAAGAGAAGGGAAAAGTTATGAAGAAATTATTAATCATTTTTATGTAGGAGTAGAAATAAAAGATATGAATTCTATATAAAATGTATAATCCGTTAAAAATAGGAAATACTTGTATTAATAAACTATTTAAGGAGGATTATATGAGAGGAAATGTAAGAATTAAAAATAAACAAAAATCTGTTGGTGATAAAATTATTGTGTATTCTGCAATTGGAGTAGGAATTTTGACTATAATATTAATAGGTCTATTAATATACAGTAAAAGTTTAAGCGATGAAGTAAAAGAAGGAACTATAACTTTAGAACAAATGGCAAATATTGCGGGAAATACTACAGAAAATGTGGAAACAGAAAATACAGAAAGTGCAAGTAGTGAAATTGGAAAAAGTATAGAAGAAGCTGAAAATGAAATAAAAAATGAAACAAATACACAAAGTACAACGAACACATCAAATACAGTAAAAAGAGAAAATACAGCTATAACAAATGTAAATACAAATAAGAAAACAAATAAAACAAATTCAAAAACGCAAGCAGAAAATAAAAAAGAGTTAAGTTTTGAAAAACCTGTAGAAGGAGAAATTTTAAAAGAATATGCTAAGGACAATTTAATATATTCCGAAACACTAAAAGAATGGGTAACGCACTTCGGAATTGATATTAAAGCCGATAAAACAACTGTTGTAAAATCAGCAGAAGCAGGAACAGTAAAATCCATAAAAAATGATCCAAGATATGGTTTAACAATAGTAATTGACCATGGAGACGAAATGCAAACGGTATACGCAAACCTTCTAACTTCAGAATTTGTCGTTGAAGGAGAAAAAGTTGAAAAAGGACAAAGTATAGGCACTGTTGGAAATACTGGCGTATTTGAAGTTGCAGATGAACCACATTTACACTTTGAAATATTAAAAGATTCAATACCTCAGGATCCGAATATATATTTAAAATAAAAAGAAAACCTTATAAGTATAGTTTAAAATACTTGTAAGGTTTAAAATTATTAATAATTATTGAATATTTTTTAATTAAATGATAATATAATAAAAAACAGATCGAAAGAGGTTAAAAATGAAATACATAAACACAAACAAAATAGAAAAAATAAAGTTAGATAAAGACAACTTTTATGTAGCAATTGATTTTGATAAAACTATAACAGCAACTAATAGTGATGATTCGTGGAATGCAAGTGGTAACACATTAGGAAAAGAATTTAATAAAAAATCTTTTGATTTATATCAAAAATATGCACCAATTGAACTAAATTATCATATAAGTTTTGAAGAAAAAAAACAAGCTATGGAAGAATGGTATTATAGCTGTATGAATTTGTATTATGAATATCATTTAACTTTAACAAAACTAAAAGAATCAATTAATAAAAGTAATTTAATATTTAGAAAAGGTGCTAAAAAGTTTTTGAAAGTAATGTATGAAAATAATATTCCAGTTATTATTTTATCTGCAGGAATTGGAAATGTAATAGTCGAATTTTTAAAAAATAATAACTGCTATTACGAAAATATAAATATAATAAGTAATTTTATTGAATTTGATGAAACTGGAAATATGAAAAAATACGATAAAGAAATAATTCATACTTTAAATAAAACAATGAATGGAAATATAAACGAAGATTTAGCTAAAAAAATAATAAGCAAACAATATAGACTTTTATTAGGTGATTTTATAGAAGACAAAAATATGATACCTAGTTCAGATTGGAAAAATACAATTACCATTGGATTTCTAGGAAAAAACATAGAAGAAAATTTAGATATATATAATAAAAATTTTGATATTGTATTAACAAAGGAAAATGCTACTTTTGATGAGTTAAATGAATTACTAGAATGTAAATAGGTAAATAAACCAATATTATATTAATTAGAAGAAAGTATAAAAAAAGAAAGAGATAGTTTAAGGGGGAAAAAATGAGAATTAGATATAAAAAATGGGCAAGACCAGAACTAGAAGCAAGTAGTTTTTATGAAGATGAACCACAAAAGTGGAAAGGCAAATGGAAGGAACATTTCGCAAAAACAGAGCTTCCACTTATGATAGAATTAGGTTGCGGTAAAGGTCAATTTATTTCTAGCTTAGCCTTAGAAAATCAAAATACAAATTACTTAGCAATAGATTTAGTAGACGCAATGCTAGGACTTGCAAAAAGAAATATAGAAAATGAATATGGAAAAGCAAATAAAGAACCTAATAATGTAATTATAACAAGGTTTGATATAGAAAGAATAAATTTAATTCTAGATAAACAAGATGAAGTAGAACGAATTTATATAAATTTTTGCAATCCTTGGCCAAGAGGAAAACATAGAAAGAAAAGACTAACACATACAAAACAGCTAGAAAAATATAAAGAATTTTTAAAACAAGGAGCTAAAATTTATTTTAAAACAGATGATGATGACCTATTTGAAGCAAGCTTATCATATTTTACGGAGTCTGGGTTTAAAATTTTAAAAAAAACATATAATCTGCACAGTGATCCAATATTTGAAAAAAATATTGAAACAGAGCACGAAAAAATGTTTTCAGAGCAGGGAATAAAAATTAAAGCACTTATTGCAGAAATTTAGTAATGATGATTTTAGCCCAGTTGCCAAAATGATCATCGCCTTTGATGTTTAAACTGAAAGGAAAAAAAAATGAACGAGGAAATAATTGAAGATAAAGAAAAAATGTTAAAAATTTTAGAGCAGGATCCGGAAAAGTTAGAATTTGCTAGTATGACACTAAAAAATGATAGAGAAGTAGTTCTAAAGGCTGTAAAAGGTGCACCTTGGACAATATGTTATGCTTCAGAGAAATTAAGAGCAGATAGAGAGCTTGTTTTAGAAAGTTGTAGAACTTATGGACAAGCTTTATATTTTGCAAGTAAGGATTTAAGAGATGATAGAAACATTGTAAAAACAGCGGTAGAAAATAAGGGTATAATTATAAAATATGCAAGTGAAAGACTAAGAAATGATAAAGAACTTGCCATAATTGCTGTAAAACAAAATAAAGATGCATATCATTTTATATCTGAAGAACTTAAACAAGACAAAGAAATAAAAGATATTGTTCAAATTTAAAAATGTTTTAGCCCTGCTTAGACAGTGATTAATATATAAAAATTTAATTCATTACTGGTCAAACTAATCATTAGCGCGTGCATTTTAACCTAATTATACTGAACAGCAACAAACGAAAAATTATGTAAATCAAAAAAGTATTGAGATTTTTTTTTTATTATGGTAAAATAATGTAGGAGAAAAGTAGAAAGAGAGAAAAGTATGGATAAAAACCGTATTAGAAATTTTAGTATAATTGCACATATTGACCATGGAAAATCAACATTAGCTGACAGACTGATAGAAATGACAGGAGTATTATCTAAAAGGGAAATGGAAAGTCAAGTATTAGATAATATGGAAATAGAAAAAGAAAGAGGAATTACAATAAAATCACAGGCTGTTCGAATGATATATAAGGCAAAAGACGGGCAAGAATATACATTAAATTTAATAGATACGCCAGGCCATGTAGACTTTAATTATGAAGTTTCAAGAAGTCTAGCAGCTTGTGATGGAGCTATTCTTGTAGTAGATGCTAGCCAAGGAGTTGAAGCTCAGACTTTAGCAAATGTATATTTAGCAATAGATAATAATTTAGAAATATTACCTGTACTAAATAAAATAGATTTGCCAAATGCCAGAGTAGATGAAGTAAAAAAGGAAATTGAGGATATAATTGGAATACCAGCGGAAGATGCACCATGCATTTCAGCAAAATCAGGATTGAATGTGGAGGAAGTATTAGAAAGAATAATAACAGATCTTCCGGCACCAATGGGTGAGATACAAGAAAAAACTAAGTGCTTAATTTTCGACTCATATTATGATAATTACAAAGGAGCATTAGCTTATGTAAGAGTAGTAGATGGAAAAGTTAAGGTTGGTGATGAGATAAAACTAATGGCAACAAATAAAGTTTTTACAGTTACAGAAGTAGGATACTTCTTGCCTGGTTCTTATATGCCGACAGATGAAATAAGTGTAGGAGAAGTTGGATATATAGTAGCAAGTATAAAAACCTTGTCAGATATAAATGTTGGAGATACGATAACATTAAATAATAATCCAGCAACAGAACCATTAAAAGGATATAAAAAAGTAACTCCAATGGTATATTGTGGTTTATATCCAATAGATGGAAGTGAATATGAAGATTTGAAAGATGCACTAGAAAAATTAAAATTAAATGATGCAGCATTAGAATATGAACCAGAATCATCAGTTGCCTTGGGGTTTGGATTTAGATGTGGATTTCTTGGTCTTTTGCACCTAGAAATAATAGAAGAAAGACTTGATAAAGAGTTTGACCTTGGGCTAATTACAACAGCACCTTCAGTTATTTATAAGGTTCATAAAACAAATGGTGAAGTAATTGAACTGTATAACCCAGAAGACTTACCAACTAGCCAAGAAATATCTTATATGGAAGAACCTATAGTTTTAGCAAATATTTTAACGCCAAAAGAATATGTAGGAAACATTATGGAATTATGCCAAAGAAGGCGTGGTGTATATATAGACATGAAATACCTAGATGAAAATAGAGTAACACTAGTGTATGAAATGCCACTAAATGAAATAATATATGATTTTTTTGATAATTTAAAATCAAAATCAAAAGGTTATGCATCATTAGATTATGAATTTAAGGAATATAGAAAATCAAATTTAGTAAAATTAGATATTCATATAAATGGAGAAAAAGTAGATGCACTAAGTTTTATAGTTCATAAAGATGGTGCATATGAAAGAGGAAAAAAAATGGTAGAAAAACTAAAAACAGTTATACCAAGAAAACTATTTAAAATTCCTCTTCAAGCTGCAATAGGAGGTCAAATAATTGCAAGAGAAACAATATCTGCTATGAGGAAAGATGTTTTGGCAAAATGTTATGGAGGAGATATTACAAGAAAGAAAAAATTACTTGAAAAACAAAAAAGAGGAAAGAAGAAAATGCGTGAAATAGGAAATGTAGAAATACCACAAGAAGCATTTTTAAGTGTATTAAAATTGGATAATGATTAAAAAGATAAATATTTTTTGTAATGCAAAAATATGTTATTGGAAACAATCTAAAAAAATAAGCTGGAGGAAAAGTAATGGAAGATCAAGTAGAAGGAAGAAATTCAGTATTAGAGTTACTAGAAAGTAACAAAGATATTAACAAAATATTTATTACTAAAGGTGAAAAACATGGTTCTATAAATAAGATTATAGCAATAGCACGACAAAAAAAAATTATTATAGTAGAAAAAGATAAAAGACAGATGGAACAAATAGCCACAACCAATAATTATCAAGGTGTTATTGCAATTGTTCCACCATTCGAATATTGTAAAGTTGAAGATATATTAGACCTAGCTAAAAGCAGAAAAGAAGACCCTTTGGTTCTTATTTTAGATGGAATTGAAGACCCACACAATTTGGGATCAATTATTAGAACAGCAGAAACAGCAGGGGTACATGGGGTAATTATACCAAAAAGAAGAGCAGCTACTGTAAATAGTACAGTTAATAAAGTATCAAGTGGTGCTGTTCAACACATGAAGGTTGCAAGAGTTACCAATATATCTGATACAATAGTAAAATTAAAAAAAGAAGGATTATGGATTTGTGGCACAGCGATAGATACAGATAAATACTATTATAATCAAGATTTGGCAGGCCCTTTAGGAATTGTAATTGGAAATGAAGGAAAAGGGATGGGAATAAAGGTTAAACAAAATTGTGACTTTTTGGTTAAAATTCCAATGAAAGGAAAAGTTACATCTTTAAATGCTTCAGTGTCAACAGGAATTATAATATATGAAGCGGTAAAACAAAGAATAAATAAAAATAGTAATGGAGGTAATTAATTATGATGACAAGAAAAGCTAGGAGGATACTAATAATCATTCCAATAGTAATCATTGTAATTTTAATGTTTGCTACTTGTGTCTTTTTATATTTAACAACAGACATGTTTAAGTCTGCTAGAACATTATTTTTCAAATATATAGGTGAAAATTCGAAAAATATAGGATTAGTGCAAGAAATTTATATAGACCAAAAAAGCGAAGAATTACAAACAAAAAAATATATAGAAAATTGCGAGGTTAAACTTAATTATGCAAAAAATGCTGGAACTTCCTCAGAAAATATGAATAACAGTATTAATGATTTAAAATTTATAATTGATAGTGAGGTTGATAAAACAAATAAATATGAATACCAAAATGTTAGAATTTTAAATAAAGATGATCGAGTTTTAGGACTAGAATATGTAAATGATGGAGACATTTATGGGATAAAGTTTCCTGATTTATTCAAACAATATATATTAACACAAAAAAATGATTTTAAAGGTTTACTTAAAAAAATTGGATATAATGAAGATGAAAAATTAGAAAACATACCAGATTCAATTAATATAAGTCAAAGTATATTAAGTGAAGTAACATTTACAGACGAAGAAATAGAAAACTTAAAAAATAAATATTTAAATTTATTTATCAATGATTTTTCAGGTGATAAGTTTAAAAAAATACAAAGGCAAAATATAACCATAAATGATAAAAAAGTTGAAGTTGATGGTTATATGCTAAAATTAACTAAAGAACAATTAAACAATATTTATATAAAAATATTAGAAGAATTGAAAAAAGACGAAATTGTTTTAGAAAAAATACAAAAATTACAAGATAAAGTAAAAATAATAAATCAAATTTCTACAGAAAATGTGGATTTAAAAGAAAAGTTTGTAAGTAAAATAGAAGATACTATTAGTGAAATAAATCAAAATAATATTGGAAATGAAGAAACAAGTATAATTGTGTATGAAAATCAAGGAAAAACAGTTAGAACATCAATATCTGGAGTAGACTATGAATTAAATTTTGATGTATTACAACCTGGAGAAGAAACATATGCACAAATTTCTAAAAAAAAGATAGAATCTGAAAATTATGAATTTTTGGCAAAGATAGAAGGTACGAAAAATAAATTTAATGTTGAATTAGAAGACAGTGAAGAGGACAGACCTTATAAAATTTCTGTTCAAAAAAATATAAACGAAGAAGATGAAAAAAATAAAGAAAATACATCTATTATATATGAAAATGCAACAAGTAAAATTGAAGCAACTATTTTAGAAGATACTGAATTTGTGGATGACTTTAATAATAAACCATTGCTAAACGGTGAAAGTAGTATACAACTAGATGATTTAAACGAAGAGAATTTAGAAGGAATCTCAAATAAAATACAAGAAGCTGTAGTAAACAGAATAAATTTTGTGAAGCAGGAAGTTATAAAAACAGATGATATAAATGAAATTTTAGAAGAATTTGGACTATACCATACTACAAAAAGGCTACAAGGAAGTGGCATTTCGGAAACAGAAAAAAATAGATTTAATTCTAAATTTGAATTATTACAAGGAGAAAACCTTGAAAATGATGTAGTTACTGGTACAATAGACACAATTAAAGAAAATATTATAAATGTTAATGCAACATCAGGACAAGAACTAAAATTAGAAATTGCTAGAAATGAAGGTAATACTGAATTAGGTGAAAAAATAAAAAAGTATATTGATGAAAAAAAAGATGAAAAATATGATATAAGTGTGGAATATGATGAAGCAGGAATAGTAAAATATGTTGTTATAAAAATAGCAAACGATACTTAAAAAGCAAGATGGTCTAGAGAAGCTACTTTATCAGTAGCTTCGGTCTAGCAGCCCTCTTGCTTTTTAAAATTAAGAAACTATTTCATATTTCTTTCAGCTTGCTCTATCATTTTCTTAACCATTTGTCCACCTATTTTACCAGCATCTCTAGCTGAAATGTCTCCATTATATCCATCTTTTAAATTAACACCAACTTCACTAGCTACTTCATATTTGAATTTATCTAAAGCATCCATAGCTTCTGGTACTAATTTTCTGTTACTTGAATTGTTTGCCATTGTTTTTTCACCTCCTGTAATATTACATATAAGAAAAAACCTTCTGCTTTTTCTAATAATATCATTTGCAAAAATAAAAAAAATAAACAGGAAATTTTTAGAAAAGTATTGCTATTTGGAATGCTTTTTTTTATAAGGTAAAATTCGTTTGTTGACAAAATAAAAAAAATATATGTATAATAAAGTCTGATAAAATCGAGGAGTGAAAAATATGTATAAGTTAATAGCTGTGGATTTAGATGGAACATTGTTAAATCAATATGGAGAAGTAACAGAAGAAACAAAAAAAACAACAAAAAAAATCATCGAAAATGGAACAGAATTAATAATAGCTTCTGGAAGACCAATAGATTCTATAAAAACAATTGCAAGCGAAATAGGAAGTCAAAATTATTTTATTGCAGGAAATGGTGCTATTATTTATGATGTCAAAAAAAATGAAATAATATACAAAAAAAATTTATCAAAGCAAAAAGTATTAGAAATAATAAGAATTTGCGAAGAAAATAGTATTTCATATAATGTCTATACAGATAAAACAATACTTGCAACAGCCTTAAAATACAATGTTTTATATTATTATAAAGAAAATTTAAAAAAAGAAGAAAATAAAAAAACAAATATAAACATTGTAAAAGATATGTATGAATATATAAAAAAAATGGATGAAGAAAATTTTTTAAAAATTACAATATGTGATGAAAATAAATTTATATTTAATTCAATATTAAAAAAAATAAAACAAATAAGTGATATTGAAGTTTTAGAAGTATCCCACATGTCCAGAAAAATAATTAGACAAGGCACAGAAGATATACCAATAGAATATTATTATACAGAAATTTCATTGGCAAATGTTGATAAATGGAATGCAATTGAATATTTAATAAGTAAGCTAAAAATAAAACCAGAAGAAGTAATTGCAATAGGTGATAATATAAATGACAAAAAAATGATAGAAAATGCTGGTTTAGGAATAGCAATGCAAGGTAGTAACCCAATAGTAATAAAAGTTGCAAACGATGTAGCACCAACTAATTACGAAGATGGTGTGTCAAAAATATTACAAAAATATTACAAAAATATTAACTTTTAGTAACATAAGGCAATTAAGTTGATTTTAAACACGGTTTGAGTTAAAATATAATAAGAGAATATTTTGTAGAAAATACATAAAAAATAAAATTTAAGGGAGGAATTTGTAATGGCAACAAATCCAATGCAAAGAAGAGCAAGAAATTCATTTTTGTTAGGAATGTTAGTAATGTTATTAATTTCAGGAGTTATAATAGCATTATTATTTATGATGTTAATGAATCAAAATAAGAAAGATAAGGAAGAATTACAAGCAAGTGTACAAGCATTTGCACTAAAACAAGACGTAAGTTCAGGGCAAGTAATTACAACAGATATGCTACAAAAACAAACCGTAAATAAAAATCTTGTGCCAAGCAATGCTACAAGTGATATTACTTTGATTGAAAATTATGCATTACAAGACAAAGAAGGAAATGATCTTTACACTAAATACGATAAAAATGGAAATGCAAAATTATATATCAAAAAAAATAATCAAGAATATGAAGTAAAAAAAGAAGAAGATACTGAGAATTATTATATTGAAAAAAATAACGATAAAGAATATTTAGAACTAAACAGTGTTCCTTTAATAGCTAAAGTAGATATGAAGAAAAATACTTTAATAACAACAGATTTATTAAGTAAAAGTGATAATTTTGCACAAGATGATGTTAGGAGACAAGAATATAATGTTGTAATATTACCAGTGGATTTAACAGCGGGAGATTATATAGATATAAGAGCTATGTTCCCAAATGGACAAGATTTTGTGGTTGTTTCAAAAAAAGAAGTGCAAGTGCCTTCAACACAAAATATTACATCCTGTGATACAATATGGGTAAACTTATCTGAAGATGAAATTTTACATATGAGTTGTGCAATAGTTGATGTTGCACAAGTAAAAGGCGCAAAACTTTATGCAACAAAATACACAGAGGCTGGAATGCAAAAAGCCGCAACACCAACATATATAGTAAATGAATCAACTTCAAAATTATTACAAGCAGATCCAAATATAGTAGAAAAAGCAATGAATGAACTTAAAAGCAGATATTCAAGAGTTGGTATAGATAGAAGAAATGAAATAAATTCTACAATTAATAGCCAAGCAGAACAAGCACAATCAAATTTAGAAACAAATATGGAAGCAAGTATAACAAATTCTAGAAATGCAAGAAAAGAATATTTAGATTCATTAGCAGGAAAAGATGAAACTACTGAAGAGTAAAAAAGGAGAGAGACAATAATGGAAAAGATAGGATTTATTGGAGCCTATGATAAAATCGATTTAATAATATATGTTTCAAAGATATTAACACTATTTAAAAAGAAGATTTTAATAGTGGACACAACAATAAATCAAAAAGCGAAATATGTTGTACCAGCAATAAATCCTACTATGACATATGTAACAGAATTTGAAGAAATTGATATTGCTGTGGGTTTTTCGAATGAAAAAGAAATAAAAAGATATCTGGGCGTTTCCGAAGAAAAAGAATTAGAATATGACATAATGATTGTAGATACAGATAATATAGAAGGATTTGAAAATTTTGAATTACATAAGGCTAAAAGAAATTATTTTGTAACATCTTTTGATAACTATTCATTAAAAAAAGGCTTAGAAATACTAAGCAACTTACAAGAAGTTGCAGCTTTAACAAAAGTACTTTTTGCAAGAGAAATAATAAAAGAAGAGGAAGATTACCTAAACTATCTTGCATCTAAATATAAAATAGTATGGAAGGAAGAAAAATTTTATTTTCCGATAGAAAATGGCGATTTATGTGTTATATATGAAAATCAACGACTAGGTAAAATAAAATTTAAAAAACTAAGTGCGCAATACAAGGATGGACTAACATATATTGCAGAAGAAATATTAGAAAATATAGGTGAATCTTCAATTAGGAAAATTATAAAAACAATAGAAAAAGGAGCTTAAGAAAATGTCAGTTATAGCATTTTGGAATGGTGGAAAAGAACAAACTGGAAAAACATTATCTATGGTTGCAATAGCAACATATCTTGCTGTAGAACACAATAGAAGAATATTAGTTATTTCTACAGGATTTGAAGATGAAACACTTAATCGTTGCTTTTGGGAAGAAAAAAGGTCAAAAAGAAATTTAGGATTGTTTGGACCAAATACTAATGCAGAGATGCAGGAAGGAGTTTCCGGATTAGCAAGAATGATAAAAAGTAATAAAATATCTCCGGAAAATATAACAAACTATACCAAAATAATTTTTACAGATAGATTAGAGGTTTTAAAAATATTTAAAGGCTCAAAATCAGAATATGAAGAAATAAAATCAATATATCCAGATATAATAGCTCTTGCAAATAATTACTATGACCTTGTGCTAGTTGATGTTGATAACGAACTAGGAGCAGGTATAGTAGAAAAAATACTTGACAATGCAAATTTAGTAGTTGCAAGCATAAGCCAAAGATTGTTAACAATTAACAATTTTATTGAATTAAGAGAAAAAATGCCAGTCTTAAAATCTAAAAAAACATTACTATTAGTTGGAAGATACGACAAATTCTCTAAATATACAATAAAGAATATTTCAAGGTATATGGGTGAAAAAAATAAAGTTTCAACAATACCATATAATACATTATTTTTTGAAGCTTGCGAAGAAGCAAGAGTTCCTGATTATTTTTCAAAATTTAGAAGCATAGATGAAGATGATAGAAATGGATTTTTTTTAGCTGAAGTCAGAAGAGCATCTGATAATATAATATACAGGCTACAGAATATAGAATATAGAGTTTAAAAAGGGAGGAAAACCTAGATGATAATAACAAACATTCTTTTAACAATAGTAGTTATAGGAATTGCAGCATATGCAATATACTTTGTTGTGAAAAAGAAGAAAACAGCAGAAGTACAAGAAGTTGTTAATGTTGATGACAAAACATATACAATAGAAATGATGACAGAATTCGTAAAAAAAAGACTAGATGAAATTACAAAAATCAATCTATATGATATTGGTCTTTCAGAAGAAGAATTAAAAAGAAGAAAAAATAAAAAATACGAATTAAAAAAAGCTTTAAAAGGTTGTACTTATGGAGATGTTAATGATAAAAAATATGTAAAAGAACTAATATATGATATATTAGCAAAAGAATATGGTGTAACAGAAACAAATATATCAAAAGCTATACCATTTGATGTTCCATCTCTTTTAACAGCACAAGATAAATTTGATATCTTAATATATTGCTATAAAAAAGAATTTGGCTATGAGGCATTAACAGAACTAATAAAAAAATACAATTTAGCTGTGTTAAAATATGTAGATGGTGAGACAAAGCCATCTTATGTAATAACAAGCAATGAAATAGACGATATTTATGAAACCGAAAATATAGCATTATCATTTTCAGATAAATTGAGTGTAGTAGTACAGAGAATTTATCAACACTATAAAGGATATAGTTCAATTGATGAAGTAAGAGATATGAATATAGATGGTGTATCAGGGCGGAGTATCTGGTCTTCCTGAAAGTTTCCTAAGTCAAGTTGCACAAACAGATGGAGGAGATTATTTAGAACAAGTAGCAGAACATAAAGTTCCAAGAGCATGTGATAGTATTTGGATATTTTTCCAAGGTAAATCTATAAGATTAGCATTTTTGTCATTTGGAACAGAGGCAGAACTTAAGAGGGTGTGTCAAAATATATATAAATATAACAATCCAGGTCAATTATCAGATACAAATGGATACAAAATAAACGAAATGAAAGATGGTTCACGTGTTGTAGTTGTAAGACCTAGTATGTCAGAAACATGGGCTTTTTTCGTAAGAAAATTTGACGTTAAACGTTCAACACTTGAACAGTGGTTTAAGGGAGAAGTTGGCTCAGATCAATCTATAGAATTATTAAAGTTTTTAGTTAAGGGAGCAAGAATCATTTCAATTACTGGTGAACAAGGTTGTGGTAAAACAACAATGCTTATGGGAATGATAGAAAATATATATGAAACAATGAATATACGTGTTCAAGAAACTGCATTTGAGCTTCACTTAAGAAAAATTTATCCAACTAGAAACATATTATCATTAAGAGAAACAGAAACAATATCAGGACAAGAAGGATTAGACGTGCAAAAGAAAACAGATGGTTCTGTAAATATAATCCGGAGAGGTTGCTACAGATCCTGTTGCTGCATGGATGATTCAAGCTGCACAGGTTGCATCTAAGTTTACATTATTTACACACCATGCAAAGACATTTCCAAACCTAGTTACAGCATTAAGAAACTCAATGCTTAGAATAGGACAATTTAACAACGAAAAAACAGCAGAAGAGCAAGTTGTACAAGTTCTAAACTTCGACATTCATTTAACTAAAGACTTTAGAGGAAAAAGATATGTAGAGAGAGTAACTGAATGTATACCAGTAGAAGAAAAAAATGAATATACATTTGATCATAGAAAAGAAAAAACATTAGAAGGAAAATTTGATAAGTTTTTTGATAATGCAACACGTTATTTTGAAAAAGTAACAGACAAAAAATTATATGAATATAGAAACATATTGGAATATGTTGATGGAGAATACATAATAACAAACCCAATAACAGAAAAAAATATAAAAGAAATGAAACTAAATATGGATGAAACTGACGTAGAAGAATTTGATAAATTCATACAAAGACATTGGGAAAATAAGGTTCCAGTATCTGCTACAGCAGGTGAAACAAAAACAAGAAGAGGGCGTCATCCAAAAAGTGAACAAATTTAAAAATAACTACATATTCACAAATAACGAAAAACTTTTTTGAAAAATTAAGGAAAGCATATATTCTAGAGTATTAGAAAAGGAGGTGCTAGAGATAAGTGAGTAACCAATTAATATTATATATAATGGGTGGAGCAGCAGTAGCATTTGTAATTATTGTGTTAGTATATTATGTTTTATCTAAAAAGATGCAAGGGTCCGAGTATAGAAGAATAAAAAAACTAACACAAGGAACAACAGAAAGTAAATTTTCTAAAGAAGTATTATTTCAAAAGTTGTATCTTACTTATATAAAGATACCATTTATAAGGACATATGCTTTAAAAATAAGAAGAAGATTAGAAATTAGAGAAATAGATGATGAATACAAAACTAGAAGAGGAACTGCTAAAATTTTAACACGTACACTTATAATAACCATATTTATCATGTTAGTAACAATACTGATTACACACAATAATCATCTGCTTATGTCAATATTATTATTGTTTGAAGTTTTTATGATGGATACATTTATTGATGGTTCTGTTGATAAAATTGATAATACAATATTAAAAGAGCAAATAGATTTCTTTTCAGAAATTAGACATGCTTATCATGAGTATAACATGGTTGAAGAAGCAATTTACCAAGTATCTCAAGATGACGAAAAGCAAATATCAAGACAAGGTGAAAAAATATATGAGATATTAATATCAAATGATCCAGAAATGGAGCTCGAAAAATATTATGATATAGCACCAAATGTTTTTTTAAAGGAATTTGCAGGAGTATCTTACCTAACAAGAGAATTTGGAGATAGAAAAGTAGATGGAGCATCTCTATATTTAAAAAATATAAATAACATTGCACAAGAAATGCAACTTGAAATTTTAAAAAGAGACAAATTAAATTATGTATTTCAAAGTTTATCTATTATTTCGATTTTACCTGTTTTAGGCTTAGAACCATTAAAATGGTGGGCAGTACACAACTTTTCTTTTACTTCTAGTTGGTATAATGGAAAAGTTGGGATGATTGCACAAATTTTAATAATGCTTATTACATTTGTATCATACACTTTAGTAAGAAAATTAAAAGATAATGGTTCAACTACAATAGATACAAGTTCAGAAAATCCTTGGCAAGAAAAATTATATAAAAAGATACCAGTTAAAAAATTTGTGGATTTATTTATACCAAAAAAAGGTACTAAGGAATATAGAAAAACTACCAAGTTATTAAAAGATTCAGCATCAAAATTAAAAATTCATTGGCTGTATATTAATAGAATTGCAATTGCAATAGTAACATTTTTTGCATCAATTATATTATTTACACAATTACATGCAATTGCAACAGATTATATATATACACAGCCAACTACTGACTATGACATTATAGGTGGTTTATCCGAAAAAGATGAAAAAAAAGCTATGGAGTTAACAAAACAAGATAATATAATTTTAAATCAATTTAGAGGAAAGACAAAAACAACTAAAGAGCAAATAAAAATAGCAGTTGAAAAACAAAAATATTATGAAGATGCCGAAGAAGAAAAGATAAACAAAGCAGTGGACAGGATATATAACAAGTTAAAAACTTTAAATAGTGAATACCTACAATGGTTTGAACTATTATTAGCATTTGTATTTATGACACTTGGATATATGGCACCAATTGGTCTATTAATGTTCCAGGTTATTATGAGACAATTAGAAATGGAAGACGAGGTAATGCAATTCCAAACAATTATACTTATGCTTATGAGAATCGAAAGGGTAAATGTAGAAATAATTTTAGAGTGGTTAGAAAGATATTCAAACATATTTAAAGCAGCTATAACTAAATGTGTTAATAACTATGAAGCTGGTGCGTGGGAATCATTAGAAACAATGAAAGATGAAGTTACATATGTTCCGCTTATAAGGATAATAGAAAGTTTACAAGCTGCAGTAGAAAAAATACCTATTAGAGATGCGTTTGATGAACTAGACTCTGAAAGAGATTACTATCAGGAAAAAAGAAAGGAATCAAATGAAAGACTTATAAAAAGAAAGGGTATGATAGGAAAAGCAATAGGTTTTGCACCAATGGTAAGCTTGTTTGTTGGATACCTAATTTTCCCACTAGTATTTATAGGATTAACAAGTATGTCAAGTTCATTTAGCACTATGACATCAAGGACAACCATGTAAAAGTTTAAGGAGGAAAAACAATGGAAAATGCAACAAGAGCATTAGTAATGGCTGGAGGGATACTTATAGCTTTACTAATTATAGGAGCTCTAATGCTAACATTTAACAATCTATCATCATATCAAAAAAGTAATAATGATTCAAAAAAAACATCACAAATAGCTGAATTTAATAATCAGTTTGAACCTTATAATAAAAAAGATTTAACTTTAATGGAATTAAAATCAATATACAACAAAATACAAAGTAACAATGCTAAATATCCTGAATATGCAATTACACATAACATAAATAATGTATATTCACTTATAGATGATGAATTTAAAGAGATTAAAGAGGAAGATAAACAAAATAGAGTTTTTGAATGTACAAAAATTGAGTATGAAAACGAAGGTGGAAGAATAAGCAATATGGAATTTACTAAAGTTAAATAGCTTAGGAGGAAATACTTATGGAAAATGCATCAAAAGCATTACTAATGGCAGCAGGAGTTTTAATTGGAGTATTGGTATTATCATTAGCTGTATTTTTGTTTACAGATTTCGGAAGTAAAGCTAGTAAAATATATGATAGAATACAAGAAAATCAATTAACACAATACAATGCTCAATATACTGTTTATAGTGGAAGAGAAGATATTACAATATATGATATTATAACGGTAGCCAATAAAGCAAAACAAAACAATGAAGATTATAAAGAATATACTGATTTTGAAAATATTTATAAAGTAAGAATTATATTTATCGCAAGTAGTGATTCTGATAGGGATTTACAGGATGCTGCTGACAATAAAAAACAAATTTTAATAGAGGAATATAACGATGTAGATATAAATGGTAATTTAAGTTCTACTTTTAATTGTAAACGGTGTAGAATTTCATTCTAATGGAGGAAGAGTAAAAACAATTACATTTGAGCTAAATAAATAAAAAAAAATAGCATAAAATTCTTGAAAAATAAAAATGAAAATGATATAATAAAAAGGATTTATGATGAAAAAAGTAGCAATTTTTTTATTAATTGTAATAGTAGTACTATCAACAATTTCTTATATATACTTAAATTATATAAACACATATAAGACTGCACAAAGAGAAAATATAAAATTTGAAATATATAAAGACCAAGAAATTACAGGTTCACAACTAACAACATTAATAAATAAAGCAATAGATTCAAATTCAAAAAATGATGTAGGCAAGGACAAAGAAGGAAAATACATAGATAATGAAATAAACTCTATAAATATTGATGTTAAATTTATTGATGATAATGTTATATATAATATTGAAAAAATTTATAATAGAGGAATGGACAAATTCTTAACCTATTATGGAGATATAGAGTTTAAATGTAAAGATGTTCAATATCATAATAAAACAAAAAAAATAAAATATATGTTATTTGAGCAAATTACAGATTAAAAAAGTTATTAACGTTACTAAAGAAATTTAGTAAAAAATATAAAAACTAAAGTTAAAATTAAAGGAGGAAAAAATTATGGAGAATGCATCAAAAGCATTAATTATCGCAGGAGCTATATTATTAGCTATATTATTAATATCATTAGGGATTATGATATTTAACCAAGC
>OCVV011272718.1_pt1 | contig 55031 bp, 52 predicted proteins | sample 1539721 | NCBI WGS metagenome assembly OCVV01 (sample SAMN02144230, study PRJEB22623) | gut metagenome | biome: sheep rumen | host: Ovis aries | place: New Zealand
TCAGATCGTAATGCACACATCAATGATGGTATGACAGCTGTGTGCAATAGATTATTAAATCTCATTAATATATCTGCATACTCAATACACCAGTTTACAACTGATGAATTAAAAGATTGGGATAATCTTGAGCTTGAAGATTATGATGCGTTATATACTGCTGCAAACGAAATGTTCAATGCAGAACAGCAGAAGTTAGTGGATGCAAAAGAAGCTATTAGATTACAACGTGTTGAATATGTAAAAGAAAAATCAGCTTCTTTAATTTCAGAATTAATTAAGCCTGTTGTTAGAGAAGGTAATGCAGTTCCACTTAGAAATACATCAGACATAGCTAACGAAATTCGTCAGCAGATTAAACAATGTACAGATAGTATTAAAGATTATCAAGAGCGTATCAACAAACAATACTATGCTATTGAAAGACATAATCTTGAACTTATGGCTGCATTACAAGGTGCAGATAATCTTAGAGATGATTTGGTTGATGCACTTAATAGAATTGCAAATCAACCTAATAGTTTCTTACGTCATTACACAGTCACAGAAAAGGGTGATGTTGTTCTTGCATTTATTGCACCAACCGTTTACTGGGAGGATGACGAGATTCCTCAATGGGATAGAACTACTTACAAGAACGAAGTAAGATTAATCACATCAAAGAGATTCCAGATGTGGACACGTTGCCTTGTTACAATCAAACATGATGCAGGTGTACAAGGAAGTGATTTAGATATATATGATACAGAGGATTTGTTCTATGATATTCTACATGATGATTCATTGTCATGTGATACAGCAAAACTTGATGAGCTTATGCAGCGTACAATAGATAATCAGTCAATTTCAATCAGACGAGGTGTTGCTTGTGCACAATACTATAGACATACAATACCTCATCAGCACATTGCTAGATTCAGTTGCTTCGGTAATAACGCAGACCTTATTCATAAAGCATTGCGTGATGGTAACTATGACTTAGCATTGAATGTAATCATTCATTGTGTAACACAGCTGAACTTAACAGATAGCTGCGTAGTAGAAAGAACTGCTAGTACAATTCGAAATAACAGTGGTCTTGAGTTCTTCTACGATACACAAACTAACGAATGGATTTCACCTAGTGATGCTATTGATATTATGAGGGGGACTGTCTAATGAGAGTTATTAAATATACAGATGAATTAAAAGAACAGTATGCACAGCAGTGTGCAGCTAAAGCATATCAGGATGCTTTAATAAAGATGAATGATAAGCTCGCTTGTCTTAATAAGGACAACGACTTACCTGTACCAGATGGTGTGATAGCACCAGAAGTTATTATCTCTGATGTGGCAATGGCTAAAGCAACAGCGTTAGTGCAGCAGTGCTTACAGGAAATTGCTTGGCATGGTATCGTTAACGCAGACAGAGAAAAGGGAGTCTATTATATAAAGGATGTTGTGGTTCCACCGCAGCACGTAACAGGCACATCAGTTAACTCAGACCTTAGCGAGTGGGCTGTGTGGGCTTCACAGTTTGATAACGAGACATACAATAATATTCGTTGTCATATGCACAGCCACGTTAACATGAATGTGTTCTCATCAGGAACAGATGATGATTATCAGAAAGATGTTGTACTCAAAGACGGTAACCTTGATTACTACATCTTCCTTATCTTTAACAAGAAAGGTGAAATCTTCGCTAGATTCTATGATGTAGAACACAACGTCATGTTTGATAATAAAGAGTTTGCTGTGTGCTACGAGAAAGATAGCATCAGTGAATGGGCTGCAAAAGAGATTGATGAGAAAGTAACGTATGCACCAACCAATCTTGGCTGGGGCAACACAGCAGGACGTTCTCAGATACCTGGACAGATGTCATTCAATCAATGGGGTTCACGTGCCATTGATGATGACAATGATGATTTACCTACAGCTCATTACCCTAGTACATCTTACGGTGTTGATGACAGTGAGGAATACGCAGCGATTTATGGTGTAGAACCAGAAGAAGATCCAGATGCAAACTTAGTTGAGCGTAAGTTCGGAGAGTTATCATTGGGCGCAGCATTTTTTGATGAGGAAACAGATGATGAGTATACAAAGATTGATAAAGGTTATGCTCTGGATAGTTCGGGTTGTCGTAAAGTTAGGTTTAGCTGGAATAAAGATGTTTATGAGATAATCAGATAGGAGGGATTATGAACGAGTTCCCTTACTTAACATACAGAAAACGTAAACTTAATTACGCACACAGATTAGTACCAACAGGTAGATTTGGTACTATGCTATTGACAGTACCGTATACAAATGCAACGGTGTTGGCTCATAGAATCGACACCTTTGCAGATTGGTGTCCATACGACTTTGATATGAACAACAAGGCACAGTACTATCATGAGTTTGATATTCCTAAACGTAATGGTGGTGTGCGTCATATCAAAGAACCACTTGGAGATATGAAGCGTGCACAGAGAAGTATCTGTAACAAACTGAAGTATCAGTTACAGGTACTTCCTCACGATTGTGCACACGGATTTGTTAAGAAGCGTAGTTGCAAGACAGCTATGATTCGACATCAGGAAGCACAGAGCAGATGGTTCGTTAAGTTTGATTTGCACAACTTCTTCCCTAGTTGTTCTAAGGAAATGGTTGTCGAAGCATTTAAGAACATTGCTCAGTTAAGATACACAATGTCTGAAGAACTTATGAACCAGGTTGCGGATGTGCTTACTGATGAAACAGGACATCTTACTCAGGGTTGTGTGTCATCTCCTTATATTGCAAACCTTATCTTGCTTGACTTTGATGTTAGACTGAATGGGTATTGTGAACACAATCATCTAACGTACACACGTTATGCAGATGACTTATGTATCTCAGGTCAGTATCAGTTTGATTGGAAAGCAATCTCACGTAAGATTCAGGAATGGTTGCCTGAAGGTATCTATATGAACTTTGAGAAAACAAAGTACACATCATACAATCAGGAGAATATCTTCTTGGGTATTCATTACAATCAGGAAATGAATCTTACAGTTGGGTACAAGACAAAGAGGCTTATGAAGGTTATTGCACATAAGGCTAGACTAGGACAAATCCCTGCAGACCAACTGCCTACATGGAAAGGTAGGCTTGCATACTATAAAGCAATAGAACCAGAATACTTTAATTCAGAAGTGTTTAATATGGAGAGTGATTAATATGTTACATCCAAATGCTACAGTTTTCAGACCTGCTACTGGAAAACAAATAGCCTTTGCTAATTCAATCTCACGCAAACTAGGTATACCTTTACCTAGACAGCGTGACTTTGAAACGTATAGAAAATTTATCTCAGACCATGCAAATGAATTTTACAACAAAGAGGGCTGCAAGAAAAAGAATATAGATGCAGCAGGTGTCATTGGAATAGATGAGAATGATACAGTCTTTGATGTGCTGGATAAATTCTTCTATGCACTCGAAAGGTTTGAGCAACAAGATAACTCAGTTGAGTACTGGACAGAGGACGGTGCAGGTTTAAAAATTGCTAAAGACCTTGGTGAGTGCAATGCAATGGTTCTACTACGTGCATCATTGGATGAGTTAGCAAAGGATAACTCAGAGCCAGAACGTACACAATCTAACAGTGCACCAGCACAACAAGAGTCTAATACATTAGAACAAGCACTGGCTGATGTAGAATCAGTATTTGATGATTTTGAAGAAGATGATGAACTGCCATTTTAAGTAGGAGGAACTAACAGTGATTGATTTGAATAAATCTTTAGAGGTATTTAATCCAGAGAAAGTTACCAAACGTGTACACATCATTGGATGTGGTGCAGTTGGTTCACACGTAGCAGAGATTGTTGCTCGCTTAGGTATTACTAAGATAGCATTGTATGATGATGATGTAGTCGCATCTCATAACATTGCTAATCAGAACTTTGTATTCAATGATATTGGTAGACCTAAGACAGAGGTTGTAGCTGAAAGAATCTTAGCTATCAATCCTGAGTGTGATATTCAAATACACGGACGCTGGGAACCAGATGGTATGATGTCAGGTACAGCAATCCTTTGCGTAGACTCAGTAGTTCCTCGTCAGAAGATGGCAGAGTTCATGTTATTTAATCCTAAGCTAGTCGTTGCAGATTTTAGAATGGGATTATTTTCAGGACAGTTTTATCTTGCAACATATGAAACTGCTGAATATTATGCACAAACACTCAACTTCACGGACGAAGAAGCGGATAAAAATGTACCAATGTCTGCTTGTAAATTTGAGCTAAGTGTTGTATATAGTATATGGAGTATGCTTGGTTATGGCTTCCATGAACTTGTTAAATACTGGAATGACCCACAGAATTACAAGCCTACTCTTACAACAGTAATTGATATGGATGCAGGAGTTTTAAAAATTTGAGGTAAGAATTATGAGTAATCCAGATATTCGCAAACCACACGTTACTTATGATGATTATGTACAATCTATAGCTAAGGCTTACAATCGTACACCTGAAGAAGCTGAGCAACTTATATGTGTTAAGTTGTTCAAAGAGTCTATGAATGATTCTATCAAGCCTTCAAAAAACATTGTAAGTCAACAGCTTATAGGTATTAACTGTTAGGAGGGTTGAATGAAAGAGAGACTACGTAAGTTGTTTTATAAGTATTTTGATTACGACATTGTGCACACATATCTTGAGTACAATGGTAGTTGTTACAGAACAAAACACATACGTAAGTACCATCTACGTAAAAGGAGAAAGTGATGATTCATATAAAAGAAGAAGATGGTGTGCACACCATAATAGAACAATCAGATATTGAACGTGCTTTCTTTGAAACAGAAAATTTAGTACCTGACTATGTGTATAAAGGTAAGTATAATCTTATAGTTGGTAAAGAGTTATCTGTTAATACCTTACAAACAATTAACTTAATTCTTACAGCTATAATGCAACAGAAAGAACTAATGAAATTGTTTTGTAAATTATAATTTATAATTTATAGATTTATTGGTTGAGCATATAGTTTCAAAACCATCCTTGAAACTGCTTTGATTGAATCAAAGTAATAATTATTTTACTACGTAAATCCAGTCGTACTCAGGATCCTGAAGAGCTATAGCAGCCCTTCTGGATGCCTCCTTAGGACATCCTTAGAACTGTAAAACAACTCTGGATTTATTGGTTGTCAACTAATAAAATAGATATTGTAATTGGTTACGCACATTCTGTATGTGAAGTAATACCCTACTTGTTTTCTTCTTCTACTTGTGCCCCACTCAAAACCAGAGGCAAAGACCAAGGTGAGTGGGGAACAACACAAGTACATACAGTTCCTTGTCTAAGATGAGGTATGAATAATTGAATTATAGTTATAGTAGATGTATGCGTATTGAACCAGGTTTCAAACACATACATCTACTATTGTAATTGGTTTGGTAGCCAATAGAAAGTGAGAATTAATATGGGCAAATGTGAATACTGTCATACAGATAGTGATGATTATATAAAACCTTTAGATAAAAACTGTCATGTTTTTATTAATCTTTTAGGTATACACCCTAACACATTGGAAGTTAATTGGTATGGTAAACAAATGAGTTTGCCTATTAATTATTGTCCTATATGTGGTAGAGATTTAAAATCAAAGAGACAGTAAAAATAAAATAAGCAAGGAGTTGAGATTATGATAAGACTTTATTGCCTAGCTCAAATGTTAAAGAGACTAGAACCACAGGAAGCCACAGTTCTTGCTATTAATAATGACAAGTATCTGAAGCTACTGAAGATGGCACCTTATGTTGTGCCAACGAAGAATAGATACCAGATGTATCAGGCTCTAATGTTAGCAGGTATTGAACGTAAAGCATTGAAGTCTGTCTTTGATGATGTTCCTACTGATAGGACATTAACACGTATAAAGAACTATCACACAATCCCTGACTGCTGGTGTGCTGAAGGACATATGCTATTAGACCCAGAGGAATACAGTCAGGTGTTGAAAGACTTTTGGTTTCAGGTTCTTAAACCTTTACAGTTAGGTGACTATCCTATTGAAGAACCTAAACCATTACTTATGATGTACTGGGTACAGCGTATGTGTAGGACACAGCCTTGGCTGATGGGTGCTACCATAGGTAAGTTATATCCTGAGTGTAAGCACGTACTGGATGTAATGATTTCTGTGCCTAAAACAACACGATTGGATTGTCTATATGATTGGGATAAAGAGTACTACACTACTACCAAAGGAAAGTACTTGAAACATCTCAATGTTAGTAATTATGCACATTATGATAACAATAGAATTGTGCGACTTCACCAAACGAGAGCTGCTACCGTTGACAAGATACTTGATTTCTACTACGCTAATGACAGTGAGATAAAAATGTTTTATAGTTTTTTATATAACATTTGTTGTTATGGTATAGCAAATGATAGTTTGATAACAGGAGAGTGGGATTACACACTCTATAATTAAGGAGAAGAAATGAACTTAGAATATACTAACGCAGAGTTCTATGAAATGGAAGAAGAATTTAATTCGAGACTTCCAGGTTCTTTAACAATGAGCCAGTACGAATTAGCTGTTGGTTCAAAGTTTACATCATCTCAATGGTCTGAATTTCTTAGAGATGGTCAGGTTTCTAAATGGATTGAACAAGAAGTTAGCCTAGTAACAAAAGCTAATCAGTATAAACTTATTAGTTCTGCTGCTGACAATGAACGTTCTGTTGGTGCAGCACAAATGCTTAACGCTATGTCCAAGATGGAGACTAACGATAAGGCAGAAGCTAACTTCTTTATCTATAGTTTTGTTCCACCAACAAATAATGAATTGAAAAGTAGTAATGTCAGAGTTGAACCAGATTGGCAGCCACCTTTAATTATTGATGAGGTTACTGAACCAGAGGAAACAACAGAAGAATCTGATTCTGAAGAACAGGAGGTTCCAGAGACAATCACTTCGCAAGAAGCAAAGGAGGTTGAAGATGGAGATTGGTTCTGAAAGAAGATTTGATAGCTATAAACAGGCACTTGAGTTTGCTGTTAGACAGGTAACAATTCTTGGTGCACCTGATCCAGATGCAACCTCTTGGGTTGTTAAGTTCTGTGAGAAATGTGGCAGACCTACTTGGGGGCTTGTTACTACACGTTACTGTAAAGAATGTTCAGAACGTGTAAAACAAGCCAGTCGTAAGAAATACTGGCAGGAACATAAAAACACTAGACCTACTGTATCCTTGGCACGTGTGCCTTACACTCTTATGAGTGAGAATATGCGTATGACTTTATATAAGTCTGAGCAACAAGATAAGTTGGTACAAAAAAGAAAAGAAATATTTAATTGGAATGAAGAACACACCTGTCCATTTGCAGACTGCAATGGTAATTCAGCAGTGTGTTTCAACTGTATGAGAGGTAAAAGCTATGCAGGATTTACGCCCGTATCAGGAAGAAGATGTGCAAACAATCCTATCTCGCCAACAGGTGACCGCTATATTCTCAGAGCAAAGGACTGGAAAGACTCCAACTGCGCTCACGGTCTTTACACGGGGCAACAATATGACGTTGCTGATAATTTGTCTGAACACGCTAAAATGGAACTGGTACAACGAATGTCAAAAGTGGGCAGGCAATTATACGTGTGGAGTAATGGACACGTGGATAATACCCCAGACCCAGATAGTAATAGTTAATTACGATAAATTTGGCAGAGCACCTAAAAATAAAGAATTAGTAGAAGGTTTATTAAAGCGCAAGTTCGATATGATTATATTGGACGAGGCGCATAAGTTACGAGGGATAAAGACAGCTACAACAAAGATGATTCAGAAGCTGCATACTATCCCTCATAAATTATGTCTAACAGGAACACCTGCATATAATAGACCAACAGATATATTTGCTATACTTAGATTCTTAGATGCAAGTCATCACACATCATACTGGAAATGGTGTGAGTATTGGTGTGAGATGGAAGAAGTCTGGACAAGAAATGGTGTACGTAAGAATCCAACATCTATTAAGAAAGTAATGCGTCCATTATTTGTACAACAGTTAAGCCTTATGGCTGTGCAACGTAAACGTGCAGACGTAATGCCTTGGCTGACAGATGTAGAAGTAATAGATGTACCTATTGAATGTTCCAAGATTCAGAAGAAATATCTGGATGAATTGGAACTTTATTATAGTGTTGGACATATTAAATGTCAGGGCACATTAGACAGATTGATAGCTGTTAGGCATATATGTAACGACCCTTCGATAATAGATCTTAAACAATCTTCACCAAAACAAGAATGGTTGTTAGAGTTTATTCGTGATAATGAACAAAAACAAATTTTAGTCTTTGGTATTTCTAAACGAATGTTGAAGAAATGCAAAGAATTTCTTGAAAGTAAGTTGTCTACTCAGTATAAGATTGATATTATTACAGGTGACGTTTCCCCTAAGAAACGAATGGAGATAGTTTCATTCTTTCAACAGGGTTATATAAATCTTCTGTTCCTGCAAACACAGGCTTGTGCAGCAGGTCTTACATTAGATAGTGCAGATGTGTCTATATTCTTAGAGTTATATCCACCTGCATCAGATTATACGCAGGCAAAGGATAGAATGATTCCAACGGATGCTACTAGAGTTAAAGACCAACAGATATACAGGTTGTTTATGAAAGACACCTTTGACGCCTCGCTTGTAACTCTGGTTGATTCTAATGTTTCAACCAGTGATGTAGTAAATAGTTACAAAGAATATTTAGAAAGGAGAAAACGTTGAGTAACAGATTATTCAAAGACGATTTCACAATCACCATACACAGTAAGAAAGGATTAAAGGTTAACAAGCCTGTACCTTGGCACGTGCTCTTTAACATCTTAATGTCAAATGCAATCTATGCTGCTAAGCAGTTAGATTTGAAAGGTGATGATTTGCTTGCAACTGCGCAAACATTTTGTGCAGCAGTTGATCCAGAAACAATCTTCCCTACAAGAGATGAGTTAGAAAAAGAACTCAAAGAGCAGGAAGCTAAAGAGTATGCAATGCCTACAGCTAACCCAAAGTATAAGGCACAAATAGCAAGCATTAAGGAACACGCTAAGAAAAATATGGGAGGAGAAACTAATGAGTAAGTTTCGTTCTATTGAAAGAAAGCAGAGTAAATTGAGCTGTGCAATAATGGGTATCTCAGGCTCAGGTAAATCTGGGCTTGCACTTCTTATTGCAACAAACCTAGCCAGCAGTCCTGACAAAGTTTACGCAGCAGATACAGAGAATGGTGCTCTTGATTTGTTTGAAGGTATTACAATGTCAGATGGTAAGGTGATGTCTGGTGTACAGGTCACAAACCTTGCTGAAGATTATGGTAGTACAGCACCAGTTAATTACATAGCAGCACGTAATGATGCTATTGCGGAAGGTGGCGAGGTGTTTGTAGCAGACTCAATTACACACGGTTGGCAGTGGCTTCTTGATAGAGTATCAGTTATCAATGAAGAAGCACATACAACTTCTAAAAATGTCAGTGCTTGGAATAAGCCTGAGATTATTGAGAACAAGAATGTTCTTAGAAATCAGATTTATCGTAGCAGTGAGATACATAACATTGTTACAATCAGACAGAAAGAAAAGATTGCTATTGTACAGGAAGAAGGTCAGAAAGCTGAAGTCACTAAGTTAGGTGAGCAACCTATTATGATGGATGATTGTAAGTTTGAACCTGACCTTGTACTCACAATGGTATCAGCAGGTACTCCTGAGGGTAAGCCACCGGTTGCACGTGTAGATAAGACACGTTATGCAATGCTTCGTTTAGGTCAGGAGTATGAGTTTACACCTGAGTTAGTTAAACAGTTTGCTGATTATCTTAATGAAGGTGTTAGTCCTGAGGTATTACTTGAACGTCAGAAGAATGACATCATCACATCTATCAAAGATATGGTAGGTAAGGATAAGTTAAAAGCTATGAAGGTTAAGATGTTCAAGAACACTAATAAGCTGGATGAGAAGATGACCTTAGATGAAATGACTATCGACCAGCTACGCAACTTATATAATTTAATTTATGAATAGGAGGATTAAACACAATGGGATTCAATTTGAAACAGGCAGCTAATGCCACAAAACCTGAGGGAGGAAACTTCCCTGTTATTCCTGCAGGTCTTTACTTAGGTCAGGTATCTAAGACAGAGATTAGAACATCTCAGGCTGGTAATGAGTACATCAATTTAACTATTGATGTTAAGAACATTCAGGATGGTAAGCCACTTGGTAAGATTTGGCATATCCTTACAATTACTGAGAAGAATCTTTATCAGATTAAGCGTATCATGGAAGCAGCAGGTATGCCACTTGATGAGGATGCAGCTGACGAGGAGATGTCAACAGCAGACTTAGCTAAGTTGCTTGATAAGGCATCATTTCTTATTCATACAAAGGTACGTCCTGCTGAAGGACAGTACAGGGAAAGAGCAGAGATTGATGTTTGGGGTGCAATGTCAGGTTTTGCACCTATTGACGAGGCAAACAAATGGTGGTCTATCATTGTTGATGGTAAAGACCCTGATGCAGACGATAGCTTTATGAACATCCCAGAAGATGGAGATGAGGAGATCGTACTTTAATTAGTTAGGAGAGAAAGACAATGTTCTTTGAAACCTATTTTAACCTGCAAAATGTAGAGAGTTTGGAGGACGAGCAGAAAGTTTGCTGCCCGTTCCCCCACTCTTTGGGGGATGGCAGAGCACACAAAGACTTTCACCCATCATTACAGATAAACTTAAAGAAGCGTGTGTTCAACTGTCCTGCCTGTGGCGCAAAGGGTAATGAGATACAGTTTATACAGAAGGTATTTAACTGTACATCTCAGAAAGCCACAAAATTTTTAAACACACTCAAGACACTTAATGTTCGTTATGATGATTTGATTGCACAACAGTGGAGAGACTACAGTGATGACGAGCTTGAAGCTATAACGAACTTAGGTATTGACCCAGATGTATTGAGACAAATGGGTGTGTTCGTTGAGTTAGTACAAGACCATTATGAGTATTCATTCCCTGTTACTTGGAAGGGTCTTGTTTGTGATATAAGAACATATAGACCTGGTTGTACACCTAAAGTGTTGTCAGAACCTGGAGCACAGACTGGACTTGTTGTACCATTTGACTTGTGGCAGGCATCAGACAAACGTAGATGGACTTTACTATGCGCAGGTGAAAAGGATATGGCAGTAGCACGTTCACGTGGGTTCAATGCCATCACACTTACAGGTGGAGAAGTATCTACACCACTTAGTCCTGAATGGTTTAGTGGTAGAAAGATAGCCATTGTCTATGATAATGATTTTGCTGGTATTAATGGTGCAAACAAGGTAGCAACAGCTATTGCACCATATGCAGCAGAGGTTAGGGTTGTTACTAAGTTCCATGAGGACTTTGGTAAACCTAACACAAAGGAAGATATAACTGATTGGTTTACTAAGTATGGTGGAACTAATGAGAAAATGGAAGCCTGCATTAAGGCTACACCAAAGTTTGAAGTTACAACTACAGTTGAACACTTCGAGGCTCCGTTGGTTACACTTAAAGAAGCAATCAAGACCTGTAATATAGGTAAGGAATTGCGTAGTGATATACAATTAATCACGACATCAGACAGTAAGTATGATGTTCCTTGTCACGCATCAGTTAAAAAGTTCAGTGGTAAAGGAAGATTAAAAGAAGGCGACCAGCTTACTTGGACTTATGATTTGAATGATGACAGTACATCCAAAGATATAGTCTTTGAGATGATAGGTGTCTCAAGAGATAAGCAGAAGTCTATAATTAAACAGTCTCTTGGACTTGGTGGTGAAGCTGGACTTGGCGTATTCATCAAGTCATACAATATAATGTATGCGTGTCGTGTTTCTGATAAAGAAGGAACTGAAGCTGATATGTTCTTTATCGGTGAAGATCCTGGTAGGCACAGCAAATTAAACGTCACGTACTTCAGACTAGATAATCCTAGTAATGGAGAATGTGCATTGCTTGCCTATGCTTGGAGTGAACCTGTAGATGATACAGAACACTTCGAGATTACAGAAAGCGTTAAGCAATCCATTACCTTCGTGCAGAACCATGAAGGCTCTGTAGCTGATAGGGTTAACCATAGAGCAGAAGCAGTTAGAGGTCTGCTTGGTTATGAAGCCAATACAGATTTGATTAAGGCTATTGATTTCTGTTTTAATTCAATAAAAGAATTTCATTATGGAAATCAAAAGAATGTAAAAGGCTTCTTGGATTGTTTAATAATAGGTGAGTCCAGAATAGGTAAGTCAGATACAGCTAAAAGGTTAAGAGATGTTTATGACCTTGGTGCATTTGTATCTCTTGCAGGTAGTGCCGCAACAATTCCAGGCATTATTGGTGGTTCTGTAAAAGATGCCTGCGGTAGAAATGCTACTAAAGCAGGTGTAATTCCTAGAAACAATGGTGGCTGTATAGTATTTGAGGAACTTGCAAAGTGTGAACGAGAACTCATTAAGTCATTGACTGATGTACGTTCATCAGGACTTGCCAGAATCACCCGTGTAAGTGGCAGTGTAGAAATACCTGCTGCTGTACGTATGTGTACACTAAGTAACGTGCGTCCTACAAGTACAGGAGAAAGTAGACCAATAGCTTCTTACTCATCAGGCGTTGAGATTATTAAGGACTTAATTGGTACTGCTGAAGATATAGCACGATATGATTACGCATACATACAGGGTGAAGATGGAACAGAATCTGACCCACTTTACATGGCACCAGACCCATATCCTACAGAAGTTTTGCAGGATGTAATCCGCTGGGCTTGGAGTCGTAAAGCAGATGATGTTATCTGGGAAGATGGTGTGGAAGTTTATCTTTCCAATCAAGCAAAGGAACTTAATCATAAGTACCCAATGCACATTAAACTCTTTGGTACTGAGTGCTGGAAGAAGTTATGTAGATTAAGCTGTGCAATAGCAGCATACATTTGTAATACAGATGAAAGCTATAGTCACCTAGTCATTACACAAGAAATTGTTGATGTTGCTGTTGACTACTTAGTACACATCTATGATAACGATACATTTAAGATAATGGTGATCGTTACTCAGACTCAGGCTAGAGAGAATGTAGTTGAGAAACACACCGAGATGCTACAGTCTATGTACATCAAATGGAAAGAAGCCTTTGATTATTTGTATGCACAAGGTCACGTAGATTCAAATACATTCAAAGACCTATGTTCTATTTCAGATGGAAAAGAAATGTCAGGTGTAGTAAGGAGTCTAATCAATCTTGATTTCATAATCAAAGATGGTACATACATTCTGAGCACACCTAAGTTCAGAAAGACTTATGCTTTACTGAACAAGAATACGGAGGTTGAGAAAGTATGATTCAGTGGACACACGTTTATGTAGATAATCCAGAAATAGGTAGACAGTTTCTACAGACCTATCAAAGAAATCTAAATAATAAACTTGTGACCGCCTCAGCCTTTGACACAGAGACAACAGGGCTACATCCAATTGTGGATAAGCCCTTTCTGTTTCAGTGTGGTTATTATAATAAAGAACAGCAACGTGGCGTAATTGCAATAGTTGACATTGAAAAGAAACCAAGGCTTGCACATAGTTTTATTAGTCATTGGAACAGACTAACGCAATACAGCCCGTTATATTTAGGTCATCACATTATCTTTGACCTACATATGATAACAAATATAGATGAACCTTACACTCATTATGAGAATGTAAGTGATACTCAGTTCTATATCAGAGCATCTTCTGATGCAATCCAGACTAGCAAGGGTGGTGAGCCACTTGAATTAAAGAAGTGGGCTAACAGACACATACGTAAAGATGCAGATGCTAATGAGAAAGAACTTGCTAAGCTGCGCACAGCTAAAGCAAAAGAGTATAATGATAAGCTGAGATTAATGACAGGCTGGAAAGCTAAACAGTTTGACGATTTCTTTAAGGATAAGTTAAACGATTATACTGACCTGCCTGAGGAGATAAAAGAAAAGTATATTCAATGGCACAGAGAATTACCTGAATACCTACAGAAGAAAGTACATGGTAGAGTTGAAGGTGATGACATCAGATACTCAGAAATAGATAGAGCACGTGTAATTGAATATGGTTTCTTTGATATAGAGTTTACACTTGAGATACATAATATCTGTGCACCAGTTATAGATTGCAGAGATAACTGGAAACAGATTGAATTAGAGAACGCTAACATACCAGTGTTCTTTGAAATGGAGAGAGTTGGCTTTAAGGTTGATAAGGATTATCTAAAGCTGTCGGCTAAGAGAATGAAAGAGTATACTCTTATGCGTAGAGAAGATTTGTGTATACTTGCAGGAGAAAAGGTTACCTGCAATCAGCACAAAGAATTGCTTAGAATCCTTAAAGATAAGTTTGATATAGTAATGACTAGCTGCGGAGCTGACCCACTTGAATTAAAGTGCAATGAACTCAAGCGAGATAAAGAAACAAACGCAGAAGCTATTGAGTTTATTGAAACTATAATGGAGTTGAGAACCTTAGAGAAATGGTACTCAACATACATCCGTAAGTTTGATTATCAGCTTGAACTATCAGATAGAATCTACACAAGTATCCATCAAGTAGGAGCTGTATCAGGCAGAATAACCTGTGACTTCCAGCAGTTCCCAAAGGCAGGTATCGTAGATAACCAAGGCAATGAGTTGTTTGACCCAAGACGAATGGTTACTGTAGATGAAGAATATCCTATGATTCTGTATCAGGATTACTCAGCACAGGAACTTAGAGTACAGGCATTAATGACTTACTTAGTAGGCACACCAGATATGAATATGCTTCGTGCTTATTGTCCTTGGAAATGCCACACAGCAGATGGTGTGCAATATGACCCTGAGAATAAAGAACATCCTAAGCACGCATATGATTGGGAATGGTTCCAAGATGAGGATAACAAACCTTGGAAACCTACAGACCTACATGGTGCTATGACAAAGAATATATTCAAAGGCATCACAGAGGATGATCCAACATTCCACGATAAGAGATACATTGGTAAACGAGCAAACTTTATGAAAACATATGGTGGTGGTTATCAATGTGTACGTGATGCGTTCCCAGATTTCTCTGATGAATTGTGTCATGCAATAGACGAGGCTTACTACAAAACATATCCTGGAGTAAAAGGATACCATGAGTTTTGTTTTGATTTAGCAAGTCGCTCGTCTTATGCAGAGAATCTGTATGGAGTTAAGTATTATGGTGTGCAAGGTCACAACTTACGTAATATGTTAATACAAGGTTCTTGTGCATATATGACAAAAGATAGGCAGGTTGCTTTGTACAATTTGCTCAAAGATAAGAAGTCAAAGTTCGTAATGCCTATACATGATGAGGTTCAGATATACATTCACAAGGATGAAATGGATGCAGACTTTATCTGGCAGATACGTGAGCTTATGGGTGATGTAGACTCACAGGTTCCAATCGTATCTGACACAGAAGTTACATTTACCAACTGGAAAGAGAAGTTTGAAGTTAGTACAAAGGAAGAAATGAGAAAAGTTTTGGAGGAGCATAAGGTTGCATAAACTTATTATTGGAATAGATCCATCAGGAAACTACGAAGAAGGTAAAGGTACAACAGGTATGGGTTACATACGTGCTGATGGGTCTGAAGTAAAACTTGTAGACGTAGATGCTAGACAATACGGTTCCCAGTTGGAATACTGGACGGTTATAATATCCTACCTTAAAGGATTTTTAACAATAGATTCCGATTGTGTTGTAGTCTTAGAGGATTATCTGCTGTATGGCTCAAAAGCTAATCAGCAGATAAACTCAAGGCTTGAAACACCACAGCTTATCGGAGTTATTAAGTACATCTGCTATAAGAACAATGTTCCTGTAGTTATACAGAGAGCAGTAGATGTAAAGAAACGTTGGGCTGATAATATACTAGAGCATGAAGGTTATATTCATAGGGTTAGTGCTACTAAATCTTATGAACATTGTCATGGTAAATCAGGATATGCACTAGCAGGAGACAACAAGAGACTGTCATCCCATTCGTTAGATACCCTTAGACACATGGTACATTATAAGGAGTTTAAGAACAAATGAGTGACACAGAAGTTAAAAAAGTAAAGAAAGAAGAAGATACAACTGTAATAGCTTGTGCTGAATGTGGGCATAGGTTTGGTACAATCTGTATGCTTTGGCACATACAGATTAGTCCACTTGACCCTGCGTGCAAACATTACATACAGATGTTTAATGATTAAGGAGGTTCATATGTTTTCCGAATTAGTATTAGATGTAGAGAACATTGCACACTTAGCGCAGGATAATCCTGAGGAGTTTGCAATGTTAAGACGTAAAGGGTTTGGTGCTTCTGATAGTTCAGTAATCCTTGGTGTAAATCATTGGAATGATTTGCAGACACTTATTGCACAGAAGAACACACCATACGTAACACCAGAGGAATTAGAGGTTTCTAAGAAACCACAGGTTCGTATGGGTTCTGAGCTTGAGCCTCTTATCTTAGAGAAAACTGAAGCTATTATGTGCGCACCAATTGAGAAGCCTACGAATCAATACAGGTTCAAGGATTATCCTTGGCTTACTGTAAACTATGATGGTGTTGTTGGCTTTGATAAAGAGCAGGACTTTATGATATGCGAAGCTAAGTGTGTATCCAGCTTTGCTCGTAAGTACTGGGATTGGACAAAGGGTGCACGTACAGCAGAGGAACGTATCAATCTGCCTGTAGCACCTATACTCAATGGTAACAATCTTAAAGATACAATCCAGAAATGTAGTGACGCAATAGGTATCCCTAACTATTACTACACTCAGGTGCAGCAGCAGCTTATAGGTTCTAAGAAATCTTTAGCTTATCTGTGTGCACTTGATGTAAATAACTGGGAAGTGGTAGTGTTCCCTGTATTAGAAAATGAAACTGTGCAGCAGGCACTTGTAGTTCTATCAGCAGAAGCAGCAGAAAGTTGTGCTGAGATTCCTACTTCTGGATTATTAGATTAGTGCAAATTGCACAAACGATTTTTCTTGACAGATGTGCGAAAGACTAGGGATGAGCATATTTAGTTAGTTAGAAAGTGTCCATAAAGTACTACAAATATGTTACATATATATAGACACAATAGAATATAAGAGGGATACACCAAAAGCAAAATTCAAGGGAGGCAGCGATTGCCTCCCTTTTTTATTGTGCAATATTACCAACGAGTGTGTCGGTGTATATCTGCATATCTTATGTTCTGATTTGTTCTTCGCATCTCTGTGACAGAACGATTTGAGTAGTTTCTTAAGTTCTGTTCCATTGCCATTCTACTAGCACCGTACTTTGCGTAGTTATCTTTGTAGATGTCTCGCTGTCTATGGTGCCATCTTACTGTAGTCTGGTATTGTTTACTGAACATCTGTGGGTCGTGACCCATCTGCTTCCTCTTTGTTGTAAATGTGCTGTACTGTACATTCTTTCCAGCAGATACTCTGATACCTAATGGGTTATTGTTGAAGTATGGCTTCGCAGAACCTTTTGGAGCATATGCCTTTCTGACGCCCGTGTGTGCCCCATATCGCTTTAGTAAATTATGAGGTAAACTTCCCCTCACCTTACCTACTAAATAGCCTGTGTTGTCCACAGACCGCAGCGAGGCACCGCTATATCTCAGAGTATTCTTTACATCTCTACCCTTTTTCTTCCAAGTAGGTTCTCCCCACTGGTCTAATAAATATTCAGCAGCCTCATCATTCCAACCAAACTTATGAATCAAACTGTCTTTCAACTGTGCTCTAGTTTCTTCATCACCTATCATCAACTTATAGTTGTGTAGCTTATAAGTTCCGTTGTCCAATGTAAACCAGAAGCCACCACCCTGCTGCATAAACTCATAAGCTCCTTCAGTACCACCTAGGATTTCCTGCAATCTGCCTACGGTATTAATGTATGTAGCTGGGTCTTTGTATACCCACGCAGGTACATAAGATACTCCTGGCACATATCTGTGTGTCTTTTTGTATTCATCAGTCTGGTTGTACCAGTCAAAGCCAACTGGTTTCTTAAACCAATCTAAGTCAACATCCTTATAGTTGTACTCTCTAGCAGGAGCAAAGATACCTGTCATACAACTAGCAAGTTTCCAGAGTGTGTCTTTGTTCATACGCTCAGCGTACTCTACATTACGTACCATTGACTCACCCATGTACCACAACGTAGTAGCAAAAGGCAGATAGCTTACTATCTCATATCCATGTGCTGCTTCAAAATCTTCTAAGCTAATATCTCCACGCTGTAAAGCATCCCATGAATTGAGAACACCTTGTTCTTCTCTACCGTTCATTGCGTAGTTGATAAGGTTCTTGCCAATCTTTACTGGCGACCACAAATCATCTCCAAGTCCAAGACTATAACTCTCTAATCCTGTGTACGCATCCAGCCAAGACATACCTGATTTAAACCAGAGTGTGTCAGAATCCCTGAATTTAATCCAGCCATTCTGTTTAGCTGTAGTCATACTAGAACCGGTAAAGTCTCTGTACTTATTGTACACAGTGTACTTACTAAGTGTTTCCTCGTCATCATCCTTGAAGTTATAAGTATCTACCATTGCACGTAGTTCCTGCATATCATCAGACCAGAAGCGTTCTTCTGCTGGGTCATCTGTGTAACTCTCGTTGAATATATCTGCTAGGTGTCCAAGTCTACGTGGTGCACCTTCTTTAAACCACACATCACACAGCCAGAACTTAATATTGTACAACTGGAATGTAGAGAAAGGTTTAATAACATCAAGAGCTGTGTTAATCTTTCCCTTTGCATACTCAAACTGTGACATCTTAACTGCTTCATAGGCTTTACCTATATTGCCTGTGTCATCAATAGTTTTTAGGTATATTGCAAATCGGTTATAAACCTCAGGTGCTTCAAACAACCACTTGTTAAATCCAAACGGATCAACTCTACGTAGCACCTTACCATCTGCATTACGCAGAACCTCACCAGTTTTCTTATCAACTCTCTTAGGGAAAGCCATATCACGTAAAGATGGGAGTAAAACCTTTTGGTTTGCATCAATACTAGATATAACACTTTCCTTGAAGTTAAGCACTAGCTTTAATTCTTCAGGAGTTATATCGTACCTCCAGTTATACTTAGCAAGTGCGTCAATCAAGTCTGTGGATACTCTATCAAATTCTCCTACTTCAGCACGCTTGTATATATCCATTAATGCAGGAGCTGATTTCTTAATCAAATCATTAACCTTAGCATAATAAGGTATAATCTCTGCACCCTCTGAGATAATAGCTTTGACTGTAGAATCTTTGATGTTGTTCAAACCTGTATAAGGTGTAGACTCAATCATAAACTTTAAGTAGTACTTGTACTCAAATTCACGTAGCTTCTTAAACATTGCGTGTAGCTTAGATGTGTTAAGGTTCTCTGCCATCTCACGTGTCTTTAAGGTAAGAGCCTGCACCTCATCTGCACGAAGTACTGCCACGTTTTTATAGCTTTTGAGCTGTGCAACACTGAGGTCTGTAATGTCACGTACTTCACCATTCAACTTAGGTGCAATAATTCTGTAGCCATCATCTTTGATGTTTGCTATAGTCTCTGCACAAAGTTTGTTATCAAGTGCCTTGAACTTATTATCCTTATAAATAACTTCGTTCAGTAGCCAGAGGTTCTCTGTCTTAACTACTGTACGGTTGAATGAGTTTATTAAGTTAGTAAGCATATTGCCTGATACAAAGGATTTAATATCTTCTGTACCCATAAGGTTTTTAATATCACCTATATAGCCACAGCAGTAATCTCCTACTAAATCCTTAGGCTTTAATGCTTTGCTCATTACTTCATCAGGGAAGAACTTAGCCATTAGCATTTTATAAGTAGTCATATCATTAGACAAGCCTGACATAAATGTGTAAGTGCTATCATTAAATTCTTTTAGAGACTGATAGATTCTAAGTACAGATGCACCGTTGGTTGTGATCTCATGCCCTTTAGTCATACCATGACCCATTACGTTGAAGTCTATGCGCAGGTAAGGTATCTTCTTACGCATTTCCATCATAGTATCGTAGTCAATACTGAACTTATAGATACCGTTCTCAACTCTCAGGTTGTAATTGTTAGATAAGTTATCCACAAATCGTTTAAAGTTATCCACATCTACAGCATCAAATGTAGTTGTATCAACAGCAAAATGTCCACCTGCTGAGTTATAAAGCATGAACACATCAAACTGCTCCTGAGTCATAGATGATACTGCACGCAACTGACCGTTGTAAATAAAGGTCTGAGCTTCCTGTAAACCACTATTGAAGTTCACATACAGTGGGCGTTCATGTATACCTGAGTACCAGTAACGCTCGTATGGATTCATGTTATTATATCTAGCATTAAACGAAGGGTCACCAAAACTTAAACCTACCTTAATATCCTTGTCAGTTATAGGACTTTTAATTGTAATGGTTGCAAAACTATCTTCTGCACCATTAATCTCAAACAGTCTATGGATAGTATCAGTAATATCATTGTAGGCTTTACGCAATTTGTTTCTGTACTGAAACATAATTGGATCCAGCTCACCTTTGAGTTCACTGCTGCGTGCACGTATTTCTTCCATAGCTTTAATGTCAGTCATGTGTTCCTGCATCTTTGTGTACTCATTGCTGAGACTACGTTCCATATTCCATTTAGAAGAAGGGTTATCTATAGAACCATTAAGTACCTGGTTTGGATTGAAGAACTCTGTATTCTTTTTTAATACACGTGGGTCAGATAATGCTACAGTAAACTGATTCTTACTTAACGCTAGCTTCTCTGAGTCTGTGAGTTTATCCCAGATAGTTAACATTAGCGCAGTTTTACGTTTAGTAGTATTTATACCTACCCAAGTTTTGCTTTTATTATTAAGTATCTGTGTGAGTGCGTCATAATCAATACCTAATCTTTCAGCAATACTAGGATTTTCAGATACCAAAGTCTTTATATCTTTATAGCACGCATCAATATCCTGCTTGAATGTAGAACAGAAATGTGCATCAGCAAACTTATAGTCTTTGTCTACCTGAGCCAGTGTGTCATAAAGCCTTCTTGCTTGTCCAAAGCTAAGCCCGTCTACAAAAGCCTTATCGCAGTACTCAGATATTAACGCAGCGTCATATGCTTTACGTGTACCAATCTCCTTAGGAAGTTTCTGTACTGCTTCCCAATAATTAGTAGCTTTATCAATCTGCCAATAGCCAAGGTCATGTGCAAGTGTAGCTTCAGCATCAGTCATAGCCTGATACGTAGCCTTCATATCTTCATAGATTTCTGTAGCTTTACCATTGAAACCAATAGCATCTAGCTCACGATAATCCAAAGACACATCCATAAACCATTTTTCAAACTGATTGAATGTAGGTGGTTTGATACTGAAGTCAGGTGTTGATGTGACACCAGTAGTAAATACTTTAGCACTTAACCAGTCATCAATAGACTGCTGGAACATTGATGTGATTTCCTGCACAGCAGCCTCATTGATTGGTGTGATTTGATATTTAGCTAAACGTAGATTATCAGCAATATCAATGCTACCCATGTTAAGTACGTTACCTGCCTGCATCTTGTGTTTTGAGAACCAGAGCTGTGCTTGGGCATCTGTATCTAAACCATACACATGGTTATTAAAGCCAACGAACTGTGGTCTTTGTGCAGCATGACCTACTTCAGAACGCAAATCAAGTACGTATCTGTCTAATTCTTTAGTAGCGTCATTTATTGCTACACCATCTGAATCTAATAGATTGAACACACGCACATCATCACCGTTCTTTATTGCAACAGAAGCAACATCACCATACTCATTGAACTGTATATCGTATGGTATATAAACAGTAAGGTCTTTCTTATTAAGTGCTTCAGGCATTGTATCAATGATTTCCTGTATGCGCTTAACATTAACATCAGGTGTGTTCTTAGTACTAACACCAAGCTCAGTAAACTTATCAACTAAAGAAGCCTGCGCCTCCATAGATAAAGACTCATTAATAAGTTTCTTAGCAAGTGTACGTGACTTTGTTTTAATACGATAAGGATTGATATGTGCAACATCCTCATACTTAAACACAGAGTTGCACGCATTATTTAAAGACTCACTAAACAGTTTATCTTTGAGTACACCCTTTAAGTCATTAGGTATTGCCATACTATTATCTATTGCTGCAGTAAAGTAATGGTACGCAGCAACAGAGTACTTAGTCTTGAGCATACTATCTAATGTCTTGCGTAAGCCAGACTCATAAACTCTAGGGTCTGCTGAAGAAAGTATATTATAGAATGTCTCTGTATTAGCATCACGTACTGAGAATGAATTAATAACAGAGTTGTAGAATCTATTAGTCTGCACCATATCAGCTACAATATCTTCTTTGAGCTTTGGTGTGTAAAGAGTTCCAAGTTCTGAAGCCTTAATCTCATCACCGTGTTTCAGGAAGGACTGCTGGAACGCAGACTGTGTTAATGCAGCACGTGCATTATCTACAAATTCTCCTTTGTTTGCTACTTCTGAAAATAAATCATAAGCCTGCTTAGTAAAGTCAGGTGCGTCTGCAAAAGTAAATGTAAGATTATCTGTCCTGTGCACCATATCAAGTAGCTTATACTTTTCTGTGTGCTCAAGGTGTAGCTTCTTCATAACATCTAATGCGTCCTTACGTGTAAGGTAATCAGTCAGATGTATAGAACCAAGCTGTGCAGTAGCTTTATCATCAAACAATTTAGATATAGCTGTAAGTCTAGCTATCTCCATATTATTTTCACCAGCATCCTGAATTAAGAAGTTAAGTATTTGTTTCTGTGGTGATATACTACCATAAGGTCTGAACTCATCTATATGGTTGAGCAGTGTACGTGTAACGATATTAGAGTCAGTCATACCATGCTTCAGAGATTTACTGAAAGCCTTAGAATCTTTTGCAAGGATTTCCTTGATTTCATTTACTGTGTTGCTGTAAGCCTGAGAGAATAGCGCAAGTCTATCTTCCTCAGTAAGTCTAAGTATATCTTCGAGTTCCTTTGTGTAACCTTCTGGTGTATGCTTCTTAATCCAGTTACGTATAGCTGTGAAGTTTACGTCAGAGTGGTCTGTAAACTCTACCACGTTATCTAACTTAACATCTGTACCGGTCTTAGCTGCAGAACTAGCTAAGCCAGCAATCTTGTGCTTATATGCTACACGTGATTCCTGAGACATTTCGCCAAATCTAAATACAAGGTTACCACCTTTCCAAGCTATAGGTAGTAAACTCTTCAAAGCCCAAGGTACGCTATTAACTGAACCTATAGCCATGAAAGCATCAATAGCGTTCTTATCTTCTATTGTTCCACGCAGAGCATGAGACATAGTAAGACTGTGTTGATATTCATCATAATCTCTTGCTAAAGTTCTAAATGCTTCTGCATTACTAGGCATACGTTTAGCAAGCATCTCACCTAACTCTTGAGGTGTCTCAGACTTAGCCATCATTGTTTCAAACTCAGACTGTCCAAGGAGTTTGTTAAGTATTCCGTGTCTCTTTAGTAAGTCATCAGAGACACCAATAGATTTACCAACAGACTTGTCAAACAGTTTAGAAACCTTACTTAGAGCGAACTCAGGGTCAGATATAATTTCAAGTGCCACGTCAAAAGGCATAAAACCTGTATCGTAATTGTATGCCTGTCTACCTTCGTTCTCCCAAGAAGCACGATAGGCAGCATCAATAGTTTCAGTCCAAGTATCTGATGTGTTAGTGATACCTGTCCAGTTCTCTCCGTCTTTATTATCTAAGTATGCAACAGTACCTTTAACAGGGTTTGATAGCCAGTCAAGTGACTCACCTAAATTCTGCATTGTGTTGAGTGCTGCGTTAATTAGATAATCCTGTAACTTTCTATCCTGCCCTCCATTAGCAACTAGCTGATATGCAATGTACTGGCGTTCACGTTCTGAAAGGTTAGTATCTTCCAACAGTAAATCACGTGCTGCATCAGGGTTTTTAATATAAAGTTCTTTATATGTTGTAGCATCATTGCTATTGTCTAGTATTGCTTGATACCATTGCTTTGTGTATGTGTAATCTTTTATTGATGCAATAGTTTTTTCATTTAATAAACCTTCACCAACAGTGAACAATCCACCTGCGCCTATCATACGTTCAGGTGCAAGCATATCAGTTGCACTTGCAGAGTTCTGCTGTACATACATCTTATAACTATAGTCAATCATTTCTGGATCTGCGCTCTTAATCCAGTCCTGATTCATAGTTTTCTTCCAGTCCTCAAAAGAAAGCACATCTTTGTTTTCTTGTTCAGCTGCGCCATGAATTATATTATCAAATAATTCTAAGAAAGAATCTGCGTGGCTATCTTTATTGTTTGTACCAACCTGTACCATTTCATAACCACGTGTAGCAAGGTTCTGGAAACGCACAGATTTCCTGTACTCTGAGCGTGCTTCTTTGTAGCCATCACAGAATTTATTGTACTGGTCTATATAATCTTCAGATGCGTTCTTTAAATCAAGACGGTCATAAGTTCCGTCATTGTATACTTTAATAACAGTACCATTCTCTAATCCAGTAACGTGTGCTTCTAAGTAACCATACTTAGAGCACCAAGTACCACCTGTGTTCTGATTATTAACTACAGCGAGTGTACCATACTCAGGGATATACGCAGTTATATCGTAATCATTCTGTGCAACATAGTTATGATTAACTATAGTCATAGCAGAGCCTTGCTGACTTTGCATATCACTAACCTTTATACCTACGTTGTTTAATTCCTGGTATTCTTTATAGTTCTGCTTGCGTACATCTTTAGCTGAACGACCTTTATTAGTATCGTTTTTATTAGCCCAAGCATTGATACTTTTATCTATAGCCTTGCCAACAGGCGTATCCTCATAGAACCAATCAGCTGCACTATTAAAGCCATCTGCTATTGTATTTCCTAAATCAGACAAAAATCCCATTGTGTTACCTCCATACGTTTAGGATAACACAATGGGATTAAGTAGACTATTGCATTGTCTTATTTAAGAAATCAATTATAGTTTGGTAGTACTGCTTATTATCAAGGTTAGCTTCGTTTGAGAAGTAATCAGCCAAGACTTTATCCATACCTTCCATTCGTGTAGACACTGCAGTATAACCATGTAAGCCAGCTGATGCAACTGTTGCTGCTGCGTTCTTTCTAGCACGCTCAATATATCTCTGAGACATAGCGTCTGCTGTTGCTGCAACTGTAGCTGCTTTACTAATCAAGGCTTTCTTTGCCTGATTGTTACTATAGATACTAGAAGCTATATCATTGATTGCTTCTGCATAGCGTGTGTCGTATATATTAAGGTTGTTATAGTAATCTGCGCTAATCTTATTAAAGTTCTCTTCAGCTTCCTGACGTTTAATATCTTCTTTGTACAACTGTTCAGCAGTCTTACTGAGATATTCATATAGGCTATCATAAGAGTCATGTGCAGCTTGTTCATTACCAACTAAGGATTCTTTAAGTCTTGCTTGTGCGCTACCTAGTTGGTTATCTATATTTTGTACAGTACGTTGATTGTGCTGTGAAGTACCGAGCATTGTACTTAGAAGATTAGTCTGATTCATAGCACGATTAATACCAAGGTCTACATCCTGAGAATACTTAGCATTAATTGTATCCGATAAACTTTTGTAGCTTTCTGCTGCACTAACATTGGCACTGTGTCGTGCTTCATACAAACTAGATGTAAGTCCATCATATGCTTTGTATGACTGTTCATCTAAAGTTTTCTGCATAGCCTTGAGACTATACTTATCTTTATCTAATCCAAACTCATCTAGTAATTGTTCATTGCTTTTAAGTGTTGGCTTTGTTACATCAACATACGTTGGTTTCCAATCAGGACGATTAATAGGGTTGGCGGTAAACCAACCCTTAATTTCATCTAAAGAAGCATTTGGATTATTTAGATTATTAGCCATTGAAGCATAGTAATCATAAGTACCCATAACTATCTCCTACTTTGTGCACGTGATTTTTTGTTAGCATCACTTAGCATTTGATTAATTGCTCTGGTAACACCAGCATAATCTGTAGGCTTTGTATTACTGTGAACCTGTGAAGCATAAGGTGTATAGCCTCTGGTAACATCAGCATAAGCTGGAGGCTTTGTATTACTGTGAACCTGTGAAGCATAAGGCGCATAGCCTCTATATGTTGTTGGTGCTGCAGTTTTTGTATTACTGTGAACCTGCGAAGCATAAGGTGCATAGCCTCTATAGGTGCTAGCAGTACTAGTCTTTCCGCTAGTACCTGATGTAGGTGGGGTCGAACCTTTTATTGTTGCAGTACCACCGCCTCCACCACCATATGAACCAGATGCGTATCTTGCCGCATTTGCTGTAGCCTGAGCTTGTGCTGCCTGCAATGCTAAACGTTGTGCCTCAAGCTGAGCCTGAGCTGCAATATCTGCTGCTTTAACCTGAGCGTCTGCCTGAATCTGTGCTGCATCTTTATATGCTCCTGAGTAATTGTCTTGAGCCTCTGCACCAATAGCTGCATTAATAAGTGAAGCGAGCGAAGTCTGGTTGTTATTGTAAATATTAGCAGCCTGTGTGTTAACATTGTTAGCATAGCCTAAATCTGCTGCATACTTATTAACAAGATAGTTTGCAAGAGTCTCCTCGATAGAAGCATTGTACTCCAACTCAGATGTCCTCTCCTGAATCTCATCATTATAAAGCTGACGGATGTTACCCATAAGGGTTTCCATAGCTGCATTAGATTTATCAAGAGCAGTGACACCATTCTTAGCAAGGTCTGCATAGTATTCATTTGCTGCATTAACTCTGGCTTCTGCATTTTCCTGAGCAGTCTTAGCATTTTCTTTTGATGTAGCTAAGATAGCACTGAGCTGATTGGCTGCTGCCATACCTTTGTTGATACCATTCTGAATACCTTGTGCGTACTGCTGACGTATAGTATCGAGTGCTGAGTCTTGATTCTCTGCAACTGCCTGCTTGTAAGCTGCATCTGCCTGACGTAACTTTTCCTGCTGTGCAACCTGAGCAGCTTCAGTAGAATTATTAAGTAGATTAAGAATATCCTCATAATTATACTGATAATCTTCTGCGCCAACCTCTGAAAGGTACTGTGCTATTGTTCTAATCTTAGGGTCAATTACATCAATCCTATCTGGTGCAGTATAACCTGGATCTTGCACAGGGCTTTTCAAACCACCTAGCTGTGAGATAATCTGTGCAATAGTTGCGTATGGATTATTTAAGTTCCCAACGGACTGACTGAAATATACTTTAGCTGTTGCCATTTGTAAATCTCCTTTATATGTGCAATTTATGTATGTATAAAGTGTCCATATAGTAGTAACAATATGTTAGTAATATATGGACACAATATACATACATAAGGGTTAAATTTTATTTGATGTACTGTTTTCCATTATATAAAGCAGCACACCAACCTGAAGGGGTTTTCATCCAGATGTTCTGTGCATCAATAGCTTTAATATCCTTGCAGGTACATCTTGTTCCTTTAGGATAAGACTTAATAACCTTTGCGCTTGTCTCAGGTGCTGTACGCACATTAAGACTAGATGCTACAACAGTATAAGTTTTACCTATGCCATAAGGACAATTGATTTGATTTTCAGAAGCAGGTGCAGTTGTTGGTATACTGTCAAACACACCTGCTGCTTTCAAGCTAAGATAACAGCTACGTAAAGTACTTACGTATGTGCTACTTGTTGCCCAGCCATCATTCTTGATTCTCTGGAAATAGACTGTAGCATCTTTAACACCTAGCAGATTACTGTATCTCTTATAGTCTGTAATAAACTTACAGTATCCTTCAACACCTTGCTCTAAGGTATCATATGCTCTGAAGTTAGCTTTGATGTTAGTTGTAACACCAGCCTTGTATTCTTCCTTGGTGTTCATGTTGATTGATTTTCCAGTCCACCTAGAACCACACTTCATACCAAAGTAGTTGTGATAGTTCTTAGATAGCTTTGATTCTCCATATCTTGATTCTATACAAGCCTGTGCAGTAATAGCTTCAGGACACACAAGATTATATTTAGGAGCAATGACTTTTACTGCTGCATAAAACTTCTGTGCAAAAGCGATCTGTGTTTTACTGAGTGCCATCTTTATCCTCCCGTGTAAAATCATTCATTAAACAATTAACTACATCTGCAATGTGCTGGTCGTCTGCCATCATATCCCTCAGCTTTTTCTTAGTCTGTGCAATTATAACATCAACTTCCTCGTCACTAAGTAGTTTAAATAAATTTGGGTAAGCATCTGCCAATCTGCCAAGCACATAGTCATGCTTTAGCTTTCCAGTATTATTGCCAAATACCTGCTGTGCTTCAACAACTGCCATGAAAGTATATTTCTTAATAGACTTAATGGTGTCCTCATCTGCGAACTTCTTGTGCACAACACCTACTCCAATACAGATTACAATAACTGCATAACAAATTAACTGTGTAATCATTACTTACCTCCTTTGAACTTTTGCATATTCTCGTTCTTATTCTTCCAGACAATAAATCCAGAGAACGTAGTAAGTTCTGCAAAAATTGCAGGTAAGATAATATTACATTCTTCTACGATTGGACTGTCTGGATATAATACAGAAAGTATTAGAACTTCCTGTATTACTACCATAACATAAATAAGATTTAATAAATAAACTTTTTCTGTCCAGCCTCTACGCTTGAACATCTTTATTTCCTCCACCGAAAACCTGTTTCTCAATAGCATCAAGTCGCCATTCATGTACTGCAACAACCTGTGCACGTGCTGAGTTGTCAGTCTTAATGTCAGAAATGTCTTTCTTCATTTCTGCTATATCTTCTTTAGTAACCATCTTACGTGAAAGCGAACCTACAGTTACTAATGCTGCTAATAATGAACCACCTACTGAAACAAAAATTTGTAAAGTTTCCATTACGCTCTCCTTTGCTGTTGTCTCGTCACTATTAGTGTAACAATAAAAGGTTAAGTAGTCTATGTTATTGTAAAGTATTTAAAGTTATAGATATTATCTGCGTTGTGTTCTTTAAAATATCCTTCATACATAAAAACAACACTTTTGTTTGTTTCACTATTTATTGTGGCTTCAATTGCTCCAAGACTCTTATCATTATTTAGAGCAGTATTATGAAATCTTAAAAAATTTGGGTTAAGCATATTAGCTTTGTCTAACACAACGAATACTCTATTATTATCTAAACAGTAATAAACTCTTATATTTATATTATAGATGCTATACGTTTTTAATCTATATCTACTATCATTTATATATTTAATTTTACCTAGATATACATAACCTGGTTGTGCATCACCACCTGCTATTGTAAAAGAATTATAAAACATTTTTATGTAGTTAGCTGTGGCTTTAACATAATGCTTTATTACTTTTTTAGCATAAGCAAAATCAAAGTAAAATTTATAATACTGGTTATAGCCTGATTTTATAGTTGCACTTGTTTTAACAAAGACATCAACTAAAGTAGATAGATTAAATGTGTTAGATAGTGTACTATTACTTGTTGTGTAGTCTACGGTTTTTATAACAGCATCATTAATAATAAAATCAACTGTCAGTTTTTGTATAACCTGTAAACTATTAAAGTTTGTTTTGTAGCTTATAGTTAAAGATGTATCTGTCTCTGCTGCTTTTGTACAGGTTATATCTAGGTTTTTATAATTAGTTATATCAACAGCGAACGGAAGATATGTACAAAAACCTTGATGTTTTATTTTTAAACTGTTATATGTCTTATTATTTCTAGTAAAAGTAGATAAGCCTATGTAATTATTGAACGTTGAATCAGGACACTCTAAGAATATATTATCTAATTCAAGGAAAATTCTGTAACCATTATAGTTGTGAGCACTCATATATAAACTGTTACGTTCACTTGTAGCAAGTATATATGTCTGTGAATCATCTTGTGCTACAAGCGTAGCAACTATTGGAGTCATAAGAAATCTATAACGCTCATAGCGTAGATTTACTGATTCGTTAAAATGATTAGTTATGGTTACATTAAAATCAAATTTTAAAGCTCTATCATACCCAGAAACAGTAGCTTCATAATCTTTTGTAGGTATTAAAAAATCTTTTGGTTTAATACCATCTGTATAATCTAATATATAAAACTCGTTCTGTACTAATTCAGATTCTATAAAAAAGAAATTGTCTTTGTTAGCAGAAGTTATATCTATGTAGTTATCAGTACCATTGTAGTAAACTCTTGTTATTGTATACGTTACGTTGATTGTAAATGTTTTACCATTCTCCCAAGCATAACTGTTACCTAAATAAATAGGTGATGATTTTGAGTTATACCAAGCAGTACCATCCGAAGAATCTGAAACATAACCACCAGAAGGTCTATTAAATGGTTGTTTTATAAATTCACATATACTGCTATTGGTTAGTGAGTCAGCATAATCAGAAACTTTACCGTAGTCTAAAACTATATCTGCTTTATTAAAACTACAACGAAACACATTTGTACCATAATCTTCAAGATCAGATGCAGAAGTATCTTGCTTGCAATAAACAGTTATAGGTACTTTTAATTGGTAGTTGCGTAGCATTAGTACAGCATTTTGAGAACCTGTTAATAGTCGTGACCTGTAAGGAAATGACTGCTTTTTAAAATTAGATACCATATACTTATTACCTCTTTATCTAGTAAACATTATAAGATGTTTAGGTGCATCCGCATTATTAAGCAAATCTTCACTTGTTGTTAATGCAAAGTCTGATGAACCATTATAGTACTTGTTTACAAAACTGCGTACCATATAAAACACATCTCTTACTGTAAGACACATACCATTTATATCAAATAAATAACTACTAGATGTAACCGGTTTGTTTCCAGGTTTTATAGCACACCTACCTTTTATATTTGGTTCTACTTCACTAACAAACCAATCTGATATTGCATCAGACGGAGGTACTGCTATTAATTTATCGCTTTTATCTTTAGGCGGTCTGAGTACAGCAAAAGTATCTACAGTATTTATATAATAACTTGCCTTTTGTTTTATAATTTCTGGAGTTAAACTATTTGTGCACATTATGTATAAACCACTAATTATTGTTTTATAAATATATGTAGTTAGTGTACTTGAAGTATATGAACTTGATGATAGTGGTACGTAGTTATACTTACAATCAATTAAAGGTTCTGCTGTAGTACCAAGTACAGTCTCATAAGAACCATTACTATTTTTATATAAAAGCTCATCCAGATCTGATACAAATAAATTATTATAATTTTCTATATTTACATTTTTACTTTTTTCTAAATCTACAAGAATATTAAAACTTAAACTATTTAAAGTTGTGTATGTTTCTGAAATATAATCAGTAGATTTTATAGGTAATCTATTATTAGCAGAACTATCTACTTTAGCATTTACTGTAGCATCACTTGCAGTAACAGTTGTTACAGATTGATATTTAATAGTACTTAAACAACAATCTAAGAAACCAAATGGACTAACAGCTGATAGAAAACAATGTATTAAATAGTAGTCATCATCTTTAAAAATATTATGTAAATATTGTACAAGTTCTTTTGCCCAAGGCACACCGTAATTATTGGAATCTCTTATCTTTGCTGCACCAATAATAGTTATCGTTGTTGCCTTTGCTAAACTTAAACAATTTTTTGGTGCATTGTATTCAAATACTCGTCTTGCATTATTGTTTTTTATAACACATATTAACATATAATCAGAAACTGTAGTTTTATTATACTTAAATTGAATTTCGTTATTTACACTTAAATCAAGTTCTATGTAATCTGCTTGCTTAAATTTATAAAAAGGTACATCTCTATACGCAGGCTTATAATAATTAGAAGCTGAACGTGCACTCAAAATATTAAGAGTGTGTACATCTGCATTATTCACAGCTGTAGTAATATCTACTGTTGTTCTTGTTGCCATAATTAACCTCTATACTGTTATAAAAAATTCATCTACATCTAAAACTTTATTTCCAATAGTTTCATAAGTGTTTATATCTACATCAATATTGTAAGCCTTTAGCATACCTATATCATTATTTGTAGCTATTGCATAGGTTTCAAATTCGTTAGATGTTTTATATAAAAATGTAACAGGTTCATACTTTTTTATTTCATAGCTTTTTAGATACGTATTACGCATATTATAATTAGGATAATATGTGGAGCTATAACTTAAATTATGAGACAACTGTAAAGTAGTTTCATTAGCTTTTAATAGGTTTAAGTTATATTTAGAGAATATACAAATGTATTTATAACCTTGAGCTTTACTTAAATCTATACAGATTACTTTATAAGTATCTTTTGTTGTAGTCTTTCTATATGAGTATAGTTTTTTGAAACCTGCATCTCTTTCTGTAAAACTATATAAAGCTGTAGTAACGTATTTATTAGTAGCTGTACAATAATATAAATCACTTGGGTATTTTTGTCCGAAAGCGTAATTATAACTATATCCTACTACTTTTCCTGAGTGGTCAGTAACATCAGATTTAAAATCTGTATTAGGTAGACTCATTACATAATTATAAAAATCTAAGCCTCTTACTAATTTCCTAGAAGGAGGTTTCATATTAGCTAAAACAAAATCATAACTTGTTTCAGGATTAGCATTAATACCTATATGTTTACCGTTTGTCTTTATCATAGTTTCCTCTTATACATAATCTATTGCTAATGTTCCGTCTGTGTCTACTCTTAGTTTATAGTGCTGTCCTAAAAGAATATAGTTGTTCATATCAAGAATAGCATCTGAAGTATGAAACAAAGAACCATCCCAATAACCTACTTGTTCAAAGTTACCATTAACTTCTTTTACAAAATCAATTCCATTAGGGCTGAGTCTTAGTTTGACAGGTGTTGTAGACTTACCTATAACTAAACCATCATCTGTGAAAGTAAACCAAGTTTCTATATTAACACTTTGGTCTGAGTTTTGTATCTGCTGAATTACAGACATTTGTATTTCATCAGATGCTTGTTCAAGTCTTGTCATATATGACTCAAGAGTATCCTGTGTTACAAAAGCTGAATCCTCATAACCCTCTACTTTATCTGATAGTTCCTGTACAGTTTCTGTCTGGCTGGCTACCTCAGTAGTAATTCCTTCAACAGTTTGGTTGATATTTGTATAGTTTGTTTCAGTATTCTTTACTCTTGTTGTAAGATTATTTATAGAGCTGGTATGAGACTGCACAGTAGATTTTATACCATTAACTGTTTGGTTAAGTGTGGTATATTGACTCTTGATTGTTTTAATATCATTTGTGATAGTCTGTATATCTGTCTGTGATACAAATGTACTTAGCTTACCGTTGATAGTTTCAACAGAAGTTTGTAAGTTAGATGTTGCTTCAGACTGTGCAGACTTCCATTCCTGCATTGTACTGAACCAAGCAGATAGTTTCTGTCCTTCAGCATCAATAGTGATGTTAGATGCTTTTGTTTCTACATTACCATCTTCATTAATAGCTGTAACAAGACTTGATATATCAATCTTAGATGCAGAAATGTTAGCATTTTCTGCAATCATATCATCTATAATAATAGCGTCTTTAATTGCAGCAGCAGTAATACCAGAAGCAGACCACATAAGCTGTCCATCTGTATCCCACACACGCATATCATAAGTGTTAGTTGCAACTCTACCAATCTGTACACGCACATACTTATTATCTTGAATCTGAATTAATCCATCTGATATAACCATACTGGTATTATCGCCAGACTTAATTGCAACCCTAGACGTATTAAGAGTTCCAGCATTAATCTTTCCTGCGTTAACTGATTCAATGGCAGCGTTCTTGATACTAGCGTTCTTAAATGTGACATGATCTGAACTAATTTTAAATGCAGCAACGTCATCAGCAGAAAGAGAATTAGTTATAAGAGAAAAGAATTTACCACAAGCAGCAAGTATCTCACTAGCTGTAATACCATTAGCTATAAGGCTGTTGGTTTTAATGTAATCAGCAAACAGCGTATCAATGTTAGCTTCTTGTATTTGTGTAACTACAGCTTTAAGATTCTCTACATTAATATAATCAGCATTAATCTTATCTGCATTAAGATTTGTGATAGTTGCGCTTAACGCAGAAAGATAGTTAGCAAAAGCATTATCAACGGTAATTTGACCTGCTTCTACCAATTTTGCAAATAAAGCATTAGTGTTTAGTTGTTCAAACGCAACCTGCTGTAATGTTGAAAACTTTGCAAGAAGCTCATTAAACTGCTGTAATTCTTCTTCTGTCATTCCTGCATTAGGCGTAGTAGTAGAGCCACCCTCAGAACCACCACCACTAGCAGTTCTGAGTTTTGTAAGTACTAATGCAACTAATTCATCCTGTGTTAAGCTCATTGTTTATTCCTCTCTAAATTGTTTTGTACTAGCTTTCATTCTGTACACCCACTGAACATTACGAATCTCATATCTGAATGTAGCATCATAAGAGGTAATATTAAGTCGTGTACGTAGCTGTTTAGCAGAACATCCAAACTGAATGTGTGCTGTACAACCTTGTGGAACCTTAGCAGGGTAGTCTGAGTCTAGCTTTGCATTATACAATCTAGTGTCCTCACGTACTACCTGTCCAAGTCCAATTGTGACTGTGTGTGTGTCCTCATCTACTTCAGAGTAATCATTCACAAGAACTGCATTGTTATCAGCGATAGCTGTGCAGAAGATTGGGATGACTACATCCTCGTTAGTTGTAATATCAAGTTTCAATGCACGCCACTTCTTAGTGTATGGTATCTCAAAGGTACGTGCACCAGTATCAATAATAACTTCAACGCCATTGTCATTGATAAATGGTAAGTCATCTTGAGGTTCCTCACAGCGTTCCACCAAGTGCATATTAGCAACACCAAGGTGTGCATCAATACAAATGTAAGAACTGTCGATTGTTACTGCTGGAACCCACTGATGTAATCTAGCTGAAGCAGAAATCATTTCTGTTGTCCAAGCACGTGTCTTAACATTGTATTTAACTATTGTAGTGGTTGTGCTTGATTTATCTACGAAACCTACACAGAAGAAGTTATGCTCTGTAAAGCACCACCAATCATCCACTTGGTCTGCAAATACATGATTGTCTAAGTATTCTTCAATGTCTGAACTGATTGGTGCAAGCATTAACTCACCGTAGTTATTTGTAAGATACTTGCCAGGTACTAACATATAATAGTAGTTACCGTTCTTAAAGAACAACATATTCTGTATAGCAAGTACAGACTTAGCATCACCATAGTCCATATTGATATTCTGCTGAATAACTTTTGTTGTGTAAGTGATACCATCCTGCGCAAACTCAAGCTGATAGATTGTAGTCTTTGTAAATACAATTAATGCTGTCTTGAATGGTACTGCTGTAACAATAGGACTATCAAAGATTTCAACATTGTTTGGGTATGGGAAATAAGAAGGGTCATTTATTTCTGACACAAACAATGTAGTCTCTGCATTACGCACACCCCAAAGAACCATACGCTGCATCCAAGTAGCCATACCTTTTGCTGTGGTAAGTTCGTACTTAGCTTCAGCAAGGTTAATTGTGGATGCTGGCTTATCTGCTGTGAGATAACTAAATGCTACAGACATTGTGTTCTCAGGTGTGAGTGTTACTGCATCAATAATGTCTGACTCATATTCAACCTGCATTACCTTGTCGCATCTATAAACATTACACGTAAGTGTGAAGTTGTTATAAGATGTCTGGCAAGTTGTGATTGCTATATCTTCACCTAATACAATAGGATTGTTAATTGTGGTTTTGCTTGTACGAATCTGTACCAGCGTGTCTGAAGAACCCTGCTCTGCATCATTGTTGGTTATAGTCCAGCGTACACACAATGTAATATTCTGGTCTACCCAAGACTGAGGGTATCTATATGCAACCTTGAATGTAACTTCCTCACCTGGTCTACAAGATGTAATAACCCTACCCTTAGAATCATAAGGAATAATACCATCTAACAAAAGAGCTGTTGTACTAACTGCTTGATTAGTAAAATGGTATGGATCCGATAGTAACATATTGTAACCATAGTTAACTGCCTTAACTGCTGTGATGTTGTTAGGAACAAGTTTCTTTAAGCACCACTTAACCTGAGTACGTAAAGCATTATACTCTGCATAAATCATACAGATACTTGTTCTAATATCCCAAGTAGTCTGATTATGCTTCAATTCCCATACACATACATAGGTGTTGTTATTAAAGGAAGTATGTACACCATCAGACGGTTTAACATTACACTCAGGAATGTTATGAAGTTCTTTAGGTGCAGGCATAAGTGTTGAACATACTTTGTAATCTCCACCAATCTGCACAGCACCTTCAAGTGTATTATCATAAGTTGCGAGAATATAATCGTCATAAGGTCTAGTCTTATCTTCTCCGTGTTCAAAGATGATACAAGTGTCCTGATTAAACTCCATCATTGTATCAGGGATATTTGTACCCTGTGCTTCTACAGGCTTATCCCATGTATTACCTACGAGAGCATAGTGCAACAATTCAGCATCATCTTCGTTTAAGTACTTCACGTACATTACACCAGAATGGTTAACAACTGGGTTTGTACTAATAAAGGCTTTAATAACATCAGATGACTTATAGCCTTTACGTACTCTAAGTGTATTTGAACTTGTGATGTCTACGTTCTGAAGCAAAGCACAGTGTCCATCCTCAAGTGGTGTGTTCACGTATTTCATACCACCAAAAGGCTGGTCGATTGTGATATTCTGTGAATGTGCTTGTGTTCTATTTTTATAAGGGAAATTCTTTACCATATTTCACCTACCCAAGATAAAGGGTCAGTAGGGTCTGATACTCTAGGAGCACCACTCTCTATGCCTCTAAGTCCGTGTGCATCTTCGTATGTAGATTCTACTGAACCTGCAAAGCTGCCATCTGCGTTATCCTGTACACGATACTCAGCAGGAATGTTATAGCTGAAATCTCTAAGCATATAAAACTTACCTGCTTCAAACTGTCTGGCAAAATCAAGCTCAGATGTAGTACCTTCATCATCTACCATATAATAGTGATGTGCTGCGCCAGGTAGTACAACACTACGTATGTACTTATCTGGTATTGCTGTGTACTCTTGTCCTAAATCATTAGCAGTACTGTCTGCATTAATTACAGGAAAGCAAGCATTAAGTGCTGTGTTGATTTCATCTATAGCATAGTTCAAATGTCCAACAAGCTGTCGCCAAGGTAACAGCTCACCGTTCAGTAGAACGTTTAATTCCTTTTTGATTTCCAAGTAAACCATAATAACCTCCTAGTATTCGTATTCCCAACCATCATCAGTTGTCCACCATTCTTCCATAGTCAAGTACCTCCTCTTTCAATATAACAAAAAAGGTGTGGGCTGTGAACCCACACCTAGCTATGGAAAAAGAATAACTTGATTTGAAACTAATTCCAATCTAACTCAAAGTCTCCTGCAACCATTGTATCCTCAATTGTTGCACCAAGCACACCCATCTTCTGAATTGTCGAATCAACTCTCTTGATTCTCTCCTGAAAGATGTTTGCGAAAGACTCTGGAATCTTATAAGTCTTACCATCCAAAGGAACGTAAACACTGAAACCATTAAGCCAAATAGCCATATTGTTTCCAAAGTATGGTCTGTAGAATGGAGAACCATTTACTGGAATCTGCTTCTCCTTTGCATACTGTTCTTTAAGGAGCATCTTCTTGTCCTGTGCTGCCTTAATACGTCTTGTCATATCTTTTGTTGCTGACTCTGTAACTGCTGCCATAATAATTCCTTTCTCTGGCTCACTTATGATTTAAAAATTTGGGGGAGGTAAGGGAGGAAACCTCCCCCTAAGCCAAGAAGCTAATTACACATTTAACTGTGTTGGAACACAGATGTAATCAACGATTGCCTCAAGTCTTGTTGAACCGAAGCCAATATCGTTAATCTTAAAGCCAATTGACTGACGCTGCTCGATTGGGTCAAGCACACCTGCTGAACCAAGTGGCTTAATGTACATCTTAGCTGAACCCTCGCCTGAGATTGAAGATGTAACCAAGCAATCCTTACCAAGGATAAGAATGTGGTTAACCTTGTAAATCTTTAAGCCAGTTACGTTAGCTGATGGAGCTGCTGAAGCAACTGTACCATCTGCTGCAATCTTACGTAACTTAGCCTTTGTGCCTGCAAGTGCATCAGCAAAAGTGATCTGGTTAGGGATGTATGAAGCATCCTTACCTGTACGTCTATCCTTAACGTAACCTGATGTTCTCTTGATTGCATTACCCTCTGTATCACACTCAGCTACGTAGAAGTCTGTGCCATCTGTTACGATACACTTCCATGTATCAGATGCTGCATCAAACCAAGCTGATGATGTAGGACAGTTGTTTACCTCATGGAATGAGAATCCGAACATCTCTGGGAGCTTAACGTCTGACTGTGAATCATAAATGATACCAGCGTTGTTGTTAATTCTCATATAGTTCTGAACGTATGGGTCGTCCATCATATCAAAGATAAACTCAGATGAAACCATTGCGTGGAATGTTGAGTCATAAGGCTCAACCTTAGCCTTCTTTAAAGCAAGTGCAATAAGTCTGAAGTCTGCAAGTGCTGGAATTGCGCTGTCGCCTGCAACAACAAGTGAAGCAAGGTTAGCTGCTCCGTTTGCAAAGTACTTCTGTGCACAAGTGAGAAGTGTATCTCTTGCGAGAAGATCGAGTGTTTCGATTGCAACGATTGCATACTCAGATGTGTAATGAGTAAGCACTGGGTCTACCATCTCGAAGTTAACCTTATCAGTAAACTCCATGTAACGACCATACTGGTTTCCTGCAGAGATTTCATAAACCTCTACTGAACCCTTATCTGTCATTGGTGGAACACCTTCCTCAAGTGGAGTTGTGTGTGCCTGTAATGGTGCCCATCTACGCATTGTAATCTTGTCTGCACCGTGAAGGTCAATTGGCTTAGCATATCTGTAGTACTGATATGTCTCTGCTGCATCACGGATAGTATCAAGTAACTGTGTATCGTAGAATACCTCAGGACGCATTACATTTGCTGGACGCTCTCCATCTGCGCCAGGTGTCCAATTTCCTGCGATTTCTGCAATGGAAGCAACTACTGCTCCATTACCATTTAAAGCTGAAAGTGTAGCCATAACTGTTGTTCTCCTTTCAAGTGAACGTTTATGTTTTTACTTATTTATCAATCTTAGCGAGCACGCTTCTCAGGTCTGATACAGATTTAATTTCTGTTGACTGGAGTGTTTGAGAACCTACCGTTGTACCAGAACCATTAGGCTTCGTTGACTGTGCATCTGCCTTTGCATCTCTGTTAAGTGCTGCCTGAACTGCTGCATCAGTCCTTGCCTGAATGATACTGTCAAGGTGACGAGACATATATTCATTTCGTACATTAATAGATTCAACAGGAATACCTGAGTTATCTAACTCTCTGGCAAAAGCCTGAAGTTCATCACCGCTTAAACCAAATTCCTGCTGCAAAGAAGCAAAGTCATTAACCAGTCTTGTTTCTGCCTGCTTTTGTACGTAAGCCTGATTACTTCTCTCTAAGGTATCTAATCTCTTTAAGAGTTCAGGGTCAACGCCCTGTGCCTGTGCCTGCTTTGTTAACACATCATCATTGAGCTTCTGCAAAAGGTCATCCTGACTTGTAAACTGGATTCCGTTTGCCTGTGCTACCTTAGCAAGCATATCGCTCATAAGTTTGTTCTGCATACGCATCTGAGCAAATGCGTTAGCATCTTTGTCAAGCTGGTCGCCAACCTGTGGCTGAATTACAGTCTGCTGTTCTGCTGCGCCCTGCTCACCTGAGCCTGCTGCACCTGCATCTGAACCTGCACCTGCGTCTGCACCAGCATCTGTCTGAACCATATTATCTGGGTTAGACAAAAAACTTCTTAACTTTTCTACATCAATGTCTGCCATATTAAACTCCTTTACTCACATTGTTTTAGACTTGTGGATGTCTATTGAGTTCACTTGAGACTTTGCTACCCTTACATAAATAAGAGTAGCAAAGTTTGTCTAGTATTGTCAACTGAAGATAGCACCATTTTGTGCAACTTGCTCAAGATTTGCTGTCTGCTGTGCACCTGCCTGCTGCTGACCGATAAGAGTCTGTGCAGTAAGGTTCATTGCATCTGCGCTAGACATACCGTTTTCAACAAGTCCAGAGTACTGTGATACAACCTGAGCAACAATGTTAGTCCAGTTCTGAGCACGCTGGATTCCCATACGCTCTTGGAAGTATTCCTTGTTTGGTATATCCTGCATCATTAACCATTCATCAGGTGTGATAAGGTCTACGTCAATACCTGCACCAGAGTACTGCATCTGTTTCTCCATCATTGCATCTGCAACTGCTGCAATACGTGCCTTGTTCTTTGGCATTTCACTAGAGATATTGATTGCGTATTCCATAACAATGTTAGAATCAATCTTATCATAAGCAACTTCTACAGTCTTATAAGCATTAGCCTTGTTCTTGTCTTTGACAAGGTACTTACGCTTCTGAGAAAACTCAAGGTAGTTGCTTATAACTAACTTACTAAGTCTCTTAGCATAGAACTCATACATAAGAATCTTAGTAGTATCAATCATTGTAGCTGCATCAAGCATTGCATTAACACCACCAGTTGTAATAACTGAACCGGTATCTCTACCTGTGTACTTGCCATCAACACCTGTGACTGCCTGCATATCCGCAGTAAGTGTACCGACTAACTGCTGAGATGCTGGAGATGGTTGTGGGTACTGATGATAGTGAACTGCTTTGCTTGCATCACCCTGTACAACGAATGTACGGTCAGCTTCATTACCATGCTGCACAAATGCGTTTACATTGATACCAGAAGCATTGGATACGAAACGTGGTGGTCGCTGATTCTTGTACTCAGCTGTAGCAATCATACTCTGCATAATATTATAGACAATGGTGTTATCCATAATCTTTGCAGGTTCTGATGTACCAAGTAAGTCTCCGCTAGGAATATTACAGTACAGCTCAGCGAATGGATACATATTAGGTTTGATTGAACTCTTTACATAGAGTACAACTTCCATATCCATAAGATGAATCTCTGAAATATTACCTGTGTTAATATCCTTTAAGAACCAAGTATAAACTCTGTGGTATCCTTCAACAGCAGGTGTAAACTGTACTCGCTTGTCTGTTAGTGCAGACATTGCATAGTTGTAGTTCATAGAACTTATTGTGTCAGGATGCTTCTGCTTCCAAGCATTAAATGTCTTTTTATAATTTGGATGGTTTGCAAGAACTTCTTCTGCATAATCATCCCACACTACTACGTGTGATGCTTCATCTAAGTTCTGTGCGAATGGATCTCGGTAATATTTAAGAGGGTCAATATTCTTCAGAACAACCTGACCTTTCTCCATCTTCTTGTCTGTACCTGTAACAATACTGTTATCCCAACCTACCTGTGTGATACCAAGGTTGAGTAATGCTGCACGTTCTCCTGCAAGAAGCTCATAGTAAGCAATGTTACGTGTAGTCCAAATGTGTTCAAGAGCAATGTTAAGATTCTCAACTACGTCTTTATCTTCCTCAGAAGTAAACTGAAGCTGTGCACTCTTACCTACTGTGTATATAGATGCAAGAATATTGTTCTTAACATAACTGATATGGTTAGTCTGTGGGAGAAGCTGGTACTTAGGAAACTTTGCCCTGAGTGCTTCCCAGAGTTTGTTACGGTCTAGTGCATCAAGACGTACAGCCCTGCGGTGTGCCTTGCGATACTCAAGTGCATCACGTGTAAGAGTTTCCTGTAAATCTTCAAGATAAAAGGATGTACCCTCTATTAATGTCTTAGGCATAACTTAGTCCTCCTTCTTATTATCGTTATCTAAATAATCGTAAATCTCAGCAAGTACATTATCCATTGAGACTACATTACCATCTTCATCTACTTCAGGAGTTTCTTTTGTATCTTCCTTAGGTGGTGTGTAAGGCTGTAGGTAACGTACTGCAAACCAAATGAATGTTGCACAAACTGCGCACACTGATAAAAATCCGTACATAGTATCCTCCTATAGTTTCACAATAGAACTGTTTTCTTTTAAATATAACTTACCATTCTCATCTTCATAGAGTAAAGGGTCTGTACCATTGTAATAAAGAACTTCCTCATAACCATTCTCAACAATCATATCATCATATAACACAGCTGGGATGGCAGCAACTAACGCTCTAGTATCTTTTTCAATAATCACAACGGTTGTTACTTCATCCATAAATTACCTCCTTAGTAATCTGTGTCAAGCTGCCAGTACGTATCAGGCTCATCATAGTCCTGCTTGTTGTCTGTAAACATCCAGTTCTTAACATCTTCTTTTGGCTTAACATTATTAAGGTCTGTGAAGTTTGAGTAAGCACCAAGCATTAACTTACTTGGATCTTCTGGTAGCTTCATCAGTATCCATTCCAAAGGGTCTATACTATGATTGTTTTTATCAACAGGTTTCTGCTTATAGCTTTTATCTTTCTTGACTTCCCACTTATACTCTGACAACTCAAACTTGAGATTAAAGCAGTTATCCATAATCTTCAAGCGTCCTGCTTTTGCGTAAGTGATAAGTCTGAAGATACGGTCATCAATACTAATGTGACCTGGTTGGAAGAACACACCATGTTGTGCCCACATCTGGTCGTAGGTCTGTAAGTCTGTAACCTGTCTACGTCCATAAAGTTTTGGGTCTAGTATTGGTTGTGTGTAAAGCTGAGACATTGTAATGTCAAAAGTAATTTCTCTCAGCCACTTCTCATACAACTCATTGACACCCATATCTTTATATTGTAAATCTCTGTAGATATAAACGATACCGTTCTTATCATCTACTGCTGCACATACAAAACCAGCTGGGTCAGATATACCTGGGTCATGTGCAATAAGACGTACCCAATTCTTAGGTGGCTCAAAGTATGGTATAAATAAGTCTTTATAGTTTGGAACAACAAGACCGTTGGCAAACTCAAAAGAACCAAACAAGTATCTGTCTATCCACCACTGAGGTTTATTCTTACACAAATCCTGAATGTAAGTTTCAGGCAGATATGTGTTTGCATCTGTAGATGAAATGTGTACAGAGATATTATAATCTCTACAATTTGGGTCAGGCTCATATTTTACAATAGCAGTACCGTGTTGGTAAATCTCATCTGCTGGCTTTAAGTATTCTTCTCTCAGCCAACCTGCTTCTGGGTTTGACTCAGCAATACCTTGTCCTCTAAAGTATTTAAAGATAGGTCTACCGTTCTTGTCATAACCAGAAAAGATTGCTGCGTTCATATTACGCAAACGAGATTTGAGCTGTGTAAAGAAATCTACGTCAACCTCGGATGCCTCTATGATTACCCAAGCAGATAAGTTCAAAGAACGAATCTTACCTTCATCATCAAAGGGTCTGTAGATAAGTCTGCACCCATTATACAGTTCCATTGTCTGCTTCTGTGCTGAGTATCTCTTTACAAAAGCAGCAGGTATATCTGCTTCAAGTTCTTTCTTGATTGTGTTCTCATACTGTGAACTTACGTTAGCACCAACTAACACCTGACCGTATGGGTTCATAAACAACTGTTTATAGATAAACTGTCTGGTAGCATAAGTCTTTGCTGAACCAAAACCACCTGCATTAAGTTTAAATTTATGACCGTCACGTAGGAAATCATACTGGTGTTCCATTGGTCTAAAGCTATTGAAATATGTATTACAAGCAGGAGCACGTGTACAGTTATACCAGAACTCCGACTTGCCTCCGTTAAATGCGATTGACTTTTCCATTGGTGCACCGCATCTAGGACACACAAGTTGTTGCATAAAGAAAACCTCCTTACTACTTAATTGTAGCAAAGAGGTTCTCTAATTGTCTATTGCCTATTCAGTTGTCAAGATTCAGAAACGTAGTCTGATGATGGTACTTTGATAGACTGGTTATCGTAGTCCATCTTAATCTTACCTGTAGGCTTTGGCAAATCAATGTCGCATGGAAGCATCTGTTTCTCGCCTGCTTTGATTGTGTTAAGATAGGTAGCAGGCTGAGCTGCACCTAAATGATTCTTTGCACGTACCTGTGAATTGTTTGCCAACGCTGTAGCGTATCCAGCTACGTCATCCTGAAAGTGTTCTCCACCAACCTTGGAACCATAATTATCATCATCTTGCAGTGGATGTTCTGGGTGAGTGTCATCACCATTTAAGTTCTCATTGGTATCGTGCACAGTGGACTTAGTAAATGTAGCGTTCTTACCTGTGTAACCAGATACGTCATTTTCATTATGAGTTTCCCTAGTCCTGAGGTCTGCATCAGCAGTAGGCATTGTAACATCAGCAAAGTTCAATGCTTCCTGTGATTGCTCAATGGTAGGGTTACTTGTATCTCTTACAATAAAATCACTCATTGTTATCCTCCTGTTGAGTCGTCTCGTCTACATTTAATGTAACACAATAAATATAGGGTGTCTAGCTTGGTTGTGCATCACTATTACCATTAATAGTATCTTTAATTTCTTTTAAAATATAAGAAAGAGTATAGATTACATCTTCCCACAAAGGTTTATTCTGTATACTCATAGCAAATAAAGTATCAACATCAGTTAAACCAAATCTATATCCACAATATTCGCAAAAGTAAATAAAATAATCATCATATGTAAAACTATTATAATCTAGCATATAAGGAAAATTATGATAATTATTCTCTAGGAAATACTCTACAAAAGTATCTGCTATGCCATGTTCCCAACACTGCTCAGCTTGTAAGTTCTCTATACTAGAACCTAGAGCATCACAAAAACGCTTACCACCAAATTCAGATATGTTTAAATCAGGATTTGAATTAGATACATCATGGTTAGGATATATAACATAGTTTATGCCATCAAAACCAGTAAGTTTTATTTTATAACCCCAATGTGACATATTTTGTAATTTAGTAAAAAGTTTATTATTAATATAGATACTAAACTCATCTGTCTCACTGCTGTAGCTACCTGTAAGAATGTTATTACTTTTAACGATCATACTTGCATCAAAAGACACAGTACCTGTGATATATGATCGATTCTGTAGATCTATACCAGTACAAGGGTTTTTTACATTAAGTAAATATTTATAGTCATTTCTTATTAGTTGTGTAGCTGCTTCATAATTCTGTTTGGTATAGGCTTCTTCAGGTATGGCTTCTTCAGAACCTTCTGTGCGTAAACTTTCGATAAAATCTAGGCACTCTAAAACATCTAAAGCACATACCTGGATAGCAGTAGAGTTAGCACGCCTTGAATTAAAATTTACTTGAATGTTTTCCTCTGAGAAAGATTTAACGTCAATTACAATTGCTTCTGGTTTCCCTATCTTTGCATATTTTTCTGAAAGACTTTCTTTAAGTTTCGTGTAATAATAACGTTCTTTCTCATCCTCAATAGTTTGAACATCCGCCTCATCCAAATTTAATCTAAATCTTAATAAGTCATAACCTGATATAAAGCAATCGGTAGGAAGTTTATTATCTATATTTTGTAACTTTTGTAGAGCTTCTAATTGTTCATCAGTTAGACTGCTCTGACCACTGCTATTATTTTTCTTACGCAAACCTCTTACAGGGTTGAATTGACCTATGAAGTCAGACTCCATTGTTAAATCGTGATTGTAATCCATAAGCACTCCTTTCTTTGTTGTTGTCTCGTCATATTTAAAATAGTATATCCTATACTCTTTTCATTATATTCTCTTTAAAAACTCCTCAATGTATTTTGCATACAACTTAATACCTTTTGGGTTAGGATGTGTATTTGTAGCTGAAATTGCATAAATTGAATTACGCTTAACTTCCATATTATGGTTGGCTTTGTTTGTGTCGCTACCTAAACGTACAGCTAGGTTATCATCATGCAAGTTAAGATAAGGCACGCCCCAGTACTCTGCAATCTCAATAAGTGCGTTTGCAATAGTGTCAGTCATCCAAGCATCCTGAATGATAATACCAACGTGTGCTTCTGGACAGTTGTTGAAAACATAGTCGATAACATTATTATAAAATCCCCAGATTGTATTAAAGCCTGTGTCTGCTGAAGTACCTATGTCTGCTGCTGTAACAGCTGTATCATTCAAACCGTGTGCAAATGTTACATAAATTGGTGCATCATTCTTAGCAATCTGATCTTTCAATACACTCTTAAAGATGTCCTTGTTTAAATCCTTTGTTGTATCAGCAAAAGAAAAGTGGCTTGTGTTAACAGATGTTAATGCACTACACTGTCCTGCTAACGCCAAGTTGTAAAGTCTCATATGATTCTTATGTGCAATAATTGCAGGATAAGAAATGAAACCATACTCCTCATCATGTGCATCTTCTGTGTAGCCTGCGAATGCTCCTGATGTAAAGCTATCTCCAATAGCTAACCAACGCACACCCTCCAAAGGACTTGTCACCGCTCTTACAGAAACAACTTCTTTAATAGCCTGATGTCCTACAGAGAATATAGTACCGTGACCTTTAAGTGCATAAGCAATTGCTGGTCTTTCTACAATGACATATTCATTATCTAAACCAATGCGTCCACTGTTGGTTTGCTTAGCGTTCTTTGAGTTTTTAAACATATGTACCGTGTCTGTTGGTAATATCTGTGTCATTGTATCAGGATAAATAAACATCAGACCTGTTCTGTAAACTCTGTAACCAAAAACTCTGTAGAGTTTTCCTGGTTCAAGTTTGTATACATAAGTCTCACAAGTGTATCCGTTAGCTGCTGCAGTGTTAGCACTTGCTACTGGTTGGTCATAGTTTCTAATAACCACGTTGTAATAAACCTCTGGCTGAATATCTGTAGGAGTTATTTCTTTCAACTCATCCTCAGCTGTTGGGTTCATTGGTGCGTCAACCATAACATTAGCTGCAACAGTAGTAGGTCTTGTTGGGGAACCATAGACTACAAGCTCTACTGCACTCTCAGGTGGGATAATCTGTGTTCCAACGAACTCATCTTCTGGTGTTGTAATAGTGAACTTTTCATTCAGAACATTTCCAGCAGCATCAAGGAAGTATGCTATTGTTGTATTTGGTCTACCATAGGTTGAAATGCTGTATGATTCTACATCATCCAGTACGTCAAAGTGGTACTCTCTACCGGTTGGAGTGTCTGAGATATCCATATTTTGTGTGTGTGCAAACCCTACAGTAAAACTCTTTGGGTACATTATCCTGCTGGCACGAACCTTCCTTGTATAGACCTTTTCTATTCTGTTTGTCAGAGGGTTGTTCTTCTTATAATCAGTGAAATGAAGCATAGTTTTTCCTTTCTATTTAGTTACTTTTGTCTCGTCACTGTTAGGATAGCACATTGTAAGCTAGCAGACTAGGTATTTTGATGATGTTCTGGTGGTTCAACAATTACTAATACGTCAACAACGACAAATAACTAAGGCTACTTCGTAACCTTATATATACATATAGTATTCATATCACACCGTTTTTAAACCTCACCCCTGTCCTTTTTGGCTTGCCTTTACGTAAGGAACAATTCACGTTTATTTTCTGTTAATTCTTTTAATTGTCTGATTATTTATTTTTGGAAAATGCTCGAAACCTACCCCTATCTACCCCCTTATTGTGTCCATAAAGTACTACCATTAGTTATAACTAACTAATTTTTTGTAGTGGTTTATGGACACTTTCATACATACATAATATGCTCATCCTGAAACTAGGAAGAAATCATTCCGTTTCCAAATTATCAGACAATTAGATGAATTGTTTCCGCTCACACACCTTTTCCTCTGGCTATTGCCACTCTAAAAAAATAGGAGAATATGTTGGTGCTGATGTTGATGTGCCTCAACTGTCACCCAACCTTCGCTCATTGTGAGTGAGTCCGTCAGTAAGCCCGTCAGGGTAGGGCTTTCGCCTTACTCTTTGTAACTCTAACAACTCAGGTGGAACTGATAGTACTTCTAGAGCCTTGAGAACCCCCTTAGGTTTCTTACTATCACCCTGTAATGCCTCACCAGCACGTAAGCTACCATGACTGTGTATTGATGTGTGATTTCAATGTCTCTTAATTTCAACTCATTAGGATTATCAGGTATTACCTGCCCACTGAAGTGTAGACCATATAAGGTGTACTGTCGGATTAAGAACTTGTAGCGATTGTGGATCATAATGTAATTTGCTCATAATTTCTCCTCCTTTGGGTGCTGTCAATTTGTTATAAATTTGTAGCACAGGCAACTCTACATAATATCATTCCAAGTGTATCTAAATGATAGATATGTCAAGGTGGGTCATACGCCAAGAAGCCCATCCGTTGACATATCTATCAGCCTGTGCAGGTTGTAGGTCAACAAATTAACAAGCACCCAAAGGAGGGAAATTATGGCAAATTACATTATGATTCACAATCTAACAAGTTCTATATCCGACAGTGCACCTTATATGGTGACACTTCAGGGGCAGGTAATACCTGATAACCCTAATGAGGAAATTAAGGACATTGAAATCACACATCAATACGCAGTTATGGTAGCTAAGTGCTGGTGGGCATTTCAGGGTGATAGTAAGAAACCTAAGGAGAACCTCAAGGCTAAGAAGTACTTATCAGTTCCACCTGAGTTGTTAGAGAACAAAGAGTAGGGCGAAAGCCCTACTTTTGTGTGTCCGTCAGTGAGGAAATCACGTAGCTTTTTATATTAAGTTATTCTGGCTGTCACCCTGCTTTCGCTAATTGTGTACAGAAATACCCACTAGTAAGTTTACAACTTGCTTGTAACTTGCTGAAACTTAGATATGCTTTGTGCAGTTTACGCAGCGTAGTGTCTTTCAACCGGTAATGCTTATGCGTGTACCATTCCTAATCCCCAGCCACGCTGTCTAAGTGTGCCAAACGTAAGTCCTTAGGAACTTCCGTCTGGCACACTAAGACGCTGGGGCAGCCCCTTCCCCCCTCCAGGGGGCGAGAGTATGGCATAGCTTTCCGCTGATCGCTCCCACTGGTCGCTCTTTATTACGGGTCGAACTCTTGTCATTGCTCATCCTTACGTAAAGGCAAGTGTTGTGTACTGGCACGCAACAACAACTGTTCGACCCTAACTGGGCGAGCTAAGTGGCGAGGACATTCTCGGCTAGTCAAGTGTAGTCCTCGCCACTTAGCTCTCTCTGTAACGGTCAACTTGTAGCTCCAAGTATTCGCTCCAAGTTTCCCTCCGCCCTACACGCGTCTTTAGTCTATGCAAAATCCTTTCATGTACTTCCGCGCCACCACCTACGGAAAAAAGAAAAACAGAGGAGACTAAAAAAGCAGAGAAGAATAAACACCGATAAGGCGGTAGGTTGAGAGCTTACACCGACATGATACTTTTCCAGCGTTCAAAGGTTGTGCTGTCGGTGTACCCTTTGGTAGGGTTGGTGTATTATTTAGGTTGTAGGTTAGTAAAGATAGAGAAAAAAAAATAAAAGAAAATAAAACAATTTTCTTAAATTTATTAAATTGCTTTGCTAACGTGAGTCCGTCATAACATATTATAAATTGGATTGCAAAGTTCACTGCGTCCTTCGGCTTTGCAATTCAATTTATAATATGTTGTGCTTGTGGTGCAATTTAATAAATTTTTAAATTTAAAAAAATTGTAGAACTAATAACAAAATAATGTACAAATAGGAGGTACAAAGGTATGAAGAACACAAAAGTAGCATTAGTTGGTTTGGTATCAGATAACACAGAGAAGTACATAATCACTTCAAAATGTGGAAGATTTCAGAATGTAATCATCAATCCAGCATGGGTAAGAGTAATGGAAAAAAGATTATCAGCTGAACATTTCCATGAAGATTGGACATCATATACAATCTATTGTGGTCAATTAGCTAGAGTTACAGAGGCTCTGGTTAAAACATTAAGAGTTGAGAGACAGATTATAAAATTTAGAGTAGAAAGAGGTTTTGAATACTTTGCATGGTTCAATGAACTTAAAAAAGTTGATCCAGAAATGTATGATATGTATGGAGTAGATGATGATTATGCACCAAACAGAGAAGAATCATTAGAAATAATGAGGTTTGCTACAAAAGGTTATAATGTAGAAAGCGTATCAGACATACCAGTATTGAAAAGAAATGTATGGATTGCACCAGCAGATAGTAAGTACTTTGATCTACAAATAACCAAAGGTGAATGTTTCCAGCATCCAGAAGAAAGAATTAAATGGATTAAAACAGAAAATGATTTAGATGTTATTAGGAATTATGTACAAGTTAAATACTATGAGCTATTAAATATTGAAGATGCGAAGTTGGAATCCGAGATGGATAGATATATCAAAGCAACTGCAGAAGAAATTGCAGATATTAATCCAGATTGGCTAGGTCATGAATCATTTGAAGAAAATTTAGTATCATTAATGGATATTAAAAATAGAGTAGGAGAGGAGGTATATCAGAGAGCATTAGAAGTAGCTTTCTAGGTTGAGTACTTACACCGACATTGCAATCTATATCTAACTATAGGTTGTGATGTCGGTGTACCTTTTAGTTTGGTTATTGATACTTTTAAACATTTCATTTTAAGAAAGAGAGGAAACAAAAATGGGATTATTATCAGAGACAATTACAAGAACAGGTGAGTTCACAGGACGTATCGTAGGATTTAGAGAAGTTGAATTAGGTGCTGCAAAGAAGCCAGCTATCGAGATTGAACTTAACACACATCAGAAGTTTAATATCTTCAACGTAAGAGCACTTGATAATCTAGGTACATATGTTGAAGGAAGCAGTGCAGCAGAAGTACTTGCAGCAGTTAGAGACAACAAGGTAGAAATCAAGTACGAAGTATCAGATTATGTAAACGATCAGGGATACACATTCTATAACATCAGCTTCATTCCAAAGGGTGGATACAAGAAGCCAGAATCAAACAAGATTTCTGATGAAGAAATCTTCAATCCATCTGATGTAGATTTATCAGAGATTAAGTAATAGAATAAATAAGCAGGGTGCCCTGGATCAAGTCCAGAGTACCTTGCTTCATACTATAGAGGCTCAGAAGTCTAAGGGTTAATCCCCTAGAATTTTCAAAAGAGAACGATAAAGGCGGTGCAACTATGATTAAAAAAGTTGTTAGAGATTATTTAAAAATTAAATATGTTCCTACCGAGAACCGTTGTGACTACTTAATGGCAAGACGTTACTTCTTCTACATTGGCTTTTTTGGTAGAAAAGCCTTAACAATTGGTGAGGTGAATAGGTATTACGACACAATGATACCTAAGATGCGAAAAATGATAAGTATTTAGTCAGCAGATACGTTGGATAGTTGCTATATATCCACGTCATATAATGTAGTTTCTGCTGGAGGCAGAGGGAGGTACAAATGAACGAAACAAATTTAATTAGTTTCCTATTACTAGATGCACATTCAGATGAGAGAGTAGTGCAGCTCAAGAACGTAGATGTTGGAGAATGTTTCCGTACTGGTGGGCAGAGGTATAAAAAATCTGCCGAGCGAGTTGGAAAGAATTATAATTCCAGAACTCATTGCTTCGAACCTGTTGTTTATAACTGCATTGCAGTTGTTGCAGAGGATTACGAAACGTATGATTATTGTGACCCTAACATTTGGGTTATTGCTAAGTAAGTAAAAATTAATTTAAACAAATAGGAGGACAGAGGATATGTTCGAGGTTAAGTTAACACGTTTTGATAAATTAATGGGTAGCAATTTGGTTAGACCAGGTGTTGTGTTGTTTGATTTTCCTAATTCACCTTATAAGATTGTTGCCCCAACGAGGTTATTCCTTAATGAGGATCCAGATAATATACCTGATTCCTGTGTTTATATACCTTTTGAAGGATTTAATCCTACAAAAGAGCACAGTGTAGATGGTAAACAACCTGTTCCATTCGTAGATTTGTCTATGATGCAGGCTATCCACAAACAACATATAGGTAGAACAGTCGGACACGTTACAGAGGCGGATGCTCAGGCAATTACTGAGAAATTAGTAACATATTTACAGGGTTGATGACTTGTAAATAAATTGATACCCTACAAATAGGAGGTGTTGAAAATTATGGTAACAACATTCGGAGAGATTAACGTAGGTCAGATGTTTAAAGTTGGTAATTGTATTTATTACAAGACAGATGATAAGCACGCACTCTATGAGTCAGGTGTAGGCAGAATCGTAGAGGCATCATTTGTACCAGGTAATGTAGTAGAGATTGATAAGTTACTACGTAAATGCGAAGATCCAAAAAAGAAATGGGTTGATGAAAAAGCTCAACGCATTATTGATGCAGCATTTACGAATGATTATTGGGAGTTGCCTTGTTATGACAACTAAATGGAGGTTTCAAATATGAAATTGGATAAAGGAGGTTGGTGATTATGTCTACATCATCTACATCTAAACGCAGAGATTTCAGCAACTATCTGGTACAGGTTATTGTATACTTAGTTAATGAGTATACAGAGTTTCAGACAATGGAGCACGACCTTATCCCTTTGTTTTATAATCCAAAAGAATTGACTTATGACCTCTGCCTCTATTGGTTATCGCACCGCATGACAGAGGAAGCGTTTGATTACATATCAGCAGTTATTGAAGCTAAACATAAAGTTACTATCATTCTTCCAGAGTTATCTGTTAAGTTTGAGATAACAGATAAAGATAGTCTATATGCTTTTATAGATTATCTAATGTATAAATATGATTATTAGAAGATAGTGACTATGAAATGTGTAGTTATTATTGTTTGTGTTATCCTCGGTTATGCTTGGATAACTCGTTACTAAGATATAAACATAAGTTTATATATAACTAATCTTAATTAAGAGGAGGAAAAATTTAATGATTGTTAAGATTGAAGAAGGCACACTCAAGGTTATCACTGATGTGAAGCAGGCTATTGTCGCTCGTAATTATGACGAGAAGGGCAATGTCATTGATGAGTATGGATTTAGCTACAATCCAGCGCAGCCAAAGATCACAGCAAACCAGTTCGTAGGTAATGCTATCATTGATGGAAAGATTGCTTACATCACTCAGGTAGATACTGATGATGAAAAGGTTAAGGATTACATCAAGGCTTGCTACGGTACAGGTCTTGTACGTGCAAACAGATTTGAAGCAACAGCTACAGAGATCGTTCGCCAGCTTGAGGCTGAGAAGGCTCGCTTTGATACAGAGCTTGACATCATTGTTAATGGTGACGCTGCTCCAACAATTCAGCCAGAGGCTCTTGAACCAGATGAGGGTGAGCTTACTGCTGAACCAGATGAACCTGCTGTTGTACCAGGTTTACCTGATGCTGAACCAGACGAGCAGTAGTTCTAATTGAAAACTTAATATGGTAAACTCAGACCACAGTGCAATCAGTAATAACTGTTGTAGCCAAAAGGACTCCCCAAGTCATAAGGTTCTGACATACTGATTGACTCCCCACTGTGGTCTGTGTAATTTTAGTCTATCTAGTATAGATATTGTGTTGATGAAATAATAAATAAGGAGGAATTTGTAGTATGGTTAAGTTCACAATCGGAACAACAACAGGTCGTTATGAGGTGGTAGCTCAGGATAGTGAGACATTAGCAGACGTAGCTTCTGCACAGGGTCTTTCAACTTCAGGAGTTACATTCCACATAAATGGTATTCCAGCTTCTTCAGCAGATAAGACAATCTCTGAGCTTGGAATTACTGAAGGTGCAATGGTTATGGTTGTACCAGCACAGAAAGCAGGTATCTAATTCTTCCCCAAGAATTTGATATACATTATACCTTCTCCTAAAGGTTGCCCCAGTTCTACACCCCAAGAGCTGGGGCATAGTTATCGGTAGCAAAAACCAACCTTAGTATTTTTGAGGTTAAGATGTGCGGTTGGCTGACCTTAAAGCTATTTATTGGTTAAGCATATTGAATATAGATTTAACTTTATTCAGCCTTGATTAAATCAAGGTTATATTTATTTTACTACGTAAATACGGTACCTCCTGGATGACTGATCCAGCATCACAGCACCTGCTGCAGTCTCCTCCAGTAATACCATATACCGTATTTATTGGTTGTTAACCAAGGAGGAAGAAAACAAATGTTACTAAAACAAATATTAAGAGAATTAAGTTCTATAAGACAGGATTGGATTAACCTTTTACCAGTAGACGGTTCAGCAGATGCTGAGTCTACTGCTATGATTAGTAGGCTGCCACTAAAAGACCCATATCGTTATACGCTTTGCAGAATGTACACTCCACGTGCACGTTATGATTACTCAGTTGATGAAAACTTAGTACAGATACTCAATGCTTTATATAAATTAGTAAGCAGCTATCATCCTGTAGTTTGTAATTTACAGAATATGGTTGATGTACAGACTTACTTTAATACATCAATGATATATAACGCTTATGCTTTTATTTATGTATCAGTGCTCTCGTCTTTAGATGAAGTTAATACAGAGAAGTTAGAAGCAGAGCAGTGGTACACAGAAAACAACAAAGAGTATGAGAGTATAGATACAGGGGATAATGCTTACGTATTTATTCCAAAAGATTTATTCTTTACAGATGACAGTGGTAATCTCAGATATAATTCTATTCAGATTATCATGCACCGTAACTCAGATCGTAATGCACACATCAATGATGGTATGACAGCTGTGTGCAATAGATTATTAAATCTCATTAATATATCTGCATACTCAATACACCAGTTTACAACTGATGAATTAAAAGATTGGGATAATCTTGAGCTTGAAGATTATGATGCGTTATATACTGCTGCAAACGAAATGTTCAATGCAGAACAGCAGAAGTTAGTGGATGCAAAAGAAGCTATTAGATTACAACGTGTTGAATATGTAAAAGAAAAAT
>OCVV011361106.1_pt1 | contig 54813 bp, 50 predicted proteins | sample 1539721 | NCBI WGS metagenome assembly OCVV01 (sample SAMN02144230, study PRJEB22623) | gut metagenome | biome: sheep rumen | host: Ovis aries | place: New Zealand
CATGGGCAGCGGAGAAAGAGCGTTCTATATATGTGACATGGCGAAAGACCGCGCAGAAGAAGTGACAATCGACTGGAGCGAGTTCGATGCTTTCAAATCCAAATTGGCGCCTTCTACTATTAAGGCTTTCGATGCTTACAACCCGCGCACGCAATCGTTTGTAAAGACTGCGCTCACGCTCGACGGACAGAAAGTAACAATCATGGTGGATGTAGCCGGCGACAACAAAGGCAAAGCCCGTGTCTATAAAGCCGGAGACACTACCGCCGGACAAGTCATCTCCGTCATGGTGAGACTGAATTAAGCCATGACATAGCATAATAACAATTAAGAGCCGCACTTTCGTACGGCTCTTAATCTCTTTCTTTGCAGCGCAAAATTGCTACAGAGTAATATATGACTACATTGTCGCACAGCGAAAATGAGAGTATCTAAATGAGGGTGGTCAAGTAGTTTTGGCACCCCCTCTAATAATCGTCACTTTTTACGTTTACCTGCTGTGCACGACATGCTGAGGGGATGCTGACGAGGCGATAGACAGACAATAGACCGACGAGATATCGTGTTGCCATCATGATAAAAACTGCATAATAAAACAAACAACGAATGCCTTATGCACTCGTTGTTTATCATATTCATCTCGGTTAGTACAACCGATTTGTTTGCGAAGTTTATTATGCCTCGTCATGAGCATGCAGGCTCTGTACGTACTTCGCATGTTGCATTTTGATGCGTTTCAACTCGCTGGGCTTGTTGAATTGCTGGCGGCTGCGGAGCTCTTTAACCACACCGGTCTTGTCAAATTTACGTTTAAATCTCTTAATGGCTCTTTCAATGTTCTCGCCGTCTTTTACAGGAACTACGATCATTGCATACACCTCCTTTCCAAGTAGCTTATCGGGCATTTCCCAAAAAAGCGCGCAAAATTACTACAAATTTTTGATATATACAAATTTATTTTGAATTTTTAACGCTTTTTTGCTATTTTAGCGATAATTAATAGTAAAGAGAGGAAAATATGATTGCTGATTATTAAGAATTCAGCACGGTATCCCGACGGTATCCTGTCGGTCTAACCTCTCGTCAGCGTCCCGTCAGCGTGTCGTGTACGGCAGGTAAACGCATAAAGTGACGATTATTAAGATTCACTCATTCACGGATTTATGCAGTCTTTTGTGTTCAACTAATTGAAAAAGCCATGCTATGAAAGGGAGAACCTAATGAGAAATTATTCCCAATGAATCTAAATCATTTGCGAGTTGAGTGGAAAACAGCTCTGCTCCCTTTTTATTCATATGTGTCGCATTATAAAAGTATGTGGTATCCAGAGATAGCATCACATTTGAATAATCCAAGAATAGAATATTATATTGTTCTGCAAGTTGTTTGTACACATTATTAATATCATTTATATTAATCACAATTTCTGTTGCTCCAACATACACAGGAGCAGCAACCAATATTGGAACTATGCTATCACTTTGCAATTCTTTTATGTAATCAGAAAATAAATGTAATAATGTCGTGTCAATATTTGCAATATAAGGCTTAGTACTTTTTAGCTTACTATCATCCCATGCGAGATCTTCGCCCAAATATCCTTTGTTAATAATGTAGTCAAACTTAAAATAATCATCATAAACATTATTCATGTAATAGCGATACATCGGTATGTATAGTTCTCCAAAACTGAATGGTTCTTCTTGTTTAATTCTATTGCGATAATAAGGATACATCAAATATGGCATAAATTGTTCTCTCTCATAACCAACTGTATATCCGCTTAAGGTAAAGAATTCTACATTTTGTATGATATATTTAGGTTTTATCTTCTGGTAATGTCTATATATGTCATAGCGTGCTTTTTGCCGATTAAAAGCACTTCCATCTAACCCAATGTTATATGAATTTGTGCCAAGAATCGAATCTAAGATTTGTGGCGAATATTGACACCAAGCTCTCGAATTCCCAATAATAAGCAGATCTGCATTTATGTTAGTATGCAGGATCTCATTCCACACGGCATATTTTCGTGTCTTCTTTGAATGGTATTTACTTGTAACTACAATATCTTCAACTATGAGTATGCTGAGTAAAATGGTGGAAAACAATAAAATATGTAATAGGAACTTTTTCATTGTATCAATTAAAATTGGAAATAAATAAAAGGAGATGGTGTCGCAGGAGTAAAAAATATAATTAGCGTAATAATCACTAAATATATAAAGTATTTTATAGCGTGATTATTGATAGAAGATAAATCTAATGAATGAGTTTTATGTCGATTTATCCATTCTGTAAAAATTTGTAGAATTAAACATCCAAATAAGGGGATGTAAAAATAGCGGTTATGTAACCATGGGACAGTAAACAAACTTTTACTAAAAATACAGCCTAAAATATCCCATGCTTGACCTATTGTCTCTGCTCTGAAAATAATCCAGCCTAATACCACAAGCGCAAATGTCAGCAGCATTTGTCCACATTCTTTCCACGTTGGCAGCAACCGTCCTTCGGCTACTTGGTTGGTGTACTTGCGGTTCTTGCCGAGGAGGATGAGAGGCAAGAAAAGCAAGGCGTGGTATGCACCCCAAGCAATAAAGGTCCAGTTGGCGCCATGCCAAAAGCCCGAAAGCAAGAAGATGACAAAAGTGTTGCGGATGATGATTAGTTTCTTATAGCGGTCGGGATTTTGGATATTAGCAGGAATCTCAGGACGGGAGCCGCCAAGCGGAATATACACGTAATCCCGGAACCAAGTTGTAAGCGAAATATGCCAGCGTCTCCAAAACTCTGCTATGTCTCTGCTGAAATACGGGTTGTTGAAGTTGCGCATCAGTTTGATACCAAATAGTTTGGCGGTTCCAATAGCTATGTCACTATAGCCGGAGAAATCGCCGTAAATCTGGAACGTAAAGAGAATGGCAGCAAGCAACAATGTAGAGCCGGTTTGGGTGTCATATGTTGCCCATACTTGATCTACATACGTTGCGCAGTTGTCGGCGACCACAATCTTCTTGAATAGACCCCATAAGATTTGGCGCATTCCATCGGTTGCTTGGTCGTACGAGAATGCGCGTTTGCAGAGGAACTGCGGCAAGAGGTTGGTAGCTCGTTCTATAGGTCCTGCCACCAGCTGCGGAAAGAACGCAATGAACGCAAAGAAAGCAATAATATCTTTGGTCGGTTCTATCTTTTGGCGATAGACATCAATCGAATAACTCAACGCTTGGAAGGTATAGAACGAAATACCGACAGGGAGAATGATGCGTAATAATAAGCTATCTGTGGAAATGCCGAATAGTTGGCCGAACTCCGAGACAAAGAAGTCATAGTACTTGAAGACCGCGAGGATACCGAGGTTCAAAACGATGTTGGCAATCATCCAGAACTTGGCTTTTTTATGACCGCCCACAGATTGACCGGATGAAACAGATTTACCGATGAGCAAGCCGCTTCCCCACGAGCAGAAAGAGGTGAAAGCGATGAGCAACAGGAATCTCCAATCCCACCAACCATAAAAGATATAACTGGCAATAAGGACAAAGGCGTTTTGGATGCGCAGTGCCGTTTGTTCGCTCACATGCCAATAATGGAAGAGCGAGTAACGCGGACCGTTTGTGCCGGAGGGCGTCAGAAACCAATAGAGCAGAAACACTATCGGCAAGAAGAATGCAAATTCAAGGCTATTAAATAGCATGATTGATAGTAATTACTTGTTTACGCATAACTATCAATCGTGGCGATAAGAAAAGTGCGAGTTTCTTATCGTGTCGCCAAGGCAGTGTCAGAAGGAAACCTTTTCATACATAAGAAACTCACACTAAAAGTGTAAGCATCTATTATATGTATGAAAAGCATACCTTTTTAAGATACGCTACCTTATATTATTTCGGTGTTTTATTTCCATTAAAGCTTCTGACACTTTTCGGCTGACACGAAATAATAGTAATGCTTGTTTTTATTTAATTAGCGCACGCTTGCGCTTGTCTTTTCTCCAGTTTAGCGTCTCGGAGAGGGACGGTTTATTTTTGATAAGCTTCTACGGCTTGTATTATTGATGTCCTCATTGATTCCCATGGAGTGTCAATGAACATCAGCGGCATATCTTGCATTTCTGCATCGTCGAAATAGGTCATGCTGAGTAACGCGCGATACTCTGAAAACTCAGGGTATTTCTGACGATAAAAGTTCATGATCTGAGGCAGAGAATAGTGTTGTAGCAACACGTACAGGTCAATAAAATCCTTGCGTGTACCACGCCCCATAATTGCATTTATTTTCATGGCGGCTATATCCTTGTCGGAAGCCAACACAAATCCCTCTCCCTGAACCGGCTCGTCAATCCAAGGATAGCGACTATAGTCCACAAAATCCACTTTGACTTGATTGACCACCATTTGGAGAATGATCTTACTGCGATTAAGCACCGTGACTTCTCCCACACGGCGCACAACATCTATCAACTCGTCCTTATCTTCCGGCAGCTTGCCAAAGAAATCCAAGTCCACCGATTGTCGATGACCATATTGGAGCGCGAGGGCTGTTCCTCCCACCAAACGCAATTCCTTTACCTCCGGTTGGGCGGAGATAGCTTTTAGGAGTTCCAAGGTGTCGGGTTGGACTGTCTGAATTGATAACATCTGTAATCTTCTTTATTGGTATTCGACATTGCGCAGACAAACGAGAGAGCCATCGGGTCGAGCGTACGAAGACGCTTGCAGTCCGACACTATACGATCCATGCCATAATAATCGCGTGTAAGACGCCAGTCCTGCAACGTACCATATTCCAGCACGCGCTGAATAAGACCTGCAGAGTGGCGCTCTACATCCATGTGCTCGCGGTCAATATCCCAAAAAAGCACAGGGGACAATTGCGATATGTATGAAACAGCTGACATTAATTTCATTTTTTGCCTGCAAAGTTATAACAAAAAATCCGAATGTGCAAATAAAATTCATTTTATTTTGCCATTTGCAGGATTTTGCGAGATAATCGTGACCTTGTGGGTCGGAATGCAACTTCGGGGGAGACGTAGTGGCGGAGTCAACTTTAAGGTCAGTTTTTTAGCATAGTTATAGGTGTTGTGAATTCTGCAACGTTAAGAGAGCATATCTATTAAGAGCCCAACACAAAAGTGTGTAACACGCTGATGTTAAGGTGATGTCATTACATGCTCTAGTAATGCTCTGGTAATGCTCTAGTAATGCTCTAGTAATGCTCTAGTAGTGCTATAGTAGAAATCAGGGAGCGGAACCGTTAGGAATTGATGTGGTCAAGCGCGTTGAGAATAAGGCGTGGGAAGGGGTAGTCGTCCAGGTCTGAGAAACGGACTTTCAGTCCGAGGCTTTCCGGCAAGGCATCGACACGGCAGAGGTAAAAACGTGCATGCAGGCGCTGGTGGGATAGCGTGTGCGTCAGGGAAAGAAAGGGGTGTGGTGTGTCGTTTTCGGGAGACCTGGATTCCAGGATTCCGGGTGTCAGGGTGCCCGGGTTGTCAGGGTGTTGGGAATCAGGGTTGTCCTTTTCGGGAGACTGGGTGTCCGGGGTGCCGTTATAAGGTTGCTGTTGGGTGTTTGCCGGAGTTGGGGTGGAGGATTCGATGAGCGGGAATTGGTAGAGGTGGTGCCAGATATCCCGGGCAGTACGTTGCTGGATAATCGTCCATGCTTCTTGCAAGGGAGCTGTTGCCGGAGCGAGGTAGATATAATAATCGAAGTAACGGTCAGTGAGCTGTGGGCGGGCTTTACGGATAGGGAGGTATTCTACTGTTCCTTGTCGGTAGGCTAAACAGTCCGTCATCAGCGGGCAATGTTCGCAATCCGGATGACGCGGTACGCAATGCAAAGCCCCCAACTCCATAATCGCCGCATTGAATCGCCGCGGGTTATTACGGTCCATGAGTTGTTCTGCTACGGCATGGAAATGCTTTTTGCCCGCAGTTGTATCAAAAGGTATGGCGCAGTTGGTCAGACGGCTTAGGACCCGATAGACATTGCCGTCAAGGGCGGGATAGGGCAAGTTGAATGCGAAAGAAGCAATGGCGCCTGCGGTATAGTCACCGATACCGGGTAAGGCTCGGATACCTTCGAAAGTCGATGGAAACTGGTGCGGCACCAGTCCCGGCGTCTGTGCAGCCTGGTGTGGCACCAGTGATTGCGCGTTGGTGTTGGTGACTATTTGACGGGCTGCCTTATGTAAATTACGCGCGCGTGTATAATAACCCAGCCCTTGCCAGAGGCGTAGAACGGATTCTTCCGAGGCGGCTGCTAAGTCCTCAACCGTCGGGAAAGCCTCTAAAAAGCGGTAGTAATAGTCAATGCCCTGTTCGACTCTGGTTTGCTGCAAGATGATCTCTGAAATCCAAATAGCGTAAGGGTCCCGGGTCTCGCGCCACGGAAGAGAGCGTCCATTGTGGTCAAACCACTCATAAAGAGATAGATATGTCATCGTCAAAGGGGTAAAATATTCAAAAACGGTGCAAAGATAACGAAAAAAACGAAAAAATACAAAAAAAAGTAATTTTTTCTTGGTTATTTAAAAAAAATGTTGTACCTTTGCAGCCGATTTCGCTTAAAATAAACGAATAACATAAAAAAATATATTTTAATTAACAAAATTATGACAAAAGCAGAATTAGTAAATGCAGTCGCTATCTCAACCGGATACGACAAGACTACGATTATGAACATCGTAGAATCCGCAATGGAGAACATTAAGAAATCCGTTGCAAACGGCGATAACGTATATCTCCGTGGTTTCGGTTCCTTCATCACTAAAACCCGTGCAAAAAAGATTGCTCGTAACATCAGCAAGAACACCTCTGTAGTAGTTCCTGAGCACAAGATCCCTGCCTTCAAGCCCTCTCGCGAATACGCAGAGCAAGTAAAGAACCTCTAAGCGCAGGTTAACCCGTAATAATCAATACAATAATAATAGAACTATGCCAAACGGTAAGAAGCACAAAAGACATAAGATGTCTACGCACAAACGTAAAAAACGTTTGCGCAAGAATCGTCATAAGCACAAGTAATGCTTGTGACCTGAAAGTATGAAAAGCGAACTAATAGTAGATGTCCGCGACGATCAGGTTCAGATAGCGTTGACAGAAGATGACCGCCTGCAAGAGGTCAACCGTGAAACACGGGGAGTAGATACTTTTGCGGTAGGAAATATCTATTACGGCAGGGTCCGTAAAATAATGCCGGCACTGAATGCATGTTTCGTAGATGTAGGACATGAAAAAGAAGCTTTCTTACACTTTCTGGATTTAGGAGCAGAGTTCCAGACGACTCGCGCTTATGTCACAAAAGCGGTCTCGGACAGACGCAAAATGCCTTCGATGTCGAAGCTACAGCGTCAGCCCCAGACCGGTAAAGAGGGACAAATAAGCGATGTGGTTAACGTGGGAGATATGCTGTTAGTACAAGTATCGAAGGAGCCAATCAATACCAAGGGGCCGCGTCTGACCACCGAACTATCGATTGCAGGACGAAATATGGTATTGATGCCATTCAGCGACAAAGTGATGGTCAGCTCCAAGATACGCAAAGAGTCCGAGAAATCGCGTCTCAAACAACTCGTACAATCCATCCGTCCGACCGGTTACGGTGTAATCGTAAGGACGGTAGCAGAGGACAAACGAGCCTCCGAGTTGGACGCCGAACTCAAAACACTCGTTAAGCGCTGGGAAGATATTGTCAAAAATCTACAGAAACCCGTTAAGCTTAACGAGACGAAACAACAATCCGGACAGAAAGATCCGGAAATCCGCCTCGTCGGTGCAGAAGCGGGTCGTACAATAGGCATCATTAGAGACCTGTTTTCACCCTCTTTTACCGCTATCCATATCAATGACGAGGAGATGTGCGAAGAAGTGAAACGGTATGTCGAACTGATTGACCCAAAGGCCGTTAAGCTTGTCAAACTATATAAGGGTAAAGAGCCTATCTTCGATCACTACGACATTACCCGGCAGATGAATACCGGACTGGGAAGAACCGTAGGATTCAAAAACGGAGGCTACTTGGTAATCGACAAGACAGAAGCTCTCTTCGCCATAGATGTTAACTCCGGTTCCAAAAAAATATACGAGGATCAGGAGGAAAATGCCTTTCAGTACAATATGCTGGCCGCTGATGAGATAGTCCATCAACTGAGGCTACGCGATATAGGCGGTATCATCATAGTCGATTTCATCGATATGGATACCAAAGAACATAACGACCAGTTGTACGAACATATGAGGCAACTCATGAACAACGATAGAGCCAAGCACAATGTGCTGCCCCTATCTAAGTTCGGGCTCATGCAAATCACTCGGCAGCGTGTGCGCCCTGCGCTAAATATCGATGTGATGGAAGTGTGTCCTACTTGCGGAGGTAAAGGAAAAATCCAATCATCGATGCTCTTCATCGATACCCTTAAACAGCAAGTGGAACAATATTATCAAGAACACGGCAGAGGTGGATTTTTATATCTCAACCCTATATTGGCCGCCTACGTGTCGAAAGGACTATTCGGATCAACTCGCTCGCAGTGGAGACGACAATATGGTCTAACCGTTGTCGAAGACCAGAGCTTGGGGATCCTCCAAACCAGATTTAGTGAGAAAAGCTAAATGAAAAACTCAATCATTTGGATTGCACTGATGGTAATGGCGTCCGTCTCCTTGTCAGCCGCTGAAAAGAAAAGCGAAGTTGCATGGGACGGACGTCTCCATGAATTGCGTATCGGATGGGGCGATGCCCTGTTCGAAGAAGCCGAGAAGTACGAATTTCCCGCTATCGGACGACCTAATATAGAACCTCGGTATTTGACCGGACACCTATTCTGCGAGTATCAATATAGTTGGAACTGGTGGTGCTCAACCGGCATGCAACTCGATTATGAGCAGATGGGGTGGCACGATAAACGGGAAAATCCCCGAAGAGAGCATAATTATTGGAATGTAACAATCCTGCCGACCGTGCGATTCACTTACTATCGGCACCCGTGGGTCAGTTTGTACTCCGGCATAGGCATCGGAATGACCATCAACGGAGGAACTGAGAAGGATCTGGTCAGCAAGAAAACAACAGTCTTGTATCCCAATCTCAACCTCAATCTATTTGCTGTCCAGGTAGGGCAGAAAGGTTTCTTCGGAACCTTTGAGTTAGGCGCTATGTTCAGTCTGCTTGGAGGTAATAATATCGTCATGGCCGGGTCGCGACTGATGTCCGTTTCGGTGGGTTATAGATTTAAGTAACGATGAGAAAGTACCAACTCCTCTATTTGGCTATCTGGGTAACAGTGCTATCCGGATGTCGTCACGATAGCCCAGAATGGGTGGGGCAGTATGTGGATTATTCGCAGATGCCAAGTCACGGTAGAACCTTTATAGTGACCTCTGAACAAGATAGGGTTATTGAGGACAATGTGTCCTTGCCTTTTGGTGACCAAGAGTTACAAGTAAGCGATGAGAGTATGTCGCCGGCAAGAACGGCTTCGTCGTTGAATTCAGTGGCCTTTGCGAGAGGGTTATTGTCTTCCCTTGCAGGTGAGTCAGTTCATCAGGTTTGTGGTACCTACGAAACGGTCAATGCTTCCGGTCAACCGATATATGTTTCCGGTGCTATTTTCTATCCGGTGGGTAAGCCTGCGAAGAATATCCTATTGGTTTCCCATTACACCATCTCCGCTAATTACGAGGCTCCCAGTCAGACCTTCCCCTTGGAGGCTTATCTGGCAAGCAAAGGATATGTGGTCATTATGCCTGATTATATCGGTTATGGTGCGACTGTCGATAGCGTTCACCCTTATCTGCAAAACTACTTGACGGGTGTCAATGTGATTGATATGTTGTATGCAAGCTATCCTTTTTTGAACAAACGCGGCATACAAGTCCAATCTGATTCCGTCATCCTCGCCGGATACAGTCAAGGTGGTGTTACATCGGCTTTTGTGCAGCAAATAATAGAAACCGATGACTCGTATAACGATATTCTTATCAAGAAGAATTATTGCGGCGGCGGTCCGTACTATCCTTATGTGACCTATTGGGCGTATCGCAAGAAGGATGTGTCTGCCATCCCCTATGCTATGCCGATGACTATTGCCGGCATGGCGTTAGGACGTGATACGGTACTGAGTCTCGATTTCTTCTTCCAAGACTGGTTGTTGCAAAATTATAATGAATGGTTTGTTACTAAGAAATACAACGGACAACAAATCAATAGGCTGATGGGCACTAATAAGCTTAGCGAAATGCTTAAACCGCAAGCTTTCAACGATACTTTAGAGACTATGCAGCAGTTCTTTGCCGAACTGCAAGAAAACGGCATGGCGCCCGGGTATATACCCAAGGCGCCAATGTACGTCTTTCACTCCACGAAGGATAATGTCGTTCCGTTTGCTAATGCCGATACTTTACGTACTCGTTGGCAGGATGCCGGTCCCGTTGCTGCTGCTGTTGTTTATGATTTCAACGATTATGGCAATCATATGAACGGCTTTCTCAATTTCTTCTTTGGAGTACTCTGGAAGGAATTGTAATTTATTCCGTATAAAGAACCCAGGACCACGGAGCCAAGGTTAATTCTTGGTTCCCTCTTTTACCGCCACACTCTACGTTAGCAACCTGCTCTTCATTAGACATATTCAGAATGGCAACGACGCGGTTAGAACCATCTTCGAGTGCGCGCTCGCAGGCAAAAATAGCGTCATTATCGCAATTGAGACGGTTCATCGGAGCACCATATTCGGGTGACCACAATGCTTTATTGGCGGCGCGCAACTCGTTCATTTCTTTATAGAGCGCGGCGGTTTCGCCGTTCTTAGACATCTCGGAGTCGATAAGGTCTTTCTCAAAGAAGGCTAAACGGTGATTGTTGCCACTGAGTTGACCTGTGTAAATAAGCGGCATGCCGGGGACAACATAAGTGAATACCGTGAAGAGTGGATAAGCCTCACCCATGCGCTCGTACTCAGTTCCGTTCCAGCTATTCTCATCATGATTGGAGGTGAAATTCATACGAATAGCTTCAGGACGCATGGTCGAATCGGCTTTCGCAAAGTATGCCCAGAGGTCTTCTACACTCGCTTTGCCCTGTGCTACATCATTCATCAGGTGGTGCAGCGTCCAACCATAGTACATGTCAAAGGCAGTCTCCGTCAACTCATAGGCCTTGTCCTCATCTTCAGCCAAGGTGAACATATCAGGATGTGCGGCTCGGAGTTCGCCCATAGCATCGTTCCAGAAATCCGTGGGTACCTCGCCCGCTACATCGCAGCGGAAACCGTCAATGCCGACGCTATCCATCCAGAAGCGCATGGCGGCCTTCATTGCCTCACGCATATCGGCATTATCGTAGTTCAATTTGGAGATATCCGTCCAGTCATACTGAACCATTAGCTTGCCGTCCGCGTCACGATAGTGCCAGCCCTCGTTTAAAGTCCACTCAGAGTCCGGAGCGGTATGATTGGCGACCCAGTCCAAGATAACCTTAAAGCCTAACTCATGAGCTTTATTGAGGAAATGCTTAAAGTCATCCATAGTACCGAATTCCGGGTTGATAGCGCAGTAGTCAATAATAGAGTAATAGGACCCTAAACTGCCTTTACGTGTAATAACGCCGATGGGCTGGCAGGGCATTACCCAAATAATATCAATGCCATTGTCTTTGAGGCAAGGCAGTAACTGCTCTGCAGCGGCAAAAGTACCTTCTTCTGTTGCCTGACGAGTGTTTAGCTCATAGATAGTTGTGTTGTACGCCCAAGAGGTGTGTTCACCTGCCGGGATAACTGTTTCTTTTTTGCCGCAAGCAGCCAAGAATAGTACTGCAAGAGCGAGAATTAAAATTTTTTTCATGTCAATAGATTATTTAAAAGTAAAATCAACATCTGCATCTTTAGAGACGATGAATGTTGCCATTCCTTTGAAGGCATGCATACGCGGTTCTGTCATCTTGTCAAGACAGGTCGCGTCGCCATTGGCAGCACCATAGAAATGTCCCGATTTAAGATGGGCGGTAATGAGATTAGAAGCCTCGGGACAGAGGTTCCCGTCCTTATCAACAACAGATACGGTTAAGTATTTCATCTCGCGCGCTTTCTCATGCTCGTTGGCCCAAACCACATTGAGGTGGTCAGGCTTTCCGGCTGTACGGATTATTTTCTCTTGTGCGACAGAGCCATCGGCATTATATGCAACCACCTTCAACTCACCTTTCTCATAGCGCACATTATGCCACATGAGCCTATATCTCGGCAGAAGATCAGGTCTCGGTGCAGAGCCCCATACCGGTACTTCAAAATCGGCTAATGCCGGCATCTCAGATACACCGTCTATCTTCTCGCCTTGCCTGATACGCTCTGCCTCTTCGGCTGTCGCAAAGTGGAGACGCCCGTAACTCTTACCATTAACGAATATCTCGGCGGAAGGGTAGGAGGTATAGACATAGACGGGAACAATGCCGCTTTTCCAATTCCAATGTGGCAACACATGCAGCGTCGGGTCCTGCTTGTTCCACTGACTGCGGTAGAGGTAGAAACGGTCTTTGGGTAGTGAAGCCAAATCGATAGCACCAAAGTAGGAACTATGGCTTGGCCATGCGTCTGTGTCGTAGGGTGAGGGCTCACCTAAGTAATCAACACCGGTCCAAATGAATTGACCAATCGTCCAGTGGTAATCATCTTGCAACTGGAAATCTTGATCAGGCAGACCGCTCCAAGCACAATACTCAATGTCGTAGCCGGAAGATTGATTGTCCTTATGAAGGATATCAGGTCCCATGATAGCCGGCAAATGATATGTGCCACGGGACGATACCGTGGACGCCGTCTCAGAGCCTAAGATAAGTTTCTGAGGCAGTTTGTTGTAAGCTTCCTCGTAGCGCATAGTGCGGTAATTGAGCCCGGGAATATCAAATTCCGCGGCAAAACCATTATCCAACACGCTGAGGACTTGGTCCATACCGCAGGTAACAGGGCGGGTCGCGTCTAAATGATGAACGATATTTTGAAGATAACGGGCGGTGAGATAACCATTGGTAAAGGTCTGATCCCAAACCTCGTTTCCCACTGACCACATAACTACTGCAGGGCTATTGCGGTAACGCATCACCATATTGGTAATATCTGTTTCAGCCCATTTGTAGAATAAAGAGGCATAACCATTTCGGCATTTATTATGCGTCCAGACATCGAACGATTCGACCATCATCATAAATCCCATCTCTTCGCAGAGTTTAACCAGTTCAGGCGCCGGTGGATTATGACTCGTGCGGATAGCGTCAACGCCCATGTCTTTCAAGAGCGTCAGTTGGTGGCGGATAGCATCCTCATGTACAGCTGCCCCCAAAGGACCTAAGTCATGATGAAGACAAACGCCTTGGAACTTGCGCACCTTGCCGTTCAACATAAAACCTATACCCGGCACGAACTCTATCTTACGGAAACCGAGAGTAGTCTCTCTTTCGTCCACTAATTCGCCTTTCACGCGCACGTAGGTACGTGTTTTATAGAGATTAGGGCGCTCGGGTGACCAGAGTTTAGGGTCGTGGATAACGGCAACGCCTTTCTGACCTTGTATACTGGCTACAACACGCCACATGGTGCCACCACCACGGCGAACATAGGGCGCTAAGATTTCAGTTGTAACTTCCGTGCCATTGAGGGCATTATATAGTTCTACATCAACCTCTACAGTGCATAAACTATCGCTGATATAGGGCGTAGTAGTACGTATACCCCAGATGGGGATATGGGTCTTGGAGGTCTCAATGAGGTGAACATTTCTATATAAACCTGCCCCGGGATACCAGCGGCTTGATTCCTCTTGGTTCTCCAGGCGCACAGAGATATCATTCTTGCCGTTAACGACATAAGGAGTGATGTCCAGGTAAAAACCGGTGTAGCCGTATTGCCATTCGCCGGCGAGCTCGTCATTGACCCAAACCATCGGTTGACTCATGGCTCCGTCAAAGAGCAAGTAATACACCTTATCCCGAGTCGGAGTTGCATCAAAAGATGTCTGATACCATGCGCGACCGATCCACGGTAGTCCTCCGGAGCGACCGGTCTTGGCGGAAGGCTTGGTCTCGCCGTTCTGCACAACCGTCGTCACCTGGAGGTCATTATTGCGGTCAAAATCGCCGCTAATAGCCCAGTCGTGAGGTACTGTTACTACTTGCCACGCAGCATCATCCGCTGCCGGCTTACTATTCCACTCTTGCTCCGGTGCGAAATTCCATGTCGTCAGGAGCGTACTGATATATAAAAGTATTAATCCCATAATCGTAATAAGCCTTTATTGGGTTGCCCTTCAGGAGTGAAAGCTCCCTTGTCGTAGCCGTTCCAGAACCAGTCATTCTTGTAGTTGTAGCTCTCCGGCTCCCAATAGAAATATCCTTTGAAGAAAGGTTTTGCTTCTGTTTTTAAGCGCATATCGTCTATGATACGGAACGAGAGTTGCTCGTCGCGGCCGTCAGTACCTATTTCTACGAGCATAATGGGGCAATCATAGCGCTCATGGAGAATGTCGATAGACTCTGCCGCTAAGCGGTTCATTTCTTGCCAAGAGATTTTAGGTTGGGTAGTAGGGTAATGACTGAGACCAATCATATCCCATTTGCCGCCATGCGCCTGCAGTTTATCGTAGAACCACGTGAGTCCTTCAGTATTAAACGCATTGTCGTGATGAACAATAACAACGGCTTCCGGAAAAACCGCTTTAACGGCATCATAGCCGGCATTGCTCAGTTGGGCGTAATTAACCCATCCGCCCTCGTTGTTAGACCAGTCCTCATTGAAGATGCGCCCGATAGGCCAGCACATACCGGTGGATGTCTCATTACCTACCTGTACCCATAAAGGCGTAATATTCTCCGCCTTAAGCGCTTCGAGGACATCACGGGTGTGCGCCGCTAAGGCTTCACTCATCTCCGTGACGGACATATTCTCCCATGCTTTCGGGGCATATTGTTGTCCGGGATCCGCCCAATGATCGCTATAGTGAAAGTCCACCATGAGCGACATACCTTTGGCCTGTGCCCGTTTGGCGAGAGCCACCATGTCCTCTTTATTGGAATAACCGTTGCGGGGATTGAGCCATACGCGGAGCCGAATAGCGTTGCAGCCGTTATTACGGACAATATCCATCAAGTCTGCTTGCTGACCGTTAAGGTCATAGAACGGCACATCACAAGCTTCCATCTCACTGAGCCAACTGATGTCAGCACCCTTAGCGAATTGAGCCGCATTTGGCGCTTCGGAGAGATTGACGATACTGTAATCCATTGTCTCGCGGTCAATACGGATACGGAAGCGTTCTCCCATGTATTGACGCTCATAAACGAGTACATCGTCATCAGCATATACAGGTATAAATTCTCCGTACAGGAAAGCCATATGGCTGCGGCGAAGATTAATCAGTTCACGCACTTTTTGGCGGAATGCTTTTTCAGCCTCAGTCAGTTCATTGCCAAATCGCATCATGTGGCGGTTGTCCGGGTCATTGCCGCCCACTTCGGCATACTCATCGCCCTGGTAGATGCACGGAACACCGGGAATAGTCATATTGAGAACTTCTAAAAGGAGCGCGCGGCGATAAGCTTTGGTCGCATCGCCGATACCGATACTTTGTGTCCAACCTTCCTCTTTACCATAAGCGTTGATATCTATAGCTCCACCGGCGATGGAGGCAAAACGTATCTGGTCATGATTACCGCTGATATTGCCCATTGTGTGGTGTGAACCATAGGTGTCTAAACTTGTTAGAATATTTTGTTCAACATCGCGCATCGTGCTCTGGGAACTACAGAGGGCTGCGCGGCTCGTGAAATAGACATTAAAATCGAACTGTGCATCCAGCATTCCGGTCTTGACATAGAGATTGATGAGTTCCGGCGACCCATAGGTCTCGCCGATCATCCAAATGGCTCTATCGGGGAACCGGCTCGCTATTTTTTGCCCAAAAAGACGCCAATAGCTCTCGGGGATATGTTTGCAGGCATCGTGCCTAAAACCGTCTAAATCGTATTTCTCTAACCATATGAGGGCACTGTCCGTCATGGCTTCACGAACCTCTTCGCGCTCCAGGTCTAAGGTAGGGATATGTTTATCAAACCAAGTTGTCAGGCGCGCTTCATCCCATAGCTCGAAATTACGCCTACCATCCGGCAAAATGCTGTCCGTATGCCAGTCGGGGTGCTCTTGGAAGGTCGGAGACTCGATGTGCATGTGATTCGCAACATAATCCAATATGACATTGATGCCGTGCTCATGAGCGGTCGCCAATAAGGTACGGAACTCATCTTCCGTGCCGAAGCGCTTTTCTAAGCCTGTTATATAGATCGGCCAATAACCATGATAGGCTGAAAACTTGGTGTATTTCTTGGAGGGATCATACTTATTGCCATTTGGAAAAGGATAGTATCCCCAAGCAGTATAGGGATTCTGACTAAGAGGACTAATCCACAACGTGTTGATACCCAAACTATCGAAATATCCGCTCTCGATGGCTTGAGTTATACCCGCCAAATCGCCACCTTGATAATCTACTATATCAAGCACCTCGGGATCGTTTATTTTCCAGTCGTTGGCTGTATTGCCATTGAAGAACCTATCCACCAACACGGAGTAGAGAACTTGGGTATGAGGCATGTGGCGGTTGAGTTTGTTGACATCCATGATGGGGTGTGATTGGTGCATCGGGATGAGTAGGTCGTTGAGGACAAACTCGTCCGTTTCACCATAAATACGGAGATACCATGTGTCGAGGTTCCTAATCGCACGAGGAACGTCTTTTATACTAATAGAGTAGGAGCCGTCTTGATTGGATGTAATGGAGTTGTCCTCCAAACGCCTGTTTTGGGCATAGGCGCAGAGCGTTACATTCTCAAGCGGCTCTAATAACCCTACCTGTATAGTGCCGGATTGGGCGTCATAGGCCATCGTGACCATCGCTCGTTTAACGGGTTTATCAGGCAACATGACGATATCGACACAATCGGGTTTTTCGTTAAACCGGATATTACCGATGTGACCCGTGCTGATAACCGTCATAGTCTCCGGCAAGCGCTTCTCCGCCACTAAGAGCGGGACGTAATCCGTGACATAGACAAGTTGCGAGTCCGACTTCATCAGAAGCGGCTTAATCGGATCACTCTTCATGATCTTGCCCGTCAATGTATTGGTGCAACTGCTCAGCAGCGCAATCATACTCATGGACAGAATGTAAACAAATTGTGATAAGTGTTTATTCATATTTAATAGATTTTAATTAGTGCATCTATGAAATAATAAATCATCATCCCCGAGCAGATGAGTTTAAGTATAATACCGCTCAGTATGCCGATGAATGAACCAAAGCCGGCACGTAGTGCCTGGCTAAAATCGGCTATAGGAATGCCTTTAACCATCGGTCTTAGCAACTCACCAACAACAGCGCCGACAAAAGGTCCTATGATGATGCCCCACGGACCTGCAAAGATACCTAATACTACTCCCACAAGCGCACCGTTAGCGCCCCAGGAGGTACCGCCGAATCGCTTCGCGCCCCAACTCGGGATAAGATAGTCTAATAGGGTTACGAGTACGACGATGCCCAACCAAACGAGCATGAATGTCCATGAATAGGGATGATAACTCGTCAGGGCCACCATGATTAGTCCCAAGTAACTAAAGGGAACACCCGGCAGACCCGGTAGCACATCGCCTATAATACCTATTAGTAAGAATAATCCTCCAAGCACTAATAAAAATATATCCATATGGCCTATCTTCGACTTTTTTCTGCCGCAAAATTATAATTTTTTTTTCATATATGCAAAACTATTTTGATTTTGTCGTTATTTTAGCATTTCTCTCGCCTTCTTAACTACCTTCGCTTTCGATTTTACCTATTCGTTATTTGTAATCCTAATTAGTTTCGTCGTCGCTATTACCAACGCTCATCGAACGATCATCGAACGCTCATCGAACGATCACACCTTTTCGCAGGACCAATTACTCCTTACTCCTTATTCCAAAATTACGCTGCAAATTTTCTGCCTTTTTAGTAAAAAAATAAAAAAGATTTGCACAAGTTATTTTTTTTTCGTAATTTTGTCGGCGCATTGCGAAAAATGAACTTATAAACGCAAAATATAATAAAAAATAATTATGGCAAAGAAAGAAACTAAAAAACAAGCTCCCGTTGAGGGTGCTAAAGAAACTCTCTTGGAAAATGAGTATGAGAGCAAATCCCATGCGGGATTATGGATTGAGCGTAACGCCAATCTGTTAAGTTGGATTGTCATCGGCATTGTATTGGTTATTTTCGGCTGCATTGCCTTGAACCAGTATGTGTTTGCTCCTAAGGCTTTAGAGGCAGAGAATGAGAATGCTAAGTGCGAAGCTTATTTCGCGGCAGGTGATTTTGAGAAAGCACTTCATGGTGATGAGGCTGAGTGCATTGGCTTTGAGCAAGTGGCTAATAGTTACAAACACTATCAACCGGGGCGCCTGGCTGCTCTTTATGCTGGTATCTGCTATTATGAGCAGGAAGATTATGCGTCCGCTGCCGAGTATCTCAAGCGTTTCAAAGCAAAAGACCTTAATATCGCACCCGCTGCGGCACAGATGTTAGGAGACACTTATGTGGAATTAGAGGACTATGGTAAGGCGCTGAAGGCTTATCGTGCTGCTGCCGAGACGGGCAATGAATTGATTGCTCCGATGAGTCTTAAGAAAGCAGGTCTCATTTATCTTAAAGAGGACAATAAGGCCGCGGCTAAGGCTGTCTTCTCTGCTATCAAGCATAACTATCCGAATTCTGTTGAAGCACAGGATATTGATAAATATATCTCTTTGGCTGAATAATGACGGTCGATTTATCTCAATTCGATAGAGCACAACTGCCTTCTGCGGAAAAGATAGCACCTATGCATATCGGTATCGCTGTGGCCGATTGGAATAGCGATATCACACATGCCTTGTTGGACGGCGCTGTGAAAACTTTGCAGGAGTTGGGGGTTAAAGAGGAGAATATCCATGTCGTGCACGTTCCCGGTACGGTCGAACTGACCTATGCTGCGGCGAAGATGATGGATGCCGACTACGACTTTAGTTATCGCTTTAACGCTATTATCGTCATTGGATGTGTTATACAAGGGGAAACTCCTCATTTCGATTACGTATGTCAGTCGGTGACCAATGGCGTGGCGTTGCTCAATAGCCGCGGTCGGATTCCGGTAATCTTCTCGGTTTTGACCACGCTTAATAAACAGCAGGCATTAGACAGAGCCGGCGGTAAATTAGGCAACAAAGGCGTGGAAGGTGCTGTCACAGCACTCAGAATGAGTACTATCGAGGCGTAATATGAAGGTCTTTAAGTTTGGCGGTGCAAGTGTCAAAGATGCGCGAGGCGTCCGTAATATCGCTTCGCTTATCCTTGCTGAGGAAAGCGATCTATTGGTCGTTATTTCTGCGATAGGAAAGACTACCAATGCGCTGGAGGTTGTCGCCGAAACGCACCACCGGATGATGGAAGATCTCGCCTTAGATGATTACGATAAGATATACGACGCCTTTGTCAGCCAGGGGGAGTTGAACTCTACACGGATTATAAGCGAGTATCTGAATCGCAACGGCGTGCACAATACATGGCTTGATGCACGACGGATAATGATAACGGATAATACACACAGAGCGGCTAATGTCCGTTTTGAGGAAACTCAAAAACGCTTGAAAGACGCCATCGAAACCCATCCCTCGCGCGTTTATATAATACAAGGCTATATTGGAGCAACGGAGGATGGGGAGGTGACGACCTTGGGCAGAGAAGGCTCTGACTACTCAGCAGCTGTCTTTGGTGCTGCAGTCCTCGCCGACTCTGTGACGCTTTGGAAAGATGTACCCGGCGTGCTGACCGCTGACCCGAGAAAGGATGAGACGGCTACACTTATTCCCGAAATGACGTATGAGGAAGCCATCCGGCTGACCGAAAGTGGGGCGCAAATCATTCATCCAAAAACGATTAAACCTTTGGCTGAAAGGCATATACCATTATATGTCAAATCGTTTGATAACCCAAAAGCGGACGGCACGGTTATACGATAACTATTAAAATGGTAGATGGAAAACACATTGCAAGCATATTTTACAGCCGCGTATTGGAGAGAGCTGTGCCAAGATTTTTGGCATGCGTTAAAGACCAAGCGCTTTTACTATGAGTTAGTAATGATGACCGTTGGTATGCTTTTAGGAGCTGCCGCAGTGTATTACTTCTTAATGCCAAGCCATCTTATCGTGGGCACGATCTCCGGCTTGTCGATAGTTATCAACACCCTCATAGGTGGAAATGCCGACACTTTCTCTTACTTGGTGATGGGGATAAATGCCTTTTTGTTGCTGTTAGCGTTCTTGTTGATAGGGAATGAGTTTGGGGCTAAAACGATTTATACCGCTATGATTTTGGGACCTTTGACCCAATTATGGGATCGTGTCTATCCTTACACTCATTTTACCCATCGGGTGATTGATAATCCCGATCTCTTGGCACAACTGCAAGCCGGACACGCCGTCACGGATAGCTTTGGCAATAGTTATCTTCTCAGTAGGGCGGGAGAGGTCTTGGAACCGGTTAAGTCTTCCGTTATGGCGATGGGGCTGCAGCAAGGCGATGTGTGGTTTGATCTCATCTGTTTTGTATTGTTGTTATCGGCATGTCAGGCTTTTGAGTTCCGCATCAATGCTTCGACCGGAGGATTAGATATTTTGGCCAAAATCATCAACAAATACCTCCATTTCGATATCGGAACATCTGTGGCGATAGGCGGTGGTATAATCTGCTGTACTGCATTTGCCATCAACGACTTTAGACTTGTTGTCATTGGACTGATAGGAACATGGATAAATGGTATGGTAGTCGATTATTTTACCGCCGCGTTCAGTAAACGCAAAAGAGTCTGCATTATTTCCGAGGAGCATGAACGAATAAGACGTTACATCGTGGATGACTTGGTGCGCGGTTGCTCGCTCTATAACGTAATGGGGGGGTACTCGGGCAAGGAGAATATAGAGATTCAAACCTTGCTGACCCAAGATGAATTTGCGTCACTGATGGCATTTATGCGCAGCAATGATATAAAAGCATTTACTACAGCCGGCAATGTCAGCGAAGTATATGGCTTGTGGTTTAAGCATAAGAAACGGAACGGTAAAGTGGAGATAGATAACTCCGAAGATGAAGAAATAAAATTGCCCAACTTGAAAGATGTTCGGGCAAGACGAATACAAAAGAAATTAAAGAAATAAATATAGATTTATGAAACCAACATTATTTGTATTAGCAGCCGGAATGGGGAGCCGCTATGGAGGTCTGAAACAGATTGATGGACTTGGTCCTAACGGAGAAGCCATTTTGGATTACTCGGTCTATGACGCATTACGTGCAGGATTCGGGAAAATTGTTTTCGTTATTCGTAAGGACTTTGAACAAGCTTTTCGCGATGTAGTGCTCAAAAAGTATGAGGGCAAGGTAGAAACGGAGATTTGTTTCCAATCTGTGGACAAAGTACCTGACGGTTGTACCTATAATCCCGAACGTCAAAAACCATGGGGAACTAATCATGCCGTCTTGATGGCGAAAGATATTATCAAAGAGCCTTTTGCGGTTATCAATGCCGACGACTTCTATGGGCGGGAATCTTTTGAAGTACTCTATAAGTTCCTTAACGAAGTCGAGCATGAGCAGAATCATTATGCTATGGTCGGTTATCGCGTAAGCAATACCCTTTCTGAAAATGGTTCTGTAAGTCGTGGTGTATGCGTGACGGACGAAAATGGTTACCTCACTGATGTCGTTGAACGAACGAAGATAGAGGAGGTTGGAAAAAAAGTTGTCTTTACCGAGGACGGCGTTGACACAGTCATTGACCCCAATACGCCTGTCAGCATGAATATGTGGGCATTTACACCGGAGTATTTCGACTATAGCTTGGAAGCATTTAAAGCCTTCTTGGCGGACAAAGGTCAAGAACTTAAATCCGAATTCTATATTCCGACGCTCGTTAACCAACTCATTAAGGAGCATAAGGCAACCTGCAAGGTCTTAGATACACCGGCTAAGTGGTTTGGTGTAACATATAGTGAGGACCGTCCGCAAGTAGTGATGAAAATCAATAATTTGATTAAACAAGGAGTCTATCCTGAAAAGTTGTTTTAAGTATGAAAGCTAAGATATTAGTAACCGGCGGTTGTGGTTTTATCGGCTCGCACACCGTCGTGGAATTAATGGAGCAGGGCTATGAGGTGATTATCGTTGATAATCTTTCTAACTCTTCCATTGAAGTATTAGATGGCATTAAAGGTATCGTAGGTAAAGCACCTGAGTTCTACAATGTGGACTGCTTGGATTATGTCAGCATGGAGAAACTCTTTACTGAGCATCCGGATATACAAGGCATCATCCATTTCGCGGCTTCCAAGGCTGTCGGTGAGTCCGTAGAAAAACCATTACTTTATTACCGCAATAATATTGGCTCGCTGGTTAATCTCTTAGAGCTTATGGCAGAGCACCATGTGCCCAATATCGTTTTCTCCTCTTCATGCACCGTTTATGGTCAGCCGGATGCTGAACATCTGCCTGTGGACGAAACTGCACCGGTTAAGAAAGCTCTTTCCCCCTATGGTAATACGAAACAGATTAACGAGGAGATTATTTGTGACCAAGCGCACGCTAACGAAGAGTTACATGCTATTATCCTGCGCTACTTTAATCCCATTGGTGCACACCCCTCCGCTTTGATTGGTGAATTGCCTAATGGAGTACCGCAGAATCTATTGCCATTTGTGACGCAAACAGCTGCCGGCCTGCGAAAACAACTGAAAATCTTCGGTAACGATTATAATACACCGGATGGTACCTGTATCCGTGACTATATCTATGTGGTGGATTTGGCGAAAGCGCATGTCAAAGCCATTGAGCGTATGCTCGCTAAGGACGCTAAAGACCAAGTGGAAGTCTTCAATCTCGGTACCGGTAAAGGCGTTTCCGTCCTTGAATTGGTCAACACCTTTATGGCAGTTACGGGCGTTAATATCCCCTATGAGATTGTCTCTCGCCGCGAAGGAGATATAGAACAAGTCTGGGCTAAACCCGATAAGGCCAATACAGTTTTGGGTTGGAAAGCAGATACACCCTTAAGCGAAGTCCTTGCTTCCGCTTGGAAATGGGAGAAGAAAGTCCGTCATATAAACTAAATTGCTCGCTTGGACATGATAGGACCTTTTAAGTTTAAGCCCTTTATTATACCTAAGATTTGGGGAAAGGAAACGTGGACTTTGTCTGCGCAGGGGGAGTATGTATCAGTCGTTTCAGAAGGACCCTTGAAAGGCTCTGACTTAGGCGAACTCATTGAGGTATATATGGACGAACTGCTCGGAGGTCATGTCTTTGAACAATACGGCAATGGCTTTCCACTACTCTTCAAGCGGATAGATGCGCAGGATGACCTATCCATTCAAGTGCACCCTAATGATGAGCAGTCATTGGACGGGGTGGGCAAGAATGAAATGTGGTACGTCCTCAACTCTAAACCAGAGGCTTCAGTCATCTTGGGTTTTAATCAAAAGACCTTGGGTGGTGATGTGCGTCGGCATTTGCAAGACGGTACCATCACCGATATTGTCAATCACGTGCCTGTTGCAGAAGGCGATGTCCTGCATATTCCGGCGGGCATGATTCATGCCTTGTGCAAGGGCACACATGTCTTTGAGATACAGCAGTCCTCCGATACAACCTATCGGCTCTTTGATTATAATCGCCGCGACGCGGAGGGCAATCTACGGCAATTGCATGTTGATAAGGCGCTGGATGTCTTGAACTATAAGCGTCTGCTGCAGACTAAGGTCGATTATGAGCCACTCATGGATGATATCATCACCCTTGTCGCTGACGAACATTTTGTGACGAACCTCTTGACCTTATCACGACCTGCCAATAGAGACTCCTATGAGTTAGACTCCTTCATAGTCTATATGTGTGCCAAAGGGGCATGTGTCATTAACGGCATGCATCTTGCTGAAAACGAAACGCTCTTAGTCCCCGCCGCTATGACGGAGATAGAGATTATCCCGGAAGAGGAAGTGAGTCTTTTGGAGACCTATGTTCCCTAATTAGTCGGACACTGTCAACGGAAAAATGTAAAATGCACCGCACCATATGTGCGGCACTCGTAGAAGCGCGGATGAGAACGGAAATCATTCGCGCTTCCATGTTCTAATACAAACCACCCGTCTTCTTTGAGATGCGGTAACACCATCTCCGGTATGTCTGTCAGACGATCTAAGGCGTAGGGCGGATCCGCAAATATTAAATCGTAATAACCCGCGGTAGGCAGGAACTTAAAGACATCACCCCTCATTATCCGCAGGTTATTGATACCTAACTGACGGCATACGGAGATGATATAGTTCTGTTGTACATGGGCTAGCTCAACGGACGTCACCGCCTTAGCTCCGCGACTCACGCACTCTATACCGATACCACCTGTGCCCGCAAAGAGATCTAACACTTCCAAACCTTCAAAATCCAACCTGTTATTCAGCAGGTTGAACAAGCTCTCTTTCGCGAAATCCGTAGTCGGACGAGCGGAGATATTTTTAGGGGGCGACAGACGCCGCCCCCCATATTTGCCACTTATTATGCGCATCGTTTATTCCCAGTTACCCGCGTTGTTATTTGGAGCATATACATCACCAATCTTCAAGCCGGCATAGTGGTCGAGCTTTTGCTCCTTGTCGATGAGGTTTACCAACTCTTGAGCATTCTGGTCGCCCAAATAGCTTTCAAAGGGAGCACGTACCTCTATCAGCGGTACATGAATACCTTGAGAGGTCGTGTAACTGTTGTTGGTCTCTACCTCAAATTTCTTACCATTGGAGTAGGGGATGTAGATAATATCCCCGATAGTCTCTTCGTTGTATTGACCTTTGTACAAGGTGGCAATCATATTCTCAAGAATGGTGTCGCGGCGGAAACCTTGCAGACCGTTCTTAATCACTTCTTTGTCATTAGCCCATACATAAGCGTATAATGCTGCATCGTCAGCAAACTCTGTGCCTTTCTTACGCGCCTCGCGAAGTGCCTTAACCTTAGCGTCATTCAGAATCTTAACGGCTTTCTTCTCCGTCAAACCTGCCTCCAACTGCTTATCCGTCAAGGAACCTTCCTTCAATACCTCCTTCTTAGGAGTGTTTCTCAGGAATAGTACCAGAGAGTCTAAATCGTTGGAGTAATAACCTTTAACGTTCTTAAACTCCGTCACACCGATGCGGATAGCCAACAAGTTCTTCGTTACCGCAACCTCGCGCTCAGCACGCGTGTTCTCGAAATGAATAGGAGTCGTTACACTCGTAATGAGGAAATAAGCCAACATTACCACAGAGATAACTAACAAAATGTTCAGAATTGTTCTTGATGTTTTCATATTTGGTATAATTTTTGATACGTATTTCTACAAATGCGCTACAAAATTACAAAAAGATTTTGATATGTGCAAATCTTTTTATACTTTTGCGTGAAATTAATCAAAAATGGAAGAAAGTAATCAGGTTTTGTACAATATCCTGACCCAACGTTTGGAGACTTTGAGGGTCTTGGACAAGGAAGGAGATTCGCCTAAGCGCCGCCATATAGCGGACGAAACGGCGTCCCTCTATGCGCCATTGGCACACCGACTCGGACTTTATCAAATTAAAACCGAGATGGAGGACCTGGCGCTTAAGTTCACCGACTATGAACGCTATAAGTATATTGCAACTTCGCTAAACGCTAAGAAAACCGAGCGCGAAGCCTATATCGCTGCTTTTATCGCGCCGCTCGAACGCAAACTCAGAGAAGAAGGATTCGTCTTTACTATCAAAGGACGACCCAAGTCTATTCACTCCATCAACCATAAGATGGAAGTACAACACTGCGATATAGACCGCATTTATGACCTCTTTGCCATACGCATTATTCTGGACTCTACCCCCGAAAAAGAGAAGCAGGATTGCTGGCAGGTGTACTCCATCATCACCGATATTTTCCCGCCAAACCCTAAGCGCCTACGTGACTGGCTCTCGTCGCCAAAAGCCAATGGCTATGAGTCGCTCCATACTACTGTTTTAGGTCCTGATAATAGGTGGGTAGAGGTGCAGATCAGGTCACGACGGATGGATGAAGTGGCGGAGAAAGGTATTGCTGCTCACTGGTCGTACAAAGGCGTTAATCAGCGCTTAACGCGTATTACGCCTACATCAGTCTATGCTTTTACGCCGACAGGGGACTTACGCCGACTTCCGGCTAACGCTACGGTCTTGGACTTCGCTTATTCTATACATTCCGAGGTCGGGGCTCACTGTGTCGGAGGGCGCATACACGGGCAGTTTGTGCCTATCAGGCATCAGATAACCAATGGAGACCAAGTTGAGATTGTTACTTCGCCCACGCAGAAACCCAATCGCGATTGGCTCACCTTCGTGACCTCTGCCAAAGCCAAGAATAAGATTAAACTGCAGCTCCATAAAATGGAAGCACCGCCTGACTTGGAGTACAAGCCCGAGCAGAAGAACCAGGAGGAAACACCTGCTCCCAAACATGCTGCTCCGCACCGGAACGGAACCTTTGTACCGCAGGCGGAACCGCTCAGCCTGAAGGTTGACTTGAATCTCAAGAATATTGACTTGCACATTGCTCCTTGCTGCAACCCGAAGGCCGGCGACCCGATATTTGGCTTTATCTCCGTCACAAAGGGCATTCGCATACATCGACTCGATTGTCCTAATGCTACGGCGATGCGCACGCGCTTTCCTTACCGCGTTTTACCGGCACAATGGACATCAAAGGAAGAGAATTGACCAATTGGTCAATTCTCTATGATGACCCTCGCGGAAGGTACATTAAGTCGGACTCTTAACCACGCTTCTACAGAAGAGATGTCTGTCGCTGACAGACGTCTCTTCTTTTCGTTATGAATGAGGCAGATGACCTGCTTGTCCGCCGTCAGGGCTAAAGTGACATGGTTGATATCCGGATATTGGGTATGGAGCTCCGAAGCGATATCTTCGTTGAGGATAGTGTAGGAGTTAAGGAGTTTTTGCAGACTGTCGCGCTCTGCTGTCAACGTGGCTATTTGCTGGTTCTTAAGCGCAATTTTTTCGTCATTAGAGCGGAATATATCGCGCACCAATTCATTTTGGTCCAACTGTACGGGCGCAGCATATGCTGCCTCTAAGTGGAAGACTAATTGACGAGACTTCAAATCGTATTCTTCCGCCGCGGCATATAACTGCCGATAGTCTGCCGAGTCCGGTTCTTCACCGGCGATAAAGAGCTCTACCGTGGCAGGCTCTGCGTCGTCGTGAATCTTATAGTCATAAATGTATGAGCGGTTGAAATTCTTATTGGCGCGCACAAAATTATTGACTGACCGATTGAAGTTATTCTCGTTGATAACCGAAATCGCGGATAATATCGACGGCACAATAATGGCGATTATCAGTATGCCGAATATCCACTTACGAAACCGATTGACCTTGGCATCTGCCGAGACGACCATCTCATACCCGAAATACTTGCTGCCTAAGAAGGTTGCTAAGGTAATAAAGGTGAAGTTGATGAAGAAGAGATATAACGCCCCGAAGAAATATGTCCCCTGTAGGGTTGCCAGGCCGTAACCGACTGTACATAACGGCGGCATCAGTGCTGTAGCGATAGCGACACCCGATAGCACCGTGCCTCTGTTCTTCCGGCTCGTCTCTACGATACCGGCTAAACCGCCGAAAAAGGCTATTAGCACATCATATATCGTCGGTCTTGTTCGCGCCAGTAACTCGGTCGGATATTCCATCGCTAACGGAGATACAATGAAATATAGCGTCGCAGACAAGATGGAGATACCTACCATCACAGCGAGGTTCTTTAACGCGCGCCAGAGCAACACGGTGTCATTGGTACCTAATGCCAAACCGAACCCCATGATAGGACCCATCAACGGGCTGATTAACATGGCACCTATCACTACCGGAATAGAGTTTACATTAAGCCCCACAGAGGCTATCATTATCGCGCAAAAGAGAATCGCTATATTCGGACCGCGAAAGGCTACCGCATCCCTGATACTCTCGCTCGCACTGACTACATCAATATGGTCCGATATGTCGATTAACTCTAAAAACTTACGCCAATATGTACTAAACTTCGTCTGCTTCATGGTGAGTATCTAATTTCTTATCAATATTTACCTTTCACATTTCCAACTATATCATATTGTATGTTGTCCCGTACGATGACGATATGCCCGTTGACCATCTTCTTCTCTGCGATAGGCTTGCCAATTTTGACACCCTCAATAGCGGTCTCTATCTCCTCTTCCTCCTCCTCATCATCATCTCGGATTGTGGAAGTCGTGATGGTGACCGGACCGGTTACTCGGCTGATGGTCAGCCTACCTGTTTCGGGGTTATATGAATGTGTCGCACCGCTTACGGTGACGGTCTCGGGGTGTGCTCCGTTACTGCCTACGTAAGCAATAAAGCCGGCAGAAGTAGTCAGTGTGTAGGCAGGAACAATAGTGTCGTAGGAGGCGTTGGTCACATTATAAAGCGTCGCGCCGCTCTGACCTCGGAAGAGTAGGGGCACTAATTCCGGAAAATCGATAAAGGGATTGCGATTGCCTTGGTAGTTCTCTGCGCCGTCATTGCGCACCATTTCCGTCAGCGACGGAGGATCTTGCATATGCCATTTGAGGATAATAGCTAAAGACTCAAAGACGCCGGAGGAACCCAGTTTGTCCAGCAGTTGGGCATTGTCGTTATAAAGACTATTCTTGTGCTCGCCCATCTTGCCATACACTATATAGTCATATAGAATAACCCGTGCGGCATCACCGCGGTAAGAGCCGAGGTTAGAGGTCTTGTACGCAGGATTATTGATAGCAACTTCGTTGGGGTCGTAATAGTTACTGCCTTCGCCATAAGCCGTATTGCCGCGCTCACTATTGACCGCGGTGCTTGCCGGTCGTACCGACTGCATATCGTGTCCCATAGGGATGCTCTTGCTAGCGCCCTTCGATTGCGGCCATGTGTGCTCCCTGTTCCATGTACTTCCACCGTCCCATGTGCCGTCCATGCTTCTGCCGTCGTAATAACCGATGATGTTTCCGGCAGTATTAAGGTCTCTGTCCACACCGACATACGCACTGCGTAGCGAGTTGTAACTATAGCTTGAAGATGCCAATCGACACGTATTGCCCATTAGGGTATTGAGCAGCCCAAAGAGGTCTGCACCTTCATTAGCGCGTAACGACTCAGGAGCGTAAGTGTCTGTGTAGTAGGCGTCTTGTGCCTGTTGATAGGTTGTGTAAGCGGCTTTTCCTTCATCGGACGCCATGTGAGCCTGCATATCAATTGCAAGCAGCAGTAATAATAGTTTAAACATGGTATAGTAATTTATTTGTCAACTTACTTACATAATGTCTCTTTGGGAACCGGATCCCACGTAATCTGTATGCCGAGCCGCCGGAATATACGTTGATCCACCTCTCCGAGCATCACGGTTGAATGAGCCTGGCAGCCCCGTAACCGTGTGAGTTGTTGCAGCGCTTGGCGGCAGTGCTCATCCGACTCGGACAATACCGAAAGTGCCACTAATACTTCGTCCGAGTGGAGTCGCGGATTCTTAGCCCCCAAATAGTGTACTTTCATCTGCTGAATGGGGGTGATGAGGCTTTTATCCACCATGCGCACGGAATGGTCTATGCCTGCTAAGTATTTGGTTGCGTTGACTAAAAGAGCAGCCGAGCACCCCAATAAGTCTCCCGAATGCGCCGTGATGATCGTTCCGTCCGGTAACTCAATTGCCGTTGCACTAATCGCTAAATGGGCGGTATGGGCTGTAGGGTGGGCTTTCTCATAGGCCAACCGTTCCCGCGCAGCGGCTACCACATTCCGGTAGGACGAAGATATATGCAACTCCGCCATGAGCATGCGTATCTTTGTCACCTCTGTCTCCGGAGCTAACCCCAAGGCAACGCGGTTCAGCGATGCAAAATACCGGCGGATAATCTCCTGTTTGGCAGCCTCTCGGCAGACTTCGTCATCCTCAATGCAGAACCCCACCATATTGACTCCCATATCGGTCGGTGAATGGTAGGGGGACTGACCATATATGCCGTCAAACAGGGCTTGGAGTACCGGAAATATCTCTATATCACGGTTGTAGTTGATAGCGACTTTACCATATGTCTCCAAGTGGAAGGGGTCTATCATGTTCACGTCATTCAAGTCCGCTGTTGCTGCTTCGTAGGCAAGATTGACCGGATGACGCAGCGGTAAAGACCAGACCGGAAAGGTCTCAAACTTCGCGTAACCTGCGTTCGTACCATGTCGCTGCTCGTTATAGAGTTGGGAAAGACAAACAGCCATCTTACCCGACCCCGGTCCCGGAGCTGTCACAACTACCAAAGGACGTGTTGTCGGTACAAAATCATTACGCCCGAAACCTTCCTCGGAGTCTATTAACGACACATTATGAGGATATCCGTCTATGGTGTAATGGATATAGGTCGGGATTTGCATCCTTTGAAGGCGTTGACGGTATAAGTCCGATGACGGTTGCTGTGCGTAATGGGTTATTACTACTCCCGATACATAGAAGCCGCGAGCCATAAACTCATCCCGTAGCCGCAGAACATCCTCGTTATAAGCAATCCCAAGGTCTTGACGAATCTTATTACGCTCAATATCTAAGGCGCTGATAACTATCAATATCTCCATGCTGTCGCGTAACTCCGAGAGCATTTGCAACTTACTATCGGGTTCAAAACCCGGTAATACACGGCTTGCATGATGGTCATCGAAGAGCTTGCCGCCCAACTCCAAATAGAGTTTGTTGCCAAATTGAGCGATACGCTCGCGGATATGTTCTGACTGAACACGGATATACTTTTCGTTATCAAAACCTTTCTTCATAACATTCAATTATTGCGCAAAATTAGGTATTTATTTTGACATGTGCAAATTTTTTTGTATTTTTGTTCAACTTTCGGCTTAACGGTTTAACTCTTTATAACAGCCCCCGGTCTCTAGAAGTAATGTTTAATAATGCTATAATGAGCCCTTGTAAAAACTGATAATCTATCAGTCTATGATATTGTTTTTTTAAGATTATGTTTCAAAGAATTATGAAATAGTAAATTTGGCTTGTCTATATGAGTCTAAAGTAGTAATTTTGCAGTGTATTTAATAGGGTTATTAAAGTCATGTATCAGTTAGGAATAGATATAGGGAGTACGACCATAAAGATGGCACTTTTATGCACAATGTACGAAGGAAGTACAAAAGTCCTGGCAACGGCATATGAGCGGCATAATGCGGCACCGGCGGAGGTGGGGAGGAAGATGATGGAGAAGATGCTTGCATCAGTAGAAAGTCAAAAGTCGAAAGACCGTCCTTCGGGCTCAAAGCTCAAAGGAGAGGAGAAAATCAGTGTGGCGATTACCGGTTCAAAGCCGCGCAACACTTGCTGCCGGAGGTCTCATTTGTGCTGGACATCGGCGGGCAGGATATGAAAGCCATCTTTGTGGAGAACGGCTCAATCCGCCGCATAGAGATCAACGAGGCTTGTTCGTCCGGTTGTGGTAGTTTTATCATGACCTTTTTGTCGCAGGGTTCAGTTATTCGGTAATTAAAAACTGTCTGTACAAAGTGCTGAAACTGCACTCGATAGAAGAATTGGGCGAACATATCATGGTACAAGGCGGTACGTTCCGAAACCATTTTGTGGTGCGCGCACTGGAGTTGCTGACAGGCAAGAATGTGCAATTCAGCCCGATACCCGAACTGATGGGAGCGTACGGCTGTGCCTTATATGCACGACGTTGTACGATTGGTTTTGAATGATACAATTTGTAACCTACTAATCACCTACTAATAACCTACTAACAACCTACTAATAATTGACTAATCTCGTATTACAATATGCAAATACTATAAACAAGTAAATGTTAATAACTTCGTGTTGATTAGCCTAACGGCTGTTGATTATGTGGTTGTTGATTAGCCTAACGGTTGTTGATTACATGGTAGCCAACAGAGCAGAGCCGTAACCAACAAGAAGTTGCAAGCAGAATGGAGTCATAATTATATATACTATAATCTTACTACAATGCAATTAAACGAATTGATAGAAGCGAACCATTTCGAGGAACGGGAAGAAGTGTGCCCGGGCTGCGCGAACAAATGTCAGGTACATTACTATACCTTCGCAAACGGCAAGACCTACTTTTCGGGCATCATGTTTTACATGCAGTTTGATACGTTGGTCAAGCGTGAGCAGCAAGCCGGACGGCTGGCAAAAGTGGAACCGTTCGATATAATGATGTCCATCGCCTCAATGACGGTGTTCACCTTTCTCGCCCTGCCGCTCTATCAAGACCTTCTCTCGCGAACGGACGAACAAGTGCTTGAGTTTATAGCCCACCGCAAACAGGAGATAACACGCTTAGTCCTAAATGGGCTGAGACCGTAGCTCAATATATCCTTAGTTATAAATACTTGGTTATCAAGATACTTCTATATGCAAAAAAGAAGAGTCCGCAGAATCTGCGGGCTCTTTCATTTTCAGCTTTATCCCAGTTTCCCGGAAATTCAACACGCTAATTAGAAGAGGTATGCAATACCGAGGGAGATACCTCCATAGAGTCCCATCATATTGAAACCTACATTACCGTTATTATTGTTGCCGACACCAATGCTGGGTCTCCAGTCAACCGATAACTTCATCGGGAACCAGAAATCATACTCAATACCTATATGGCCTGCTACACCGGCATACCACCAGCTGCTATAGTTAGCGTTACCGAAGTTGAAACCGCCGGAACCACCGACACCCATATACCAGTGCCACTCACCTTTTTCGTTCCAAGGTACAGGAGCATTGAAAGGATCAATCCAGTCATAGGTAACATGTCCGCCGACACCGAAACCGCAGTTGATAGGGAAGATTACATTTGCGGCGACATCAAGCATATTGCTGGAACCGAAACCATGTTGATAGGAAATAGAGGACCAAGGTCCAAGGTTTAAACCGATAGCACGCGGTTGTGCTACTGCAAGCGTAACGCTTGCGATTGCCATCACGGCAAGTACAACTAATTTTTTCATACCTTATTTTTAATTAAGTTAACTATGTTTAGAATAACATTTTTTATTCTACAGCGCAAAAGTACGATTTATTTTTTAAATATCCAAATTTATTTTGTGTTTTTAGTCCACTTTGATGTCCTTATTCACATTCTTGCTACCCCAAACGGCATAGCACAGTATATAGGCTACGCAAACTAACGGAACGAGGTAACTGAGCATATAGCCTGCATGATTGGCAATGGCGCTTTGTACCATAGGAACAAGTCCTCCGCCGACAACCATCATCATGAAAATACCGGATGCTTTGGCAGTATATTTACCGAGGCCCTCTGTCGCCATATTGAAGATACAACCCCACATAACGGAGGTGCACAAGCCGGTCAGTACGATAAAGATGGTCGCAATAGGCATCTCAACCATGTCAAACGCCCAGTTGGCAGGCAAAAGAATTTTGCTTGAGTCTCCGAGAACCATTGCGAGCAAGAGGAGCGCGATGGCTAATCCTGCGACGCAACTAACCATTGTTTTGGAACTGATTTTAGCGCCTGCAAATGAACCGATGGTACGTCCCACGAGCATCAGCAGCCAGTAGAAGCCCGCAATAAATGAGGCGGCAGAGAAATCCAGACCGGCAAAATTCCCGCTCTCACCGGTTACTTTGAGGTACGAAATAAGCGTTGCGGGAATGCCTACTTCCACACCGACATAGACGAAAATAGCGATGACGCCGAGCGTGAGATGACGGAATGCCCACGGTGAGCGCTCATAGATGGTTTCGTTATTGGTACGCCCGGGTTCAACGATAGGCGTAATGAGGAGAATGACAAAGATTAGTGTAAAGACAGCCATCGCCATGTATAACAGGACATTGACATCGGCGATAACCGTTTGCTCGAGGTCAACACCGGCCCCTAAGATAGAACCGACGAGCATCGGCGTGAGGGTGCCGGAAAGACTGTTAATTGTGCCACCGGTGAGGTTGAGTTGGTTACCCTTATTTCCACCTCCGCCAAGCAGGTTAAGCATCGGGTTAACAACCGTATTGAGCATGCAGACGCAGATACCGGAAATAAAGGCGCCTAATATATAAATCCAGAACATGCCGATAGAGGCTTGCCCCACGCCGGAGAGGTATTGAATAAAAACGCCTGCCAATCCGCAGAGTACGGCTGCTAAGGCGGTTTTCTTGTAGCCGTATTTAGCAAGGATATTACCGGCAGGAATACCCATGATGAGATAAGCTAAGAAATTGGCTAAGTTGCCCAACATACCCATCGTTTCCTCTTGGTCTTCAGGAAACCATTCTCCCCAGATTTTGCCGACCGGAGCGGCGAGGTTGGTGACAAAGGAAATCATCGCGTAAAGAAACATGCAAGCGATGATGGTAATCGTTGTTAACGAGGCATTAGATTTTTGTGTAGTCATAATTTTATCTTTTAATTGATTATTTAATTGGTTATTGTTCTAAGAATCGGATAATCCGCCGATGCAGGTGCTCATAGTTGGCGGGTTTACGCATAGAGTGGTTGTCGTCGATATAGAGTTGGACATCAAACTGCTTGCCCGCTTGAATCAGGGCGTCCATTAGGATTAATGTGTTTTGGAAGTGGACATTATCGTCTCCTGTGCCGTGAATAAGCAGCAAGTTTCCCGTCAAATCGGCAGCATGGGAAATCAAATCCGCTTGGTTATAGCCAAACTCGTTGACTTGGGGCCTGCGCATGAAACGCTCGGTATATCCTGAGTCATATAATTTCCAATCCGTGACCGGTGCAATGGCAATACCCTTGGTGATGATAGGGTGTTGCGGATCCTGCATCTCGAGGGTACGTATAGTCTGATACCCGCCGTAACTCCAGCCGATCATGCTGATATTGGATGTGTCAACGCACGGGAGCGAAGATATGTATTTTGCGACGGACAAATGGTCTTCGCCCTCCTTGCTGCCGAGATTCATATACGTGGCGTTGCGCCAGGCTCTACCGCGGCAATCAGTGCCTCGCGGGTCGGCATTGACTACGATATAGCCTATCGAAGCGAGGTAATGGGCAAAGCGATGACGCCATCTGTTGAGAACTGTTTGGGAACCCGGTCCGGAATACTGGAAGAGGACCACGGGGTTCTTGTCTTTGAGCGTTTTAGGCATAATCATCCATGCCTCCAGCGTATCGCCGCGTTCGGTAGGAATACGGCAGAATTGCTTGGTGGGGAGCTCGGAGTTTTCCCATGCTTGTTGGACGTCAGAATTATCTAAGATGGTAAGGATTGGAGTCAATGTGGTGCCTTTGACAGCATTAAGTGTGTAGACAGGTGCTTGTGTGTCGGATTGGAATGACGTAATACAATGCTTCATGTCCTCAGCGAAATGGAGGGTGTGAAAACCGGCTTCATGGCTAAGGGGGGTTATTTTAGCATCTTTGATGGAAACGGCATAGAGTTGCCTTTCGGAAGGATATGGTGCGGCTTGGTAATACACCATACCGTTTTGTTCATTGAAGCCATAAACGGCGGTTACATCTATGCCGGCGGGGGTGAGGGGCTTGACTCTTCCGCCATCTTTACGAAGCAGGAAGAGTTGACGCCAACCGTCTGCTTCAGAGAGGGCAATGATTCGTCCGTCGCTAAGCCACTGCCAGGCATTGAAGAGGGAGTAATCTATGTAACAGGTGTTGCTTGATTCGGTGTAAAGAAGTTTACCAACGGTAGAGGACGGATTGGCGGTCCAGATTTCCATTTTGTTTTGGTCTCGATTGATTTTCTCGACCACAAGTTCATAGGTTTTAGGGGCTTTGGCATCTTTAGCGGGCAATTCACGCCAAGCCAGTGACGGAATATACCAGCCATCGGTATCGCCGATTTGAATTTTGCGAATACTCTTGGTGAAGATATCATAGATATAGACAGACGCCTGCGCATTCTCGCAACCGGCTTTAGGGTAGCGGATAGAATGTGATACAGGGTAAAGAGGCTGATTGGCTTGGGGCAAGTATGTTTGCCATTCAAACGCGGGTACCTCCGTCTCATCCAGCCGAACAAAGGCAAGGAGCTTGCTATCAGGAGAAAACCAAAATAGTTTAGTTTGTCCGAACTCCTCTTCGTAGAGCCAATCGGAAAGACCGGAGAAGACATCTTTGCCGTCAAGATACTCATGCGTAATGGGGATGAGGGTGTGATAATCCGCCTTATATATATATAGGTCTTGACCTTTGCCAAAAACGATGTACCGCCTATCGGGTGAGAAGGTGACTTCCCGTAGACTGTCTCCAAGGGGCAGGGTGTTTTCCTTCATTTTGTCGAAAAGGGTGTAGTCGGCAAAATAGGAGTGCCTAAATTGGCGGCGGACATTGTTCTCGCGGAGTTCATAGCGATTGGCAGTCGTCCAGATGGTATTCTCCGTGGAGGCTGGTACTGTAGTGGTCGCTAAGATAGAGTCCATTTCCTTGTTGGAAAGTGTCTTGGGCTCGTATTTCTTATCTATCAAAAGGTCGGTCAGTACATCGGCGGATAGACCGGTCGGGAGTATAATAAGTAAAATCAGTAGAGCGTATTTTTGCATAAATATAGCTGTTTTTATTGAACAAAGGGATTTGCTTGCCTCTCGTGCGCAATGGTAGTCGTAGGGCCATGTCCGGGATAAACAAGCGTATCCGGCGGTAAGGTAAGCAGTTGACGGACGGATTGGACTAACTCGTCCCAATTGCCGCCTTCTAAATCGGTGCGGCCAACGGATTCCCGAAATAGGGTATCGCCGGCAAATAGGGTTTGCTCTTGCTCAAAATAGAAACAGAGCGCATCTTCCTTGTGTCCGGGCGTTTTGATAATGCGATAAGGTACTTCCGACATGGTCGATAGACCGGATTGCTGTGCAGAAACAACAACTGCTTCAGGATATTGTTCACGCACAAAATCCAAGCCGCAAATATGGTCAATATGCGAGTGGGTAATCAATAGCTGTCGCGGGGTGATGGCATGTGTTTGAAGATAGGTTAGAAACGTCGTTTGTTCCGTCTCGGAATACATCCCGGGGTCAACGATATACGGTCCACCCGTTACCTCGGTGAGGAGATAGGTACACTCTTGGTACGGATTGAATATGAAACGTAGGACATTCATGCTCGTTGCGAATAATACTGCCTATTCGGTCTGCAAAAATACGAAAAATCCTTTATAATACCAAATAAATTACCTAAATTTTATACTTTTTTGCTTAAAATGACGCTAAAATGTAATTAAATTTGTTTTATTGAAAAAAAATAAGTATCTTTGCAGGCGAAATCAGAGTGAGTCGGTCTATCGCTTATCAGAAGTGTTGCTTAGCAGCGTTCCGGTAAGAGGAAAGTCCGAGCAATATAGAGCGTCGCAGCGGTTAACGGCCGTCAGGGGGTGACCTTTGGTCCCTGCTACAGAGACGAGTCCGATGTTTGTCGGAATACGGTGTGACCAAGTCACAGCTATAAGCTATTCGTCGGGGTGAAACGAGCACACTGCGTATTGCAATTCCATGTAAACCCGTGTTTGAGCGTTGCTCGCGCGAGCGGGAGGGTAGGAAGCGTGAGAGGCGTTTAGTAATAGGCGTCCAAGATTAATGATAGACTAAAACAGAACTCGGCTTACGGACTCACTCTTTTTTATAGTATCATCAATAGTTGAAAGTCAAAACTATACGCAATATGAATCTTAAAGAATTAACCGGCACACTTTACACAGAAGGTGTGGAAAAAGGAAAGAAAGAGGCAGCAGACATCCTTAGTCGAGCTGAGGCGCAGGCTGCCGCTATTGTAGCCAAAGCCAATGAAGAGGCAGCGTCTATCACCGAGAAAGCCGAGGCGAAAGCCCGGGAGTTGGACATGAACACACGTTCTGAACTCAAAATGTACGCTGCGCAAGCCGTGCAGGCGCTTAAGACCGAAATTACTGATTTAATCAATGGAGAAATTGTTCATGAGAACATCAAAGCTGCTACGGCTGATCCGGCATTCATGCAGGGCGTAATCGCCAACTTGGCTGCTGAAATGGCGAAAGACGGCGATGTCGTTATCCGTGCCAAAGATGCGCAGGCGCTTAAGCAATTCTATGCTGCCAACGCGAAAGCGCAATTGGATAAGGGCGTGAAGATTGAAGAAGTGAATGGAATGAAGACCGACTTTACGATTCAACCTGCTAAGGGAGGCTATAAATTGGCATTCGGTGATGCCGAGTTAGAGGCTTACTTTAAGGAATTTTTACGTGAGGATTTAATTAAACTGCTGTTTGAGTAGTCGAAAGCCGGCGTGACGCCGGTGTCGGCGGCTGTGCAGCGTTTTAGTCGAAAGTCAAAAGTCAAAAGTTATGTATGAATATTTATTAGCCGGTCTGCCGGAACTTCGCGCGTCGGAAAAAGCTCCCATGACTATGGATGAGCTCCGGGAAGCGTTCGAAGTGACCTTATCCGATAAGGACAAGGAGCAGTTCCGCTTGCTGGACCATCATGCTACGTATGGTACACATCCTTTTATCAGAGAATGGTATCGCTTTGAGCGTGAACTCAACAACATGTTGGTGATAGAAATCTGCAAGAAACATGGTCTCAACGTCCGTACGCATTTATTGGGTGAGGAGCCTGATGATATAGACCAAGACGTGCGCAATGTCAGTAAGATGGAAGACCTCTACGAACGTGAGCGGGCTATAGATAACCTGCGCTTTGCGTGGCTGGAAGAGACCACTAAATTGAAGAATTTTGCTTTCGAAAATGTGGTTGCCTATTACTTGGAACTGCAGATGCTCTGCCGCTGGGAGAAACTGACGACTGAGATAGGCGAGAAAGTCTTCCGTGAGATTGTGAAGGATATGAAAAAAGGAATAAAATTAGATACGATATGACAACAGGAAAAGTAAAAGGGATCATCGCGAACCTCGTGACGGTTATTGTCGATGGACCCGTCTCCCAAAACGAAATCTGCTATATCAGCGTTGGCGAAACGAAACTGATGGCGGAGGTGATAAAAGTAGGCGGCGAGAACGTCTATGTTCAGGTGTTTGAGTCCACCCGTGGCCTGAAAGTAGGCAATCTTGTGGAATTTACCGGTCACATGTTAGAGGTGACTCTCGGTCCCGGTCTTCTGAGTCGTAATTACGACGGTTTGCAAAATGACCTCGATAAATTGACGGGGGTGTTCTTGAAACGAGGTGAGTATAACTTCCCGTTGGATAAAGAGAAAAAATGGTCGTTCGAGCCTATCGCACAAGTCGGCGATGAAGTGGAAGCCGGAGCTTGGCTCGGTCAAGTGGATGAGAATCACCAACCGCATAAGATTATGGTTCCCTTTACTTTCGAGGGGAAATATAAGGTAAAGTCTATTGCGAAGGCGGGAGACTATACCATTGAAGAAACAATGGCTGTCCTTACCGATGCCGAAGGCAATGACCATAAGGTGACCATGATTCAGAAATGGCCCGTCAAGAAAGCTATTCTTGCCTATCGCGCTAAACCGCGGCCTTTCAAACTCTTGGAGACCGGTGTGCGTACCATAGACACGGCTAACCCCATTTGTGAAGGTGGTACAGGATTTATTCCCGGACCTTTCGGAACAGGTAAAACCGTCCTGCAACACGCTATCTCCAAACAAGCGGAAGCGGATATCGTTATTATAGCTGCTTGCGGTGAACGTGCCAACGAGGTAGTGGAGACCTTTACGGAGTTTCCGGAGTTGGACGACCCTCATACAGGCCGCAAGCTGATGGAACGTACCATTATCATCGCTAACACCTCTAACATGCCGGTTTCAAGCCGTGAGGCTTCCGTTTATACCGCCATGACGATTGCTGAGTATTATAGGTCAATGGGATTACGTGTATTATTGATGGCGGATTCTACTTCCCGTTGGGCGCAAGCGTTGAGGGAAATGTCCAACCGTATGGAAGAGTTGCCCGGACAGGATGCGTTCCCGATGGACCTATCTGCTATCATCGGCTCGTTCTATGCACGGGCAGGATATGTATATCTGAATAATGGTGAGACCGGATCCGTCACCTTCTTGGGAACGGTTTCTCCTGCGGGTGGTAACTTGAAAGAACCCGTGACGGAGGGCACCAAGAAAGTGGCTCGTTGCTTCTATGCCTTGGAGCAGGCTCGTGCAGACCATAAACGCTATCCCGCCGTGAACCCGATTGATTCCTATAGTAAATATATAGAGTATCCGGAGTTCCAAGCCTATATGGCTAAACTCTTAGGCGAAGACTGGTTGCCGATGGTCAATGAGATGAAGACCTACTTGCAACGCGGCAAGGAGATTCAGGAGCAAATAAACATTTTGGGCGATGACGGTGTTCCGGTAGATTATCATGAAGCGTTCTGGAAGAGCGAAGTGATTGACTATGTCGTGCTCCAACAAGATGCTTTCGATAAAGTGGATGCTGTTTGCCCCTTAGAGCGGCAGAAATACATCTTGAAGATGGTTATGGATATCTGTCACCACGACTATCAGTTTGACCTCTTCCTCGATGTGATGGAGTACTTCAAGAAGGTCATTAACCTATGTAAACAGATGTCTTATTGCGAGTTCCACAGTCCGGAGTTTGAAGACTATCAAAATAAGTTAACTGCTCTGCTCGCTGAGCGCCAAATAAAGGAGGCATAATAATTATGGCAAAAGCATTTCAGAAAATTTATACAGAGATTACCGCGATAACAAAAGCCACTTGCTCGCTGAAAGCGCAAGGTGTAGGTAATGATGAGTTGGCGACCGTTAACGGCAAATTAGCGCAGGTCGTTAAGATAATGGGTGACGAAGTCACGTTACAAGTTTTCCAAGGCACGGAAGGTATTCCGACCAATGCCGAGGTTGTCTTTTTAGGCAAAGCCCCGTCGCTGAAGGTGAGTGACCAATTAGCCGGTCGTTTCTTCAATGCCTATGGCGCCCCGATAGACGGCGGTCCTGCCGTTGAAGGTAAAGAAGTAGAGATAGGCGGTCCGTCTGTAAACCCCGTTAGGCGTAAACAACCCTCCGAGTTAATCGCTACAGGTATAGCCGGTATTGACTTGAATAACACGTTGGTTTCCGGTCAGAAGATACCTTTCTTTGCAGATCCGGACCAACCCTATAACCAAGTGATGGCAAATGTGGCATTACGCGCTAAAGTAGATAAGATTATCTTAGGTGGTATGGGATTGACCAATGATGACTACTTGTACTTTAAGAACGTGTTTGCCAATGCCGGTGTGTTAGACCGTATAGTATCGTTTGTGAATACTACGGAAAACCCTGCCGTAGAGCGTTTGTTGATTCCGGATATGGCGTTAACGGCGGCGGAGTATTTTGCAGTTGAGAAACACGAGAAAGTGCTTGTGCTCTTGACAGATATGACACTATATGCTGATGCCTTGGCGATTGTTAGTAACCGCATGGATCAAATTCCGTCTAAGGACTCGATGCCGGGCTCGCTTTATTCCGACTTGGCTAAGATTTACGAAAAGGCGGTACAGTTCCCCGAGGAAGCCGGCGGCGGCTCTATAACCATTATTGCGGTGACGACCCTCTCCGGCGGTGATATCACGCATGCTATTCCGGATAACACCGGTTATATCACCGAGGGACAGTTATATCTCCGTCGTGATTCCGATATCGGTAAGGTTATTGTTGACCCCTTCCGTTCTCTTTCGCGTTTGAAACAGTTGGTAGCCGGTAAGAAGACTCGTGAAGATCATCCGCAAGTGATGAACGCCGCTGTTCGTTTGTACGCCGATGCCGCCAACGCCAAAACGAAGCTGGAGAATGGTTTCGACTTGACCGATTATGATAACCGCTGCTTGGAGTTCGCTAAGGAATATTCCGACAAGATATTGGCGATTGACGTCAACATAAACACAACTGAGATGTTGGACATTGCTTGGGGCTTATTCGCTAAATACTTCAAACCCGAAGAGGTGAATATCAAGCAGGCGCTTGTTGAAAAATATTGGCGGTAGTATTTATAAGTTAATATGGCAATAAGTTATCAATTTAATAAAACATCGTTGCAGAGTCTTGAAAAGGACCTGAAGATGCGTCAGCGCACTCTGCCTACACTACAGTCTAAGGAGACTGCCTTGCGGTTAGAGGTAAAGCATGCCAAGGACGAGTTAAAGCAACTCGATGCTGAGGTGAACGCGCGCATCCACGGTTATGACAAGATGATGGCGCTTTGGGGGGAGTTTGACACTTCACTTATCCATGTGGACGATGTTCGTATGTCGGTGAAGAAGATTGCCGGTGTGCGTGTGCCGGTATTAGAGGAGGTGGTTTATTCGACTAAGCCCTTTAACCTGTTCTCGTCGCCGAAATGGTTCTTGGATGGCTTTGAGCAAGTGAAGGCGATAGCCGATGTCGGTATTCGTCAAGAGTTCGTGCAACGTAAAGTCGAGTTGCTGGACTATGCACGCAAGAAGACCACCCAGAAAGTGAACCTCTTCGAGAAAGTGCAAATCCCCGGCTATCAAGACGCTATCCGCAAGATTAAACGCTTTATGGAGGACGAGGAGAACCTCTCTAAGTCGTCTCAGAAGATAGTTAAGTCCAAGCGCGAAAAAGAGGTTATGGAACAAGAGAGAAAGGAGGCTGCCGTATGATTACTCCCATGAAGAAATATACCTTCCTTATTCAAAGTTCGCAATACGAACATTTTATTGCACAACTGCAAGAGGCGGGTGTTGTTGATGTGACGACTAAAGCGCAAGGCTCCTTAGCGGATGCCCAATTGGAAGAAGCCCTCAGTAAAGCGGAGGATATACGCCATCTCCTGAAACAAGGTTGTCCGGACCAAATGCTTAAAGAAGAGGCCGATATTCGCGCGCGAATTGAAGCTATCCGTCAGGAGCAGAGAAGGGTAGCCCCTTGGGGGGACTTTGATGCCCTAACCATTGAGAAACTGAAAAACGAAGGGCATGAGATATACTTCTACACCTGTCCTTCCAAGCAGTTTGACCCCTCGTGGGGCGTCATCGTCTCGGAAGTATCTTCGCTCATATATTTTGTATCGCTTCAACCTATTGAGAATGAATCTGTAACAGCATTTCCGATGACCAAGTCGGCAGTTGCTTTAGACGCTGATTTATCGGCACTAAACGGTCTCTTGACTGCTGCCATAGCGCGAAAAGAGGCCTGGCTGCAGTCTCATCGGGAATCGCTGGAAGAGGAGTTGCAGCGTTTGGAGAATACTATCAATGTCCGTCAAGTGACTTTGTCGGCAGATGATGAGGCAGAAGGAGCGGTGAAGCTCTTAGAGGGCTTCTGTCCGGTGGAGAACTGCGAGGCACTTGAGCAGCAATTGTCAGAAGCGGCATGTTACTACGAGTCTGAAGAGCCTCAGGAGGGCGATAAGACGCCGGTGAAACTGTATAACAATTGGTTCACAAAACTCTTTGAGCCGCTGACGGGCATGTACGGTTGGCCTACTTACAAGGAGTTTGATCCGACCCCGATATTGGCGCCGTTCTATCTGCTATTCTTTGCCCTTTGTATCGGTGATATGGGCTATGGTATAGCGATAGCGTTAGTAGGCTACCTTATTTATAAAGGCAAACTGAAGATAGATATGTTTGACGGCTTGGGCGGCATTATTATGGTGTTAGGCGTCGGATGTATCATAGTCGGTTATCTGATGGGTGGTTTCTTTGGTATCAATCTTTATAACGCATCATGGTTCCCGGAATGGGCTAAAGTGCCGATGTTCAGTCATTGGATAGGTGATGGCAGCGGCAAAGTGCTCGGGTATGATGTAATGATGGTATTGTCTATTGTGATAGGAGTATTCCATATCTGTTTAGCCATGACTATCAAAGCTATCAGTTATACCATGCGTTTCGGGTTTAGGCAGATGGCATCTACCTGGGGGTGGCTTATCTTGATTGTGGGAGGAATCGTTACAGGTATCTTGATGACGACGAGTCTCATCAGCGCGCGAGCAGCAGGCATTTTGATGATTGTGATAGGTGCTATCAGCGGTTTGGGTATTTATCTCTTCAATACTCCGGGTCGTAATCCGCTTATCAATATCGGTGGAGGTTTATGGGACACGTACCAAATGGCGACAGGTATATTAGGCGATGTGCTGAGTTATATCCGTCTATATGCCTTGGGTTTAGCAGGTGCTATGCTCGGTGCTGCGTTCAATGATTTAGGTCTGATGGTACTGGGTGACGCGCCCGGAATAGGGAGCTGGATAGGGTTTGTAGTCATTGTCGTTTTCGGACATGTGCTCAATCTCTTGATGGCGTGCTTAGGCGCCTTTGTACACCCGTTGCGTCTCACGTTTGTGGAGTACTTCAAGAACTCGGGATATGAGGGACTTGGTAAACTCTATAAACCGTTTAAGAAATAACTATTATTAATAATTTATAAAATCCAATTACTATGTTAGTAGAAACAATGTTAGGTTACCTGGGTCTGGGTCTGATGCTCGGTCTGTCAGGTGTTGGTTCGGCTTACGGTACCACGATTGCCGCGAACGCAGCAGAAGGTGCTTTGAAGAAGAACAAGGAAAAATCGAGTAGCTACATGATTCTTTCAGCCCTGCCGGCAACGCAAGGTCTGTACGGTTTTGTAGCGTTCTTGATGCTGTCGGGTAAACTTGTTCCGGAGACGGGTGAGGGCGGTTTGCTCCTCTTCGGTATCGGATTAGGAACAGGCCTTGTTTACCTTCTGTCAGCTATCCGTCAAGGTCTGGTATGTGCTAATGGTATTAGCAGTATCGGTGCAGGCCATGATGTTCAAGCCAACACTATGATTTATGCAGCTCTTCCGGAGTTCTACGCTATTCTTGCTCTCGTAGGTTCCTTGATGATCTAAGTATGACGATCCAATTTTTGGGTGCCGCTCAGGAGGTTACCGGGTCAAAACACCTGGTGACCACTGATGCGGGGCACCGAATCTTGCTTGATTGTGGCATGTATCAAGGCAAAGGCCTTGAGACAGACGCAGCCAATAGGGATTTAGGCTTTAAACCCGAAGATATTGATTGCGTCTTATTGAGCCATGCCCACATTGACCACAGCGGGCTTTTACCTTATATCTACAAAGAGCATTTTAGAGGGGATATTTACTGCACACCTGCTGCTCGTGACCTCTGCTCTTTGATGCTTCAAGACACAGCTTTCATCCAGCAACAGGATGTTAGATGGTACAATAAAAAGATGGACCGCAAACACGGTCCTAAGATTCAACCCCTCTTCGATTTGAATCATGTCGAGCGGGTGATGCAGCATTTTATAACGGTACCATATAATAGGCGATTTAGACTCTTTGATGATGCCTTTGTTACTTTTACCAACTCCGGTCATATGCTTGGCTCTGCGGTTATATCGTTAGAGATTTATGAGCATAATGAATGGAAGAAGATAGCCTTTACGGGTGACCTCGGACGCCTATCTTCTCATATCCTTTGTCCCCCTGTGCCATTTCCTCAATGCGATTACCTTATCTGCGAATCAACCTATGGCAATAGGCTGCACGAAGATGCTCTTGCCTCGGAAGAAGCGTTGTTAGGCGTTGTGGATGACACATGCGTTTACCGCAAAGGCAAACTGATTATACCTTCTTTCTCTGTCGGTCGTACTCAGGAAATTGTTTATGTCCTCAATAAGATGTATAACGACGGGCGACTGCCCCGTATTCCCGTTTATGTGGATTCGCCCCTGGCGGTCAATGCGACCCAGATCTTCCGCGCTTATGCCGATGAACTGAACGAAGATGTCAGGGACACGCTTCGCTTTGACAAAGACCCGTTTGGATTTAATACTCTCCGGTACATAACGGATGTCAATGAGTCGAAGAGACTTAACGATGACCCCAATCCGGGGATTATTATCTCTGCCTCAGGAATGGCTGAAGCGGGTAGGGTAAAGCACCATATTGCCAATCATATTGCGGATCCTGCTTGCACGATTTTGCTTGTCGGGTATTGCACACCGGAATCATTAGGCGCTCGTATACAAGATCCCTCTCGCAAATGGGTGTCTATCTTTGGTTATGACCGTAAGATTAAAGCGCAGGTAACTAAGATTGAAGGTTTCTCCGGTCATGGTGACTACAAAGAGATGCTTACTTATTTGACCCAATCATTGGATGTTACTAAAGTACGACGGACATTCGTTGTCCACGGAGAGGCCGAGGCGCAAGTCGCCTACAAAAACCACCTTTATGAGGCCGGGTTCATGAATATATCGATCCCCCGTAAAGGTGATAGTGTTGACCTCTAGGGCTATAAAAATTACGAATTACAAATTAATCAATCTAATTTTATTATTATGAGTTTACTAAAGATTTTATTAGCTATTTTTCTGCCGCCATTGGCAGTTCTTGATCGTGGTCTCGTTCCGGTGCTCATTACCTTGCTTGCTACATGTTTAGGTTGGTTGCCCGGAGTAGTGGTTGCGTTCTTATATTGCACCAAAAAGATTTAATCTTTCATCATGTATTGATAACTAAAAAAGGAGGTCGCCTATGAAGCGACCTCTTGTTCATTCAGTATTATATTAGGCTCTAATCAATACATTGCACGATACTCGGATGGCGTTTTGCCGGTGGCCTGCTTGAAATACCGCGTAAAGGCGGGCTGCTCTCTGAAGCCCAAAGCGAAGCATATTTCTGCGATTGACATCTCTTTGTGGGTGCGGAGCATAATCTTAATCTGCATTATAACATAGTTCATTATCCATGTGCTGGGTGCAATGGAGGTGACATCCGACACTACTTTAGCGAAATGCTTGGGCGTTATATACAATTGTGCAGCATACCAAGCCACTTCTTTATGCTCGCGGTAATTCATAGTCAGCATGTTGTAGAAACTATTGAAGATAGCTTCTTGCCTTGTGTGATGTTGAGAGTCATCTACTTCTTGCGGTTGATAGGCGTCTATCATCTCAAAGAGCACATTTAATACTTGCACCATTGCTTCAATGCGTTTCTCCGGCGTTCTATGGTTTGACCGAGAGATGATGTCCAATAACCGTACAGCGTAACTGAGGTGTTCTTTTTGCTCTTGGGTTAAATGCACATTGGGTTGTTGGTGATATACAAGGTATTTCGTTCCTCCTAATTGCTGCAATTCTGATAGTAGCAAAGGACTGACTATGAGAACCTCAAAGGTGTAGTCTTTGCTATGTTCGTGAATTTGAATGGAGTGGTGCGGCATAACGATTGCCATATCACCCACGTTAAAGTCCGTTTGTGTCTCATCATACCGTAAATGACAATGCCCTTTTTTACAAAGTATTATCATCATGTAGTCATTACTGATGGGCTCCATATGGCCTTGTGGCGCCTCAAGATTTTCTACCCATACTAATTCGTTCTTGCGTACAATCTCCATAAGGGGAGACCAAAAGTCTGTTCCGGTCATATTTTTAAGGTTTTTAGTAATTTTTGCAAAGATACGTTTTATTTACTAATTATGCAAATATAATTGCTTTTTTTTACTAAAATTGCACTTTTTTTGCATTTTTACCTCTGTTTTTCTGTCAGTGATGTTTTTTTAGTGAGGAACTTGATGCCATACACCGGCCAGTACGGCACTTTCTCTATGCCGGTACGGACACGCGGAATATCGAGCAACAGGAACGCCGAGGTCATAAACAAAGACACCCATATAATCTGACCGTATATCTGCTTCAAGGTCACGCTCATGACGGAAGCAAGACCGGCTTCGCCTGACAGAACAGAGACCGCTTCGCTGACAGAGTACAGACCGAATTTGCTATTAACGCTTGTCAGCGTCAGGAACGCGCCGTAGCGGGACATGTTGTCCGCCATGAAATGCTTGAAGAGCGTGGTGTACAGCCCGTAGCCCGATGCGCCGGCGAGGTACATATGAATCACGTTGAAGATAAAAAGCGCCATGAAGAAATGCTCCAAGTCATGCACGCTCTCGTGCAGAGACCACATCAGCGACGCCGCAAGAATAGCGTACGCGCAGCCGCGGAACGCCAAACCGAGGCGGTAGTGCTCTATCGGCACATTCACATCCAGATAGAAATACATCCACAGCGAATAGACCAGGATACAGCCAAAACCGATAGCGAACAGCTTCCACACCTTCCATTTCTTATGCCCGAGCCAGTAAAGGGTAATCAGCACGCCGACATACACGCCCGGCAGCGACCACAGACAGAGCGCACCCTTGGTGTGTTCCTCCAAGCCGCGCACCTCGGTCCAATAGATTTCCTCTAACGTGTGCTCGGCACCCAGAAGCAGCTCGGCGATGGCGGTTACCAACAAGATAGCCAACACGTTCTTGTATTTGAAAATCTCCAGCGAGATAAAGGGCTTCTCCACCGTTTTGAGCCTGTACATAATAAACGCTAAGAGTATCAGGCTGAGCGCCAGCACCCATCGGAGTGTGGGCGAGAAGAACCACATCAGACGGTCGCCATAGACGAGGATATAACTGATCATCAGCATCAGCAGAGAAATCAGCAGACCCGTGGAAATATCGATTCCTCTGAGCGGCATGCGTTGCGGCATCGGGCACCACGGCTGGCAAAGGAAGAGCTGCACTGCCACCACGAAACACATTGTGCCGATGGTCAGCACGTGCATCATCTGCCAACTGAAATGGAAAGCGATGACGGCGGCGAGCCATGCACTGCCGGTAATGGCGGTCAGCAGGACAATATGCAGAATCGGGAAGAACACCCCGAAGTCACGCTCCGGCGTCATCCACAGCTGGATATTCGACATGTTCTCGAATGTGCCCTGCAGTTTGGCGGTGCCGGCAACGAAACAGACAGGTAGCAAGATTGCCATGTTCGTCGTCCGCATCGTGATGAGGTTGCACACGGCAATGACGATAGCCGAGCCGATAAGCAGCTGTTGGTTGGTGAAACGGAACTTCATGCGGAACAGCATCGGAAACCACACCGCCATGCCTGCCAAACCGGCATAGAGCAGCATCAGCAGGTCTTCGAGTTGCAGGGCTGTTGTGCCCCGCACGGCTTCCAGTGCGCCGAGATACACCCCGCCCGAGAACTGGATACACAAGACTTGAAGAATATAAATCCACGGCAGGATTTTCCGTGGCACCCATGCCCTAAACATGGGCATTTGGAACGGCATTTTTCCCGCCGCAGGAGGTGAAGGAGGTAATTGCATAAATCCTTGGTTTTGAGGTTGAACCTGTTTGTTTCATTTCATCCGTGCATCCGCCACTCGTTCATAGGTAGCTCCGCTACGAGGAATATTATCGGGTTCCCCCTCGCCTTTGCCAAGGCGCGCTTGCAAAAAACGCTGCAAAATTACTAAAATAATCAGAATTTTGCAAGTTTTCAAGTCAAAAAATAAGATTTTCTTGCATAATTCAAAAAAAATCCGTACCTTTGCAGCGCAAATCAGAAGAACATGACAGATGAAATAGTTCTATATCAGCCCAATGACCAGTTGTCAATAGAGGTCAAATTGGAAAATGATACAGTGTGGCTCACACAGCAACAAATGGCGATGCTGTTCAATACCACACGTAATAATATCACTCTGCACATTGGCAACATCTTCAAAGAAGGGGAACTGGACAAAGATTCAGTATGTAAGGAATCCTTACTAACTGCTGCGGATGGTAAGGCGTATAAAACTAATTTCTATAATTTAGATGTCATTATTTCAGTCGGTTATCGTGTTAAATCAATTGTCGGTACACGTTTCCGTCAGTGGGCAAATAAGGTAATCAAGGACTACATGCTCAAAGGGTATGCGGTAAACCAGCGACTACTAAATATAGAAAATCAATTAGCCTCACATCATAAACAACTGGCAGACCACCAAGAGAAGATAGACTTCTTCGTCCGCACGTCCTTGCCGCCGGTGGAACAAGTGTTTTATAACGGAGATTTCTTCGAGGCGCGTGTGCTGCTTGAGAAGATTATCAAAACCGCGCAGAAGCGCGTCATCATCATTGACGAATATATCGATGCCGCTACGTTTGAGATGCTGGATGTCCGCGCAAAAGGTGTCACTGCCGACATCTATTCGAGTGGACTGAATGCCACACTCCGTGACACGCACAATGCCACCGCAGGAGTTGAACCCATTCAAACGCACAGGTGGAAGAACGCCTCGCATGATCGTTGGCTGATTATAGACGACCAACTGTATCATTGTGGTCACTCGCTCAAAGACATGGGCAGAAAACTCTCCGCAATCATGCTTATGGGTACAAGTCCCGAGAAGGTATTAAGAGAGATGATTTGAAAGGATAGAATATACGTCCCTCTCCGAGCGGTGCTTTCGTGCACTCCGGGAAAGGAGAAAGTAACATTGATTAAACAAATTACCGCCTATGGCATAAAACAACAGATAAACAACATACATAAATAATAGCGTTATAAGCCAAACTTGAGTTTTTGAAACCTGAACAACTTCAAAAAACTTATTGAGTATCAAGCAAAAGCCTATCGACGCTCACGCTCTTGGCGTGGGCTTTTGCGTTGAATTTGATACTCAGGGTAAGTTCAGGACCTCAAAAACTCAAATGAAGCGAACAAAAGTTCACGCTCTTTTTATGCTTACATTATAAGCAACCCTAAATGTTAAATTATTATGAACACAAGAAAGTTTTTTCTTAGTTTGTTGCTGTTGGTAACGGCAACATTCATGAGCGGAGTGCTCGCTCAAAGTGCCGAAGATGCGGTAAAGTATGGTCAGTTACAGGAAATTCAAATTCCTGCTGCTGGTAAGTTAGGGAAGTATATTAAGAAGAAGGATCCTAATGTTACTGCCTTGAAAATATCTGGAGAACTAAATGCAAAGGATTGGGATGTGCTTTATAGTCTTCCCAACGTTGCCTATCTTGATTTGCAGAATGTAACGAATGTAGCCTCAGTTTATAAATTTAAGGATAATCAAGGATATCATGTAGAAGTAGAACTTTCTGATGGCCAGATACTGCTAAATCTACCTAATACGCTTAAGTTCCTTGCTGTTCCTCAGGGAGCAAAGAATGTATTACTTCCCGATGACATTAACTACACCTTTGATATGCTTGTCTTAGGAACCGGAACCGTATTTATAGGATACAAAGGATGGTATGGAAAACTACAACTGAATGAAGAGTTTGGTAAGGATATTAAGTTCACAGACATCAAAGTCACCGCTACTAACTCCATACAAGATGCCAATCCAAAGTTAATAGCATTTTTAAAAGAGCACTATGCAAGACAAAATGCAACCACTACATCTCAGTGTGACCCAGAGTGGCTGAACGAACGCATAAGGAAGTTGGAAGTCGAAATGGGAGGTAATGGCATTGTCAGTTACGTAAATTCTAAATTCTCCCAAAGTATAGAAGGGCGTATTAATGATTATACCAATTGCAAGACTTTATATATCCAAGGAGATGGGCAATATTGTAACTGTGATAATATATATCCAAAGGAGATTGTTATTCAATCCACTGGAGATAGAATCCTACGTCAATATACTGGCAATGCTAAGAGAGTTGACCTAAGTGATTATAGCTATATCTATGCATATGCATTTAAAAACAGCACGGTGGAAATAGTTAATACAGGAGATAAGATAACAGAGATTCCTAATGGTTGTTTCGTCAGTTGCGAAAACTTGAAAGAGGTAGCTATGCCGTCAGTTAAGACGATAAGAAGTAATGCTTTTTATGATTGTCCTCAATTAAGAACGATATCTATGCCTGCTATTGATTATATAGAGCAATATGCATTTGACTCTCAAAATATAGCATTACTTTCAACGATTGATTATACATATAAAGTGCCAGCAGATTCATTAAATATAGAGATTGCGAGCTTTATAGGTACTGGTGTAAAAAAAATAGACTTATTGGCGCATCCATACGCACCTAATCTAACAAATACAAGCACTGGATATGATTATTCCAAATTTTACAACAAGTTCCAACAAGAAGTTATTTGCCTTATTCCGAACGGGTCTCGCAAGCATCGTTACAATACTGGAGGATGGCAGGAACTGCGAGTGGTAGAACAAGGTGCGAAAAAATCATACGCTTTTAGATTAGACTCTATCGGCTCCCTTAAGAATTATCTGACAGAGGATATTGTACTTAATGTAGATTCTCTGACTTTATCCGGTTTTATGGATGAAACAGAATTCGCTTTGATACGACAATGCAAATACCTTAGATATCTTGATATAACGAATCTGTTTACCTTTGCATCAGTTGAGGTCGCGAAAGCCAACCTTTCTAAAAGTATTGCACTTGCAAGATTTGTTGCAGCACTAAGTAACATGCAGAATGATGTAACTCAAGCCAAGTATCAGAACTACGAAGTTGATACCGAAACTGCATTGCGCTCTGAGTTTAGTAATAAAATTCTCCAAAAGTTAGTGCCGGATAAAGTTAGTAATGAGGAACTAGATGAAATATTCGGTGTGGGTAAGATCATTCCCAGCGATGAATGTTATTTCCCTGAAGGTGCTTTGGAAGGACTTATTTTCATAGAGGAAATTTATTTCCCCAACAAGTTACTGTCTATACAAAGACAAAATTTATTTATACATAAAGACATTAACCCGTTCACGGGAAGAGAAGCATATGATACTAGAAATTATACAAGAAGCATTCAACGCCTGAAAAAAGTGCGATTATCTAACGAACTTCACACATTAGGTGATTTCTTATTTGCTGATTCACCTCTTGAAGAGATCAACTTCCCGGATTCATTAAAGATAGTAGGTTTCTATTGTTTCAAAAATTGTAATCTCTCTAAAGTTGATTTATCTAGGACGAATATTTCTACTTATCAGTTCTCTCGCGTATCAAGTCACGATGGTGACATACAATATCTTATAGACACCAATTCTAAAGGATTGCCTCTATTTGTTTTCTCCGGAAGTCCTTTACAAGAACTTCGTTTACCAAAGAAGCTAACTAATGTAGAATGGATGGGTGATCAACTATCTACTTCTGAAAAGGAGAATGAGATTGTATTATACGTTTATTTCAAAGAACCATACTGCACTGCAGCTCAAATGGCTGGAGCATATGGTGAAATTAAAGAAATTCATATCCCACGTGGCACAAAAGCAGCTTGGCGTGGATATCCGAATGTGATTGACGATATTGATTTGTAGTAACAGTTAAAATTTTAATTATTATGGCTAAAATTATAAATGTTAAAAGAGTTGAAACCGGCAGAACATCGTTTGGCACAAATTATACTAAAGGCGATTATGTTGCTACCGAAACACATTTTATGGCAAAACTGGCAACTGGTGCAGTTGTCGAATTAACTAAAGCTATTATCTGGGCTTTGTCAGGTAGAAAAGGAGCTACAAGAGTATCCCAGAAAGACCTTGATTTATGTAGAGGCAAAGATTTAAAGTTAAAGATATAGATATGTGTGTGTAAGATTTCGATGGCGGGGACATTCATATAGAGTGCCCTCGCTTATGTTAAAATCGCCCATATCTTATTCTTAACAATCATACACCTTTCAACTACGTTCTAAAAACCTTCCAAACAGCATATCTCGCGCCACTCTCGCGCGTCTTTTAGGCAGATATTGGTATAATGTTCAAATCTTAATAATCATAAACTTTTGCCCTTACCTGCCGCGTACGGGAGACATACGGGAAAGATATCCGACGATAGCACCTTGCAAAAACGAAGTGCAATCGACAGGAATCTTAACATTCGGCAAGTTGGTCACTTGGTAACTGGTACTTGGTCATTTAATATTTCACTTCACATTCAACGGAATAACCGGCTTTGAGTTTTTGCAAGTCTTCTGCGGTGTTGTCGTCCAAGGCGATGCGGATGGTGAGGCGTTGCTCCACCTTGACGAAGTTACCCGTGGCATTATCAATAGGCACCAGCGAGAACGCGCTGCCGGTAGCGTCCGACAAGCTCTGCACACGCCCTTTGTACTGCACATCCGGCACGGCGTCCACATGGATGGACACCTCCGAGCCCTCGTGTATATTTGGCAACTGGCTCTCGCGGTAGTTGGCTTCCACCCATTTCTGCTGCTCATCGACGATGGAGACAAGCGTCTGCCCGGGATTGACCAGTTCGCCGATGTTAATATCTCTGCTGCCCACCACGCCGCTGTGCGAAGCGATGATGTAGCAATACGACAGGTTCAGTTCCGCCAACTCCACTGCCGCCTGCGCCAGTTCGATGGCTGCCTCCGAAGCCGAGAGGTTATAACTCTGCTCGTCCGCCACGCTGTGCTGCATCTCGATGGTGCGGCATATCTGTTGGTAGCGTGCCTGTGCCGCCAGATACGCTGTGTGCGTCTGGTCGGCAATCTGCTGCGAGATAGAACCGGTGCGCAGCAACTGCTCGCAGCGCCTGTCCTCGCGGGCAAGGTTGTCCATGTTCGCTTTCGCTTCGGCTTTGGACGCTTCTATGGCGCTGATGTTCGTGTTGGTCGTGCGGATAGAGGTCCCTGCCTGCTTGCTTTGCTGCTGCGCACGGGCAAGGTCCGAACGCGCCTGAGCCAGACGCAGGCGGAACTCGCTATCCTCGATGATAACAAGCGTGTCGCCGGCGTTCACATGTTGGTACGCCTCGAAGCGTATCTCCTTGATAAAACCCTGCACGCGCGTGTTCTGCGGCGCGATGTACTGGCAAACGCGGGCATTATCGGTGTACTCGATGTGCCCGAAATGAGTGAACTGCAGCACGACATACGTCACGCCGGCTGCCAAAACCAACACA